>Ga0070696_100002331_pt1 | contig 12524 bp, 21 predicted proteins | sample KBSK1253metaG_FD_65474 | JGI IMG/M metagenome (GOLD analysis project Ga0070696, IMG submission 65474) | Corn, switchgrass and miscanthus rhizosphere microbial communities from Kellogg Biological Station, Michigan, USA - KBS K1-25-3 metaG | ecosystem: Host-associated > Plants > Roots >... | reverse complement strand
CCCGCGCACGAGGGCACCGGCATCATCGCCGGCGGCCCGATGCGCGCGGTGTTCGAGGTGATGGGCATCACCAACGTGCTCGCCAAGTGCTTCGGCTCCACCAACCCCTACAACGTGGTGCGCGCCACGCTGAACGGCCTGCAGGCGATGAGCACGCCCGCGGAAATCGCGGCGCGCCGCGGCAAGAGCGTCGAGGAAATCACCGGATGAAGACGATCAAGGTGAGGCTCGTCAAGAGCACCAACGGCTGCAAGCGCGGACATAGGGATACAGTGCGCGGCCTGGGCCTGAAGAAGCTCAACCAGGTGTCGGAGCTCGCCGACAGCCCTGAAGTGCGCGGCATGATCAACCGGGTGAATTACCTGGTGCGGATCGAGGATTAGCCAAGGACTACAGCCATGCGTTTGAATACACTGAAACCCGCTCCGGGCTCGAAGCAGAACCGGCACCGCGTCGGCCGTGGCGGCGGCTCGGGCTGGGGCAAGACCGCCGGCCGCGGCCACAAGGGCCAGCGCGCGCGCTCGGGCGGCTATCACAAGGTCGGATTCGAGGGCGGGCAGATGCCGCTGCACCGGCGCCTTCCCAAGCGCGGCTTCCACTCGCTCACCCGCGACGACATCGCCGAAGTGCGTCTGTCGGAGCTGGAGGCGCTCAGCGTGCCCGAGGTCGACCTGGCGGCGCTGCAAGCGGCGGGCATCGTGTCGAAAAAGGCGCTCGGCGCCAAGATCATCCTGTCGGGCAAGCTGACCAAGAAGCTGAACGTCAAGGGCGACGTCAAGGCGTCGAAGGGCGCCCGGGCGGCGATCGAGGGCGCCGGCGGCAAGGTCGAGGTGCTCGAACCCGAGCCGCAGGCGCCGAAGAAGCCGAAAAAAGAGAAAAAACCCGAAGCCGCCGCAGAGAATCCTAAAGCGTAATGGCCACGCTTCCCAACGTCGGCGGGCAGAAGTACGGCGACCTCAAGCGCCGGCTCCTCTTCCTGCTGGGCGCGCTGGTGGTGTTCCGCATCGGCGCGCATATCCCCGTGCCCGGAATCGACCCGGTGCGCCTCGCCGAGCTCTTCTCCAGCCAGCAGGGCGGCATCCTGGGCATGTTCAACATGTTCTCGGGCGGGGCGCTGTCGCGATTCACGATCTTCGCCCTGGGCATCATGCCGTATATCTCGGCCTCGATCATCATGCAGCTCATGACCACCGTCAGCCCGCAGCTCGAGCAGCTCAGGAAGGAGGGCGAGTCCGGGCGGCGCAAGATCACCCAGTACACGCGCTACGGGACCCTCTTCCTGGCCCTCTTCCAGGCGACCGGGATCTCGTTCGCGCTTGAGACGCAGTCGGGCCTGGTGCTCGAGCCAGGGCTCATGTTCCGGATCACCGCGGTCACGACCCTCGTGACCGGCACCATGTTCCTGATGTGGCTCGGCGAGCAGATCACCGAGCGCGGCCTGGGCAACGGCATCTCGATCATCATCTTCGCCGGCATCGCCGCCGGCCTGCCCAACGCCATCGCCGGGACGCTCGAGCTCGTGCGCACCGGCGCGATGCATCCGCTCACGGCGCTGCTCATCGCCATGGCGGTGCTCGCGGTCACCGGGTTCGTCTGCTTCGTCGAGCGCGGCCAGCGCAAGATCCTGGTCAACTACGCCAAACGCCAGGTCGGCAACCGGATCTACGGCGGGCAGAGCTCGCACCTGCCGTTCAAGCTCAACATGTCGGGCGTCATCCCGCCGATCTTCGCCTCGTCGCTGATCCTTTTTCCGGCCACGGCGCTCAACTGGTTCGGCTCCTCCACCGAGGGCCTCACGTGGCTGCGCGACATCGCCGGGACCCTCAGCCCGGGGCAGCCGATCTACGTGATGCTGTATGCGGCGCTCATCATCTTCTTCTGCTTCTTCTACACCGCGCTGCAGTACAACCCGAAGGAGACCGCGGATAACCTCAAGAAGTCCGGGGCTTTCGTGCCGGGAATCCGGCCGGGCGACCAGACCGCGCGCTACCTTGAAAAAATCCTGACGCGCCTCACCTTGGCGGGTGCCCTGTACGTGACCGCGGTCTGCCTGCTGCCCGAATTCCTGATCCTGCGCTGGGGCGTGCCGTTCTATTTCGGCGGCACCTCGCTCCTGATCATCGTGGTGGTGACCATGGACTTCATGTCGCAGGTGCAGGCCTACATCATGACGCACCAGTACGAGAGCCTGCTGCGCAAGGCCAACTTCAAGGGCGGCCTCCCCGGCGTGCGCTGAGGACCGATGCCCAAGGAAGACGTCATCGAGATGCAAGGAGAAGTGGTGGAGAACCTGCCCAACGCGACCTTCCGGGTGAAGCTGGAGAACGGCCACGTGATCCACGCGTTCATCTCGGGGAAGATGCGCATGAACTACATCCGCATCCTGCCGGGCGACAAGGTGACGGTGCAGTTAACCCCTTACGACCTCACCAAAGGTCGAATTACGTTCCGAGCGAAGTAGGAGAGCGAAATGAAGGTCATGGCCTCAGTGAAGAGAATCTGCCGCAAGTGCAAGATCGTGCGGCGCAAGGGTGTGGTGCGGGTGATCTGCGAGGATCCGCGCCACAAGCAGCGCCAAGGCTAGAGGACACCCGCGCTTGTCTTTTAAGACCTTGACAAACCAGATATAATTGCAGGTTCCCTAGGGCTCGTACATGGCACGCATAGCCGGCATCAACATCCCCAACCACCAGCACGCCGAGATCGCGCTGACCGCGATCTACGGCATCGGCCGCGCGCGCGCGCAGATGATCTGCGCCGCCGCCGGCGTGCAGGGCAGCCGCAAGATCAAGGACCTGAACGACGCCGAGCTCGACCGGCTGCGCGAGAACGTGCAGCGGCTCACGGTCGAGGGGGATTTGCGCCGCGAGGTGCAGATGTCGATCAAGCGGCTGATCGACCTGCAGTGCTACCGCGGCTCGCGGCACCGCAAGGGTCTGCCGGTGCGCGGCCAGCGCACCCGCACCAATGCGCGCACCAGGAAGGGACCGCGCAAGGCTGCGGTGAAGTTGAACGTGCCAGTCGGAAAGGTAGCGTAAATGGCCAGCAGAAACGCACCCACCCGGCAGGAACTCGCGCAGACCGCGCAGGCGCGCGCGCGCAAGAAGGTCAAGAAAAACGTCGCCGAGGGCATCGCGCACGTGCACGCGTCGTTCAACAACACCATCGTCACCATCACCGACCGCCAGGGGAACGTTCTCTCCTGGGCGACCTCGGGCAACGCCGGATTCAAGGGCTCGCGCAAGTCCACGCCGTTCGCGGCGCAGGTCGCCGCCGAGCGCGCCGGCCGCGCGGCGCAGGAGTGCGGCGTGAAGAACATCGAAGTGCGCATCAAGGGGCCCGGCCCCGGCCGCGAGTCGGCGGTGCGCGCGCTCAACGCGATCGGCCTGCGGATCGGCAGCATCGCCGACGTGACGCCGATTCCGCACAACGGCTGCCGCCCGCCGAAGCGGCGCCGAGTCTAAGGCTCAGCTAAGGGACATCGAATGGCCAGAGTATTGGATGCCAAGTGCCGCCAGTGCCGCCGGGAAGGCGAGAAGCTCTTCCTCAAGGCGGAGAAATGCTTCACCGACAAGTGCGCCATCGAGCGGCGCGCCTATGCTCCCGGCCAGCACGGCCAGAAGAGCGGCGCGCGCCTGTCCGACTACGGCAAGCAGCTGCGCGAGAAGCAGAAGGTGCGGCGCATTTACGGCCTGCTCGAGCGCCAGTTCCGCAAAACCTATGCCGAGGCTTCGCGCTCCAAAGGCGTCACCGGCGAGCGCCTGCTCCAGCTGCTGGAATCGCGCCTGGACAGCGTCGCCTACCGCATGGGCTTCGGCGGCTCGCGCAGCGAGGCGCGCCAGATCGTGCGCCACAACGGCATTCTGGTGAACGGCAAGCGCGTCAACATCCCCTCGTACGAAGTGAAGCCGGGCGACGTCATCGAGGTGGCGCCGAAGGCGAAGGAGCACCTGCGCATCAAGGCCGCGGCCGAGGCCGTCGCTTCGCGCGGCCTGCCCGACTGGATGGAGGTCGACGCCAAAGCGCTGAAGGGCACGTTCAAGGCGCTACCGCAGCGTGCCGAGCTTTCGTCGACCATTAACGAGAGCCTCATCATCGAGCTGTACTCGAAATAAACTCGCGAACCAAATTCGAAGTAACCGCAGTCAGTAACCAGGACCGAACACACATGCCCCAATCGGGATTTCTGAAGCCGCGTATTGTTGACGTTCAAAACCTGTCCCCGAACCACGCCCGGGTGACCATGGAGCCGTTCGAGCGGGGCTACGGCCACACGCTGGGCAACGCGCTGCGCCGCGTGCTGCTCTCGTCCATGCCCGGCTATGCCCCGACCGAGGTGCAGATCGCCGGCGTGGTGCACGAGTATTCGACGCTCGACGGCGTGCGCGAGGACGTGGTCGACATCCTGCTCAACCTCAAAGGCGTCGTCTTCCGCCTGCACAACCGCGCCGAAGCCATCCTGACGCTGAAGAAGAACGGCGGCAACGGCATGGTCACCGCGGCCGACATCGAGCCCGCGCACGACGTCGAGATCGTCAATCCGGACCACGTCATCGCCCACCTCGCCTCGGGCGGCAAGCTCGAGGTGCAGATCAAGGTCGAGTCCGGGCGCGGCTACGTCCCGGGCAACATGCGCTACCTGCCGGAGGAGACTAAGGGCATCGGCCGCATCATCCTCGACGCCTCCTTCAGCCCGGTGCGCCGCGTGTCCTACGCGGTCGAGTCGGCGCGCGTCGAGCAGCGCACCGACCTCGACAAGCTGATCATGGACATCGAGACCAACGGCGCGATCGAGCCCGAAGAGGCGATCCGCTATGCCGCGCGCGTGCTGGTGGACCAGCTCTCGGTGTTCGCGCAGCTGGAGGGCACGGCGCTTCCCACCGAGCAGCCGAAATCGCCCGCGGTGGACCCGATCCTGCTGCGCCCGGTCGACGACCTCGAGCTGACGGTGCGCTCGGCCAACTGCCTCAAGGCCGAGAACATCTATTACATCGGCGACCTCATCCAGCGCACCGAGACCGAGCTCCTCAAGACGCCCAACCTCGGCCGCAAGTCGCTCAACGAGATCAAGGAAGTGCTCGCCTCGCGCGGCCTGACTCTCGGCATGAAACTCGAAAACTGGCCTCCGGCCGGCCTGGAACACAGGACGTAAAGGAAAACCGCCATGCGCCACGGCGACGGACTGCGAAAACTCGGCCGCACCACGAGCCATCGGCTCGCGATGCTGCGCAACATGACCGTGTCGCTCCTGCGCCACGAGGAGATCACCACCACGCTGCCCAAGGCGAAGGAGCTGCGCCGGGTGGTCGAGCCGATGATCACGCTCGGCAAGAGGCCCAGCCTCGCCAACCGGCGCCTCGCCTTCGACCGCCTGCGCGACCGCGACATCGTGTCGAAGCTCTTCGATGACCTCGGCCCGCGCTACTCCAAGAGGAACGGCGGCTATCTGCGCATCCTCAAGACCGGCTGGCGTAAGGGCGACAACGCCCCGCTCGCGCTGGTCACCCTGATGGACCGCGCCGACGAGACCGCGCAGGCGCAGGGCGGCGAAGAAAAGAAGGCTGACAAGAAGGCCGCCAAGAAGACCGAGAAGAAACCGGCCGAGAAGAAAGAAGCCAAGGCGCAAGCCGCCTGATCTTCACCGTCGGTCACGGCGCTCGCAGCGCCGCGCAGCTCGTAGCGATCCTCAAGGAAGCCGGAATCGGCACGCTCGTCGACGTGCGTGCCTATCCTGCTTCCAGGCGCCATCCCCAGTTCTCAAGAGCGTCTGTTTCGTCCTTTCTCAGGGAAGCCGGGATCGAATATCAGTGGGAAGGAAAGGCGCTCGGCGGCATGCGACCCTCCTACGCCGAGCACATGCAGACCGGGGAATTCCAGGCCGCGGCGAGCGCACTGGCCTCGAGAACGGACCGGGTGTGCATCATGTGCGCCGAAAGCGACCCGGCGTACTGCCACCGCTCCTTCATCTCCGACTGGCTGGCGGCGCAGGGCCGCCGCGTGGTGCATCTGCTCGATGTAGGCAAGCAGCGGGAGCATCCCGCCCGGTTGCTCTAAGGCTGGAGAGGGCATGGCGCATAAAGCAGTAGTTCATTGCGCGCCGGCGCCATCCAGCCGATCGAAGGGACTCTTCACGCCGCGGCCGCCCTTGTTAAGGACGTGCGTGTAGACCATCGTCGTCGACACGTCCTTGTGGCCGAGCAGCTCCTGGACGGTCCGGATGTCGTAGCCGCTCTCGAGCAGATGCGTGGCGAAGCTGTGCCGCAGGATGTGCGGCGAGACTGGTTTGGCAACGCCGGCTCTGCGTGCGGCTTCCGACACGCCGCGCTGGATCACCTTTTCGTCCAAGTGGTGGCGGCGAGTGACACCGTCGAGCGGGTCAGTCGAGCGGCTGCCGGAAGGAAATACGTATTGCCAGGGCCAGCTGCGGCCCGCGTGGGGATACTTGCGCGCCAGCGCAAACGGAAGGTACACCTCCCCGAACCCTTCGGCCAGATCCCGTTCGTGCACCAGCTTCACGCGCGCAAGATGCGAGTGCAGCGGCTCAATCAGGCGCTCGGAGAGCATCGTGCGCCGGTCGCGCCCGCCCTTGCCGTCGCGCACCGTGATCTCGCGGCGGTCGAAATCCACGTCCTTGACCCGCAGCCGCAGTCCTTCGAGCAGCCGCATCCCGGTGGCGTAGAGCAGGCTCGCGGCGAGCCAGCGTGTGCCGTCGAGTTGCGCCAGCAGCGCCCGCACCTCGTTCTCGGCGAGCACCACCGGCACGCGTGCCGGGCGCTTGGCCCGCACCAGCCCGTCCATCCACGGCAGCTCCTTTGCCAGGACTTCGCGATAAAGGAACAGCAGCGCCGCCAGCGCCTGGTTCTGGGTCGAGGGCGCCACCCGCCGGTCGGTCGCGAGGTGCGACAGAAATGCCTCGACCTCGGGCGCGCCTTCTCCCGCGGGTGGCGCTTGCCGTGGAAGTAGATGAAGCGGCGCGTCCAGTGCAGGTACGCGTCTTCCGTGCGCAAGCTGTAGTGCTTCACCCGCAGGCGCTCGCGGTACTGTTCGAGCAGCTTTGGCGGCGGCATGCCCTCCCTTTGCCAAGACCCAATATACTGTATATACATACATATCGCAATTCCGGTCGACCGAATTGAGGAATCAGGGAGTTGGGAGTAGCCTTCCCGGCTTCAGCCCCACTTTCGGGGCAAAACAAATGGCCCATTTATGGGTTCGATTTCTCGTTAGGGCGCATGGCCAAGGATGACGAGGAGTTCGAGGTGTTGCATCAGCAGCTCGAAGAGCGCCTTTCCAAGCTCGGGATGATCTACCAGCGAGGTCGGGGGGATATCCTCGTGATGCACGACTACTACGGTAATCGCGAAATCGGCGTAATTCTGCTCAAGGAGTTCCCTGAGTTTGAGCTCTTCAGAATTGCCCGAGAATGCCTTCGCGGAGTGTCACCAGGGTGGGAGGTATGGTTTACAGCTGATCGGTCGCTTGGTGAACGCCCCAGGAAAGTCGTGACGCTGGAAACCATTCGCAATGCCACCGATGCGCCCTAACAGCGCGTTGGTGACCGACGTCTGCGGGCGGCGCTCCCGCGCCTTCTTCAACGCGGCACAACGCGGACGTTAGACGCCGCCATGTCCGGCCGCCGCTAAGCGATGCACTTTGAATGGGACCGTGCGAAGGCAGATGCCAATCGACGAAAGCACAGGGTCACATTCGACGAAGCGGTCGGTGTCTTTTACGACCCGCTCTCAGCTACCTTTGCGGACCCGGACTCTTCCCGTACCGAGGAGCGCCTGGTCACCATCGGTCAGTCCTCGCGTCAACGCCTGCTCGTAGTTGTGCATACCGAGCGAGGTGAGACAATCCGGATCATAAGCGCACGCTTGGCTACGGCACATGAGCGCAAACGGCATGAAACCTAAACGCACCAACCACGTGGCTCAAATGCGGGCCGAATACGACTTCGACTACTCGAAGGCGGTAAGGGGCAAGTACTACAAGCGTCTCTTGAAGGAAGGTTCCAACGTCGTGGTCCTGGACCGGGATGTCGCAAAGGCATTTCCCGACTCGGCTTCAGTCAACAAAGCGTTGAGATCAGTGCTTAAGGGTAAGCGCCCGCGGCGTCTAACAACGCGTTCAACACGGACGCGCGCAAAAGCAGCGCGCGCCGGTTAACGCGGACGTTAGGAGCTACAGGTGATCGACCAGCCGCGCTATGCCGAATGGGTCCGGCTTTCGCACCGCGCGGCAAAATTCGAGAAGTTCATGACGCCGGCGATCCAAGGGCTCGGAAAGATGGATGCGGTACTAACAGCGAAGGATGCAGCTTACCTTCAGCTTCCCCAACGAGAACGCGAAAGCTTTGAGAGATCCATTGAGCTAACCGAGCGCTTCACCGAGTCTTATCTTTGGGTGCTCGGCGCGTACGAGATCATCCGTACTATGGACCAACGGGTTAGGGAGAGCGCCGGACTAGTGGATCAGACCGGTTCTCAGCTGATCCGAGATGCGAAGCACAAGTTTGAGCGTGTCCGAATCCCTCTCGCCAAATTCGAGGCAGCGAGGCGCCATAGCGATACTGACTCGGCGGTCGCCTTCCCCGCGCTCAATCCGCAACACGGCATTGCATGGTGCGTCGCCGATAACGTGTTTGTAACCCGCCGGGAGCTCTCCGAATGTTTCATGGCGCTACTCAGAGCGGTGTAGCTCCTAACACCGTGTTGGTGCCGACGGGCCGCCAGCACGGCGCCAAACCGAACGCCGCAAGGGCCCGCGGCACAACACGACGTTAGGTTGCGCTATGAAGCAGCGGAGACCTTGGTTGCACTATCTGCTGGTTTGGCTCAGCGGCGGGCTATTTGGGTTCGCTTGGCCATTCTTAATGGCGCGAGATGTGAATACGGCATCAAGACACGAGATCCCAAGACTCGGCGCTCTGATCACCGTGTACTGCGCGATTCTCGCGCTGTACTTCGGGCTTGGCGGGTACCAAATGTACCGCCTTGCCACCTACAGCTTGCATGACGGACAACCATTTCAGCCAGCTTCCGGATTGTATATTGCCTTATTACTGGCACTCGCGTTCCTATTATTCGCGTTTCCGGCTTACCTAGTTGCAAAGACCGCCCGGTTTCTGCGCGCCCGCGGCAGGTCCACCTTGGGCGGTTTCTCATCCGTTGCGCTCTTCGTCTGCTACGGTATTTCCTTGCCCTTGCTCCAAACCAAGTTGAACGAGGAATGGAGAGCGCAACCTAACACCGCGGTCAACGCGGACGCTGCGCCATGAGGCGGCGCAGCGCCGGTTACCGCGAACGTTAGGCGGCACATGTCTGGTACACGGCGCGCGTTTTCGATCCCATTCCTAATCGCGTTCGCAGCGCAATTTGTCCTTTGGCTGGTCTACTTCGTCCTGGCCTTTGACGAGGAAACGAGCTTTCACGGCATTGTGCTGTGGTTCTATACGCCGGTTGTGTCGCTGCTTGAACGCCTTCAATTTGCCATTGGTTGGCGCACTTCGATTAGTTTTGCCATTCAGGTGCTCTTTGGCCCGCTTCTTGGCGCGCTTATTTACTCGCTCGTGATTGGCTATGTCGCATATCTTTTTCGAACGCACAGTGGACGCCGTGCCGCCTAACAGCGCGTTGGTGACCGACGTTTGCGCGGCGGCGCTCCGCGCCTTCTTCAACGCGGCACAACGCGAACGTTAGGCGCCACCAAATGGCCAGCTCCGAAGACACGGCTGCTCAAGGCCCCTCCAAGCGAGCAGTCGCCATCGCGCGAGGATGGTTGATCGCCTTAGGCGGCGTTTGGCTGGTCACTGGCGCGTTGTTCCTAGCTCTGGCAAGTGCTCCTATCGCATACTGGGGTATCGCCATGGTAGTGCTCGGTCTTGGTCACTTTATCGCTGTCAGGTATGCTGGCGGTCGTCTTGCCGTGTTCCTTGCATTGTTTGGCCCATGATCCGCTGCCGCATGGCGCCTAACAGCGCGTTGTTGACTGACGCCTGCGGGCGGCGCTCCCGCGCCTTCTTCAGCGCGGCAAGACGCGGACGTTAGGCGACAAGGAATGGCGACCGCCCCGGTTGATCACCCGGTTCTTGCGGTCCTCGCTTTCTTAAGCGCTTTGCCCTTTGGGTGGCCGGTGATGCGTGCGTTTGGCCGGAGCGTTCGGAACGATATCGAAGAGGCGATTGAATCGCCGCTACTCTCGTATTTCGCAGGGTGGTTCCCGGAATGGACACTGCTAAAGCTGTTCTGGCTGCTCGTCGTCTTAGCAGGGCTCAGCATTGCGTTCTATAAACTCTATGTGTTCGTGGGAGGGTTATTTGGACTGGTCGCCTAACAGCGCGTTGGTGACCGACGCCTGCGCTGCGGCGCTGCGCGCCTCCTACAGCGCGGCACAACGCGGACGTTAGACCTCACATGACCGCCGTGCTCTTTGGGCCGCCGTTAGTGTTTGCGTTGGGAATGGCCCTTGCGCGTGGGGGTGCCAAGCGCCAGTGGCTAGTAGGACTCGCTGCGCTCGCAGCAGTGCAGCTCGCGGTACTGGCCTTGTTCGCGCCAGGGTCAGAGTTCAGCGCGACATTCGGGTTGATCCTCCTGATGAGCGTGGTTGTTCCTTGGGTGCTTGCGGGTGGTCTTCTCGCGTTCTCGAATTTTCCACGCAACGCCGTCCTCGTTGCTATTGGTATGCCGGTCGTGTACTTCGCCACTTGGGCGATCGGCGCGTTCATCGGTCTATCCACCGGGGCGCTACCAAAGTGAGGTCTAACATGGCGTTGGTGCGGGCGCGCCGCGGGCCGGAGTGCTTGTTCAAGCGGTGTGCTGCGGCGCGCCGCACAACTCCACGTTAGAAGGCATTGGGATGTCGGCTTGTGCGATCCGATCGCGGTACTGCGAACTATAACGAACATCGGGAGGGAACTATGCAGAGAATGCTGGCGCAGCTAATCGCATTTTCGTGTCTTTCCATTGGCTTGATGGTTGGATCAGCCAGCCATGCCGAGAGCGATTTCAAGGTGACGTTGCTTGGCACTGCTTCCCCGGCGCCACGAACAGACCGATTCGGTCCAAGCACGCTAGTTGAGGTCGGGGATCAAAAGCTGCTTTTCGATGCAGGACGCGGCGTCCCTATTCGACTGCGGCAGCTCAATGTGCCGCTTGGGAAGATCAACGTTCTTTTTGTCACCCACTATCACTCAGACCACACGTCGGGAATTCCCGATGTGTGGCTCACTGGCTGGCTGCCACCGCCCTTTGGTCGTCGGACTACGCCTTTCCATGTCATCGGCCCCGTCGGGGTGAAAGCACTGATGTCGAATCTTGAACGGGCTTACGCTCTCGACATCAAGATTCGTCTCGAGGACGAGAAACTCCCGCCAGCGGGCATTGCAACGACCGTAGAGGAGTTCGACAAGGATGGAGTCGTTTACGAAAAAAATGGCGTGAAGGTGCTTGCCTTCACAGTGGAACACGGGCCCGCCATCAAGCCCGCTGTCGGCTATCGGATCGAATACAAAGGCCGGTCAGTCGTGATCTCGGGCGATACCCGCTATAACCAAAACGTCATCAAGTACGGCACAGGCGCTGACGTGCTGGTTCACGAAGTAGCAAGCGCAAGACCGGAACTGATGGCGTCAAGCGTTCCCGTACAGCGGATCATCGCCCACCACACCACGCCGCGGGAAGCGGGCATGGTGTTCTCACAGGCCAAGCCGAAAATGGCGGTCTACACGCACATCGTTCTCCTAAGCAATGAGAAATTTCCCGAACCGACGCTGGACGACCTTATCGCCGAAACACGTCAGACCTATGGCGGGCTCCTGGTGGTTGGCGACGATCTCACGTCGTTCGAGATTGGCGATACCGTCACGGTTCAGCGCTACAAGCAATAGGCGATCGCGGCTCATATGCCTTCTAACCCCACGCCCAACACGGACGCGCGCAAAAGCGGCGCGCGCCGGTTGGCGTGAACGTTAGACGGCAGCAATGGCGCCGCGCTTCTTTGAGCTCTGATGTACTTCGAGATCCTCGGAGACATCGCCAATGTTGAGACTTTTGCAATTGGATCTTCCATCAGGGAGCGGGCACGCTTACGGAAGCTGTACGGCCGGGGCAGGTGGAGGAAGCGCAAAGGACTCGCTCGGGTCCGGCTGGAAGACGGCGAAGTCCGGTTAGCCGAGGTACACTGGTACGAAGCTCACGGAATTGGACGCAAAGAGTTCAAAATCAAGCGCTACATTGACTGATGGCTACTAGATCGACCCGCAAACGCTTCGTTGTCTGCCTAAGAAACAAGGGGTACGAAGTCTCCTTGGAGCGGCGGAAGATCTATCAGGTTCTAGCAGACCCTGAGGCTGCGAAGCACAAGCAGATTCGGGTTATCGACGAGTCCGGCGAAGACTACCTATACCCACAAAGCTTCTTCGCGCCGATTGAGCTTCCACAGCCACTTCGCCGAGCCGTACAGGCTGCCGTCTAACAGCGCGTTGGTGACCGACGCCTGCGGGCGGCGCTTCCGCGCCTTCTTCA
>Ga0070696_100002330_pt1 | contig 12526 bp, 14 predicted proteins | sample KBSK1253metaG_FD_65474 | JGI IMG/M metagenome (GOLD analysis project Ga0070696, IMG submission 65474) | Corn, switchgrass and miscanthus rhizosphere microbial communities from Kellogg Biological Station, Michigan, USA - KBS K1-25-3 metaG | ecosystem: Host-associated > Plants > Roots >... | reverse complement strand
GGGCGCAGCAGATAGAACGCCGGCCCGGTGATCCCGACGCGGGCGAGCTCGTCTGCATTGGTTTGATAGTCCACTTCATGGACCACGACGAGGTCGCCGAAACCAGGCGTCTGCCCCGATGCAGCCGGCTGGCCGATCACGAGTAGGTTGAAGCACGTATCGTCGAGCCCCTGGCTCGGCTTGAGCTGCCACCACGGAAAACGCTCGCCCACCGCGGGCGCTCCCTCGGGCAGGCCCGGCAGCGCTTGCGACAGCGGGCTATTGCCATAACGGATACCGATCTGCGAGATGGTGCGGAAGGCAAGCTCGCGCACCCGCTGGAGGGTCATGGCGCGGGCTGCGACCTTCGCGATGATGCGCGTGCGGAAGAGGCCCGCGAGCCAGCCTTCGCTGACCACCAGCTGAAACGCCCGGTCGGTCGTGCGCAGCAGCCGCTGCGCCACGGGCATGCGCTCCTCTTCGTAGGTGTCGAGCAGCGCCGCGTCGGCGCGGCCCTTGACCACGAGCGCGAGTTTCCATGCCAGGTTGTAGGCATCCTGCAGCCCGGTGTTCATGCCCTGCGCGCCCATCGGGCTGTGGACGTGCGCGGCGTCGCCGAGCAGGAAGCAGCGCCGGTCGCGGAACCGCTCCGCCGCGCGGTGATGGATGCGATAAGTGGAGAACCAGCTGCATTCCTTGAACACCAGGCTACTCCCTGCTTCCTGCCGCAGATCGGGGATCAGCTCGTCGAACGCGAGATCGTCCCGGTCGCGCATGCTCCGCGGCAGGATGCCGATGACCCGCCAGCGGTCGCGGCCCCGCATCGGGAAGAAGAGATGGAACCCGTCCCGCCACAGGTACACATTGAGCTCGCCCTGCTTCATCGAGCCCGTCGCCTCGGTGTCGGCGACGAAGAACACGTGCTCGTAGGGCGCGCCCGGAAAAGTAATGCCGCTCAGCTCGCGCACGGCGCTGCGCGCGCCGTCGCAGCCTGACACCCACGCCGCCCGCACGTTGTGCATCGTGCCGTCGGGCTGCTTGAGCGTGACCTCGACGCGGTCGGGATGCTGCTTGAGCGCGGTGAGCTCGGTGTTCCACTGCACGGCCATGCCGTAGTCGCGCAGCTTCTCGCCCATGATGCGCTCGTTGTCGTCCTGGCCCAGCATCAGGACGAAGGGAAACGGGCTCATGCTCCTGCCGATGTCGCCGAGCGGAATACGCGCGGTCCAGCGTCCGTTCGCCCACATGTTTGCGCCCGTGGCGCGGGTGCCGAGCGCGAGCGCCTGATCGACGATGCCCATGCTTGCGTAGATCTCGAGCGTGCGCGCCTGCACCGCCATCGCCCGCGTCTGCTGCGCCGGCCCCGAATGCCGATCGATGATCGTGGCGCGCACGCCGCGGCGCGCGAGCTGGTTTGCGAGCATCAGGCCGGTCGGGCCGGCGCCAACGATCAGCGCTTCAGTGTCCAGGCACGCCCCCTTCCGGGGAATGCAGCATCACCCTCCCTCGCATTCAGAATCGTATCAGCGGGCTCGTTTGCCAGGGTTTCATTTGAAACCCGACCCGGGTTAGGATTGGGCCATAGGAGGATTTGCCGATGACAGCAGAAGTCAGGACCAAGCCCCAGATCGCGGTGATGAACGCGGTGCACGACCTGCCCGTGCTGGTCGCGCGCGACGAGGGCTACTTCAAGGACGAGGGGCTCGAGCTGGAGTTCGTCACTACCCCGGGGATGGCGCAGGCCACCACCTCGCACTTCGTCAAGTTCGACTCGGTGTTCGACCGGCCGCTCGACTCGGTCTACAACGAGGGCGGCATCGACCAGTACCGCATGTGCGAGTGGGGCATCATGAAGCGCGCGGTCGAGGCCGAGAGCGCGCAGCTGCGCGGGCGCAAGATCGTGGCGCTGGGCGCCTCGATGTCGAAGTTCGCCATCGTGGTGGCGAAGGACTCGAAGCTCTACGAGCCCGAGATGCTCAAGGACAAGCCGATCGCGGTCACCCCGAATAACGGCTCGGACTTCACCACGCTCAAGATGATCGAGGGATTCCTCGAGCCGAAGCACGTCAAGCGCACCAACGCCGGCTCGATGCTCAAGCGCCTCGAGGCGGTGCGCGACGGCAAGGTGGCGGCGGCGAGCCTGATGGAGCCCTGGATCAGCGTGGCGCAGAAATGGGGCCTGCGCATCCTGATCGAGTCGCACTCGACGCGTGCCGAGGCCGCGGGCGACGATCTCGACGCGAGGACCCTGAGGAAGATGTTCAGCGCGCAGGCGCGCGCTGTCGAGGCGATTGAGAAGAACCCGCAGAAATATGCGCACTACCTTGCGCGCGAGACCGGGGGCCTGCTCAAGCCCGAGGAGCTGCAGACCTGGCGGCTGCTGCACGCCGCGCCGCAGCCCTATACGCGCGAGCGCTTCGACGATACGTACAACTGGACGGTCAAGTGGAACATGACCGTTCCGGGCGCGACGTACGAGAACACGGTCGACAACCGGGCCTGGCAGTAGCGTCGGATTTGAGCCGACCTGGGAGCCTCCCCAGTGTCGGTGTAATGAGACAACGAAGGGTTGTGTAGCTCTCTGTCTACGCGCTGTAGTCGCGATCCGCGACTACAGCGCCCCCGGCTTGTCTGGCCAGAATGCCTACCCCGGAACCACCGACCGAGGAGGCAGGCGATGGACGAGTCGACCGAGAAGTACCCGGTATGCCCCGATCGCAATACTCCGGCCGCTTTCCGCTGGTTTTTCCAGCCGCTCAACCTGCCCGCGTTCCTCAAGGGGCGCCCCGCTGCGCGGCCCACCCCAAGTGGGCTCGCGGTGTCGCAGAGCGTCCCGGGGCGCGCGCCGGAGGGTGGTTAAGCAGGTAGCGCGACCCGGGCTATCATGGCGCCCTCACAACCGGAGGGAAGCGCCGTGCCCGCGAATCTCAAGAAAGTCAAAGCCTCGATGATGAACGCGATCCACGACCTGCCGCTGCTCGTGGCGCGCGACGAGGGCTTCTTCCGCGACCAGGGACTCGACGTCGAGATCCTGCGCACGCCGGGCTCGGGCCAGAGCGACTCGGACCACCAGGCGCTGCGCTCCAACATCTTCGAGCGCACCATGGAGGCGCTCTACGACCAGGGCGCCTGCGACCAGTTCCGCATGTGCGAGTGGGGCGTGATGAAGCGCGCGGTCGAGTCGCACGGCCAGGGCGGGCACCGCCCTGCCAAGATCGTCGCCCTGGGCTCGGCGATGTCCACGTTTGCGCTGCTCGCAGATCCGAAGGCCGGCATCTACGAGCCCGAGCAGCTCAAGGACAAGCCCGTCGGCGTCAGCCCGTACAACGGCTCGCATTTCACCACTCTCAAGCTGCTCGAGGGGTTTCTCAAGCGCGAGCAGATCAAGACCACCTTCGCCGGCACCATGCGCGAGCGCATCGACGCGCTCGCGCGCGGCGAAGTCGCCGCCATCAGCCTGATGGAGCCATGGATCAGCTACGCCGAGAAGCTCGGCCTGCGCGTGATCATGGAATCGCATTCGACGCGCAGCGAAGCCGCCGGCGAGGAGCTCGACGGTCCCACGCTCAGGAAGATGTTCGAGGCCGAGGCCGAGGCGGCGCGAGCGATCGAGAAGGATCCGGCGAAGCACGCCCGCTACCTGGTCGAGGAAGCCGGCGGCCTCATCGAGCTGAAGGAGCTGAAGCTCGCGCGCATCCTCAACGCCGCGCCCGAGCCCTATACCCGCGAGCGCTTCCAGCACACCTACGAGTGGACCCGCGACTGGGGCCTGGTGCCGCCCGGCGCCACGTACGAGAACACGGTCGATAACCGCGCCTGGCAGTAGGACCTGGACCCTCCTCGGAGGGGACGGAAAGCGCTACGCGAGCCGGCAGCCGGGGACGCTCGGCGGGCACCGCGGCACGCGCATTTACGGTCGTCTCGATTGTCCTTCAGCACTGCGTGCCATCACGCGCGGCGGCTACGTCAAGCAGCGCGTGTTCTTCCGCAATGCGCAGGATGCGCGCGCAGCCGGCTACCGGCCGTGCGCGGTCTGCCTTCCCGCGCAGTACCGCGCCTGGAAAAATCGCGCCGATCGCAAGCTTCGGAGTGCCAGGACGGCGCGCAGCAAATAGAGTCGCGCCATGGACAGACAAATTCTTTTCTCCAGCGGAGCGTGCTCCCTCGGTGTCGTTCTCGTCGCCAGGACCGAGCGTGGCGTGTGCGCCATCCTGCTCGGCGACGATCCGTACGAGCTCGAGCTCGATTTGAGACGGCGGTTCCCGCACGACGAAATCTGCGACGCGTACGTCGGGCTCGAGGGGCTGGTTTCGGAGGTGGCGCGCTTGGTCGCGGCGCCGCACACACGCCTCGAGTTGCCGCTCGAGCTGCTTGGGTCGGAGGCCGAGCAGCGGGTATGGAACGCGCTGCGCGAGATTCCGGCCGGCGCGACCCAGACCTACGGCGAAGTCGCCCAACGGGTTTCCATGACTGCAAAAGACGTAGGCGCCGCGTGCGCGGCCAATGCGCTCGCCGTGGTCGTTCCCTGCCATCGCGTGGTGCGCAAGGACGGCAGCCTGGCGGGCTACCGCTGGGGCTTACAGCGCAAGCGCGCGTTGCTCGAGCGCGAGCGCGCGGCATGAAGGAGATCGACTGGGATCGGGTCCGCGTCGAGCTGGACGCGCAAGGCAGCGCGGTGATCGAGGGCGCGATCTCCACGGAGGAATGCGACGCGCTCGCCGCGCTGTACCCGCACGAGCGACATTTCCGCAGCCGCGTGGTGATGGCGCGGCATGGGTTCGGCCGCGGCGAGTACAAGTACTTCAGCTATCCGCTGCCCGGTCTCATCGGCAGGCTGCGCACGGCGCTCTACCCCGGGCTGGCAGCGGTCGCGAATCGCTGGAACACGGCGCTGGGCATCGGGGAGCGGTTTCCGGAGCGGCACGCGGCGTTCATCCGCCGCTGCCATGTCGCCGGCCAGAGGCGGCCGACGCCGCTCCTGCTGCAATACGGCGCGGGCGACTACAACTGCCTGCACCAGGACCTGTACGGCGCGCACGTGTTCCCACTCCAGCTCACGCTGCTGCTGTCGGCGCCCGGGCGCGATTTCACCGGCGGGGAGTTCGTCATGACCGAGCAGCGCCCGCGGATGCAGTCGCGCGCCGAGGTCGTGCCGCTCGCGAAGGGCGACGCGGTGATCTTCGCGGTTCACGAGCGCCCGGTGCAGGGCGCGCGTGGCGTCTATCGCGTGAAGCTGCGCCACGGCGTGAGCCGCGTGCGTTCCGGTCGCCGGCATACGGCCGGGATCATCTTCCATGACGCCGCGTGATGCGGGTTTTTTCAGGGGAAGGCCGGCGCCTATCGCGACGGGCGCAGGAGCGGCTGCAGCTCGGCGATCAGCCGCCCCATCTCGGATTGCGGGATCGCGAGATTGCGCAGCGTCGGCCGGCCGTCGGGGAAGCACAGGCATTTTCCGCCCTCCTCGAACCGGCCCTCGACGATCGTCCTGGGCCAGACCCGCGTGAACGGATCCTGGTCGGCATTGCGTGCGAGCAGATCCGTGCGCGTAGCGATGATGCGCGCCAGGCCGTTCAGCGTAGCCGCGTCGTCGGTAATCGCGTCGGTCGCCGCGTGGTAGATCAACGCGGAGGCTGCCGTCAGTGAGATATACCGCGAAGAGTGATTTTCCCTGCGTTCGTCGTTCATGCCGGCGGTCCGCACTGCCATTTGACTGGCTGCCCGGGCTATTTGTTGTCGTGGCCGCAGTTTACCCGCGGCCTGGCCGGGTCCGACGGGTCACGGAATCACGGATTTTTCTGTCGTTGCCGGTCTACACCATTGACAGCGATGTCGTGGCAAGCGCAATCTGCGCGTCTGCTCAGTCGCCTTTCGGGGGAGAGGTAGAGATATGCCGGACGTCTACATCCGCACGCTCGCGCGCGCGGCTGAAATGGTGGGCGGAGCAACCGAGCTCGCTTTCCGGCTGAAGGTCACCCCGAGCCACCTCTCGCTGTGGATGGGCGGGCTCGAGCCCTGCCCGACGAGCGTGTTCCTGCAGGCAGTCGATCTCGTGCTGGAGCGCGAGATTTCCGCGCAGCGCGCGCCGCCTGCGGCGGAACCGGCGGATCCGGAGCGGCCGGCCGAGGGACCCGCTCCTTAGGACGCGGCTCCTATCCGATGCCGTGCGCCGCCAGGATCGCGACGAGGCAAAGCGTTACCGCGCAAAAAACGAACAGATAGAGCAGTACTTCGCTGATCCAGCGCACGGGCTTCAGCTTACATGGCCTCGCTTACGCAAACTGCGCGGCCGGCTGGAGCGATCGGGGTCGCCGGAATCCCTACATGCCGTCAGGAATCGGCGGCGCTGCGCCGCGTGAGGGGAAACACCCGTCGCCACTTCCGCCGGCGAGTTTCAGGACGCCACGACGCCTGGAGGCCGGCTCCGGCGATATCCGCGGCAGGCAGCGGACTTCACAATCGCCTGAGAAATCTGACCCGGGACGAAGCCATGAGCGCACGCGGGACCGGTAGTCATCGAGAGCTGCGGATACTGGTGGTGGAGGACAACCTCGACACGGCGGAAGGCCTGCGCAATCTGCTCGCCCGGTGCGGCTGCCAAGTCGTCGTTGCCCACACCTGCCGGGACGGCCTCGACGCGGCAAGCTGGCTGCACCCGGATATCGTGCTGTGCGATATCGGCTTGCCGGACAGCGACGGATATATCGTCGGCAGCGTGTTGCGCCAGCGTGCCGAAACCACGAGCGCGCGCCTGATCGCGCTCACCGGGCACGGCGAGCCGCGCGACCGCCTGCGCGCGCTCGCCGCGGGTTTCGATCAGCACCTGGTGAAGCCCGTCGACCCGAAAGTGCTGCTCGGCGAGCTGGCCGTTACGATTTGATCTCCTGCAGAAATTCGAGCACGCGCGCGGGCGCGGTGGCGCCGGTCTGGCCCTCCGGCGGCACATCCCAGTATTCCGAGCGCGGCAGGCATTCCTCGAGGTAGCGCGCCGCCGAGGTCGCGTGCGAGGCGTCCTTGCCGGGGACGATGAGCGCGGGGGTCTCCAGGCGCATGAGCTCCTCGGGCTCGGCGCCGGGCGCGGTGTCGCGATCGTAGAGCGCGCGGCTCGTGTCGGACACGATCTGCTTGTACTTGCCGTGATCGAGCGCGGCGAATGACTCGGCGAAAGCTGGCTCGCGGCGCAGCACCGAGGCCCAGGGACCGCCGCGCGGGTCCTCGCCGAAGGTCTTGCCACTCGAGATCGCGCGTGCCGCCACCTCGGCCATGCTGTGACTCTCGACGAAGTCGAGATGGTTGGCGAAGCGCTGGTGGTTGTTGATGCGGTACTTCGCGCCGCCGACCGGCCAGTAGAGCACCAGGCTCTGCACCATCTCCGGATGGTCGACCGCGAACGCCACTACCGGGCACACGCCCATGCACGCGCCCATTAGATGCGCGCGCCGGATGCCCAGGTGCTCGAGCAGCCCCTTGCCCTGCGCGACGTAGCGCGCCCAGGTCAGCACCTCGACGCGCCCGCCCGACTGGCCGGTCTCGCGCCGGTCGAAAACGATGCAGCGGTACTTCCCGGGCAGGTGATCGAGGAGCTTGATGCGCTGGTAGACGCCCTGGGTGTTCCACTTCTCGACGGTGCCATCGAAGCCGCCCGGCGAGTACATGAGAAGCGGCGGGCCCTCGCCCATCACCTCGTAGCGCGTGGCGATGCCGTCGATGACAGTACTAGGCAGGGCGCTGCCCCTTCAGGTGGCGCGCGGCGCGCACGTCCTCGGCGTAGGCCGTGATCGCCTCAAGCGTGACGCGCGCGACGTTGGCGTAGCTCTCGCTCTTGGCATCGAGCTGCGACGCGGCGTAGCCGATCGCGGCGTGGGCCATGCGCATGCGCCCGTCGAGCCAGGGTCCGCCGCCGAGTCCGCCGATCACGGGCACGCTCACCGCCTGCACCACGGCGGGACCGGCTTCGGGACCCGAGTGGCGGAAGTCGAGCAAGGCGGCGCCCGCGGCCTCGAGACCCTGCGCCTTCTTCACCAGCTCGTCCACCGGCTTTCCGCCGTGGAACTCCGCGAACACGGCAATGCCCTCGGCCGCGATCGCCTTCACGGTGCGGGCATCGGCTTCGACCTTGACCATCTGCGCCCCGCCCTCGTCGACCAGGCGCTTCGCGTTCTCCGCCGAGACGAAGCGCGGGGGCAGGTCGCACGAGAGAAGCGCGCGCTTCACGCCGCGGCGCACCGCCTTGCAGACGACCAGCATCTCTTCGAGCGTGATCTCGCCCTGCTCCTGGCCCCAGAGGTTCACCCCGACCGAGTCGCCCACCGAGACGATCTCGACGCCGGCGCGGTCCACGATCCGCGCCATCTGGTAGTCCCAGACCACGACACCGACGATCTTCTTTCGCGCGCGCTTCATTTCGCGCAGCGTGCCGAGGTCCATCAGAGCTTGTAGCCCTTCTCCCTCAGGGTCTTGTCGACCCAGGCGCGATCCACCGTCCCGGCCATGATCTCCTTCATCGCCGCGGTCTCCTTGGCGAGGATGGCCTTGGCGGAGGTGAGCACGCGCTCGGCCTGCTCCTGCGGCACGGCGACCAGGCCGTCGGCGTCGCCCACGATGATGTCGCCGGGCATGACCGCCAGGCCGCCGATCGAGATCGGCACGTTGATCTCGCCGGGCCCGTTCTTGTACGGCCCGCGGTGCGTGACCGCGCAGGCGTAGACCGGATAGTCGCCCGCCCCGATCTCGGCCGAATCGCGGATCGCGCCCCAGATGACGAGGCCGGCGACGCCGCGCTGCCGCGCGCGCGACATCATGAGCTCGCCGATGATCGCATGGTCGCCGAAGCCGCCGGCGTCGACCACGATCACGTCGCCGGCTCTCGCAGTATCGAGCGCCCGGTGCACCAGCAGGTTGTCGCCCGGCGCGGTCTTCACCGTGAACGCGGGGCCGGCGAGCTTGCCCGCCTTGTGCATCGGCCTGAGCTGCGGCCCGCTCGCATAGAGCCGCTCCATGCTGTCGGAGAGATGCGGCGTCACCATCTTGCCGAGCTCCGCGACCAGGCGCGGGTCGGGGCGCTTCGGGATCTCGAGAATGCGCATCGAGGCGCTCATCGCTTTTCCTTTCTCTTCTTCAACAAAGCATCCAATCTCGGATAAACGCGCCGTGCATTGCCTTCAAAAATCTTGTAGCGGTCCTGCTCCGACAGGCCCTTCAGCTGGTCCACGTAGCGCTTGGTGTCGTCGTAGTGATGCCCGGTGGTCGGATCGATGCCTTTCACCGCGCCGACCATCTCGGAGGCGAACAGGATATTGTCTACCGGGATGACCTTGGCGAGGAGCTCGATGCCCGGGAGATGGTAGACGCAGGTGTCGAAGAACACGTTCTTCAGCACGTGCTCGGAGAGCGGCGGCCGGCCCATGTCCTGCGCGAGCCCCCGGTAGCGGCCCCAGTGAAACGGCACCGCCCCGCCGCCGTGCGGGATCACCAGGCGCAGCGTGGGGAAATCCTTGAACAGATTCCCCTGGATGAGCTGCATGAAGGCGGTGGTGTCGCCATTGATGTAGTGCGCGCCGGTGTGGTGGAAGTTCGGGTTGCACGACGACGACACGTGGATCATCGCCGGCACGTCGAGCTCGCACAATTTCTCGTAGACCGGGTACCAGTGCCTGTCGATGAGCGGCGGATCGGTCCACATGCCGCCCGAGGGGTCGGGGTTGAGGTTCACGCCCACGAAGTCGAGCTCGTTCACCATGCGCTCGAGCTCGGGGATGCAGTTCTTCGGCGGCACGCCGGGAGATTGCGGCAGCTGGCCCACGCCGACGAAGTTGTCCGGCAGGAGCCGGCAGATGCGGTGGATGAGGTCGTTGCAGATGCGCGACCACTCCTGGCTCACTTTCTCCGTGCCGACGTGGTGGGCCATGCCGCCGGCGCGCGGCGAGAACACGGTGAGATCACCCCCGCGCTCGGTCTGGAACTTGAGCTGCGGCTGCACGCTCTTCACCAGCACTTCGTCGCTGATGCCCAGATCGGTGGAGCCAGGCTTGCGCGCCGCATCCGCCAGCCCCGCGAGCTGCTTGTCGCGAAAGGCGTGCAGCGCCGGCGGCTCGGTCGTGTAGTGGCCGTGGATGTCGATGATCATGAATCGCCGCTGGTGCGCGTGGCGCGCCACGGTCCCGGACGCGGGCCCTTGACCTCGCCGCTCATCACGTTGCCGTCGACGCGCCCGACGTATTGCGCGCCGCCGGCCGTGAAGCTGATGTCGCTGCCTTTGACGCGCCCGTCGGAGATCGGCATGCGGTTCATCGTGCCCGAGAGCATCTGGTAGCTCTGCTCGAAGCGCAGCGTGCCCTGCGCCAGGCGCCAGCTCCCGGCCACCTTCGCCGGCGCGTAGTAGAGGTGTGAAGTGCACCAGTTGCCGCATTCGCCGGTGGCCTGCTCGGTGAGGTCGGGGCTCCACTCCGGGATCGGGAAGCCGTTCATCACGAGGCGCGTGCCGGGCTTCAGCTGGCTCAGGAACTTCGGCGTGAGCCTGCGCAAGTTGTCCGGCAAGAGGAAAAGCGCGAGCACCGTGGCCTGCGAGATGTCGGCCTCGAACATGTCGCCCTGGACGAAGCGCGCCCGGGCCGAGACGCCCTCCTTGGTCGCGTTGCGCCGCGAGAGCTCCACCATCTCGGGGTTGTACTCCACGCCGAGCGCCCGCGCCCCGCGCTTCGCCGCCATGATGACGTTGCGCCCGTCGCCCGAGCCCAGGTCGATCACATAGTCCTGCGCCGTGACCTTCGCCATGTCGAGCATCTTCTCGACCAGCGCGTACGGCGTCGGCACCCACACCACGTCCTTGCCGGGCTGCCCCGGCTGCGGCTGGAAGCTTTCGCCGCTGCCGGTCTGGGCGCCAACGAGCAATGGGAACAAGAAAAGGCACAACGCGAGCGCGCGTTTCAAGGTGGTTTCCTCCTAGTCGGCCTGCACGCCGGAGCTCCGGATGACCGCCGCCCAGCGCTGGGTTTCCTGCTTCATGTAGGCAGCCGTCTCCGCGGGTGTGAGCCCCAACGGCTCCGCGGACAGCTCGGCGAGCCTTTTCTGGACGTCCGGCAGCTTGAGCGCATCCTGCACGGCCGCGGCCACCTTCGCGGCGATGGCCGGGGGCGTGCGCGGCGGCGCGACGACGCCGAACCACGCCACGGCCTCGAACCCGGGCAGCGTCTCGGCGAGCGCCGGCACGTCGGGAAGGGCCTTGACCCGCTTCGCGCTCGCGACCGCGAGCGCCTTCAGCTTTCCCGCGCGCACGTGCGGCAGCGAGACGCCGAGGTTGTCGCACATCATCTCGACCTGTCCGCCGAGCAGGTCGGTGAGCGCCGGCGCGCTGCCTTTGTAAGGCACATGGGTGATTTTGAGCGGGCCTGCGGCGCCGCCGGCCATCGACTTGAACAGCTCCGCGGTGAGGTGCGAGGTGGTGCCGCTTCCCTGCGAGGCGTAGTTGAGCTTGCCGGGGTTCGCCCGCGCCAGGGCGATGAGCTCTGCCACGCTCGACACGTTGGTTTTCGGATGCACCAGCAGCACGTTCGGAATCGCGCCGATCACCGTGATCGGCACGAACTGCGAAGAGTCGTACGAGAGCTTGCGGTAGAGAAGCCGGTTGATCACCAGCGGCGGCGGCGGCGCGGAGAGCAGCGTGTAGCCGTCGGGCTCGGCGCGGTACACCGCCTCGGCGCCGATGTTGCCGGCGGCGCCGGGGCGGTTCTCCACGATCACCGGCTGACCCCACTTCCCCGCCAGCTTCTCGGCCAGCGCGCGCGGCATCAGGTCGGCGCTGCCGCCGGGCGGGAACGGAACGATGATGCGCACCGCCCTGGCGGGCCATTCCTGCGCCCCGAGCGGCGAAACAGCGAGCAGCGAGAGGAGGAAAGCGCAGGCGAGTCGCACGCGGTAATTATAATAATCCGATGCTGCAGAGAAGCTGGCCCGCCGAGGGCGCGACCCGCGTTCCATACTGGGTCTACCAGGACGAGGAGGTCTACCGGGAGGAACAGCGCAAAATCTTCCAGGGCCCCACGTGGAGCTACCTCTGCCTCGAGGCCGAGCTTGCCGAGCCGCAGAGCTTCATCACCACGTTCGTCGGCGAGATGCCGGTGGTGGTCACGCGCGACGCCAAGGGCGCGCTGCACGCCTGGGAGAACCGCTGCGCGCACCGCGGCGCGCTCATCTGCATGCAGGCGCGCGGCAAGGCCGAGCGCTTCGCGTGCATCTACCACAACTGGGTCTACGACCACGAGGGCAACCTCGCCACCGTCGCCTTCCGCCGCGGCATCGCCGGCAAGGGCGGCATGCCCGCCGACGCCAGGCCCGAGACCCAGGCGCCGAAGAAGCTGCGCGTTTCGGCCGTGCACGGACTGGTCTTCGGCACCCTCTCCTCCTCTTCACCTGCCCTGGAGGACTACATCGGGCCCGAGATCCTGCCGCGCATCAAGCGCGTGATGAAAAAGCCCGTAAAGCTCCTCGGCACCTATACCCAGGTGCTGCCGAACAACTGGAAGCTCTACATGGACAACGTGAAGGACACGTA
>Ga0070696_100002328_pt1 | contig 12530 bp, 9 predicted proteins | sample KBSK1253metaG_FD_65474 | JGI IMG/M metagenome (GOLD analysis project Ga0070696, IMG submission 65474) | Corn, switchgrass and miscanthus rhizosphere microbial communities from Kellogg Biological Station, Michigan, USA - KBS K1-25-3 metaG | ecosystem: Host-associated > Plants > Roots >... | reverse complement strand
CTGAGGGAATGTCGCGGACGTCGATCAGTACGGCGTTGTCTCTCGGTTCTTCGTGGCATCGCGATCCTTCCTCTTCAGCGGCCTGTTTCGGCATGCGGCGCATGCACGGGCTTTGATTCCGGCGACCATCGTTGTCGAAGGTAGACGGCGAGCCACACCATCGACGCGATTGCCAGGAACTCACTCTGCCAGTTCTGAAACGATTCGAACCAGAAGCGGGACGAGGTGAGGTAGTCGGTAAATACGGGCCGCGGCTGGTGGTGCAAGACCTCGTCGGCAGCGTACTCGGAGAACCCTCCGAACGCATGGCCTGCCCACGAGATCAAAAAGAGCATGATGAACGCCAAGCCGAGCGAATGCTCATAGAGCCGCAAGATCCAGCCGCCGCGCCGAACCGGCCACGGCGCGTCGGGAGCGCCTGCGAAGTCACGCGCATCGGTGTCCACGAGCTCTTTGGCACCGGGTCGTCTCGATTCCGGCGATCCCTTCTGAATCAGGAACGTGGTCAAGAGGACGACTACCGTTGGCACTCCCCACGTCGCCATCGCCGCGCATCATGGACGATGACGAAGGACCATGCATTTTTTTGAAGACAGAGGCTCATTAGGATAGCGAGCTGTTAGGTCAAGGTCTGTTAGGTTTCCAACAGAAACTAGAGTCTTGGAGTCCCATTTGCTCAACAGCAGATTCGCGGCGCGTCCGGCGGTGCAAGCAATGCTGTAGACGCCAGCCGCGCGTGATGCGTGCATAAGACGACTACATGAACGAAGACACGCTCGAGGGGCAGTGGACACAGCTCAAGGGACAGGTTCGCGAGCAGTGGGGGGTGGTATTACTCCCTGCCCGACCCCACGCCACTCTGTATCAGGCGAAAAGCGAAGGGCGCAACCGCGTGAAGGTTGCGTGACCTGTCAACGTCTCTGAGTCGATGAGACAGCGCGGTGTTCGCCGTTTGGCGACTTGTCCGCCAGGAGAAGCGCTGTCGCAGCCACGACTTGACCAATCGTCGTCGGTCGTTCGATTGCGGTGAACCCGAGGCGCCGGACTTCGTCCGCGGTCAGCGCTCCGAGCGCGGTCACGACGAGGACACGATTCGGCGGAATCACGAACCGCACTTCGTCCAATGTCTCCCGAGGATTCGGAAGTCCGCGCAGGTTGATGAGCAGAACGCGTGGCTTCATTCCGGGGCGTCGGTAGATTCGCGGAATCGGCCATTCGTCGACGGCGACCACCTCCAACCCCTCTTCAATGAGCTGCGCTCGCAGCAGCGCACGTTCCCGCCACTCGGCTCCCAGCAGGATCACGTCGGGTGGTGTGGGATCCATTTTCGCGTTCATTCCCAACCCAGCGGATGCTCGCCTGGTGGGTCCACGCGGCCACGCTGCTTTATTTGCCATACTGAAATCACGATCGAGTGCGGTCCGTGGTCGCATGGGACCGAGCTTGCGCGAGGGTGCTGGTCAGGGTGCACGATGCAGGATTAATTCCCGTTTCTTTTTGACGGAAGGAAACGACGGATGCGGTTCTACGTTTCGTGCCCATTGGCCGAGCGGTCTCGGTCCCGTGTGACAGGGGCTCTCAAGCGGGGTCTTCCTGATGAACATCGACAGCTTCCGAAAACGTTCCCACCGAGGAAGATGCCACTCCGCTGGTGGGGATTTTCTTTCGCCAGCGACTCCACTCTTCTGACGACTGTTTCCGAGCGAATCGTCAAGTTGCCTAACTAGCTGCGACGGCCGTCAAATTCAGTCAGGTTGATACCTGCGGTGCGGCTGAATGGTTGTGCCTTCACTCGGGTCTGAAAAGAATGGATGGAATTACGCCAGAAAGACGTGCGACTCCTGCTCAGTTTTCTCCGGCGGCGGATATGGAATCGTCCTATGTCGCTCTTACATACCCGAGTCACATCCATCTCACGCCCCGTGAATCATGTGTGTAAGAGCCACGTTTTCAACGCGCCGCGTTCTCCTGCTCTGAGCGGAGTCGAGGATCACCAATTGCAGATGCGGAGGTGCTCGTGAACTCGAAGCCTTGGGGGGAAACCATGAGGGTAATGTTTTCAGCGGGTACGGCTATCGCCGCCGCCGCGATACGGTGCCGCGGCGTGATCGTATTGAGGTCGCCTCGTCAGATTCCGCGACGATCGTTCGGACGCTACGCCGACCAGATGTCAATCATCGGATAGTGGCTCAATGGGAGCCATAAAATCGCAATCGACGCTAACAACCGAAGGGAGATTCCCATGCACGCCAGGATCGTCCGCAGCGGATTCGTGGTCTTCGCGCTGGGCGCTTTTTTGAGTACAGCCTCCTCCGCGTATGCCGAAATGGTGAAGTTCAAAGCCAATATGGACGCAGCCCAAGAGGTGACGCCGAACGACAGCAAGGGTAAGGGGATGGCCGACCTCACGTACGACACCGAGAGCAAGACTCTAACCTGGACGATCACGTTCGACGGTCTCACCGGCCCGGCAACGGTCGCGCACTTCCACGGTCCCGCCGAACCGGGTAAGAACGCAGGGGTCGCACTGCTGATCGGACAGAAACCCACCAGTCCTGCCAAGGGCAGCGCCATGCTTACGGATGCGCAGGCTGCCGATCTTATGGCTGGCCGCTGGTACGTCAACGTGCACACCACTGCCAACGGCGGTGGCGAAATCCGCGGGCAAGTGACCAAGTGATCGCGCCGGCATAGGCGAAGGGTGCACGCCAACGATCGAAGGTCCCGCTGCGTTCCCGCGCAGCGGGCCTTTGTGTTCTGAGCATGTGCGGGAGCTGTGCTCCGCAAATGATACCGACTCGATGGGAAGGAAGGCTGCCCTGCGTATCGTGAGTATCAGAAATTCAGCTGCGCGCTGAACTGGAGAATGCGGGGGTCCTGCACCTCGGTCGGCTGCCGCCATTGCGGTCCGAATGCGTTGTTGACCTGAACCGCACCGCTGCCGTTGAACACGTTGTAGATATCCACATTGCCTTGCATTCGCAGGCGTTGCGTTAACCGAAGCTGCTTGGTCAGCCGCACGTCGAGCCGCCGGATCCGATGGTCGTACATCGTTCCAGGCATCACCAGCGGAACGGTCGCCGTGGCGGTGCACGGCGTTCTGCCACCGCACGCGCCGAGGTCACGCCCCAACGAGCGCGCGATCTCCGCGTTGCTGGCCGGATAGGCAGCGACGATGTTCGGTCCCGAGATGTCCTGATAGATGCCACTGACCATGAAGTCGTACGGGAGCGGGATCGCGCCGTTCAGCTTGAGCTGTGTCTGGCCTCGGAACGGTGTGACAACGTGACAGATCGCGTTGCCGTTGATCGTTGTCGCAGTCTGCGCCGTCGTCGGTGATGCGGTGGAGACGCCGCTCACGGTCGTCGCGGTTTGCGCGGACGTCAGGGCCGCCGCGGCAATCCCCGGAGCGTCGATCACAAAGCAGTTGTCGGTCATCGTACGCCCCGTATCGACGCCGCCGCCGAACTGAGCGCCAGATCGCAAACGCGTGTTGATCCCGATGTTGACGAAGTTGTTGACCTGTCGCTGTTTGCCGTAGTGGGACGACTGCGTCACGAGGTTGTCCACCTGCGTGAACTTCGCCACTGAAACGTCCGAAAGGCCACAGACCTGGTAGCCGCCTCTATCAGGCAGGTTGGGATTGAGGGGCGCCGTCACGCAGTACGACCCGAAATCCGCGGGACCGCGGAGCAGATTGTCGGTCGCGGTGAAGTTGCCGTACCAGTTACGGTAGTACCCAGCCGTGAGCGACACACCGGTTCCGAGCTCGCGCTGTATTTCCGAGCCGAAATCCCAATTGGAGTTGCGCACGCCCCATCCGCGAAGCACATCGTCACTCCAGTGTGTCGTGGGACTGAGCCCGCCGAAATTCGCGTCGGACATCGGGCCGCATTCGCCGTTGGCGGCGCGGTTCTTCAGGTCGCATTCGGGAACGTAGTTGCCGTTGTCGGTCCACGTGCGGGTAATGCTGTTCACCGATGTCAATACCGGGTTGTTCGCGCTCGACACTGCTGTTCCGGTCTTCGCGACATAGCGGCCAATCGACACCTTCAGCGCCGTCTTCCCATTACCGAACAGATCGTAGGAGGCGCCGAAGCGCGGGTTGAAGTCCTTCCAGGACGGCACACCGGATACCGCCCCAAAGTCGCGCGCCGGGACCCATCCGGAAGCCGGCGCCGCGACGTGATTGGCGTCAACGTGCCCGTTGAAATAGTCGAACCGCGCGCCATAGTTCATTGTCAGCCGCCGAATGACCCACTGATCCTGGAAGTAGACGCCCATGTCGGCCTTCGTGCGATCGATCGCCCGGTACGGCGTCGCGTACTGCGTGATCTGAGTAGGGGCGCCGTTGCGGAATGTGTAGTTAACGTCTCCCTGCACGTACGTGACGACGTCGGACACGGCTTCCTCGATTTGCGTGCCGAACTTGTACGCGTGCGAGCCCGTGACGTACGAGATCGAGAAGCGCTGCGCGCCGCGATCCGTCGCGCGTTTGGACGCGTAGGTTGCGGAGGCGTTGTATCTGAAGTTGTTCGACAACTCGAGGATCGAGATATCGGTCGGCCGAACACCCGGGTTCAGGAACGTCGGCCAGTGCGTGATGGTGAGCGAGGCGCCCGCCTCGAAGAGCAGCTTCGACGTGATCGGGGCGCTCCAATCACCCTGATACAGACCCGCCGGCCGGAAATGGAATGCGAGGCCCGCCTCGGGAGCGCTGCCGAGCGCCCCAATCGCCCTGCACAGGCAGTCGTCGGCGACGTCGGCGAAGAAATTGAACTTGTGCTTCTGCGCGGCCTGCCAGGTCACGCGGACGGCTTTTGATTCATACCATTGGGCGCGGTCGCCGGGGCGCAACAGGTCGGCGGTGTAAAAGGGAGTGCCCTGTGTCTTGTTCCAGAAATTCCCCGCCATCAGGTGCGCGTTACCCCATTCCCGGAACGACGCGAAGAACCACAGCTTGTCCTTCTTGATGGGCCCGCCGACCGTCACGCCAGCGTCGTAGATCTTCAGAATCTTGCTGACGGTCGTCAGACCGCGCGCCCGCAAGTCAGCGTTCAGGTTCGACGCCTCGAATCGATCGCTCGTGTACAACCCCGACAGGCTTCCCGAGAAGCTGTTGCCGCCTTCCTTCGGAATCATGTTCACGACCGAGCCGTCGGCGTTGCTTTCGGCCGAGATGCCGCTGCTTTGCAACGAGATCTCCTGGACCATGTTCGAGTTCACGAGGTACCCGACGTTGCCGCTCGCGTGATCGATCGACATGCCGTCGAACTGGCGCTTCGTGCCGGTCTTGCCGTGATAGGCGTTGCCAATGTTTTGATTCAGCTGCCCGGCCACGTCGGCGAAGGAGCCGGAAAACCCCGGCGTGACTTCGACGATCGTCGCCCAGTTCCTGGTGCTCGTTGGCAGCGCGTCGAGCAATTCGCGCGTGAGGAGGGTCTGCTTCCTGACGTTCTGTGTGTCTACGAGCGGGCTCGCGCCGCTGACGGTCACGGTTTCCTGCAGCGCGCCGACCGGCAAATCGGCGTTGACCGGAGCGGTGAAGCCGGATGTCAGCTCGACGCCTTCACGCACGAACGTGTTGAACCCGGCCAGCGTGAAGGTCACTCGATACGAGCCCGGCCGCAGATCCACGATGTTGTAGCGGCCTTGATCGTCGGTCACGACGGTCCGAGCTTTCTCGATCAGCACGGGGCTGGCGGCTTCAACGGTGACGCCCGGCAGGACGGCTCCGGAGGTATCGCGGACGACGCCCGCGATCGCACTCGTCTGCTGCGCCAGTGCGGAGCATGGAAGGAGCGCCATGCACGCGAGAACGATCAGACCGGTGCAGGAGAATCTCCAACTGGTCATACCACCTCTACTCTTTGAAGGTGGCACCTTATATCACAACCGGCTCAAGCCGGACTCCCCGCGTGTCAGAAGCGGAGCGAGTCTTCGAAGTGCTGGATGTAGCGGCCGCTGATGATGACCGTGAACCACAGTACGAGCGAGCTGGCGGCGACGATCTTCGCGGAGAGCGCGGCATCGTCGCCTGGAGCCAGGCGTTCAACCCGGTGGAAGATGCCGGTCATATAGAACACCGCGACGTTGAGCCCCAGCAACATCAGCGCCGCGATCTTGAACCAGAAGGCGATATCGGCGGTGTAGTAGGTCGGCATGCCGATGAACGCGAGCATGCCGGTCACAACGTTGATCCCGAGGCCCGCCATCGCGAGCGGCAGCAGGCGATGCAGCGGCGCAAACGGCAGTTCCTTCGCGAATCCGAGGATGCGCAGGTTGATGGCGCCAACCGCGCCGATGATCAGCGACAGGCCGACGAAGTGCATCACCATCATCGCGGCCCACCACCATTTGTTGGCGACCATCAGGTTGGTGAAGCCATCGGGCGTCGGCTCGAACGGGTGAATGATGGAGCCGACGATCCCTTCGGCGATCGGCGCGCGCGCGGTGGTTCCCGGCTCGGGGTGCCTGATGTCGCCGCCCGTGTTGCCGGTCCTGCCCATGAGAATTGCCGCGATGATCGCGAGCACGAGCAGGGTCGCGAGATTGGCGCGAGAGGTGCCGCCGGGTCGTCGAGATCGCCAGAGCACCATCAACGCCGCTGCGCCGGTGGCTTCGACGAACCAGAGGCCGAGCATCGCCGCGCCTTCATGCCGCCGGACCAGCGCGTCGGAGACGCCGGCTTCGCCAGCAATGGATCGATCCGCGCCCACGCCGCTCACGAACGTCGGAATCGTCAGCAGCGCGGCGACGGCGAAAATGATCAGCGAGCTGCGACGCAGGTCTTCGTTGCTGCCGGTACACGACGCCACGAACAGACCGACGCCGACGAAGAAGCTGACGATCGGGACGTGATTGAGCAGCAGGTGCAGGTGATCGAAGTTCACGTGCCCTTACCGTAGAGGATGTAGGTCGCGGTGTAGGCGAGCGCACGGCCGGCGGTGAGCACGCCGAGCCACGAGCCGAGCATCCACAACGTGAGCGAGCGACTGACCTCCGCTTCCCTCTCGATCCGTCTCAGCGTCCACACGCCCACGGCGACGAGCACGAGCTTGACGTAGAAGAGCGGGTTGGTCAGCGCTTTCGTCGGGTACGCGAGCAGCAGGAAGATGCCCGACACGACGTTCAGCCAGAAGCCGATCCAGATGATGGCGAAGAACCGCCGGAGCGGCGCGAAAGGCAGCTCCGGCACGAAGCCGAGAAGGCGGGCGCCCAGCACTCCGCAGGTGCCGACGAGGAGTGCCAGACCGATGTTGTGGATCACGAGGACGAAGTAGTAGGCGAACGCCGACTCCGACTCGCGGATCCAGGTGCTGAGGCCGCTGCGTTCGATCGTTTCGAGAAACGCGGGGACGGCCAACAGCTACCGCAGGTTCCCGTGATGCGACAGGTCCTGCAGGTGCGACTTGTCGCGCTCGGAGCAGTACGGCGCCTCTTCGATCTCGTAGTCCTTCATCAGCTTCAGATCGCGCGAGCGCTGCTTCCACGGCTCCGCCAGCACGACCGGATCTTCCACCGTCACGTCGTAGTGCAGCGTGTCACCCTCGCGGCGCAGCCGCTCGACGACGTGCGTCTGGTCGCTGTGGAACAGCCCGTTGTCCGACAGCCACGTCGTCTCGTCGAGATTGGTGACGTCGACGACGAGCGTGTCGCCTTCCCAGCGGCCGATTGAATCGCCGAGCGAGGACGAGTCGATGTCGGTGCGGTGCGTGCCGTTCATGCGCACGACGCGGAAGAAGTTGCCGTTCAGATCGTCGTACATGAACACGACGTCCTTCGGCGTCTGCACGATCTTCTGCGGCGGGCCGATGCGTGGGACGCCTGGCGGGTTGCAATACCAGGCGGGATCCATCTCCACCTGCCGCTCGTCGAGGTCTTTCACCTTCGCGACGAACGCAGGCTTGTAGACCGGCTTGCCTGGATTGAACTGCGCGATGCCGATTGGCTTGGCGATCGCCGCGTCGTAGGACTCGCCCGGCTTGAGCTGCGGCGCTGGTGGACCAATGCGGTGATACCACTGCCCGTTCAGATCCGGATGGCCGTCGGCCAGCTTCGGTGTAGCCGCGCCGGTCTGCGCGAGCGTGACCGCCAGCGAGGCGCAGACGATTCCAGCGGTGATTACGCCACCGGTGATGACTCCGCTACGCGCTGTTACTCTGCTTCGCATGCCCAGCCTCCTCGTCATCTGGCTTCCGGGCTGCCCGGTTCGGCCGTCAGCTTGATGAAATGCCCGTCGGCGTACGTGAGTTTCGTCAGCCATCCCAGCGGCTTGCCGTTCTTCGCCGGATGGACTTCGACCGTCATCATCTCTTTCTTGTCGAAATCGGCGGCGAGCACCTGCTTGGTGAGGCCGTAGCGCGATCGCATGTGATTGGGTGGATAGGTCTCGACGGCGAACTGCGATTTCTTCCCGTCTTTGTCGACCACATCGAAGTAGATGTAGATGTGAGGGTTGATCCACTCGATGCTCGTCATCACACCTTTCACCGTGATCGTCGAATCGGGCATGAATTCGGCGGTCAGTGAATGGTGCGCTGCGGCCGGCAGCGCGAACATCGCAAAGGAGGCAGTCACCAGAGCCGCGCGCGATAGCGTCTTCATCGCCTTCCTTCCTCTACGTCAACGCCCGAAATGTGTCAAAGACGCGGTGAGTATACGCCGAATTCGCCGTCTTTCGATAAAGGTCAGCAGCGCCCGGCGAGCTTCCTCCGTGTCGAGCAAGGCGAGCTCCTGCTCCTGGAAGCTTTGCGAGGCTCGAGCGTCCTGTCGGGTCGATGCCGTCGGCGCTGCGACCGGGAGCTGATCGCGCGTCCGCACTCGGTGGTCGCCATTCTCATGGACCACGAGCCATTCGACTCGCGATTTATCTCTACCATGCGTCCCTTGCAGCGGTCATCCCGTCGGTGAGGTCGAGAACAGCGAGTAAGCGTCCTGCTGGTCCGACGCAGCATGTCAACCCGCAGATTTAGCATCTACTGCTCGATGGCGAGAACAACGGAAATGGGACGAGGCGACGCATCCCTTTGCCAGGGTGACCAGGATCACCATTGTCGCGCCGCAGGAGGACATCGATTCCGCGGAACACCAAGCCCAATGCGAACGGCTGATCTTCACGCCGTGGCATTCGCTGGCGGCGCATCAGCCGATCGGCAGCAACCGGCTGCGCCAGGCCGTCTATGAGGCTTCGGCGGAACATCGTCTACGACAGCCGGAGGACGCGGCTGGCCAGTAGGCCTGTGGCTCGCCGCCGAGATGCGACCTTCAGATCGACTTCAAGTATTCGATGATCGCGTGCTTCTCCTCTGGCGTGGGTTCCAGCCCCCTGAAGAAGCCGGCACCTGCGTGACCGTTCCGGCTGTTGCCGCTGTCGTCCGTGCCTTGCCGGTGCTCCGTCGTGGTCACCTTGAAGCACATGGAAGGGCGGTTCGGTGTGCCGCAGATCGCTTCGCCCTTCTTGATGTCGACTCCCACCGCGGATGGGTCGAACTCGCCGTGGCCCACCCAGAAACTCTCGGGGCGCGTGTCGGGGAAGAGGACTGACTCCAGCGTCGGCCAGACGCCGCTGTGCCCATAGGGCGCTGTGAACGCAATGCCATTGAGCGGACGAGCCCTGTAGACGGCCATCTGAGCCAGCGTTGGGGGCTGCGGCCGTGCCCTGAAGAACGCGTATTTGTCGCGCTCCCTCGCCGCGGTCTCCCGGTCGGGGTACGCGTCGAGGAAGTAGGAGTCCACCGCGCTGGCCGTCGACCCCGCCAGGAGGATCAACGTCATCACCGAACCGTCCGGCTTGCGCAGAAGGTTCCCGCGGGTGAGTTGAGCTTTCTTGAGCTTGTCGAACTCCGCGTTCACGATTGCTTGTCCAGTGAACGTGGTGTCGCGGCCCTCGAGCTCCGCGAGCCGGCCAGCCAGCAGCGACGCCAGGCCCCCCACCTTCTCGCGAAGCGTCGCGAGGATGCCGTCGCGCATCTTGGCATCGAGAATCTCAGTCGCCCGTGGGTTGAGGGTGTATCGGGCCCCAGCGTGAGCCTTGACGAACTGGTCGTCGGTGCCCACGGTTTCAAAGCCGACCTTGGTGACCCTCCACACGTATCGGGTCTGGCCAAGGTAGTCCTCCTCTACGAAATGGTCGGCCAGATCGCTCGGGGCGTTCCTGCCGCTCCAGTTCTCGCCGGCGGCGTCCCACTGCGCACTGAACTTGTCGAGATACGGTTGTGCGTGACAGCGTTGGCAGTGGGTGGCAAAGGCTTTGGCGCCCTCGGCCAGGTTTCCCTTGGGCGATGGGAACTTCGACGGCCACTTGGGACTCTCGACCCAGTCGAGCGCCTCTTCAAGTGCGTAGAGATTCTCGACCTTGGCGGTCGAGCGGACCCGCCACCGTCCCGACGGGTCCTTGTAGGTCTCCGAGTCGCCGAACACGCCGAGCACTTCACCCACGTTGCGGGTGAGGGAGTTCGACGTCAGACAGTTGGTCTGCACGCACTGCAGCCGCGCCGCGTTCCACACCGCTGGCACGCTGACCGGGACTTGAATGGGCCTGATGCTCGTCGGGTCGCTTCCGTTCGGATCGTAGGGTCTTGCGGCGTCGTTCGGGTCACCGTACTGATGTCCGAACACTTCGTTCAGGATGTGGCCGACGGCATCGATGCGGCCGGGCCCAGCCTCTCGACCCACTGGCACCTGCCCGCGGTCGCGCAGGCCGTCCATTCGTTGCTTTGCCGCGGCCAGTCGACTCGTGGCGTTCTTCTCGTCGACCCCTTTGGCCGCCATGCGGGCGAAGTACCCGGTGCCCTTCGGGTCTCGCACAGCTTTCGAGACCGCCATACCCAGATCGGAAATGAACCGCTCGTAGTCGAGGTTCGACTGGCCGGCGTGGATGAGAAAGCGCTCACCGTTGTACCTCAGGTCGCCGGTGTGGCAGGCGGCACACGTCAAGCCGACATAATCTCGTGTCAGGTCCTGAGCGTGCTTCGCCAGCGGCGTATGACCCTCGCCGCGCGTGTCCTTCACCACGCCGATGGGGAGGCCCCCGGTGTTCGGGAGATCTCCCTGACCGTTACCGCCGTCTTTGTAATTGCCAGAGTAGAGGAACCCGTACGATTCCAGGTTCGCGCGGGCTGAAAACAGCGCCTGGTCCGAGGCGCTCGGGATCGACATGAACACGTCGAAGTCGAGCAACTGCGACCCCTGAGGGGTGAGATACCACGTCCCCGCGAGCTCCCGCGCATCCTGCCCCTTTCTCCACTGATTGAGGAATCCAGCATCCGGCGCCTTGGTCGTCTCCATGATCGGTGTCGCAGGCGTGGGGCGGGAGCAGGCCCCGACGGTCAGCGCGAGGAGACACATGGCGACGCGCGGGATATGTGCGAGACAGGGCTGCAACGAGAAAGCACGGCGACCCATACGCGGACCTCCTGTCTGACGGCGGGTCGGTTGGGGGAGCTCGGCGCCACCGAGCGTATCACGCCACGATAATCTGAACATCGCCGCTCGTGATGCGTTGGTCCTCAACACACCCGGAGGTCTCGATCGTGCTATCCGACATCGTGCACATCGGTCCGAGAGAATCACGTTCATGCACCAACGCCCCGAAGAAGTATGGGCGTAGCGGTTTGTTTCACGCTACAGGGCGGCGATGGCTCACGCGTGCCACCGCATGAATCCACTAGAATGCATTCGCTTGGAGGACAAGATGAAAATCGCGCCCGCCGCCCTGTTCGCCTCACTCATCGCTTTCGGAACGGCCGGCTATGCAGGCGCCGCGGGTAGCTCCTGCGAGAGCCTGCTGAAATTGCCGCTGGAGAGTGCAACAGTCACGCTCGCCGAGGTCGTTCCTTCTGGAGGATTCCGGGCGCCCGGCGGGGGAGCGAACGAGCAGAACACGGCGCGGTTCGCGCAGCTGCCGGCGTTCTGCCGCGTCGCCGCGACGCTGAAGCCAAGTGCGGATTCAGATATCAAGATCGAGGTCTGGCTGCCTGCGTCCGGATGGAACGGCAAGTTCGAGGCGGTCGGCAACGGCGGGTGGGCGGGAACGATCAGCTATCCCGCTATGGCGCAGGCCCTTGCCCGTGGCTATGCGACGACCTCTACCGATACCGGCCACAGCACGCCTGGCGGCAGCTTCGCGCTCGGACATCCCGAGAAGCTGACCGATTACGCCTATCGCTCCGAGCACGAGATGACGGTCAAAGCGAAGGCGGTGGTAAACGCGTTCTATGGCAACGCACCCACGCGCTCGTACTTCAACGGGTGCTCGACCGGGGGGCGGCAGGCGCTGACCGAGGCCACGCGGTTCCCGGACGACTTCGACGGCATCATTGCCGGCGCGGCAGCCAATCCCAAAACGCACCTCGATACCTGGCGTATCTGGATGGGACTCCAGACGCTCAAGGATCCAGCGACGCGAATCCCCAAGGAAAAATATCCCGCCATCCACCGCGCGGTCCTCGCGTCGTGCGACAGCCTCGACGGGTTGATGGACGGGTTGATTTCCGAGCCAACCAGCTGCCATTTCGATCCGCAGGTCA
>Ga0070696_100002327_pt1 | contig 12539 bp, 12 predicted proteins | sample KBSK1253metaG_FD_65474 | JGI IMG/M metagenome (GOLD analysis project Ga0070696, IMG submission 65474) | Corn, switchgrass and miscanthus rhizosphere microbial communities from Kellogg Biological Station, Michigan, USA - KBS K1-25-3 metaG | ecosystem: Host-associated > Plants > Roots >... | reverse complement strand
GGTGGTGGGTGGTGGGTGGTGGGTGGTGGGTGGTGGGTGGTTGGGCTTAATACTGCTATCCCCAACCATAAAGACCCCAAACCCGAAAGACCCCAAACCCGCCCTCACCTATCACCTACCACCAATCACCTACCACCTAGCACCGCCCCCCCCACCCACCCATCCCATAGCCCAAAGCTGGTTTTCGGTTTACCGTAGAAAAGCATGTCGTCCATTCTGCCCGGCTCTGAAGCGTTCAATACGGTGGTCTATGGAACGGTTTTTGGCCGGCGTATCGACGTCGTCCACCGCTTGGCTCCTGGCGACCGTCTGATCCTGGTCCCGGATCCGCCGGACATCGATCCGCCGACGGTGTGGGTGCATACGCTCGGTGGGGACGTGGTCGGTCATCTCTCGCCAGATGTAAACTCCTGGCTCGCGCCGTCCATGCTTGCGGGGACGTGTTACGGCGGGGAGGTCTGGCTGGTTCGCGGCGACTATGCGGCGAGCTGGAAGCGACTGGTGATATCGGTTCGACGAGTGCGGAGCGCTAAATCAGCTTGAGCTTGCGCCCGACGGTCTTGAAGGCGGCAATTGCCTCATCGAGATCTGCCTTCGAATGCGACGCGGACAGCTGGCAGCGAACTCTCGCCTGTCCTTGGGGAACGACGGGATATCCAAAGCCCGTCACGAACACTCCCTCCTCCAGCAGCATATCGCTCATCTGAATGGCGGCGGAGGTTTCGCCGACGATGATGGGGACGATCGGCGTGTCCCCGGGCAATGGTTTGAACCCGGCCTCCACGATCCGCTCGCGAAAGTAGGCCGTGTTCTGACGCAGCTTCTCCACGCGGTCCGGATTCGCTTCGATGAACCTCACCGCGGCCAGCGCGCTGGCGGCAACGGTCGGTGGCAGCGCGTTGGAGAAGAGTTGCGGGCGTGAGCGCTGGGTGAGCAGGTCCGCGAGCTCTTCTGAGCCCGCGACAAAGCCCCCGGCAGCGCCGCCCAGCGCCTTTCCGAGCGTAGAAGTGATGATGTCCACCTCGCCCAACACACCAAAATGCTCCGCGGTACCGCGTCCATTCTTGCCCAGGACCCCGGAGGCATGCGAGTCGTCCACGGCGACGATCGCGTTGAACTCGCGCGCGATTTCGAGAATGTCGGGCAGCTTCGCGATCGCTCCCTCCATCGAAAAGATGCCATCGGTCCAGATCAGGCGGCGTTTCGCGCCACGCTGCTCGGCGAGCTTCGCGCGCAGGTCGGACATGTCGCCGTGCTTGTAGACGGCGGTCGTGCACTTCGTGATCGCTTTCGCGAGGCGCATCGAGTCGATGATGGACGCGTGGTTGAGCGCGTCGGAGACGATGAAATCCCCTTCCTGGACGATGGTCGCCGTCAGACCTTCGTTCGCATTCCACGCGGACACGAAGGACATCGACGCGGCCGTGCCGACGAATCGTGCGAGCGCCGCCTCCAGTTCGCGATGGATGGTGAACGTGCCACAGATGAATCGCACGCTTGCCGTGCCCGCGCCGAATCGTCGCAGCGCGTCGATGCCCGCCTCGATGACGCAGTCCTCGTCGCACAGCCCGAGATAGTTGTTCGACGACAGGATCAGTACATCGCCGCGCCCCTCCATTTTCACGCGTGCGGCCTGAGGCGAATCCAGATGGTTGAGACGCTTGTAGACCTTGTCGGCCTTCAGCTGATCGAGCGTCCCACGAAGCTCTTTGGTGAACTGCAGGTTGATTGTCATCGGGCCTGTGCTGTCATCCTGAGCGATGCCTTTACCGTCATCTTAAGCGATGCCTTACCGTCATCCTGAGCGATGCCTCTACTGTCATCCTGAGCGATAGCGAAGGATCTAGGCGACCTCGAATATGACTTTCCCGGCTTCGCCGGACTTGATCGCCCGAATTGAGTCGTCCGCCGCTTCCAGCGGGAATCGATGCGTGATCACGGGCGTTGGATCGAACAGTCCGGAGCGCAGGAATCGTGTCATCTGATGCCATGTGTCGTACATGCGACGGCCAACCACGCCATAGATCGTGATTCCTTTGAAGATCACTTCGGTCGCGAAGTTCACTTCCATGGGCTTCGCAGGAATGCCAAGCATTTGGACGCGTCCGCCGACGCGCACCAGATCGAAGGCCTGGTGGATCGCCGACGGAACACCGGACATCTCGAGCACGACGTCGACGCCCAGCTTGTCCGTGTGACGCTTGACCACCGCTTCCGCCTGCTCGGGGCGGATGGCGTCGTGGGCTCCCATGCGCCCAGCAAGCGCGAGCCGTGTCTCGTTCAGATCGGTCGCGATGATGCGTGACGCACCCGCCGCCTTGCAGATGCCAATGGCGAAGAGGCCGATGGGCCCACATCCGGTGACGAGAACGCTCGCGCCGGGAATATCCGCGGTCAGGGCGGTATGAAAGGCGTTGCCCATCGGATCATGGATCCCGCCGATGTCGAACGACGTCGTGTCGTCCAGATGCCACACGTTCGTCGCCGGCATCGCGATGTATTCGGCGAAGCAGCCATCGCGATCGACTCCGATGATTCGCGTGAAGGGACACACGTGCGCGTTGCCGGTCCGGCACAGGAGACAGCGCCCATCCACAATGTGTCCCTCGGCGGTCACACGGTCACCCTCGCTGACGTCGGTGACGAGTCGTCCAACTCGAGCCACTTCGCCGGCGAACTCGTGTCCCACGACAATCGGCGGGCGGATGCGTCCCTGCGCCCATGCATCCCACTCGTAGATGTGCACATCGGTGCCGCACACACCGGCGCGACGCACGCGAATGAGCACTTCGTCGTCGCGGATCTTCGGTTCGGGGACGTCCTTGAGAACAAATCCCGGTCCGGCCGACGGTTTCACCAACGCTTTCACGTACGAGTCGCTCCGCAGCGGTTCAGGCGCGGCCATGCTGTCGCTCGCGCGGGGTGAAACCTGATAGCGGCTCACACGCGAGGGAAGTGCTTGCACTTAGAAGGCGTGCGTCGTGCGTGGTGTATCAGCGTGCGTCATTCGTCGTTCGTCAGGATACGTCGTTCGTCATGCCTCACATCGATTTGATGCAAGACGTTTGACGCATCCTGACGCACGACGGACGACGCATGCCCACAGGACGCACCACGTACGACGCACGCTGACACACCACGTACGACGCACGCTCACACACGACGCACGACGCACGGTTGCGCTATCGAGCGTATCTTGCCGCTGCCAATTCCACGATCCGCGCGATGAGGGCGTGGTACGAGGTTCCGTCGCGATCGGCCGCCCTCGCGAACTCGGCGTTACGCTCGAGATAGCAATTCGGATTGACCTCGATGACGAACACCTCGCCTTTCGACGTGACCCGGAGGTCGATGCGCGCGTAATCGCGCAGGCGAAGGGCATTGAACGCCTCGATCGCGATCCGCTGCATTTTTTCCACCAGCTCGTCGTCGAGATCGGCGGGGAAAACCGACTTCGTCCCGGCGAACTCCGCGGATTTCTCCGCGCCCGCGCCCGCGCCGCTGCCGTCCGCACCCCACTTGGCGTCCCAGCTTGCGATTCGCAGAGCGCCCTTTGGCAGACCGCTGAAGTCCAGTTCCATGACCGGCAACGCATGCGCGTCGAAGTTGCCCAGCACGCCGACGTAGAACTCGCGGCCGTCGATGAACTCTTCGACCAGCACTGGCTGCTTGAATTCGGTCTGCAGGGAGTCGATCCGGCCAAAGAGTTCCTTCAGATCGTTGACGACCGAGCTCCCGGTGATGCCGATGGATGCGTCTTCCTGCGGCGGTTTGACGATGACTGGAAACTTGATGTTGTCGCCGGCCCAGTCGGCTGACCCTCGGTAGAGCGTCGCGAACTCGGGGGTCAGCACGCTGTGAAAACGGAGCACCTTCTTCGTGAGCGTCTTGTCGCCAGCGAGTAGCAGACCCGCGGGGCTGGACCCGGTGTATCGAAGATCGAGCAGGTTGAGCAGCGCCGCGACATTCGACTCGAGCGCGCTCACTCCGGCGAACGACTCCGCGAGATTGAACACGAGCTCCGGCTGCAATTTGCGAAGCTCAGACACCACGGGCACCACGTCCGCGTCCGCGGAGACGCGCGTCACCTGGTGATTGAGCGTCTCGAGCGCCGTGTGCACTTGCTCGATGAGCGGATCCACCGGTGGTTCCAGCGCGACGGCCGAGTGCAACAACGCGATCCGCATCAGCGCGGCACTCCCACAACTGCGCCGCGAGCGCGCCCGATGACCTGCGTGTATCGATGCAGCATCACAACGGCGGTCGCGAACGCCGTGAGCTCGATCAGCGTCGCGGCTTCCAGTCCTCCCACGCGCAGCGCGAGCGATTCCGCGCGCCGCAACAGGACGTCGACGAGCGATCGCACCACGGAGGGATGTTCGCTCGTCCAGAACGAGACGCGGGCGACGATCTCCCGATAGTGGCGCCGAAGAAAATCGTGGGCGGGTTCCCCCGCCGGAGCGTCTTTTTCCTTCACGAAGATCTGGCGGAGATCCACGTCGAACTGACGATCGTCCTCGATTGGTACGCTGTCGCTTTCCTCTTCGTAGTGTTCCGCGACGCTGTAAGTCATCGCTTCGACCGGCAGGTCATCCTCCGAGGGCGCCGGCGCTGTCGGCTCCGCTCCGGCGATCTCGCTCATCACGCCGTCGACATACTCGAGCTTCTGTAGAGCAGGCCAGCCGGAGTATTCGCGTCGCCAATCCAACTCGGGTGTCAGCCAGACGGCGAAAGTCTCCGCGAAGTCCTCATCCGGATGCTTCTGGGCATACCAGGTGAGGATGTGGCGGACGTGGGCGCGCGAAAAGGGATTTGCGCGATATCGGTCGCGGTACGGTTTCCCGAATGAGCCGAACATCTGCTGCCAATCCGGACGATCGTAGAGGCGAAATGCGTAGTTGAACGCGTGTCCGGCCTCGTGTCTGAGGTAACGCATCGCCTCCTCGTCGTTCTCCACCGCGAACGACATCTCGGCCTCGATGCGCTCGAGTCGTGGGTCCGCGAGGTAAAACGGAACGCCAATCAGAGGCGTGTCGTCCGGACAACCCCATTGGTCGCTCAGGTACACCGGCGGCCGAAAGCTCAGCCCTCGCTGACCCAGCTCCTCATAAAGACGCTGTACCAGCCGCTCGACTCTCGATCCATGGATCGCGAGGCCAAGGTCCGAGATGCGATGCCCCAGCAGCAGACTCCGCTGTTCCTGCCACTCCTGATCGCCGGCCATACGGCTGACCTGGGCAAGCGGTGTACCCCATTAAAGAAAGAAGCCAGCGCGATCAGGCGCTGGCTCACTCACAAAGATGCGGAACCTGTTAGCGTCAGGCCGCCTTTGGCTCCGTGCCGCCCGCTTTGGTGGGGGCAGGGGCCCAAATGTACGCTGAGAAAACCGTCGGCTGTTGAGTCCGCTGCATGCCGGAAATGATGATTCCAACCGGCTCTTCCGCGGCTTTGGGATCGCTGCCCTTCATTATAAGCGTGCTCCTCGGGTGGGCTCCAGCCGGGGCAGTGCGACGAGAACGGCTCGCCGCACGCCCCACCCTCCATCGCCTGGAACGGCGGAAGGCGGTTGCCTAAAGGCAGTCGTGGTGCCACCAGTGCCAAACGCGAAAGTCGTTTGGTCACAGCACGTTAGGAATCAGCCGCCGCGCGCCGTTCGGAAAAGCGTCGCATCTCGACACGATGCATTTCGTGCGCTTCGTGTCTTTGTGATACCGAAGGTGGCTACTGCTCCTTTCGCGCGAGGAACACCTGCTCGTTCCCCCGATCAGCCTCGACGGAGACATCCCAGCCCCGATACGTCGCTCGCAGCTCTTCAATCGCGCCGCTACCCGCGGCGATCGTTTCGACGAGATGCACGCCTCCATCGGTCGTGGCGCTCTGGAGCACCGAGATCACACGAGCTCGCTCGCGGGGCGTCAAATCTTTCAACGCCGAGTGGGAGCAAACTACGGCGTGGAGCGGAGCATCCGGTGTCCACTCGTCGAGCTCGGCGGTGAAGGCGTGAACACGCTCCGCGAGTCCGGCCTGGATCGCGAGGTCCATCACTCGCTGAACCGCCTCTTCCCTCGACTCGATCGCGGTCACGTCGCACCCGTTCGCGGCAAGGAAGAGGGCGGACCGCTGTGCCGATTCGCCCGCGACGAGGACGTGACTCGTGGCCCCCGTTTCGGTCGCCCCTCCGATCGTGCGCACCAGGACGTCGGAGGCGCTCAAGCCCCAATGCTCCGGGCGGCGCATTTCCTCATGCAGTTTGAGCCGCTTCCGTCGCCAGGTGTCATACGTGGGCAGTCGCAGACGGCGAAAGATGATGCGGTCGACTTCCTCCAGGAGCAGGAGCTCCGTGAGGACGAATTGCGGCTCCGCCGCCAGCTTGGCCGCAGCCTCGTCGCCTATGGCGAGGATCGCGGAGCGCGCAATGGACTCTTTGTAATTCTCGACTTCCTGCTCGATGTACAGCCCGTACTCATGTCGAAGCGATCGAGCAGTTCGGATGGCCATTAGCCGCTGGGGTCAAGTCGCCCGCAATGTCTGTGGGGGTATGAGGTCGCGCAAGGGCGCAACGTCACGCCGGCTCGACGTGGACCGTGACGTGTCCGCCACCCAACTTGCGCGCGACCGCCCGCTCGACCTCATCGGCGAGCGAATGCGCGTCCGCGACCGAGGACACGCCGCTCACCGCGATGGTCACTTCCGCAAATGAATTCGCACCCGTTGCTCGGGAGCGAATGTCGCGCACTTCGAGCACCCCGGGCACCGCTTCCACGACCGCGCGAATCTGCTCAGCTTCGAGCGCGCGCTCGTCCACGAGCACCGGGATGGTGGCGCGGAAGATTTGATATCCAGTCCACGCGATGATCAGGCCGACGAGGATCGCCAAAGCGCCATCGACGCGATGCACCCCTCGGCTCGAGAGCCACAGCGACACGACCGCGAGCAGCGTGACGAAGATGTCGCTTCGGGTGTGGGCGGCGTCGGCGATGAGCAGCGCGCTCTTGAGCTCGCGTCCTCGGCGGGACTCGTACCACACCACGAAGGAGTTGACGGCCAGCGTTGCGACGACCGCGCCGATGTCGCGCAGATTGGCGCGTTCCACCGAAGCCCCGCCCAGGAGCGCGCTCACGCCCTGACGCATCAACTCGAAGCACGAAATGGAGAGGAAGCCAACGACCGCGAGCGCCCCAAGTGTCTCGAATTTCGCGTGGCCGTACGGATGCTCTTCGTCCGGTTCGCGCTGCGCGATCCCGACAACCGTCAACCCGATGAGATTGTTGAGGAGATCCAGACCGGACTCGAGGGCGGCTCCGATCACCGTCAGTGCGCCCGTGCGAACGCCGATGAACAGCTTGATGACCGTGACCAGCGCGTTCAGCGCCAGTACGACGATCAGGGTTCGGCGGACGGCCCTGGTGACGATCATCAATCCATCGCTTCCAGCACGGCGCCCTTGATGTATCCAGTCTCGGGGATGGTGAGGATCTCGGGATGATCGACCGGCTGGCCAACAAGCTCGCGGATGGCGATACGCCGGCCGGAGTCCGCCGCGGCGGCTCCGAGCATGTCGAGAAACAGGGGCTTCGTGAGATGAAAGCTGCAGCTCGCGGTGAAGAGCAGTCCTCCCGGCGTCAGCAGCCGCATCGCTCGCAGATTGATCTCCTTATATCCGCGGATCGCGGCGGGCAGCGAGGCGCGCGTCTTCGCGAACGCGGGCGGATCGAGCACGATCGTATCGAATCGATCGCGGGCGCGGTCGCGCGCCTTGAGATAGGTGAACGCATCGGTCTCGAGAAACTCGATGTTCGTGAGCCCGTTGAGGACAGCGTTCTCGCGAGCGCGCTCGAGGGCGGCGGCGGAGGCGTCGAGCGCGATGACCTGAGCGGCATTGCGTGCGAGGTGCAACGCGAAGGAGCCGTGATAGCTGAAGCAGTCCAGCGCCCGTCCATGCGCGAGCGACCCGATGAACGCACGATTCGCTCGCTGGTCGAGGAAAGCGCCGGTCTTCTGTCCAGCCCATGGGGCCGCGAGATATCGGACGCCGTGTTCCATCACTTCGACCGTCTCGGGCACTTCCCCGCGGAGCAACTCGGACGTGAGCGACAGTCCTTCCTTCGTGCGCAACGGCACGTCGTTGCGCGCAAGAATTCCGAGTGGATGAGCCGCGGCCTCGATCGCGTCGACAATCTCATCGCGGAACGTCTCGAGTCCCGCGCTCATGATCTGGACCACGATCCAGCGATCGTACTTGTCGCAGATGAGCGACGGCAGACGGTCGCCTTCGCCATGGATCAGCCGATATGCGTTGGCCTCCGAAGCGAGTGACGCACGACGCGCAACGGATGCGCCGATGCGTTCGCGCCACCAGTCGCCATCGATACGGGCCGAGGGATTCTCATCGAGAAGCCGCAAAGAGATTTCCGATTTTGGGCTCCAGAGCGCGTGTCCCAACACCTTGCCACGCGCATCGAGCACGCGAACGACACCGGCTCCGGCGGCAGGGCGACGCACCACGTCGCTCCGGTAGATCCACGGATGTCCGCCCTGCCATCTCCGCGCGCCTTTCGGCGAGACGACGGCTTCATCCGATGCGTCGCGGTGCACGGTGTCTTCGGATGAGGAAGAGTTGAGCTCAGTTTTGCGGCCAACGAGAGCTGACATGTTGTTCTGTAGTCAAGCGAACGAGAGCGTGCTGAGAAGGCCGTGGTAGGTCCGCCTTTTCGCCGGTTAAAGTGCCGACTACGGGGAACTGGGAACAGGGAACGGTTCAACTACAACTTCGGGAACGGGGGAGGGGAAGAGAACACGGGACACCAATCCCCTCATCCATTCCCTTCATCTCTTCCCGCTCTTGCGGTTAAACCGTTCCCCCTTCCCCAGTCCCAGTTTCCCATCATTATCGAATCCGTAGTTCATTTCTTGCCATAGAGCGGTGAGTGATTCGACATGTTCCCCTCCCCCTTGCAACCGGCCTCGCACTCGGCGCGCTTCTCGCCCGAGAGCGGCACCGCCGCCAGCGCTCGGACAGATTCGCCGCCGCCGCGCTCGAGTCGCTTCTCAAGGCGATCGACGCGAACGACTCACAAACGGGCGCCCACGTGCGCCGAGTCGCGAGCTATGCCCTCGTCATCGCCGACGCCGTCGGTGTGGCCGATCGCGACCGTCGGACCATAGAGCTGGCCGCGCTGTTTCACGACATCGGCAAGATTCATGAGGCGCTGTTCGACATCGTGCACGAGCCGGGGAAGCTCACGCCGAGCGAGCGCCGAGCGGTCACGACGCACCCGGCGCGCGGCGCGGAAGTATTGGCACCGATCGCGAGTTTCCATCCATGGCTCGCCGATGCCGTGCTCGCACATCACGAACGATGGGACGGGAAAGGATATCCGCGGAGACTGAAGGGGCGTCAGATCCCGATCGCCGCGCGCATCGTCACGCTGGCGGATACGTTCGACGCCGTCACGCACCATCGCCGCTACCGCGGCGGACGAACCGCGCACCAAGCGGCCGACATCATCATGCAAGGGCGCGCAACGCAGTTCGATCCCGAGCTCGTCGACCTCCTGCTGCTCCCACCGGTCTTCCAGCAACTCACCCAGGCGCTTCGGCGATCAGCACGCCTTGGGAAAGACTTGCCCAATCGGCGCGAAGCTCGCGTGAAAGAATCTGCGCCAAAGATTCGAATCCGCTGGCGAACGGAAAGCCCGCCGCCGGCGCCCGTTCGCGAGCATCTGGCCGAAGCCCGGTGACGCTCTAGTCGCCAGCCCGCCGCGCAGCGGCGGCTTTGAGTGAATCCAGCCGCTGTTGTTTTCGCACCGCGTCCCACGCTCGCCGCGCCACGCGTACGGCGGCGTTGTGCTCCTCGAGCTTCGAGCGGAACTCGTGGTGCCCATCCGGATAGGCTACGAAGTACAGATATGGCACGGTCGCCGGATACAATGTCGCGCGCATACTGGCGAGGCCTGGTGACGCGATCGGGCCCGGCGGAAGGCCCGGATTCTTGTACGTGTTGTACCTGGACCTCACCGCGAGATGCTTGGTCAGCAAGCGCTTCTGATACTGCGGCAGCGCGTACTGCACGGTTGGATCCGCCTGAAGCAGCATTCGCTTCCGCAGGCGATTCCAGTAGACCGCCGCGATCACCGGACGCTCTTCCGGTTTCTTCGCCTCCCGCTCCACGATCGATGCGAGTGTCAACAAATCATGTCGCGAGAGCGCGAGCGTATCGAGCCGAGGTCCCCATTCAGGTCGCCACCGCTGCTCGAAGCGCCGCACCATCGATTGGACGGCGGCGCGCGCCGAAGTGCCGGGCGGGAAAAAGTACGTGTCGGGAAAGAGATACCCTTCGATGGTGGGCGTTGGAACGTCGAGACGTTGCAGCAGCGCTGTATCGCTCACGGCGGCGCGGATGGACTCCGGCGGCACGCTCAACTTGCTCGCCAGCAGTGGCTCGATCTGCGCCAGCGTGAATCCCTCGGGAATCGTCACCACGTTCACCACGCCGCGTCCGCTCCGCAGCGCGGCGAGCACGGATGACCAGCTCGCGTCCTTGGCGAGCATGTAGGTGCCGGCTTTGATGCCGCGATCGGACCGACGCACCTTGGCGTACCATTGAAAGAGTCGTGTCGATCCGATCACGCCCGCTTTGCTCAGGGATTCGGCGGCGGCGCGCATCGTGGCGCCTGGCGGTATCGTCACGCGCGCCGCTGGGGCGGACGTGGCGTCCCGCGATCGGCACGCCATCGCGAGCGCGCCCACCGCGATGCAAAGGAAGCCGAGCCTACCGCGCGCGCCCGAGAACATATTGCAACAATACAGTTGCCGAGAGCGCGTCGATATCGCCCGGCCGCTCCTCCGGCTTCCCGCCGAGCTCACGCACCGCGCGCCGTGCCACCGCGGTAGTGTACCGCTCGTCCACGAGCTCCACCGTCATCCCGGTTCGTTTTTCAATTTCCGCGGCGACGTGTCTGACCTCCTTGGCGCGCGGCGTGTCCTCTCCGTGGCCATCGAGCGGAAGTCCCACCACGAAACGTCTGGCGTCGAGCGCCTTCGCGCGTTCGATCAACTTTGCGATCGGCGGCCGCTTGCCCGCCCTGCGCAACAGAAACCCCGCGGGGGACGCGATCATCCCGAGTGGATCGCTGATGGCAAGGCCGATGCGACGCTCACCCCAGTCCACGGCCAGGATGCGGGCCTGATCGATCATGTCACGCGCCCTGCACCATCTGCTGGAAGAACTCCTTGTTGCTCTTCGACCGGGACATCTGCTTGAGCAGGAACTGGATCGCCTCGACTTCGGGCATGTCGCCCAGAAAGCTGCGCAGCAGGAAGACGCGATTGCGCTCCTCTTCGTCGAAGAGCAGCTCCTCGCGACGGGTTCCGGACTTGTTCACGTCGATCGCGGGAAAAATGCGTTGGTCCGCGATCTTTCGCGCGAGCACGAGCTCCATGTTCCCCGTTCCCTTGAACTCCTCGAAGATCACTTCGTCCATTCGCGAGCCCGTCTCGATGAGCGCCGTGCCGACGATCGTGAGCGATCCGCCTTCCATGACATTGCGAGCGGCGCCAAAGAACTTCTTGGGCTTCTCGAGCGCCTTGGAGTCGAGACCACCGCTCATGATCTTGCCCGAGTCGCGGGCCACCTGGTTGTGCGCGCGCGCCAGACGCGTAATGGAGTCGAGGAGGATCACGACGTCCTGCTTGTGCTCGACGAGCCGCTTGGCTTTCTCGATCACCATGTCGGCAACCTGCACGTGCCGGTCGGCCGTCTCATCGAACGTCGAGCTGATCACCTCGCCCTGGACGTTCTTCTTCATGTCGGTGACTTCCTCGGGGCGCTCGTCGATGAGCAGCACGATGAGGTGCACCTCCGGATGATTCTCGCTGATCGCGTTCGCGATCTTCTGGAGCAGAATGGTTTTTCCAGCGCGCGGGGGCGCCACGATCAGGCCGCGCTGTCCCTTTCCAATCGGCGCGATGAGATCCATGACGCGCATGCTGACATCCGCGTTCGAGCGCTCGAGTCGCAGTCGGCCGTCGGGATAGCGTGGACGAAGGTTGTCGAAGGCGATGCGCTGCTTTGCGGCGTCGGGATCGTCACCGTTGATGGACTCGACCTTGAGCAGCGCGAGATAGCGCTCCCATTCCTTCGGGGGACGCACCTGGCCGGTGACGGTGTCGCCCGTGCGGATGTCGAATCGCTTGATCTGCGACGGCGAGACGTAAATGTCGTCCGGACTGTAGAGATAATTCCAATCCTGGCTCCGCAGAAAACCGTATCCCTCGGGCAACACCTCCAGCACCCCTTCGCCGGTGAGCAATTCGCCGCGATCGAGCAGCGCCTGCTCGACGCGAAAGATCAGCTCCTGCTTCGTGAGCTCGGGCGGCGAATCCGGCACCAACTCACTCGCGATCGCTTGCAGCTCCGCGGACGGTTTTCGCTTCAGCTCGATGATGTTCACGTCAGGATCATGAGACTGCCGCGGGACCCGGAGGTGGGGGGGGGGCCGAAGTACGCGACAGCGGCGAAAGAGGTGAGTGAAGTCGGC
>Ga0070696_100002325_pt1 | contig 12542 bp, 8 predicted proteins | sample KBSK1253metaG_FD_65474 | JGI IMG/M metagenome (GOLD analysis project Ga0070696, IMG submission 65474) | Corn, switchgrass and miscanthus rhizosphere microbial communities from Kellogg Biological Station, Michigan, USA - KBS K1-25-3 metaG | ecosystem: Host-associated > Plants > Roots >... | reverse complement strand
CGCGAGTTCGAGCGGTGCTCGACGGTGGTGGCCAACGCCTACATCGGGCCGCGCGTGCGCGGCTATCTCGGCGAGATCGACGACCACCTGCGCGGCGCCGGCTTCAGCGGGTCGTTCCTGGTCGTGCAGTCGACGGGCGGGCTCTACCCGGCCGCCGAGGCGCGGTCGTCGTGCGTGCGCATGCTGGAGTCCGGCCCCGCGGCCGGCGTGATCGGCACCCAGGCGCTCTGTCACGCGCTCGGGCGCGACCACGCGATCGCCTTCGACATGGGCGGCACCACCGCGAAGGCGGGGGTCATCCACCGGGGCGAGGCGCTGACGACGAGCGCCGCGCTGCTGGGCGGCTACGAGAAAGCGCTGCCCGTGCAGATCGCGATGATGGACATCTTCGAGGTCGGCACCGGCGGCGGCTCGATCGCCCGCGTCGAGGACGGCGCGCTCCGGGTCGGGCCGCAGAGTGCGGGCGCCCAGCCGGGACCGGCGTGCTACGGCCTGGGCGGGATCGAGCCGACCGTGACCGACGCGAACCTGGTGCTGGGACGCCTGCACGCCGACCGGTTCCTCGGCGGCGAGATGCGCCTGCGCCCCGCCGCGGCGGAGGCCGCGCTGCGCGGGAGAGTCGCGGAGCCGCTCGGGCTCGACCTCACGGCCGCCGCCGACGGCATCCTCAGGATCGCGGCGACCGCGATGTCGTACGCGGTCAAGGGCGTGACCACCGAGCGCGGGCTCGACGTGGGCGAGTTCGCGCTGGTCGCCTACGGCGGGGCCGGCCCCCTGCACGCCGCCGACGTCGCGCGCGAGCTGGGTATCCGGACCGTCATCGTCCCCGAGGCGCCCGGCGTCTTCTCCGCCATCGGCATGCTGTTCGCGGACCTGCGTCACGACTACGTGCGCACGTGGTTCGTCCGCCTCCCGCAGGCCCCGTTCGACGAGCTGGAGCGGATCTACGCCGAGATGGAGGCGGACGGCCGGCGCGCGCTCGCGGGCGCGTCGGTGACGCCGCAGGCCGTCACCGTCAAGCGCGCGGCGGACATGCGCTACGTCGGCCAGGAGCACGCGGTGACCGTCGACCTGCCGATCGAGCTGTTCGCCGCGGCCGACCGTGCCGGCATCAAGCGGTGCTTCGACGCCATGCACGAGCTGCGCTACGGCACCTCGGCCCCCGACGAGCGCGCCGAGATCGTGAGCCTCCGCGCGACCGTCACCGGCGTCATGCCCAAGCCCCCGCGGACCACGATCGAGTCCGGCGACGCCAGGCCGATCACGCAGGCGTTCAGCGGGACACGCCCGGTGTACTTCAGGGAGAGGGGCGGCTTCGTGGACACCCGGACGTTCGCCCGCGCGGCGCTGCTCGCCGGCAACCGGGTGGACGGCCCCGCGCTCGTCGAGGAGCACGCGTCGACGACGGTGCTCGGCCCCGACGATGCGCTGGAGGTCGATGGATTCGGCAACCTCGTGATCGCGGTCGCGGGCAGACGCTGATGGCCGATGCCATCGTGACCGAGCTGGTGCGCAACGGGGTCATCGCGGTGACCGAGGAGATGAAGACCAACCTCATGCGCACCGCGTACAACATGATCATCTACGAGGCGCTCGACTTCACGGTCGGGCTCTTCACGCCGGCGGGCGAGACGGTCTCGATCGGGCTCGGGCTGCCGATGTTCATCCGGGGCATGGCCGAGACGGTCCGGGCCAAGATCCGCCACTTCGGCCTCGACGGGATCGAGCCCGGCGACATCCTGGTCACCAATGATTCGTACATCACGGGCAGCCACCTGAACCACGTCACCCTCACGACCCCGATCTTCCACGACGGCGTCCTCGCGGGCTTCGCCTGCTGCATGGCCCACTGGCTCGACATCGGCGGCGTGCTGGGCGGGATGACCACCGACATCTTCGCGGAAGGGCTCCAGATCCCGATCCTCAAACTGCACCGGGCCGGCGTGGTCAACCAGGACCTGGTCGACGTGATCCGCCAGAACGTGCGCATCCCCACCCGCGCGCTCGGCGACCTTCGCGCCCAGGTCACCGCCGTGAAGACCGGCGAGCGCCGGTACCGCGAGCTGCTCGACCGCTACGGGCGCGCGCCCGTCCAGGACGCGATCGCCGCCATCATGGACCACGCCGAGGCGGCGGCGCGGGCGCGCACGCGGACCATCCCCGACGGCGTGTACGAGGCCGAGTCGTTCATGGACGACGACGGGGTCGATGTCGGCAAGCCGATCCCGATCCGCGTGCGGGTCGAGGTCGCTGATGACGCGATGACCATCGATCTGAGCGACGTGGCCCGTCAGGTCCGCGGCTTCTACAACTCCGGCATCACCACCGGCCACGCCTGCGCCCAGGTGGCCTACAAGTGCCTGACCTCGCCCCGCGATTACCCGATCAACGACGGCGCCTTCCGCGCGCTCACCTCGATCGTGCCGCCGGGCACGGTGGTCAGCGCCACGCGCCCGGCGCCCATGCGCTGGTGGATGACGTTTCCGATGACGATCGTGGACACCGTGTTCAAGGCGCTGGCCCCCGCGATCCCCGACCGGGTGATCGCCGGCCACCACGCGGACCTCGTCAGCTCGCAGGTCCACGGGCGGGAGCCGAGGACCGGCGAGCTGTTCCTCGGCAACTTCGGCCCGCTCGGCGGCGGCTGGGGCGCCAAGCTCAGCGAGGACGGGATGTCGGCCACCGTCTGCATCAACGACGGCGACACCCACAACGCGCCCAACGAGCAGGTCGAGGTGAAGTTCCCGATCGTGGTCGAGCGCTACGCGCTGGCGGAAGACTCCGGCGGCGCCGGCCGCCACCGCGGCGGCCTCGGGATCGACCGGGTGGTCCGCGCGCGCACCAGCATGACCCTCAACACCCAGATCGAGCGCGCGCACTGCAAGCCCTGGGGCCTGGAGGGCGGCCTGGAAGGCGCCGGCAACCAGGTATGGGTGAGGAACGACGGCACGTGGAAGACCGACTTCCCCAACGCCAAGGTGCTGGTGGCGCGCCTGGAAGCCGGCGACGCCTTCCGGGTGCGCTCGGGCGGCGGCGGCGGCCACGGCTCCCCGCTGGAGCGCCCGGTGGACGCCGTGGCCCACGACGTCAAGCAGGGCTACGTGTCGGTCGAGGCCGCCGCCGAGCTGTATGGAGTCGTGATGGATCCCGTCACGCTCGACGTCGACGTCGTGGCGACGGAGCGGCGGCGCGCGGTCCGATGACCGCGCTATAGTACGCGTGGGAGGGGCGCCATGGGCCTGATGGACTTCGTCAAGAAGCAGTTCATCGACATCCTCCAGTGGACCGAGGACGGCGACGACGTGCTGGCCTGGCGCTTTCCCACCGCGGACATGGAGATCCAGCAGGGAGCGCAGCTGATCGTCCGGGAGACCCAGGCCGCCGTGTTCGTGCACGAGGGGCTGGCCGCCGACGTGTTCGGGCCCGGCCGTCACGTGATCCGCACCCAGAACGTGCCGCTCCTGACCGATCTCGCGCACTGGGACAAGCTGTTCGAGTCGCCGTTCAAGAGCGACGTCTACTTCTTCTCCACGCGGCTGCGCCTGAACCAGACCTGGGGCACCGCGCACCCGATCACCATGCGCGACGCCGAGTTCGGGGCCGTGCAGGTGCGCGCCTACGGCATCTACAGCTACCGGATCAGCGTGCCCCGCCTCTTCTTCCAGCGCGTGTCCGGCACCCGTGAGAGCTACCTGGTGGGCGACCTCGAGGGTCAGCTCCGCGGCACGCTCGTGACCACGCTCGGCGACCACTTCGCGGAGAGCCGGGTGCCGTTCCTCGACATGGCCGCCAACCAGGTGGAGCTGGCCGCGGCCGTCCAGGCCAAGGCGCGGCCGCTGCTGGCCGATCTTGGAGTCTCGCTCGAGAGCTTCCAGATCCAGAACATCTCGTTGCCCGACGAGCTGGGCAAGCGGCTGGACGAGCGGATCGGAATGGGTATCGTCGGCAATCTCGGCCCGTACACCCAGTTCCAGGTCGCCCGGTCGATTCCCGTCGCCGCCGCCGAGGGCGGGGGCGCCGCGGGCGCGGGCGTCGGCGTCGGCGCCGGCATCGCGATGGGCCAGGCCATGGCCCAGGCCATCGGTACGCCCGCGCCGCCGGCGGCCGCGGGATCTCCCGCCGCCGCCCCGGTGACGTGCGCGAGCTGTCACGCGCGGCTGGACCGTCCCAGCCGGTTCTGTCCGGAGTGCGGCGCGGCGCTCGCCTGAGCGATGGCCGTCGCCTGCCCCGGCTGCAGCCTCCCGATGACGCAGCTGTCGGTGGACGGCCACTACGGGCGCACCGTCGGCCTCGATCTCTGTCACGCCTGCGGGGCCTTCTGGTTCGACGTCGACGAGAGCCTGGCCCTCACGCCCGGCGCCATCCTGCGCCTCTTCACCCTCATCGCCGAGCGCCAGGGCGATCGCCGCCCGCCCTCGGGCGTTCCCTCGTGCCCGCGCTGCCGCCACGCGCTGGCGCTCACGGCCGACATGCAGCGCAACGTGCGCTTCAGCTACTGGCGGTGCCGGGCCGACCACGGCCGCTTCGTCACGTTCGCCGAGTTCCTGCGCGAGAAGAACTTCGTCCGGCCGCTGAGCGCGCCGGAGCTGGCCCGGCTGCGGGCCAGCGTCAAGATGATCCATTGCTCGAGCTGCGGGGCCCCCATCGATCTGGAGCACACCTCGACCTGCGGCTACTGCCGGGCCCCGGTCTCCATGCTCGACGCCGGCCAGGTGGAGAAGGTCGTCGCCCAGCTCAGGCAGGCTGAAACGGCGCGTCAGACCGTGGACCCGACGCTGCCGATGCGGCTCATGGCCGACCGCCTCCACGTCGAGCGCCTGTTCCAGGGCCTCGAGCGGTCGCCCGGACTGATCGAGGCCGGGCTGGCCACGGTGGCCGAGCTGCTCGGCGAGGCGTGACGCGTCCGCACGCGGCCCGCACCCGGAGGAGGAGCGACCATGAGCTACAAGCTGCTGACCTATCGGGATGGCCGAAGCGCGAGGGCCGGCCTGCTCGCCGGCGACGCCGTGTACGACGCGGCCCGGGCCACCGGCGTTCCCGCCTACGCGAGCGTGCTCGGCATGCTCGAGGACTGGGGCAAGGCCCGCCGGGCGCTCGGCGAGACGGCCAAGAAGCTGGCGACGGGCAAGAGCCGGCTCAAGGGCGTGCCGCTCGCGCGGACGCGGCTGCTGGCGCCGCTGCTCTATCCCGGCGCGATCTTCTGCGCGGGCGCCAACTACCGCGACCACATGCTCGAGATGGCGCGCGTGAGCGGCACCCCGCCCGAGAAGGATCCCCACGAGGTCGGCCTCAACCCCTGGCACTTCATCAAGACCTCGCGGTCGTCGGTGGTCGGTCCCGGCGCCCGCGTGAAGCTCCCGCCGTTCTCGCAGAAGGTCGACTGGGAGGTCGAGCTGGCCGCGGTGATCGGCCGCCCCGCGCGCAACGTGACGATCGACACGGCCCTGAGCCACGTCGCCGGCTACACGATCGCCAACGATCTCTCCGCGCGCGACGCCATGCGACGCCCGCACGTGGCCGACGCCTCGCCCTTCAAGCTCGACTGGCTCAGCCAGAAGTGCTTCGAGGGCGCCTGCCCGCTCGGCCCCTTCATCACGCCGGCCAGCGAGATCCCCGATCCCCAGGCCCTCGGCCTGAAGCTCTGGATCGACGACGAGCTGATGCAGGACTCCCACACCAGCCAGATGATCTTCACGACCGCCGAGCAGATCGCCCACCTGTCGACGCGCATGACGTTGCAACCGGGCGACCTCATCCTCACCGGCACCCCGGCCGGCGTGGGCATGGGCCGCGGCCGCTTCCTGAAGGCCGGCGAGACCCTCCGGCTCTGGATCGAGAACATCGGCGAGCTCCGCCACACGATGATCGACTGACGCGTGGCCTCGATGCCCCCGGCCAGGCCCGGGCGGCGGTCAGCCGGGCCGAGCCCCGAGATCTACAGGTGTTCGACGGTGGCCCGGATCAGCTCGGGCATGCCGAAGCGGCCGGCCGAGGCCAGGGCGGGGTCCGGGGTCCACGCGGGGTCGGCGCCGAGATACGACGTGGGATCGGCCTCCATCAGGCCGATGAAGGTTTCCGCCACCAGGCGGCCGCCCACGGGGCCGAGTTGGGTGCCGTTATGCTCCATCTCGGCCTCGCGCAGGACGTAATACCAGAGCGGCGCGTTGTCGGCGAACTCCCCGTCGACCTCGCTGATCGGGAGGCGGCGCGCCCCGGCCGGGCCGACGATCAGGTCCCCGTCCGCGATGGGCGACACGCCCATGGCGCGCGCCACCTCCTGGCCCGAGAGCAGGCCGAGGGCGCGGCCCCGGCGGAGGTTGCGCTCGCCCAGCGACGGCGGCGTCCCCTCCCTCACGATGCGCACCAGCGCGGCGAGCGGGTTCTCGAGCTGGGTGTCGATGCGGCGAGCCCTCTGCATCGGCTGGTGGCACGGGTTGCCGCCCAGCTCGAAGAAATACTTCCACTGGACGCCCCAGCCCTGGGGCAACGGGCGGAACCCGATCAGGTTCTCGAGGTTGTTGGGCTCGAACCGGCCGGTGAGGAGCTTGCGCCGGATGGCGGCGTTGATCCGGTAGGCCGGCCGCACCATCGAATGCCCGAAGCGATAGGCCGCGCCCGAGAACTCCAGAGGGATGAAGACCCGCGCCCGGGCGTCGAAGAATCGCCGGCACGAGGGCGCGCTCCGCGACGGCGGCTTGCCCTCGGCGGCGGCCGGCCGCCCGGCCTTCAGCACGCAGTCGACCATGGCCTGGCCGACGATGCGGGGCAGGAAGTCGTGGACGACGACCCACTGATAGTGCCAGCGCACCTGACGGCGAGCCTCCTCGAACAGGCCGGGGCCGGCCAGGGTCGGCTTGGCCGCGGCCACGTGCCGCGCCATGGCGTTGTGGAACCGGAGCAGGAGCGAGTGCAGCTGGGAAATGATCAGGTTCTCGTCGTTGCGGGGATCGCCGATCCGGGCCTTCCGCCGGGCGTCACGGGGCAGGTCCGGGCCTTCCAGCCGGGGATCGGTCGAGACCCGGTCCCCCAGCCGAAACATCACGCCCGGCGGCGCGTCGAAGGGAACGGGATCGGCGGCCGGAGCACCCCCGTACAGCGAGTCGAGGTCGAAGCGGGGCGAGCGCGTGTTGCGGAGGGCCCGGGGGTCGTTGAGGCGATCGAGCTGGGAGGTCTCGTCGAACACCAGATCGTGGTCGATGAACTGCCCCAGGTACGTATAGCCGGCCGGGATCGAGCCGTCGTCCGGATCGACCTGCCCCTCGGCGGGCTCCGACGGCGGGGACATCATGAGCTGGCCGAGCTTGCCGAGGGCGGTGTCCGAGTAGACCCAGCCGCGGCCCCCGAACAGGTAGTCGAACGCCTTTCCGCCTTGGACCGTCATCGCCGTCCTCCCCTTGCCATCGCCCCGGTCACCGCCCCATCCCCCACGTCGCCACCAACGCCGCCAGCGCCCCGAAGAGGAGACCCACCGCGATGGCGGCGCCGAACATCACGCGCCGCCACATGACGGCACGGCCAGGCTCGTCGTGATGCCTCGCCTCGGACACGCCTACCGCTTCCCCACACGCACGCCCGCCGGCCATCGCAAGACAAATGCCACCCGAGAAGCCCGCGCGAACGGCGGGATCTATGCGTGATGATGTCTATCGGTCAGCTCATGATGTTTCAGAGCTGAAACGCCCATGTTCACCGGCGTCGCACGGTCCGAGCGCCGGATTCGCCGGCGCAAACCTTGCCCGGCGCGTGAAGTCGAGGAGCGCCACGGCTTTGCCGTGGCACGACGAGCGGTCGGGGGGATTGGGGGGCCCGGGCTGGGCCCCCCAAGTCGGTCAATCGAGGCAGCGACAAGCGAGCCACAGGCGAGCGCGGAGCGTCGGAAGGGGGGCGCAGCCCCCCTCCGAGTCAGACGTCAATGCGGTACTGCTTGATGCGTCGCCAGAGGGTCGTGCGGCTGATCCGGAGGTCGTCGGCGACCGCCCGCAGATTGCCGTTGCGCGCGCGGAGCTGGCTGACGATGAGGTCGCGCTCCAGCGAGTCGAGGGGGCGCCGCGCGCCCAGGGCGGCCACGTCGGGGCCCTCGGCCTCGGCGCGGATGACGTCGGGCAAGTCGTCCAGCTCGATCAGCGGCCCCGTGGACAGCGCCACCGCCTGCTCGACGACGTTGCTGAGCTCGCGGGCGTTGCCAGGGAACCGATAGAGGGTGAGAGCCTCGAGGGCCTCGGGGGCGAATCCCTGGAGGGTCCGGCCGAGGCGCTCGGCGTGCCGGGCCAGGAAGTGCCGGGCCAGCACCGGGACGTCGTCGCTGCGCGCGCGCAGCGGCTGGAGGTGCACCCGGATGACGTTGAGGCGGTAGTACAGGTCCTCCCGGAACGCCTTCCCCTCGATGGCGCTGGCCAGGTCGCGGTTGGTGGCGGCCAGCACGCGGATGTCGACGTGAATCGAGTGGTTGTCCCCCACCCGCCGGACCTCACGTTCCTCCAGCACCCGCAGGAGCTTGGCCTGGATGCTCATCGGCGCTTCCCCCACCTCGTCGAGCAGCAGCGTGCCGCCCGAGGCTTCCTCCAGGAGGCCCTTGCGCGCGTGGTGGGCGCCGCTGAACGCCCCCCGCACGTGGCCGAACAGCTCGCCCTCCAGCAGCTCGGTCGGGATGGCCGCGCAGCTCACGGCCACGAAGGGCCCGGCGGCGCGACGGCTCAGATCGTGGATGGCCCGGGCCACCAGCTCCTTGCCGGTGCCGCTTTCCCCCGTGACGAGGACGCCGCTGTCCACCTGGGCCACGCGCGGGAGCATCTTCAGCAATTCCTGGGTCGCCTGGCTCACGCCCACGATGTTGGTGATGGCGCGGGTGCGCGTGGCCTCGGCCCGCAGCGCGCTGACTTCCCGCCGGAGCCGCCCGCGCTCGAGGGCGTTCCGCGTCCGGTGGAGGATCTCCTCGACCTGGAAGGGCTTGGTGACGAAGTCGAAGGCGCCGAGCTTCATCGCCTCGACCGCGGCCTCGATGGTGCCGTACGCGGTCATGACGATGACCTCCGTGTCGGGGCTCTGCGTCTTGACCTGCTCGAGGACCTGCAGGCCGGACATGTCGAGCATCTTGAGGTCGGTGATCACGAGGTCGACCTCGGCGGCGCCCAGCTCCCGGAGGGCGGCCAGACCGCTGGCCGCCTCGGTCACCTCGAACCCCTCCAGCCGCAGCGCGATGCCGAGGCTGCGCCGCTGCCCCGGCTCGTCGTCGACGACGAGGATCCTGGCCGTCATGACGGCGTGGTCGACGGGGTGAGCCGGGGCAGGCTCACCACCACGGTGGTGCCCGCGCCCGGCGAGCTCTCCACCTGGATGCGGCCGCCGTGCTCGTCGACGATCCGCTTCACCACCGCGAGCCCGATCCCGGACCCGTTGGCCCGGGTGGTGAAGAAGGGATCGAAGATCCGCGACAGGGTGGCGGCCGGGATGCCGGATCCGCTGTCGGCCACGGTGACGTCCACCCACCCATCGCGGGCCGCCGTCCGGACCGCGAGCTCGCCGTCGCCCTCCAGGGCCTGGGCGGCGTTGAGCAGGAGGTTCCAGAGGATCTGCCGGAACTGGGCGGGGTCGGCGGGGATCGTCCCCGCCGCGGGATCGAAGACGGCGCTCACCCGCACCCCGCGCGTGACCTGGCGGTCGCGCTCGAGCAGCGTGAGGAGGCCGCCGATCAGCTCCGGGAGGTCGACCGGCTCGATGCGCAGGGGCCGGGGCCGGCCGAAGGCCAGGTAGTCGGACACGATGTCGGTGAGCCGCCGGACCTCGCCCTGCATGATGTCGAGCAGCTCGGCGTCCTCGCCGGTCCCGGCCGCCCGCCGCCGGAAGAGCTGCAGGCACGTGCTGAGCGCGCCCAGCGGATTGCGGGTCTCGTGGGCCACCATGGCGGCCATCTCACCCATCGTGGCCATCCGGGTCTTCTCCACGAGGTGACCCTGGGTGGCCGCCACCTCCTCCGCCATCCGGTTGAAGGCCGCCGCCAGCTGGCCGATCTCGTCGCCGGAGCGGACGGCCAGGCGATAGGCGAGGTTGCCGCGCACGACTTCCCGGGTCCCCTCCACCAGCGCCTCCAGGGGCCGGGCCAGCTTGCGCGACTGGTACACGGCCCACACCAGGCTGAACGTGAGGGCGGCCAGGCCGAGGAACACGATGGACAGGCCCGTCCGCGTGATGCCGGCCATCTCGCGCTCGATGCTCAGTCCCACCCGCGCGATCGCGCGCTTGCGGGTGAGCACGTACACGGGCACCGCGAAGTCGTAGACCGCCACCCCGTCCGGCCGCACGTAGGACTGGAGCAGCGGGCCGCCGGCGGCGGCGGCCCGCTGGGAGAGGGCGTCGCGGTAGTGGGACCCCCGCTCGCGCGCGACCGAGTGCGCGAACACCTGGCCGTCGGGCAAGAGCAGCATCGCGTAGAGCACCCGCGGCTCGCTGGCGATGCCGTTGACCACGTGCTGCAGCATGAGGTAGTCGCCGGTGGCCACCGCGGGCACGCTGCTGAACGCGAAGATCTTGGTCATCTCGAAGCCGCTGACCTCCACCGTGGAGAGCAGGGCCCGCCGCTGAACATACAGCACCAGCACCATCACCACCACGAACAGCGTGAGGGTGGAGACGAGGGCCTGGACGACGAACTTCGTCTGCAGGCTCGCGTTCCGATAGGTGGGGAGCCATGAGGTGGCGAGCACGGCGTCAGGGCTGGACGTCCACGGTCACCAGCTTGTCGACGGGGTGGGCGCCCGGATTGAGCTCCAGGTGCCGCAGGCGGGGACCGATGACCGTCATGCGGATCAGATGATAGAGGAAGAGGGCGGGCGCGTCGGCCAGGATGATCTGCTGGGCGCGCCGGTAGGCCCGATCGCGCTCGGGCCCGTCGGGGATGACCAGGGCCTCGTTGAGGAGCCGGTCCAGGGTGCGGTTGCTGTAGCCGGTGAGGTTGGTGCCGGAGGTGGCTTTGGAATGAAAGAGCGGCCCCAGCACCCGTTCCGGATAGGGCGCCCGCACCTGCCAGTTGAAGAGGAACATGTGGCCCTCGCGCGACCGCATGGCCGCGGCGAGCTCCCCATAGGTGGCCTTGCGATGCAGCGACACCGCCACCCCGACCCGCTCCAGGTCGGCCCGGATCGCCTCGGCCGCCTCGGTGTCCCGGCCCTTCATCTCGTGGTGGGCCAGGCCCAGCTTGAGCCCGCTCGCGTGGCCGGCCCGCTGGAGCAGGTCCCGCGCGGCGACGGGATCGTAGCCGGGCTGGCCCAGCGACTCGTCGTAGGACTTCATGCCGGGCGGCAGCGGCCCGCGGGCGGGCACGGCCGCGCCCCGGCCCAGGAACTGGGCGAGGCGCGGCACGTTGACCGCCTGCACGAGGGCGCGGCGCAGGCGCACGTCGTTGAGGGGCGGCCGGTCCGTGTAGAACCCCAGATAGGAGACGTTGAACGGCACCACGGGGACCAGGGTCACCCCGGGCAGGTCGCGGTACCGCTCGAGGAAGACCAGGTCGCTCACGATCGGCGTGTAGTCGAGCTCCCGGCGCTCGAAGGCCTCCATCACCGCCTTGGGGTCGTGCAGGATGCGAAAGACGACCCGGTCGAGCCGGGGCCGCCCCCGCCAGTACCGATCGTTGGCCGTCAGGGTGATCTGCTGGGGCGTCCAGCTCTCGAACTTGAACGGCCCGGAGCAGACGGGCTGGCGGCCGAACTCCCGCCCCAGGCGCGCCACCGCCGAGGGGCTGACCACGTCGATCTGGGTCAGGTGGTGAAAGCCGGGATACTTCAGCTTGAAGGTGACCTTGAGCCCCTCCACCGCGATCGAGGTCACCAGGTCGGCGAGGAGCTGTTCCTTGCTGTTCTTCGGCTCGGCGGTGTACAGCGGATGGCTCTTGACGAAGTGGCGCTCCACGCTGGCGCGCACCACCTGGCCGTCGAGGGACGTCCCGTCGTGCAGGACCACCCCCGGACGCACGTGCACGACCGCGGTGAGGCCGTCGGCGGCGATCGTCCACGACTCGGCCAGGCCGGGCTCGATCGTGCGGCCGTCGCGGGAGACGTTGATCAGCGTGTCGCAGAGCAGCCAGATCGGATGGGTGGACGCCTCGATCGTGGTCTTGGCCGAGTCCAGCGAGTCGGGGTCGGCGTAGAGGGCATAGAGGAACGTGCCCGGCGTGCCGCGGGCCACCGGGACCCCGACCGCGAGTCCCAGTGCCCCGGCGAAGAGGAAGCTCCCCAGGGACGCGAGAAACGCTCGCCTAGTCGCCACCACCATTGCCGCAATACCATTTCCAGTCACGGACGTCCAGGGGGCTCAGGACCTTCTTGGGGTCGAGCGATTCGTTGATCTTCCGCATGATCGACTTCAGGTCCATGAACCACTGGCACCGGCAATAGTTGTAGAACCAGCGGACGTCCTCGATGGCCGCCTGCCGGCACATGAACAGCGACCCCTCCTTGATGGCGGCGACCTGGCACTGGAAGGTGAGGTGCGTCACCTGCGGGAAGCCGTAGGCGATGGTGATCGGTCCGGCCGTGAGCTCCTCCACC
>Ga0070696_100002324_pt1 | contig 12546 bp, 11 predicted proteins | sample KBSK1253metaG_FD_65474 | JGI IMG/M metagenome (GOLD analysis project Ga0070696, IMG submission 65474) | Corn, switchgrass and miscanthus rhizosphere microbial communities from Kellogg Biological Station, Michigan, USA - KBS K1-25-3 metaG | ecosystem: Host-associated > Plants > Roots >... | reverse complement strand
TGCAGGCGTCACCCCGTCGGTCGCGCCGTTCTTCTTCTCGACCCGCTTCTCCGGCGGGGCCATCACGATGAACATGTTCCGGCCCTCAAGGAGCGGTGGCCGTTCCACCACGCCCTTCTCCTCGAGGATCGCCGCTGCCCGATCGAGAAGGTCACGCCCCAGGTTGGCGTGGCTCATCTCGCGTCCCCGGAACTGCACGGTGACCTTCACTCGGTCGCCTTCGTCCAGGAACTCCCCCGCTCGTCGCAACTTGGTTCGCAGGTCGTTGACGTCGATCTTGACCCGAAGCCGGATCTCCTTGAACGTCTGTGACTTCTGCTTTCGCTTTGCCTCGCGCTCGCGCTTCTGCAGCTCGTATTTGTACTGGCCGTAGTCAAGGATTCGACAGACCGGCGGTACCGCGGCGGGAGCGACCTCCACGAGGTCGAGTCCCTTCTCCTGGGCCAGCGCCAGGGCCTCCGTGGTTGGCAGGACGCCGAGTTGCTGACCCTCTTCGTCGATGACCCGCACCTCTCGGACGCGGATCATGTCATTGATTCGGAGTTCCTTGGCTATGAGTGCTGCCGCTCCTTCAACAAATGAGCCACCGTCCGATCCGGACGCGTGGCCCACACCGATGCGCTAACGCCGGCCGACTATACACCGGCGCTGAATCACGGGTCAACGCACCGAGGTTAGCGGTCAGCGCGACGCGGCTTTCTCGAGCTCGGCGAGTAGCGCCTGAGTGTGCCTCGTCGAAACGACATTGCCCTTTCGTTCGTAGCGCTCGAGTGCCTGCCTCAGCGCTACCCCGGCCTCGTTCGGGCTGCCCACGAGCCGGAGCACCTCGGCAAGGTCCGCGTACACATCTCCCTGCGGGTCGAGCAAATCGGTCCCCTCGGACACAGTCACGGCCTCGCGAGCCAACCGCTCTGCCTCGACAACCTCGCCGCGCCGCGCCAGCACCTTGGACTGGACTTGCCGCCAGAGCATCTGAGTGATGGCGTCGTCGCTTGCGCCGAGCTCGACCGCGCGGCCGGCCCACGCATAAGCCTCCTCGAGTCGGTCAGCCGCATAGAGCGCTTGCGCGAACATTCCGGCTGCGGTCGACAAGATGCTGTGTTCCCCGAGCGTGTCCAACAGCCGGCATCCTTCCGCTCCAAACTCGGCGGCGGCGACCGGATCGCCGGCCCACAGTTCGACCTCGACGGAGTCTATGCCGACCGCCGTCCCGAGCAGGATTCCACTGCCGCGCTCGGCGAGGCCCATTCGTGAATCGGCCAGGATCGCACGCGCCTCTTCGAAGCGACCGAGCATGGCCAGCGCTTTGGCCCGATTCGAGCGGAGCCAATAGTTCCGCCCTTCTCGTGGCTCGTTCGCGTCAAGCCAGGCCAGCACGACCGCCACGGGTGTCGTGCCCATGAAGCGAAGGGTCGCGCGCCACCCCAGCTCCTCGTGGGGCAATCCCGCCCGCCGAGCATGGATGGCCGCCTGCTCGTATGCGTCAAGCCCGGCGTCCATCTGCCCCCGCATGTTCCCGACTTGCCCCAGGGCGGCGTATCCGACGTAGAGGGCGGTGTCGCTTCCGGCGGCCTGGAACACGGGCATCGCCTGCTTGATGAGGACGGTCAGCTCCTCGGTGGCGCCCTCCGGCTCGAGGAAGGTGCGGAACATGGCCGCGCGGACCCGCCCACACAGCTCGGCAACACGATCGCCCGCCGCAGACGCCCGCTCGGCAAGCGATTCCGCGCGCCGCAGAGCGTCGGCGCCCTTCCCCGCCCAGTACAGGGCCTCGCACAGTTCGGCTTCGAGTGTGAGGTCGATTTCGGGCACCGGCACGAGGGCCGCAGCACGTTCGTAGAGGCTCACCGCGGCACCGTAGTCCGCCCGAAGCTGCGCGCGGTGGCCGCCCGCAGTCAGGCGCCGCCTCGCCGCCGCGGCAAGCAGCGGATCGTCAGGCGCTCCGAGCTCGACGCGGTAGCTATGAGCCTGTTCGAGGTGGTAGCCAACGATCTCATCCAGATCAACCAGCTCGGCGCCATGTTGCTCGAGCCAGGTCGCAAAACGCTGATGGAGGTCGGCGCGCATCGCCTTCGGCATGGCCTCGTAGGCCGCGTCACGGATCAGCAGGTGGCGGAAGCGAAAGCCATCCTCGCCCAGCAGCTGCCCCTTCTCGGGCTTGACCAGCTCCTTGCGCACCAGCGCGGCCAGGCGTGGTGTGACCTGCGTCTCCTCGGGCGAGAGGGCCTGGACGGCACCTCGGTGAAAGATCTCGCCCTCGACCGCGCCCCGCTCCAGGACGCTTCGTTCGGCAGGCTCGAGCTGGTCCAGGCGTGCAGCGAGCAGGGCCTGCAGGGTGGGCGGCACCACAACGTCGCCGTCCGCCTCCGCTGCCATCGCCATCATCTCCTCGATGAAAAGCGGGTTGCCGCCCGCCGCCCGCGCGATCTTCTCGCGCAGCTTGGCGGGAATGCGCTTCGCCATCAGCTGCTCGACGTCTTCGTCGCCCAGGGGTTCGAGCCGAAGCGTCACCGGCCAGGCGGGGCGGCGCTCCGTGAGCTCCGGCCGCGCGATGCAAAGCAGCAGGATCGGCGCGCCCGAGGACAGGAGCGCGACGTGCTCGATCAGGTCGCAGAACGTCTCCTCGCCCCACTGGATATCGTCGAACACGACCACAAGCGGACGTTGCGCCGCGGCGTGCTGCAATGTCTTGCGAAAGGCCCACGCGATCTCCTCTGCCGATGTCGGCGTCTGGCTCTCACCTAGCAGCGAGCGGATCGCGACTGCCGCGACCTCGTCAGGCGGTAGGACGTCGAGCTGCTTCAACACCTCGACCACCGGCCAGTAGGTGATGCCCTCGCCATAGGGGAGGCAGCGGCCGCGGACGATGGTGGCTTCGACCGAAGCGAAGACCTCTGCGACTAGTCGAGATTTGCCGACACCCGCTGCACCGACGATGGTCACGAGCTCGCAGCGGTTCTCATGCCGCGCGAGCTCCAGCGCTTCCCGGACGAGCGCACGCTCCCGTTGGCGGCCGACGAACCGCGCCCCGTGCCGCCGCTCCGGCTCGTCGCGCACGCTGACGAGGCGATAGGCGGGAACCGGCTCGGTCTTGCCCTTCAGCTCCAGCAGCTGAACGGGCCCGACTTCGACCGCCTCGCGCACGAGCGATAGCGTCGGCTGCCCGATCAGCACCTCGCCCGGATCAGCTGCCGCCTCCAGCCGCGCCGCTACGTTCACCGCATCGCCAGTGGCCAACCGTTCGGCTGTCCCAGTCACGACTTTGCCGGTCATCACGCCGATCCGTCCCTGCAGCCCGAGCTCGGGAATGGCATCCCGCATCTCGATCGCCGCCCGCACGGCGCGCAAGGCATCATCTTCATGCAGCAGCGGCACCCCGAACACGGCCATCACTGCGTCGCCAATGAACTTCTCGACGCTGCCGCCGTGCCGCTCGATGATCGTCTTCATCCGCTCGAAGTAGCGAGCCAGCAACGCCCGCAGCCGCTCCGGGTCGAGCGTCTCGCCGAGGGCGGTCGAGCCCGTGAGGTCACAGAACAGAACCGTTACCGTCTTGCGCTGCTCGCGGGGGGGCGACGCGGCTACAGCGAGTCCGGCACCGCACGAGGGGCAGAACCTGAACCCTGCCTCCGAGTTGAAACCGCAGTTCGAGCAGGCTGGCACCCGGCCAGTGTAGATATGGGACGCCAGCCTCAGGCTGGATAGTGGAAGAAGATCGCCACCTGGCGTCCGTCCGGATCTGCCACCCGGAAAGATCGGGTTCCTTCGTATCGATCGCCCGATGGCGGACCGACCAGGGCGAACCCCCGCAAGGTGAGGTCCTGTGCCCACGCATCGACCTCGGAGGCAGTGTCGACCCGGAAGCCGATCTGCATCCCGTCGCGGGCGGCGCGCTCCGCCCGACGGAAGCTGAGCTCGAATCCGCCGAGCTCCAGGTCCACCCCGCCATCGTCGACCGCTCGTCGCTTGAAGCCAAACGCCGACTCGTAGAACTCTGCCGCCCGACCCGGGTCCGTCGAATGGAGGGCCAGCTGGCCGACCCCGCGCATCTTCCTCATCGTGGAAATTCCAGGGCGCGTGACATCGGCTCAGGAAGCCGCCTCGGTCGCCTCGTCTGCGTACGGCCACAGCTCCCGGCGTTCGACGCGGCCCGTCAGATCGGCGATGAAGGTCGCCAGGCCGATCCCCTGGGTCGACTCACCGGTGCGCAGCCGCGGGCTCACCGCGCCGGCCTCCTGGTCGCGGTCGCCGAGCACCAGCATCACGGGCACCTTCTGCTCCTGCGCATCGCGGAGCTTGGCCTGCATCCGCTCCGAGCGGTCGTCGACCTCTGCGCGCAGTCCGGCCTCGAAGAGCGCCTTGCGCACCTTCTCGGCGTAGTCGACGTGCCGGTCGGCGATCGGGATGACCATCACCTGCACCGGCGCCAGCCACGCCGGGAAGGCGCCGGCGAAATGCTCGGTGATGACCCCGATGAACCGCTCGAAGCTGCCGTAGATCGCGTAGTGGACGACCACCGGGCGGGCCGTTCCGCCATCGGCGGCGCGATACTCCATCTCGAAGCGTTGGGGCAGCTGGTAGTCGATCTGGACGGTGGCCATCTGCCACTCCCGTCCCAGCGCATCGTCGATGAAGACGTCGATCTTCGGCGCGTAGAAGGCCCCGCCGCCCGGATCGAGGGTGTACGTGATGCCGGCGTTGGTGGCCGCCTCCGCCAGCTGCCCTTCGGCCATGTCCCAGAATTCGTCGGTGCCGAGCTTCTTGGCTGGGCGCGTCGCCAGCTTGAAGCGCGGCTGGAAGCCGAACGGCTCGTACTGGCGGCGGACGAGCCGCAGGGCGAGCTGCACCTCCTCGATCACCTGGTCCTCGCGGCAGATGACGTGCGAATCGTCCTGGGTAAGCTGACGAACGCGGAACATGCCGGCCAGGGCTCCGGTCAGCTCGTTGCGGAAGAGCCAGGAATAGTCGGCCAGGCGCATCGGCAGGTCGCGATACGAGCGCAGTGCGGTCTTGAAGATGAGCATCGACTCGGGGCAGTTCATCGGCTTCAGGCCCGCCACGTGATCGCCGTCCTCGAACACGAACATGTTCTCCTGGTAGAGCGCCCAGTGGCCGGACGTCTCCCACAGCTCCTTGCGCACCAGGCCCGGCGTTCGCACCTCGACGAAGCCGCCCTCGCGGCGCACCTGCCGCGACCAGTCCTCGAGCGCGCGCCACAGCGCCATCCCGCGCGGATGCCAGAACGGGGCGGCCGGCGACTCGGGGTGGAAGCTGAACAGGTCGAGCTCGCGACCGAGCTTGCGGTGGTCGCGCTTCCTCGCCTCCTCGACCCGCCACAGGTATCGGTCCAGGTCCTCCTGGGTCTCCCAGACCGAGCCGTAGATCCGCTGCAGCATCGGCCGCTTCTCGTCACCGCGCCAGTAGGCGGCCGCCGAGTTGAGCAGCTTGAATGGACCGATCTTCCCGGTCGACTCCAGGTGCGGCCCCCGGCACAAATCGATGAAATCGCCGTGCCGATAGAAGCTGATCACCTCGCCCGCCGGCAGCTCGCTGATGATCTCCGCCTTGTAGGTCTGACCCGCCGATGTCTCCCGGGCGACCGCCTCGTCGCGACCGAGCTCGCTCCGGTCGAACGGCAGGTCCGCGGCCACCTGTGACCGCATCCGCTCCTCGATCGCCTCGAGGTCGGCGGGGGTCAGGGCGCGCGGCAGGTCGAAGTCGTAGTAGAAGCCGTCCCGGATGGCCGGCCCGATCCCCAGTTTCGCCTCGGGAAAGAGGTCGAGGACGGCAGCGGCCATGACGTGCGCGGTCGAGTGGCGCATCGTGTCGAGCCGGTCGTGAGCTCCGGCATCGAGCAATTCTTCGGCCTTGGAGCGGACCTCATCGGAGTCAATCGCCATGCGGCGAAGCGTAGCGCATCGCCTAGACCGGCTTGAACGCCTCGAACGGCTGCCGGCAGTCGGCGCAGTGGTAGATCGCGCGGCACAGGGTGGGGCCGAACGGGTTCTCCAGGGTCGTGTTGCGGGAGGCGCAATACGGGCAGGTGGCGATCGGCAGAACGGTCAGCGAGTCCCCGCCGAAGGTGGAGCCGATGGTCATCGGCGGCGCGAAGCCACTCGAACGAAGGGCCTCCCGGCCGGCCGGCGTGATGCGATCCGAGGTCCATGGCTCGGCGAAGGTGACCTGCACCACCACCTCGTCAGCGAGGCCAAGGTCGCGCAGCTGCTCCCCGATCTGCTGCCGCATGACGTCGATGGCTGGGCAGCCGACGAAGGTCGGCATCAGCTCCACCGTCAGGCGCTCGCCGCCGCTCTCGCCCGGTTCGAAGAAGAAGCTTCGAATCACGCCCAGGTCGACCAGGCTGATGGCGGGGATCTCAGGGTCCGCGATCTCGGCCAGCGCAGCCCACACCGCCGACTCTCGGGAGGGAGCCGCGGCTACCACGTCGCGTCGGCCTCGGAGCCGGAGACCATCGTGAACTCACCGTGCAGCCATGCGAATTCATCGGTGCGCTGCGTGCGGCCGTCGGCCGTGGGCCGATCCGTCGCCGCCGGCACGGGCAGATGGGACGCCTCCAGAAGCGGAATGACCCGCTCCAGCCAGCGCGCCCGCAGCGCCTCGAGCGACTCTGGAAGGATCCGGGCGGCTACCAGGCACGCCTCACCGGCCATCGGCGCAAAGACCGCCTGAGCATCCGACCACAGCGCCCCGATGGCTTCCGCGAGACGCGCATGAGAGTCGTCTCCGCCCTCCGCCAGGCGCCGCAGCCAGAGATCGAAATGGAGGAGATGGTAAGTCTCTTCGCGGCGCATCTTGACCGCCAGGTCGGCCAGCGGCTGGTAGGCCGAAGCCGCGAGCGATTCGAGGCGCACCGCATCGGCGTGCTCGTACAGGAAACGGCGCGCGATGCTGAACGCCCAATCGGTGCGGGCGTGGTTCATGAGCGCGGCGTGCCGATAGCCGTCAACCGGCCGCCCGAAGGCGATCCTGTCCGCGTCCTCGCCGCTCAGGCCGGCGAGCAGCTCGTACAAGGCCTTGGCGTGCCCGATCTCGTCCTGGCTGACCGAGCTCATCGCCACGTCCTCCTCGAGGATCGGAGCGATACCGGTCCACTCGGAGTCCCAGAAGCCGAGCACGAACTCATCGTCGGCCATCGCCAGCAGCAGCTCGGCCAGGGCGGCTCGGGTTTCGGCGTCCAGCTCGCTCACTCCCCCGCCTCCTCGACCTGCGGGCTGCCTGCCCGCTCGCGTGCCGCCTCGAGCTTGTGCTTGATCAGGAACCCGCCTGGTCGCTTGAACGACCGATCGAAGGGCGGTTTCAGCAGATCGGGGTCATCGAGCTCGGTGATCGCGTCCCGCGGCACGATCCAGAGCCGCTCGCTCTCCTGCCTGCGGCCGTAGAACTCGCGGGCGTAGTGCGTGGCCAGCTCCTCGTCGGGCGCCTTGACGCTCCCGCCGTGGACCATCGGGTCGCCCTCGGCCTCCTGGCGGAAGACCTCCCAGACGCGATCCTTGGAGCCCATTGAACCGATGGCGGCCTCAGGCCGCCGCGCCGACCGGACCGATGATCGCGTCGCGGACCCATTGCGTGGTGGCGCGCGCGTCCCGCCGGAACTCCAGCCTCTCCTGCGACTTCGGCCCGTGCCCGGTCACGACGGAGCGCAGCTCGTCCCAGTCGGGCTCCGTGTAGATCCAGCGGCCGGCCGCCTCGTCGTAGGCGAGCGCCGGGTCCGGGATCACCAGGCCGAGCTCCCGGATACGTGGCACGTAGATCGACAGGAACTCCTGGCGCAGCTGCTCGTTGCCCTTGGCCTTGATCTTCCAGATCAGGTCACGGTCGGTCGTCGGGTTGGTGGGCGGGCCGTGCATCTGCATCAGCGGACCCCACCATCGGTCGAGTGCGTCCTGCACCAGGGCCCGTTGCGCGTCGGTCCCGTTCATGAGGGTGAGGACGACATCACGCCCGTGCATGATGTGGACCGACTCCTCCCAGCAGATCTTCTTCATGGTTCGTGCGTACGGCGCGTACGAGGAGTCGCGCAGTGCCTGCTGGCTGACGATCGCCGCAGCATCCACCAGCCAGGCGATGATCCCCACATCGGCCCAGCTGCGGGTCGGGTAGTGGAAGACGTTGTGGAACTTGGTCTTGCCGTCGATCAGGTCCTGCAGCATCTGCTCTCGGCTCTTGCCAAGGTCCTCTGCGACGCGGTACAGGAGCTGTGCGTGGCCGACCTCGTCCTGCACCTTGCTGGTCAGCGCCAGCTTCCGGCGGAGGGTCGGCGCGCGAAGGATCCACTCGCGCTCGGGCAGCACGCCCATCAGCTCGCTGTTGGCGTGCATCTCCACGAACTTGAGCACGGCCGCCCGATAGTCGTCCGGCATCCAGTCGTCCGGCTCGATCTTGCCTCCGCCCGAGACGTGGGCGTAGAACGCTTCGGCGCGGGCTTCGTCGTCCATGCCGCTAGCGTAGCGCACAACCGATCGAGTGGCAGCCCGCAGCCCGGGGCGGTACAGTTGCTCCGTCAACTAGTTCGAAGCAGATCGGAACCCCCGCCCATGCCCACCGCCATCGATCAGGTCCCCGCCGAGCTGGTCGACCTCCTCACCGGAAGCACGCTCGGGCACGTCACGGTGCTCACGCCCAAGGGAGCCCTCGCCACCCACATCATGTGGATCGACTACGAGGAGGGGCACGTGCTGACCAGCTCCCGCATAGGCTCCGCCAAGGGAAGAGCGCTGCGAGCCGATCCGCGGATCGCCGTCTCGGTGGTCGACCGCGCCAACCCCTGGCGCTGGGTCTCAGTCAGCGGCCGGGTGGTCGAGATCCGCCCCGATGCGGGCCTGGCGTTCATCGACAAGCTCTCGCGCCGGTACACGGGTCGCGACTACATGATGCGAACCATGGAGCGCGAGATCTTCGTGATCGAGCCGGAGCGCATCCGCTCGGCGACCGGGCGCGGCTGACGTTCAGCGCGGAAGCAGCTCGAGGGTCGTCTCGAGGTACTGGCGGAGCATCACGGGCATCGACCCGTGGCCCGCGTACTTCGCACGCAGGCCCTCCGAGCAGGCCGCCACGCGGTCGGGGTCGGCGGCAGGGACGGCTCGCACCGCAAGGGCTCGACCCCGAACGTGCACGCGACCGTCGGGCCGTGCTGTGATCTCGCGGAACCAGCGCGCTCCGGGACCTCGGTAGCTCCGAATCAGGACCCGGTCCTGGTCATCGACCACGATCCAGATGATGGCCCGATGAACTGGGCCGTCCTCGCCTGCACTCGTCTCGATCTCGACCTCCTCCTCGTCATGCAGCAATACGAGGTCGGACGGGTCGAAGCGCAGGGTCATCGCTGGTCGTGGGGGGCGCGCTTGAGAGGCCGATGCCATGCCTCGTACGCCCCCTTCCGGTCCAGCTCGACCCGCAGCCTGCCGTCCGAACGGCTCACCGCGTTGCGTGGGACATACAGGTCGACCGGGAGGATGACGCCGCTCCGCACAAGCAGGTAGTCCGCAAAGACGGCGTCGACCCGGCCAATGCGACGGCCGCGCCGGCCGAAGAGCCGATCGCCCGGCTCGATCTCGGGGCCGAGGCTGCGCTCCGTCACTGCTCCGGTCCCGGTGCCGCGACCGCGACGCTCACGGCCCCGGGCATGAGCATGACCTCGACCGGAACGCTGCCGAAGGGCTCTCCGTCGAGGTGCACGCGCGTCCTCGCATCGCCCTCGATGCGCAGCCTGCGGGCCCTTACGATCTCGACCTTCGGATTCCTGAGGTGCTTCGCCTGGTAGATGCCGGGCAGCTCGCGCAGCGCCGCCAGCCGCGAGAGGTCGCCGACCAGGCAGACGTCGAGCCAGCCGTCATCGGTCCGGGCATCCGGGCAGATCTGCATCCCGCCGCCGTAGTACGGACCATTGGCAAAGGCGAGGAACAGGAAGCGCTGGCTCACGACCCGATCCTCGCCCTCCCCGACGAGGGTCACGCGCAGCTCGGAGTTTCGATAGCGGCGCAGCTCGTTCAGGGTGCCGAGGAAGTAGCCGGCCTCGCCGCGCATCCAGAAGCGCCGGTGGACGGCCATCGTGTACGCCACGGCCGCATCGAAGCCGGCGCCCCCGGCCGCCCCGAAGTACCGCTGGCTTCCGTCCTCGCCGCGGGCACTGCCGACGTCGAATGGACGCATCGTCTCGCCAACGGCGATCGGGAGGCAGGCCAAGGGATCGATGGGCAGGTTGACGCTGCGAGCCAGGTCGTTGCCGCGGCCCGAGGGGATCAGGCCGAGGGCCGGCGGACCTCCATCGGTCCCGACTCCCGAAGCGAGCAGGCCGTTGATCACCTCCTGGATGGTGCCGTCGCCGCCGACCGCGACGACCCGGTCGTGGCCGAGGTCCGTGGCGGCCGCGGCGAGCCGCTCTGCATGTCCCGCCTCTCGCGTCTCGAGCAGCCGAGCCTCGATCCCCCGCTCTGCCAACCAGGCCTGGATGCGCGGCACGATGCCATGCGCGCGACCGCTGCCGGCAATCGGATTGACGATGAAGAGGGGCGCCGTGGGGGCTGGCACGCCCCCGATTCTGCGCTGGCCGTCAAGGCGCCCGAGGCTACGCGCTGACCGAGACGCTGATCGTGTGGTGGCCGCGCGCGCCGTCCGGCGCAGGGCGCGTGACGTCGGCGGTCTGCACTTCTCCCGTCCCGTCCGTGGCTCGCACACTGAGCGTGTGGGTGCCCGGTGTGGCACTCCACCGGAAGAGCCACTGCACCCACGTCGCGTCCGAGATCGGGACGGACAGATCGGCCGGCGCCCAGGCCTTCCCGTCGACCTGCACCTCGACCTTCGAGACGCCGCGATCAGGAGCCCAGGCGACCCCGGCCACCGCAACCTCCCCGGGGCTGACAGACGCTCCGCGCTTCGGGACGTCGATCCGGGACTGGGTCAGGATCGGCGCCTCCTTTGCCCAGCCAAGGGGGACCCAATAGCCGTTGAATGCCTCGAGCGTGGTGAGCCCGATCTTGACCAGCCACTTGGTGGCCGACACGTATCCGTAGAGGCCCGGCACGATCAGGCGCGCCGGGAACCCGTGCTCGGGCGGCAGCGGGTCGCCGTTCATTGCCACCGCGACGAGTGCCTCCCGGTCTGGATCGTCCAGCCAGGCGGTCGGAAAGCCGGCGGTCCAGCCGTCGAAGGCGTGGCCCACGATCTGGGTGGCGCCGGCCTGGACGCCGGCTCGATCGAGGAGCTCGCGCAGGCGAACGCCCTTCCACAGGGCGTTGCCGACGAGGTCGCCGCCCACCTCGTTGCTCACGCAGGCGATGGTGACGTACTCCTCGTGCATCTCCATTGCCAGCAGTTCGGCGTAGTTGATGGTGAATGGGTGGTCGACCATGCCGTCGACACCCAGGGTCCAGCTGGCTGCATCGACCCGCGGCGTCAGCAGATTTGTGTCGATCCGGTAGAAGCTCGGGTTCGACACCACCAACGGGCTGATCCCCGCAACGGCCAGCTCGGAGCCGGCGGCGAGCGGCGCGACCGGGTCGACCGCCGCGGGGATGCTGGCGGCCGACGGCGCCGCCTCCGCCCGGCTGTTGAGGAGAGAGCGCCCGATCGTCCCGCCGACCACCGCCCCGGCCGCCAGACCGACGGCTGTGCCGAGAAAGCGCCGGCGTCGCCAGTCCGGCATCTCGGCTTCGTCGCTGGGCGTCGCGAGGCGAAGCAGCCAGCCGATGGCGTAGTACGCGACCACGACCCCCACCACCGCCGCCACCAGGGCGAGCAGGGGGTCCACCAGCGGGTCTCTGAGCGAGGCGAGGAGGCCGAGCGCCGCGATCCCGGTGAAGCCGGCATACGTCCACGGGCGGTGGTAGCGCGCCAGCATCCCGAGCACGGCGGCGATCACCAGCGCGCCGATCACGATCGCCACGTTGAGCGCGAGCTTGTCGGCGGTCCCGAACAGGTCCACCACGATCTGCTTTGCCCCGGGTGGCTGCAGCGAGATCAGGAATGCACCGATCTCGAGCACGACCGATGGCGCTCCCGGCAGGATCCCGGCCAGCAGCTCGGTCGCACCGAGCGCGGCGCCGCCGGCCACGATCCCGGCAAGCGCCGCCGCGACGCGCGACGGGACGGGACTCGTTGGGGAAGTGGCCATGCCGACGTCATGTGTACCACGCCCCGGCCTCGCCCGCTCTAGGCTTGGCACGTGCCGCGCCTCTACCTCTCCCACGGTGCCTCCGGCAGCGCCGCCGGCCTTGCGCCCCAGATCAAGGGCCTGCGACGGCGCGGCATCGAAGCGACCGCGGTCCAGCTGCCCAAGGGGCGCGCCGAGCCCGCCATGCCGGTCTACCTCGCAGCGGCTCCTCCGTCCGGCGAGATCGTCATCGGCGGTCATTCGTTCGGCGGCCGCGTCGCCTCGCTGATCGCAGCCGAGCATCAGTACGGCGGCCTCGTCCTCCTCTCCTACCCCCTGCACCCGCCCGGAGGCACCGAGCGATGGGACGAGCGCACCGCCCATTGGCCACTGATCAGCTGCCCCGTCCTGCTCCTCTCGGGGGACCGCGACCCGTT
>Ga0070696_100002322_pt1 | contig 12552 bp, 12 predicted proteins | sample KBSK1253metaG_FD_65474 | JGI IMG/M metagenome (GOLD analysis project Ga0070696, IMG submission 65474) | Corn, switchgrass and miscanthus rhizosphere microbial communities from Kellogg Biological Station, Michigan, USA - KBS K1-25-3 metaG | ecosystem: Host-associated > Plants > Roots >... | reverse complement strand
GACGACATCCGCGCCGAGGCTTGTGACCAAATCGACATTCGCTGTGCTGGTCGTGGTCGCCACCGTTGCGCCGATGTGCTTTGCAAGTTGAATGGCGAGCGTGCCTACTCCACCGGAACCAGCGTGGATCAGGACTTTTTGGTCCTTCTGCAGGTTGGCGCGTTCGATCAATACTTGCCACGCTGTCAGGCCCACCAGAGGTATGGAGGCTGCCTCTTCCATGGTGAGATTCCTGGGCTTCAACGCCACGTCAGCTTCATTCATGGCGATGAATTCCGCGAACGTCCCAATCCGATCCTGATCCGGCCGCGCGTAAACCTCGTCGCCCGGCTTGAACCGTCGCGCTCTGGACCCGACACGGACGACGACCCCGGCCACGTCGTTGCCGAGAATCAGCGGCAAGCGATAGGGCAGAATGAATTTGAAATCGCCGTCCCTGATCTTGGAATCGAGTTGGTTCAGACTCGCTGCGCGGACGCGGACCAGCACATCATCGTCCCGGACTTCCGGTTCCGGCATCTCGGCGAGCCGTACCGCTCTCTTATAGCGATCGATCACGAATGCCTTCATTCAACGGGTGCCATGAGACGACGCACCGCCGTCTCGAGCTCGTCGGCGGCCTCAGTGACGCTCAACGCCGTTGTTTCGATCACAGGCAGATGCAGCGCGTCCGCCTGACCGCGAAGATACGCTGCCCAATGATCCATCCTGTCCGTCGCAAGTTCCGGTTGCTGCCGCGGTCCGCGCAGTCGATCACGACGAACGTCGTGTGCGCAGTCGAGCAACGTCACGTGAACAGCTCGAGGCAGTGCGCGCGAGGCATGGGCGAGCACGAAGCTCGGGCGCGTTTGACCATCGAGCACGGCGACGCGCACGTCAGCGGGAAGAGTGCTGAGGCGTCCGAGCCACTCGGCCGTGGCTGACGCCTGCCACGCGTCGCCGCCGCCATACTCACGTTCCATTTCCTCGACGGTCGGCACTCCGATCGAGTCGAAGTAGAAACAGCGAACCCCGGGAATCGCGCGCGAGTCGAGTGCTTGGACCGTTGCGGTCTTTCCGGCGCCGGAGGCTCCGGTCACGACGAGAACATGGCTGGCAGGCACGATTGCGCTACCAGCGTCCAATCGCCGCTAGAACATCCTGGACGAATTCGGTTTTTCCATCGATGTACGCCGGACGGTCCAACGGAAAGCGACGGGCGAGGGAAAGCTTCAGGCGAGCGTACGCCTCGGCGAGCTCCGGATCCCGCCGGAGGGCGTCTCGGAACGCGAGCGTAACTCTATGGTAGCGCGATTCCGGTTCTGCCAGGGAGAGATGGTGCGTCCGAAGTTCGCCGCCTGGTGGGCGACGGAAGTAATGGCGGTCCGGGATCTCTTCGTCGGGTCGATATTCGTAACCCAGAGCATCGAGCCGCGTGAAGAGCTCTCTCGCATCATCGAAGTTGGGCACGGAGACCATCACGTCGAGAATCGGTTTGGCACACAGACCCGGTACGGCCGTGCTCCCGACGTGATGCACGTCCAGGATCGATGTCCCGAGCACCGCGCGCAGCTCGGCCGAAGCTTCCTCGAAGAGGATCGGCCAGCGTGGGTCGTACGGAACGACGATGACCTGTCCACGCCTGAGACCGAGTGGTTTCGAAGCGACCATAGGCAACAATGATTTGGGCACCGCCATGGAGAATAAGCTGGCGCATTTCAGTCATCCTTGGAGCCCGTCGGCGGCACGATGTTCGCGCTGCATGGCGAGGTCTTCAGGAGATTCTTCATGATCGCTTCGCGCACGTCGAGTCTTCTTGCTTTTGCACTGGCGGCGTCATCCCTGTCCGCCTGCTCCTACGATTGCGGGACTGTCAGCCGTACAGTCGCGAGCGGTACTGTGCGCGATGGCGCGGGGGTGATACTCGCCAACGCGTCGGTGGACCTGACCGACAACCTCCGGCCAACCTTTCTGCGGGTCGGCGTCGGGGTGATGGGATTGGCCAGCTCGGCGGGCGCGCCTCTGCGTGGCCACGTCACGCACGCCAGCCTTGTGACCGAGAGTGGCGAGCTGCTCCACGAGATTCCGACTGGTACCGAAACGCTCTACCTCGACGGCGTGGTCGCGCTCAACGTGGATGTTTCAAAGTCGCAGTACGATCGCGTGCGGAACGCGATCCTTACGAACCGCGCGAAAGTTATCCTCGACACCGACATCCCCGGCCGCGAGCACATCGAGACGACACTCTCGGACGCCCATGACGTGCCGGGCACCGTCAGCCGCTGTAGTCCCACAGCGTAGCTGCGCTGGCGACAATCAAAGACTACAGCGTTGACGACGCTCGTCAGGCCGATGCACGCGAAGGCGAGGCGCGTCGGAGCAGCCGCCCACGGCGGCGATACGCCATCGCGCAGGCGAGCGCGCTGCCGGGCAACACCAGCGCACTCGCGACAACGGTGAGACCCGTGACGGCCTCCGGCGGTGCGAAGGTTGGATCGTGCGTTGCCCCGGGTATGTAGGGCGGCATGCGGCCGAGGTTGTAGAAGAACCACGCGGCGGCGTAGCCCAGCACGAAGGTCGCCAGGATCGCGACGGTCACGACGCGCTCGCGCTTTGTGCTTTGGGGAAGGGACCCTGCCGCCACCCAGCCAGCCACCGCTGGGGGAATCCAGAAACCGACAAGGACGATGAGACTGGGGAGTCGATCAGGCATGGCAGGCGACCTCGAGTCTTCAGTCAATTGACAGCATGACTGGCAAGTACTTTACCACATGAAGTACTTGTCAGACAAGGGCTCCGCTATGGTGACACGCTCAGCGCTTCGCGTGTGCACGCAGATAGGCCGCGATCTCAGCGTACTGTTTGTCGCCGCGACCTCCTTTCCCCTCACTCAGGTAGTGTTCCGCCCAGCCTAATGGTGTGCCGCCCCAAGCGCTGTCTTTGGTGCTCGAATCGGCGCCGGCTTCCACCAGGACTTCGACTGATTCGAGAGATCCCGAGGACACGGCGTGGTGCAGGGGAGTGCCATGCGAGTACAAATTCGCGCTCGGCGCATTCAAATCGACGCCCGCTCGGATCAGTCGGCGCAGCGCGTCGGTCTTCCCGTTGAGCGCCGACAGCACAAATGAGAACTGCTTCTGAGGCTCGCTCGCGGTCGTCAGAAGGCGATCGACATCATCCCACCACCCCAGACACACGGCCACTGCCAGCGTGAGCTCTCCTCCGCGCTTCACCAGGTGCTCGGCCGCGCCCAAGTTCCCGTTCACGAGCGCCTGGTTCTGGTTGCCGTCGATGGCCGCGCCCGCGTCGACCAGCACGTCGATCAGTTCGATCTGGACACCACACTGCCGCGCGATCCAGGACCACGACACCAGCGTCAGCGCGTAGTCGAGTTGCTCCTGGAGAGTCGTGGCGCCCGCGCGTTCTGCCGCCCGGATGATCGCGCCGGCCACCGCGGCGATGTTCGGGGGCAGCTTGCCATTGCGCACCGGATCTTCCGCCACAAACCAGAGCAAGTAGGGACGCTGGAAGAATCCGTCCACCGCGCCACCGACGGCGTCGCGCAACCAGGGGCCCGGCGACGCGAGGCGCTCGCGGACGAGCGCCGGGTTCGCACGGACGAGACGCTCCAGCTCGCGGACATCACCGGTGTCGATGGCCGAGACGGCATCGCGAAAGGGCGCGTCAAGCGAAGTGAAGTCGCCCAAGGCTTTGCTCATGGGTCAGTCAGAAGTACCAATTGCGTTCTATCGCCATAGCTAAGCTGCGCTCCAATCCAACAAAATGCGACCACGCGGCGGCGCCTGAGCTTCGTCACGGTGATAAAACGACAAAAGCCCGCCATCGGCGGGCTTTTCGCTTCCATACCTGCGAGAATGGGAAGATGACTCCTCTTCCCACATCTAAGATGTAAACCGGCGAGGGGCTTGCGGCAAGCCGGGGGAGGGCCGCTTAGATGCTCGCTATCGCAACGCACCCTGCACAATGGGAGAGATAAAATGCATTTGTCGATGTTGGCATGTATCGGCGTGCGGCCGATCGAGGTCGACCTGTGGCGATGACCGAGCATGCGGTTGTGATCGCCGGCGGCGGTCCGACGGGGCTGATGTTGGCGGGCGAGCTTGCGTTGGCGGGGGTCGACGTTGCGATCGTCGAGCGGCGCGCCAACCAGGCACTGGCTGAGTCGCGGGCACGCGGCCTGAGCGCACGCAGCCTGGAAGTCCTCGATCAGCGCGGAATCGTGGATCGATTCCTGGCTGAAGGGCAGAAGGCCCAGGTCACGGGGTTCGCCAGCGTCCATTTCGACCTCACCGACTTTCCCACCCGGCACAACTATGGGCTCGGCATTTACCAGAGGCAGATCGAGCGCATCCTCGCCGACTGGGTTCTCGAGTTGAAAGTGCCCCTCCTTTACGGAAAGGAAGTCACCGGCTTCGCACAGGACGATGTGGGCGTCGACATTTCGCTGTCCGACGGCCAGTCGGTCCGAGCCCGGTATCTCGTCGGGTGCGACGGCGGGCGTAGCCTCGTTCGCAAGACAGCCGGCATCGAATTCCCCGGATGGGATCCGACGACGAGCAGCCTGCTCGCCGAGGTCGAAATGACCGGGAAGCCGGAAATGGGCATCCGCCGCACTGCCCTCGGCATCAATGGCCTCGGTCGCGTGAAGTACGAGATCCGCGACGGCAAAGTCATCTACGCGGATGAAGGACCCGTGGGCGTCATGTTGACCGAAGCGAACGTCGGCAACACAAACGAACCCACGCTGCGCGATCTCAGCGAGGGACTCATCGCGGTGTACGGCACCGACTACGGGATCCACAATGTGCTCTGGGTCTCCCGGTTCACCGACATGACTCGCCAGGCCACAGCCTATCGCAAGGGACGGGTTCTGCTGGCCGGCGATTCGGCGCACGTGCATTCCCCGGTGGGTGGACAGGGCCTCAACACCGGCGTGCAGGACGCGGTGAATCTGGGATGGAAGCTGGCGCAGGTGATCCAGGGGACCTCGCCTGACAGCCTACTCGATACGTATCACGCCGAGCGGCATCCGGTGGGGGCCCGCGTGCTGCGCAATACGATGGCGCAGGTGGCGCTCATGCGCGTAGACGATCGGATCGAGGCGTTGCGCGACAGCGTGTCCGAGCTGCTGACCATGGACGAACCGCGCAGACGCTTCGCGGCGATGCAGTCCGGTCTGGACATCCATTACGACCTCGGCGGGAGCCACCCACTGCTCGGTCGGCGCATGCCCGACCTGGATCTCGTCACGTCAAACGGCCAGCTGCGCGTGTTCACCCTGCTGCACAGGGCTCGTCCTGCGTTAGTAAACTTTGATGAGCCAGGCGGCGTCGCGATCACGCCATGGCGTGATCGCGTTCAGGTAGTCGATGCCAAGTACGACGGTCCGTGGGAGCTTCCGGCGATCGGCGCGGTCACCGCGCCCGGCGCGGTATTGATTCGGCCCGACGGACATGTGGCCTGGGTGGGAGACCAAAACCAGACAGGACTCGTCGACGCGTTGACCACCTGGTTCGGACCGCCTACTGCACCGTAGCGCGGCGGGCGCGAAACTTCATCCAGAGGCCGCGGGCCGACAGGATCATCGTGACCCATCCCGTCGTAGCCAGCGCAAACAGCGTCCAGACGAAAAAGAAACCGCCGGACTTGCCGACCACGAGCCCTCGGGAGTGGACCACGATCATGCCCGCACTGAACAGTCCTCCGAGCAGCATGATGACGTATCCCCAGACCCGATCGGAAAGCATGAGGGTTCCGTACAGCCAGAGAGCAAAGACGATGACAGGAATAGGGTACTGGACCGATCCCTCAGCCTGGCGGATGGTGTCGTGAGTCATGTGAAAGGTCAGGAAGAGAAGCGAGAGCAGGGACACGACGGTCAACACGACGTTGTTCTTCATCGGGCTTTCCGGGATGAGAGGTATAGGCGAACGATCATGACCTTCTATGGGTTACCCATAGAAACGATGCCTGGTGTTCTGAAGTTTCACCAGTGACGATCAGACGATGGCGGACGCGCGGGGAAGTCGTATCTCGATGGTCGTGCCTTCGCCTTTGCGCGAATCCACCTCGATGGTGCCGTTGGCCTCGTGCACGATGCCGAACACCGTGGAGAGGCCAAGCCCTGTGCCCTTGCCAGGGGCCTTCGTGGTGAAGAACGGCTCGAAAATATGCGACTTCACGCTGTCGGTCATCCCTTCGCCCGTATCCGAGACGACGAGCGCCAGCTGATCTCCCTGCTCGCGCGTAGTGACCGACAAACTTCCGCCAGCCGGCATCGCGTCGCGCGCGTTCACCGCCAGGTTCATGACGACCTGTTGCAGGTGTCCCGGCGCGATCAGCACCCGCGCATCGCCGCACCCGAGGCTGACGACCAGATGCACGTCGCTCCCGAGCACCCGGTCCAGCATCGCCGTCAGGTCGCTGACCTCGGCGTCGAACGGCACCAGCTCCGGCTGAACGCTCTGGTTTCGACTGAATGCCAGCAGTTGTCGCGTCAGCTCAGTGCCGCGATGCGCGGCGCGGCGAATCTCCCGCAGGTCCGCCGTGTGCTCGGCATTGGCCGAGAGGTCGGGGGCGAGCATGTCGCCGTACGAAGAGATGACGCTGAGCAGGTTGTTGAAGTCGTGCGCGATGCCACCCGCGAGCCGGCCGAGGGCTTCCATTTTCTGCGCCTGGTGCAGCTCCTGCTCGAGGCGCTTGCGGTCGGTGACGTCCACGACGGCGCCGAGCATTCGGACTGGCCTGCCGGTGGCATCACGCGCTGCGCGGCCGCGCGCATGCAGCCAGTGGATGGATGCGTCGGGCCAGCACACCCGATACTCGACGTCCAGCACACCGGAATCCATTGCATCCTGCACCGCGTCCGTTGCGTCCACCATGTCGTCGGGATGGATGCGCTGGAACCACGTCTGGCCGGCCGTGGGCAGCTCCGGTTCGCCGTACAGCGCCTTGAGCTCCGGCGTCCAGACTGCATGGTCGGACAGCAGGTCCCAGTCGAACATTCCGACTCCGGCGACGTGCTGCGCGTGCGCGAGACGCTCCTGACTCTTCCGCAGCTCATCCTGCATCGCGCGCTGGTCGGTGATATCGATCATGATCCCGCGGAGACGCACCTTGCGGGTGAGCGAGCGCTCGACGGTGACGATGTCGCGCAACCATACGACTCGCCCGCCGCGGGCGATCATGCGATACTCGAAATCGTGATCCTTTATCTGCGCGATGCATTCGCGGCGGAATGCGGCCGCGCTCGTGAGATCGTCCGGATGCGTGTGATGCCGCCAGAACTCCGGATCCTCGAGCCACTCCTCTTTCGGGAAGCCGAGCAGCGCCTCGGCGTGGTCGCTGACGAAGCGGAACTGGAAAGTAGCCGGATCGGCCTCCCACACGATGCCTCGGAGGGAGTTGACCAGCGCTGAATACATCCGGCTGTTTACCGGATACCGCTCGAGTGGCGTGCGCAGGCTGGTTGCCATCTAATGCCCAATCTGCAAGGCGAGCGCCACAATTCGGCCGCGTCGTCATCAACAAGGCCGAGTCACCGACGCACCTGACCGTTGCTGGCGATGACCGGTGCACCCTTCTACGTTGGGACCGTCCAGAAACCCCGCCCCAATGCCACGCATCCGCCTTGCCTTCGCGACATTCGCGCTGACGCTCGCCGCAGCAGCCACTGCCAATCTCGCAGCGCAGGGGACGCCCGCCGACTACGCGCGCGCCGAGTCCCTCATGGACCGCTATCGCGGCACGATCGTGAACGCGGTCAATCAGACGAACTGGATCGGACGCACCCCCTGGCTCTGGTATCGCAGGACGACGGCGGCCGGCACGGCTTTCATGCTCGTCAACGCCGACTCGAATCAGCGCGTTCCCGCGTTCGACCAGACGCGTCTCGCCGGCGCGATCTCCTCGGCGGTCAAACGCGCCGTGTTGCCCGACTCGCTCCCGCTCGACAACCTCACGTTCACCGACGATCGCACCGCAATCACGTTCGGTCCCGACTCGGCGCGCTGGCGCTGCACCCTGGTCGACTACCGCTGCGCAGCCGCGCCGGCCAACAATCTCGGCGCGGGGCGCGACTTCGGTGGTGGGCTCTACGGTGGACTGCCCGTGGACGACAGCGCACCGCGCCTCTCCCCCGACGGCAAGTGGGAAGCGACCGTGCGCAACTTCAATGTCTACGTCCGCCCGGTGCGCGCAGGCGACGGGGGCGCCGGGGCCCGGGGGGCCGGGAGCGACGAGCGCGACGGATTCCCGCTCAGCACCGACGGCGTCGAGGCAAACTTCTATGCCGCGCGCTCCATCGTCTGGTCCCCGGACTCGAAGCGCATCGCCGCGTATCGCATCCGCCCCGGCTTCCGGCGCGAGCTCCACTACGTCGAGTCGTCCCCGGAAGATCAGATCCAGCCGAAGCACTCCACGCGCCTATACAACAAGCCTGGCGACGTCCTCGACGTCGAGCAACCCGTGCTCTTCGAGCTCGAGACGAAACGCCAGATCGACGTGGACAACGCGCTGTTCCCGAATGCGTACGACGTCCGCCCGCTCGTCTGGCGCAAGGACGGCAGGTCCGTCGTCTTCGAGTACAACCAGCGAGGCCACCAGGTGTATCGCGTCATCGAGATCGACGGGACGACGGGCAAGACGCGTGCGGTGATCGACGAGGTAACCCCTACGTTCTTCGAGTACTCGGCGAAGCGGTATCGCTTCGATATCCAGGACGGACGCGAGATCGTTTGGATGTCCGAGCGCGACGGCTGGAACCACCTCTACCTGTACGACGGCGCGACGGGGAAAGTGAAACGGCAGATCACCAAGGGGCCGTGGCTCGTGCGCGGCGTGGACAAGGTGGACACGATCGCGAAGCAGATCTGGTTCAGCGCCAGCGGCATGTATGCCGGCAAGGACCCGTACTTCGTCCACTACTATAGAATAGGCCTCGACGGCACCGGCCTTACCACGATCACGGAAGCCGACGGCACGCACAACGTGTCGTACTCAGCGGACATGAAGTACTACGTGGACTATTGGTCGCGCGTCGACCAGCCGCAGGTTTTCGAGTTGCGCCGCACGGCCGACCGGTCGCTGGTGACGGAGCTGGAGCGCGCGGACGCGGATGCGCTCACGGCGAAGGGATGGAAGCCGCCGGAGGTCTTCGTCGCCAAGGGGCGCGACGGCAAGACCGACATCTGGGGCGTCATCATCCGTCCCACGAATTTCGACCCTACCAAAAAGTATCCCGTGATCGAGAACATCTACGCCGGCCCGCACGGCTCGTTCGTGCCCAAGACGTTCTCATCGCAAGCCGGGATGCAGCGCATCGCCGAGCTGGGATTCATCGTGGTGCAGATCGACGGGATGGGAACGTCGAACAGGTCGAAGGCGTTTCACGACGTTTCCTGGAAGAACCTCGGCGACCACGGTTTCCCGGATCGCATCCTCTGGCACAAGGCGGTCGCCGCAAAGTATCCCTGGTACGACGCGAGCCGAGTGGGGATTTACGGGACGTCGGCGGGCGGGCAAAGCGCGATGGCCGCGCTGCTCTTCCATCCCGAGTTCTACAAGGTCGCCGTGTCCGCGGCGGGATGCCACGACAACCGGATGGACAAGATCTGGTGGAACGAGCAGTGGATGGGGTGGCCGATCGGTCCGCAGTACGCCGCGGCGTCGAACGTGGACAACGCGGGCAAGCTCGAGGGGAAGCTGCTGCTGATTGTCGGCGAGATGGACCGCAACGTGGACCCGTCGTCCACGATGCAGGTGGTGAATGCGCTGATCAAGGCGAAGAAAACTTTCGATCTGCTCGTGATCCCTGGCGCGGATCACACGTCGGGCGGCGAGTACGGCGAGCGGAAGCGCTGGGACTTTTTCGTGCACCATCTGCACGGCGTCGAGCCGCCGGACCGGAACGCGGTGACCGCGGTGCTCACCGGCACGACGAGGTAGGGTTCAGCAGTCGGTCCCGAGATCTCGAACGTTGACTGGGTACAGATCAGGCGGGCGGCTGTTTCAACGCCGAAACGACGCCGATGTGGCGGAAACGTCCGCGGATAGAGCTTGAAAGAAGGGGTTTCTTCATTCAATCCCTGCTGCAGTATCCGCGGTTCTTTCCGCTCGATCCGCGTAGTTTCCGCGTCAGAACAGCCGCCCCCGAGATCTCGAACGTTGGCTCTTAGCGGAGACTACGGCTTCAGAGTGCGCTCCTGGCCATGCAGGTCGATCAGCAAGAGTCGCGTATCGTCGGCGTGGAGCTGAATGCCTACGGATCGGCCGTCGGGTAGCCGACCACTCGCCAGGCTGAGACCAGCGCCAGTTTCCGATGCTCCCAGCTTGACACCTGGGGCGCCACGCGGATCTCCCATGACGAGAACAACGGCGCCTGGGTATTGTCGACCATTCACCGTCGTTGGTCCGTGGACCTTGATGCTTGCCCGAACGAACCCGGCCTCGTCGACGATCTCGAGCGCGCGGCCACGAAGTACAGGGAGTTCTGCTTGTGCCGCCGAAAGGGTGGGAGTGTGCTCAGCGATTAGAGCGATGAGCAGACCGACATTTGCGAAGAGGAGGATCGCGACAAGGCGTTGCGTCTTCATGGGCACCCTCGAGGTCGAGGTTAACATCTACTGAGAGTGAGACGCTGGCAGCGCGATTGCTGCTTAAACCGCTGCCCGTTACCAGAGGCCGGGCAGAAGTCGGTATGGCACGCGCGCCGCGTACTCACGATAGCCTGGCAATTCGCGCCGTAGAAAACGCTCCTCGAGTCCAATCCTCACCATCAGGAGCCCAAGCGGAATCGCTGCGAACAGCACCGCGACGTACGATCCAAGCCACAAACTGAGACCGACAGTCACCAACGGATTGCCGGCGTACATCGGGTGCCGAACAACGCCATAGACGCCGGTATCCACGACCGTTTGCTGTCGCTCACTCTGGTGGCGAACGACAGTGACTGCGAATGGATTCGCGCGGAGCGCCATGGCGATGATCGTCCAACCAAGGGCGAACATGAGGAGCCCCACACTGGCAAGTACGAGCGGTGGACTCGGTAGGATGTGCCAGTGGAACGCGTCGAGCGCCGCGACGACGGGCACGCCCACAAACGCCGTCGCCATGAAGGCGAGCAGGATCACCCTGTCGGTCCAGGGTTGATGTCGGTGGATGAGCACCGTGGCGCGCTCACGGAGCAGGGCGGGATTGACGCGGAACACCGCGATGGCGCTCGAGGTCCTGACGATGAGCAGCACGGCGAGGAGGACCCAAGCTCGCAACCACACGAGCGTGCCGGCGGCGCCGAACAACACCAACGCGACAAGCACTGCGTCGGCAATTACTCGCGTTAATACTCTAAACATCGGTGCCGGCTTGGTCAGGCGCCGAACTGGCGCAGGTGGTGGTTCAGGTGCTTCGCGGTCAGTCGGCTCCAGTGCTTTCCGGTCATCTTTCCCATCGATGCGCTATCCGGCCACTCGGCAGACAACGGCCTGGCGACAATGCGGTCGACGAGGGACAGGCACTCCGCCTTCTGGGCGTCGAAATCGTAAGTCGACACGGTGTACATGTCGGAGCGGGTGCGCGCACCGCGTCCCCAGGGAATGTTGATGACCGCCCAACGGAAAAACGCTTTCGGAAGAGGCAACGGCTCGAGCTGCGGAGTGTAATCGCCGACGGCCTCGCGCATCGACACGTTTACGTGCCACAGCATCTGGTCGATGGTCATCTTTCCCCATTGTCGCTGGGTATCGACGCGCAGTGACTGGATGCGTGTTCTGATCGACGCGTACACCTCGGGATCGTGCAGGAGCTTCAGCATCTCAAGGAGTGTTATAGAGTATGTCTCCAGTGGCCTCAAGAGCGCTGCTATATGATGTTCTGTCCGCATCACTGCCGACACTCGGGACTGGAACCCTCGCATGAGAGATGACATCGGCGCGTGGACTCGCACCTGGATCGGCGCGGCCGCGATCCTGTTCTCCACCGATGACCTCGCGCTCGCACAATCCGCGGGGGAGGAGGCGAGGCACGCAGGTTCGGCGCATTACGTGGACTGCTCGGTGGGCAACGACAGCGCCGCGGGAACGTCCGAGCGCGCGGCGTGGCGGACGCTCGCCAGAATCTCGGCGACCACGTTTCTGCCCGGAGATTCCATCCTGCTGCGCCGCGGCACGCGCTGCGTCGGCCAGTTGTGGCCGAAAGGATCTGGCGACAACGATCGGCCGATCCTGATCGGCGCGTACGGCCGCGGCCCGCTGCCGGTCATCGACGGATCCGGCGCGGAGGCGGCGATCAAGCTGTTCGACCAGAGCCACTGGGTCATCGAGAGTCTGGAGACGACTGGCGGCAGCCCGTCCGGCGTGTTCGTCAGCGGCACACGCGGAGCGCTGCGCGGATTCGCGCTGCGGAACCTCGTGGTGCACGACGTCACCGGAGAGCCGAAGACGAAGACGTCAGGGCTCGTCGTGGTGTACGCCCCGGACTCCGCGCAAATGTCGGACGTCGTGATCGACGGCGTCACCGCGTTCAACACTACGCAATGGGCGGGGATCGTCGTCAACG
>Ga0070696_100002321_pt1 | contig 12557 bp, 11 predicted proteins | sample KBSK1253metaG_FD_65474 | JGI IMG/M metagenome (GOLD analysis project Ga0070696, IMG submission 65474) | Corn, switchgrass and miscanthus rhizosphere microbial communities from Kellogg Biological Station, Michigan, USA - KBS K1-25-3 metaG | ecosystem: Host-associated > Plants > Roots >... | reverse complement strand
TGGAGGCGCTTCACGATGAACATGCCGTTGGTGCAAAGGTAGATGTGTTTGTTGCGCTCGAGAATCCCCGACACCAGCTCGCCGATCTGCGGATACATCATGGGTTCGCCCCCGCAGATGGACACCATGGGGGCGCCGCATTCATCCACCGCCGCCAGGCATTCCTCAAGAGGGATGCGCTCGGTAATGGTGGATTCGTACTCGCGGATGCGCCCGCAGCCGGTGCAGGTGAGGTTGCAGGCGTGCAGCGGCTCGAGCATCAGGACGATGGGGAAGCGCTTGCGGATCATGGGATGCGGCGCGCTCCCGCCCTCGGCCGGATGCCCGCTTAAAATTCGGAACGGATTCGCCGTCTCCAGTTTGGGCGCCGCGTTCTTCTGCCATTCGGGCTTCGGCCGCAGCTTGTTTTTGAAAATGTATCCGGCCATGCCGGCGGTCATGGAAAGCGGAAATCTCATGTCTGCTCCGTCGATCGAGAACTTTGAGTTCGGGCGAATTCGGATAGAGCGAGTAGCGGGAAGTATAACCGGTATAAATGATAAGTGAGATAGAAAACTTTGGGAAAACCGGTGCCGGTGGCCAGGTCCTCGTTCCATGAGCCATCGCGCCGCTGGGATTCGAGCAGGTACTCGATACCGTGGAGCAGGCTGCGGCTGGTCGTGTCGCCGCCCGCAATCAGTCCCAGGATGGCCCACGCCGTTTGCGAAGGAGTGCTGGGCGCGGCCGTGAAGGTCGCATTGTCGTAACTGGCACAGCTTTCACCCCATCCGCCGTCGGCATTCTGAATGGATCGCAGCCACTCGCCGCCGCGAAGCACATGCGCCTCGCGATCGTCTTCCCCGGCGGCGCGCAGGCCTCGCAGCGCAAAACAGGTGCCGTAGATGTAGGCGACGCCCCACCGGCCGTACCAGCTTCCATCCGGCTGCTGGGTGCGGACCAGATAATCCACCGCGCGATTGACCGCCGGATGACCGCGTTCGAGCCCATGCGCACTGAGCGCCTCAAGCACACGGCCCGTAATATCGGCGCAGGTTGGATCGAGCATGGCGTTGTGATCGGCAAACGGCACATGACTCAGAAATTGCCAGTTATTGTCTTTATCGAACGCCGCCCAACCGCCGTCGCTACCCTGCATATCGAGCATCCATCGCAATGCGCGCTCGTGACACGCCTGCTGCGTCTGGCGGTTCGAGGCGCGCCCCCGCGCCAGACCAAGCAGTACCATGGCGGTGTCATCCACGTCCGGATAAAAATCGTTATTGAATTCGAAGGCCCAACCCGAAGGCTCGGTTTTCGGGAGCTTCACCGACCAATCGCCCTCGCGCCGGATCTCTCTTTCGAGCAGCCAATCCGCGGCTCGCGTCAGCGCCGCCCCGGGCGCGTAACCGGATTCGGCCAGAGCGAACATCGCGATACCGGTGTCCCAGACCGGCGAAAAACAAGGCTGGAAAAACAGCGGACGCCCATCGTCCACCATCAGGGCGTCAAATTCCTCGACCGCCCGCCGCCGGACGGGATGATCTTCGGGGTAACCAAGCGAGTCAAGCGCCATGATGGCGTACATCATGGGCGGGTAAATCGCACCCAGGCCATCGGAATGTTCGAAACGCCGAAGCATCCACCGTTCGGCTCGCCCGATCGCTCTGCGCCGGACGCTATCGAGACCGTGCCGTTCCCAGAATTTCAGAAGCCGATCGATCTGCAGAAACGTATTGCGCCAGGTGATCAATTGGGGATCGCGTCGAAACCCGAGACCGGCGCCGGGCAGCAACAGCTCATCGAGCGAGAATCCCGCCGGCACCGGACGCTGCGGATTATGCGCGTGCACGACTGAAAGCGCGATCACGATGGCGCGGGTCCACGACGACATCTGATGGATGAAGTTCCCGGGAAGCAGCATCAACTCCGGTGGAATCGTGGGGCAATGCTCGCGCGGATAAAGGCCGAAGAGACTGAGATTGATCTTGACGTAGCTGTTAGCCGCCTGCAGCCCGCCCTGGGCGAGAATGCATTCGCGCGCGCTCGACAGACGCGGATCATCGGCGAGAATACCGGACAGTTTCAGCGCGAAGTAAGCCTTCACAGTGGCGCTGATCTCGGTGGGTCCCTTGGGGTATATATTGAACCCGCCGTCAGAAAGCTGGCGGGCCAAAATCGATTCCGCGGCCTTCCGGACCAGCGGCATGCTGGGCGGATTCCAAACGCCATTTTCCGGCGGGTACATCCACAGTTGGAGCAGAATGTAATCGGATTCGAGCGTGCTGTCGGCGGTCAGCTCCGCGTTCCAGTAGCCGCGCGCGTCCTGCCGGGCGAGAAGGTTTTCAGCCGCGCGCTCGACGGCGGCGGGAATCGCCCGAACCAGACTGTCCTTGGCCTGAACAGTGGGGCTCATCGTGTAGAAATAGTCGTCAAGCCTGGCGACGCATGCGCCAGTTCTCCCGGCAGTGAAAACCGGACGTCTTCATCCACCAACTCCACTTCTTCCAACTGCCGGAAGCCATGCTCTTTTAAAGATTCAATCAGGTTTTCGACGAGATGCTCGGGCGCCGAAGCTCCAGCCGTGACAGCCACGTTCTTGACGGAGTCGAGCCAGGCCGGATTCACGTCGTCCCAATCGTTCACCAGGAACGAACGGACACCGCTATTGGCGCCGACCTCCACCAGCCGTTTCGAATTGGAGCTATTCTCCGACCCGACCACCAGCAGCAGGTCGCAAGCCACCGCCACGGCTTTCACCGCCATCTGCCGGTTTTCGGTCGCGTAACAGATGTCCTGCGCGGGCGGTCCCTGAATCTGCGGAAATCGCTCCTTCAGCCGCACCACGATGTCGCGAGTCTCATCAAGACTCAGCGTCGTCTGGGTGAGATAGCAAATGCGCGACGGATCGGCGACTTGCAGGACATCGACGTCCGCCACCGTCGAGACCAGAAACGTGCGGTCCGGAGCTTCGCCCAGTGTACCGATGACTTCGTCGTGATCCTTGTGACCGATCAGCACAATGGTATAACCCTCACGCGCGAACTTAGTCGCTTCCAAATGTACTTTTGTCACGAGCGGGCAAGTGGCGTCGATAACCTGAAGCTGGCGCCGCTTGGCATCAAGCCGTACCTCGGGCGATACGCCGTGCGCACTGAAAATAGCGCGGGCCCCGGCCGGAACCTCTCCCAGCTCTTCCACGAATATCGCCCCGGCCTGCCGCAGTTCGTCCACAACGTGCTTGTTATGCACGATCTCCTTGCGCACATAGACCGGCGGGCCATAGAGGTCGAGCGCGATCTTGACCACGTCGATGGCGCGCACCACGCCCGCACAAAAGCCCCGCGGCTTCAGCAGGTAAATCTTCTTTTCCTCACCGTCATTCGCCACGAAAGGCTTCAATGGCATATATGTGTGTCGATCCGGCTTAAACCCCTAAATTATAACAGTTTGTCCGTTTTTGATAGCATGCATAAAAAGCCAAGTGGATTAAAAAAACACAATCTGCAACACTTGCGATATGTACGAGTGGAGTGACTTTCAGGTTCATGGCGATTTCCGGCTGGCCATCCAAATTGGACCCGCCGGCGTCCGCACGATCCAGTTCGGGAGCAGGCACGAGCGCAGTCAGTCCACGAACCCTTTGATGCACGAAACCGTCCGTCAGCTTCGCGATTTTTTCGCGGGCAAGCTGCGCGCATTCCATTTGCCACTCGACATGGAAGGGACCGAATTTCAGAAACGCGTTTGGTGCGCGTTATTGACGATTCCATACGGCGAGACGCGAAGCTACACGCAGATCGCGGCGCAGATCGGCGCGCCTAAAGCGGTACGCGCGGTAGGGGCGGCGAACGGGCGCAATCCGATTCCGGTAATTGTCCCGTGCCATCGCGTGATCGGCGCTTCGGGCGACCTGGTCGGGTTCGGCGGCGGCCTCGCGTGGAAGCGGCTGCTGCTCGATCTGGAAGCGAAAAATGCTGAGCGATTCCGAAAAACAGCAGCTGGATGAGAAGGGCTACCTGGTACTCGCCGGCTTGATGAGCCGCGATGTGCTCGAGGGGTTGCGGCTACGCGTCGAAGAGTTGCTGGCCGAGGAGGGCGCGCGCGCCGGCAGCGAGTTCAAGCAGGAACCACATGCGCGCAGGCTCGCCAACCTGGTAAATAAAGGTGACGTCTTTGAGCGCGCGATCGAGACGCCGCGCGTGCTCGAATGCATGGCGCACGTGCTCGGCCCGGAATTCAAGCTCAGCAGTTTGAATGTAAGGGCCGCGGACCCGAACGCCGATTGTGGGCAGCCGCTGCACGCCGATAGCGGCGCCGTGGCCGATGAGCACGGCTACTGGGTGTGCAACTCCGTCTGGATGCTCGACGACTTTACCACCGAAAACGGCGCCATCCGCATGGTGCCGGGCTCGCACCGCTGGCGGCGGCTGCCGCAGGACGCGCTGGCCGATCCCGTCGCTCCGCATCCCGATCAGGAGCTGCTTACCGGAAGCGCGGGCACGGTCGTCGTCATGAACGCCCACATGTGGCACGGCGCAACCGCGAACCGGACGGCGGGACAGCGGCGCGCGATGCACGCGTTTTATGCACGGCGTGACAAACCGCAGCAGCAGTATCAGAAGAAACTGCTGTCGGCCGAAGTACAGGCGCGGCTCAATCCGGGTTTGCGGAAGCTGCTGGCGCTCGACGATCCGCTCAACGACGAGATCAGTTCGCGTTTCAGCGGCGCGAGCGGATTTCTGAAGTGAAGAAGTTGAAGTTCTTGCGCGGCCGGTGACGCGGTAAAAGAAACTTTATTTGGTCTGTTTTCACGTAAAATCCGCTCGCGCGGAAGAATTAACAGGTTCGTGGGGCTAGTGTTGGTGGGCGAAGAGGGATTTCGGTCCGCCAGCACCGCCCCGCTGTTCGACCTCTCGACACCCTACCGAGAAATCCCGCCCGCTCCATGTTTGGAGCGTTCCGCTACATAGCCGGACTCCCTCTCTTCCAAGAACTCCCCATACAATCCCATCAGCTCGCGGATGTCCACGACGTCCTTCGGCCGGCAATTCACGAGCGGCGGGCGCACGGGTCCGGCCGGCTTTCCCAGGATCTCCATGGCCTGCTTCATGACCGCCACTTCGTAGCCGCGCACCCGGTCGCGAATGGCATAGAGGGGGTGCACATAACGGCGCATGAGCTCGTCGAGACGCGCGAAGTCGTGTGCCAGCCCGGCTTGGGCGAGTGCAAGCGACAGGCGCGGCGCGATGTTCGAGATGCTCGAGGTATACGCCTGGACGCCGATGGCGAAGTAGGCCGGAACGCAATCGTCGCCGATGCCTCCCAACCACGCGAGGCGTTCGCCGACAAAATTCATAATTCGCTGATATTTGCGCGCGTCACCCTGGCCGTCCTTCCAGAAAATCAACGAAGGAATCCGCTCCGCCAGACGGGCGACCATTTCGGGCGTGAAGACGGCCCAGTCGCGGCTGTAGACCATGAGCGGAAGGCCGCTCGACCGGGCGATGGCTTCGTAATAATCGAACAATCCGTCTTCGGGAGCGTTGGAATAGTAAGGCGGGAGCGCGAGAAGGCAATCCGCCCGGACCTTCTCCACACCGCGCGCGATTTCAGCGCCGATAGTGGCATTGAATCCGACTCCCGCAACCACGGGCATGCGGCCGGCTGCCGCGTCGATGGTTACACGGACCACGTCGATGATCTCGCTCGCCGTGAGCGAATACAGTTCGCCCGTCCCGCCGGCGGCGACCAGGGCGCAGAAACCATGACGCGACATCTCGTCCACGTTCCTGGCCAGCGCGTCGAGGTCGAGCGATAGATCCGGCCGCAGCGGCGTTATTGGGAAACCGAAAACGCCCCGAAACCGATCGCGCATTGCGGAAGTTGTCATGGCCTCATTGTACTGTCACGGCGTTTCCGCTTCACGAAGAACTTCGACCACGTAGTAAGGACCAGGCTCGGGCTCTTCCTGAGAGAACCGCACTGCGGCCGCGACCGCGTCATCAAGCGCGTCGACCAGGCAGTACTGGTTTACGGGCACCTCGGCTGCCATGCCATTGCAGGAGAGTGGCGAGCATTCAAAGAACGCGCTGACGCTTTTGCTGACCACATCGAAGCCGAGAGACACGAAATTCGAAGGCAGTGGCTCGACCGCATAAACAGCCGGCGTGAAGGACCCCCTGCTGCCGTTTGAAAACCGGACGGGCAACAGCCGGTACGCATAAATAGCAAAGGAGCCGGGAGAGGCCGGCAAAACCTCCCGGGCAGCCTTCCGCGTGTTATAGAAGCCCAGATCGTTGTGAAGCCAGCGATCGATCCAGCCTTCCGGGGCGCTGTTGATGCAGCAGCTTACGCTGCATATCTCTGTGACGTGACTGACTATAGACCATCCCGACGGCACGGTGACGTCCCTCGGAAAGTAGCCGATGAGCTGAAGCGGTCGAACGATCTCGGTTTCAGGCATTTCTGAGAGCGATTCTCCGGTTAAGGTCACTTTTTTTCCGAAATCCGCGGCACGCGGACCATCCGTGCGTAAGAATGTGCACTCTAATGAAATCTAGCGCACGGGCCGATGTGTACAATGAAGCACTTTCCGGTGCCAGACCTGTGGCATCAAACTTGCTCCAGAGATCAGTGAGGTTGGTGAAATGGAAGCAGTAGTCATCGGCGCAACATTCCTTGGCAGTTTTGCGACGGCGTTCGTCGTGCAGAAAGCGGTCCTAGGCGCGATGTTCCGTGCCATGCAGCAGAGCAAGCAGGTTCGGCCGTAATTCCGCTGGCGCAATTCCTCGGATTCTGTCTCCAATCAAAATTTGAAGTTCCATTCTAACGCCGCTATTCTGAAAGGTGGCCGAACGTCTGGACCGTCCCGCTGAGCCGTCCGCCCGGCCTCCAATACCACCGATATCTCCCTCTATAACGATCGCAACGCCTCTCGAGCCTGCCAATCGAAGCCTGGGAGCCGTGCGCCAGACCTTTCGCGCGCTACGCCACCGTAACTTTCGCCTGTTCCTTTTTGGGCAGATTGTGTCCCTGATTGGAACGTGGATGCAGAACGTGGCGCAGAGCTGGCTCGTCTATCGGCTCTCGCACTCGGAACTGCTGCTAGGGGCGACCTGGTTTTGCGCGCAGATTCCGGTCTTTGCGCTCGGATCGATCGGCGGCCTCGTATCCGACCGGTACTCGCGGCACCGCATTGTGGTCGCTACCCAGACATTATCCATGCTGCAAGCCTTCACTTTAGGGATTCTTACGCTCTGGGGGCATGTTGAAGTGCCGCAAATTCTCGTGCTGGCTGTGGCGCTCGGAATCGTGAATGCGTTTGACATGCCGGCCCGCCAGTCGCTGATCGTCGAGCTGGCCGGAAAAGACGACCTGTTGAACGCGATTTCGTTGAACTCGACGATTTTCAACGGCGCGCGGATCGCCGGGCCGGCCGTGGCGGGAGTGCTGGTGGCAGCGCTCGGTGAAGGCGCCTGCTTCATGCTGAACGGCGTGAGTTTTCTGGCGGTGATCGCGGCCCTGCTGGCGATGCGGGTGCCGCCCAGGACACAGCGACTGACCGAATCTTCGTGGTCTCATTTGCTGGACGGTTTCCGTTATGCCTGGAACCATTCCCTGGTTCGTTCCATTTTGACGCTGATGGCGGTGACTACGGTGGCCGGAATGCCCGCCGTGGTTTTGATGCCATTTTTCGCCGACGACATTTTTCACCGAGGTTCCCAGGGCCTGGGGTTTCTGATGGGTGCGATGGGGATCGGCGCAGTGGTGGGGACTTTGTTTCTGGCGTATCGAGCAAACCCGTCCGGGCTCTACCGTGTGATCGGGTCGAGCGCTGTGCTCACCGGCGCGGCCTTCATTCTGTTTTCCGTCTCGCCATGGTTTTATCTGTCGTTGATCGTCATGCCCGTGATCGGCTTCAGCGTGATGCGACAGAACACGGCGGCCAATACATTGCTTCAAACCCTCATTCCGGACCGGTATCGGGGGCGCATCATGGCGCTCTACGCCATGACCGTGGTGGGGCTGGGTCCTTTTGGAAGCCTCGCCGCGGGCGCGGTGGCCCACGCAGTTGGCGCGCGCTGGACCGTATTTGCCGGTGGAGTGCTGACGACGGTGGCGGCGCTGGTGTTCCAGTCACGAGCGAATGATTAAGTCCTCCGGACTCCCGCGCCTATTTCTCCTGTTCGCGGTTGGTTGCGGACTGCTGCGCTTCGACGCGCCCGCGCAGAACCAGGACCGTTCCATCTTTGACGAGATCGGCCGGGATCTTCAGGAACTCGCGGAGATTTCGGGCTTGAATCTGCGTCATCAGGTTCCGTACGACTTGATCAGCAAGGATCAGGTCAATCAATTCCTGAAGGAACGGTTGCGCGATGCAGGCACCCCGGAAGACCTGCGCATCGAAGAGCTGGCTCTGAAGAAGTTCGGTTTCGTGGCAAGTGATTTCGACCTGGCAAAGACTACGGTGGAGCTTCTGACCGAGCAGGCGGCGGCCTTCTACGATTTCCACAAGAAGAAACTCTATATAACGGATTGGGCGCCGCCTTCGATGCGGCAGGCCGCGTTGGTCCATGAGCTGGCGCACGCGCTTGCGGATCAGAACTTCCGCCTGGAGCGATTCATCAAACAGGGCCGCGAGAGCGACGACCTCTCGATGGCGCATATGGCGGTGATGGAAGGCCAGGCGACGTGGCTGATGTCCGAGGCGATGGCGCGCCGGACCGGACAGTCGCTCAGGAATTCTAACTCGACGGTGGAAATGTTGAGCCGCTCCATGGAGTCGGGGCCGGGCGAGTATCCGGTATTCGATGGCTCGCCACTCTATCTGCGGCGGACGCTGGTCTTTCCTTATACGCAGGGCATGCTGTTTCAGCACGCGGTGGTGCAGAAGATGGGGCAGGCGGGGTTTGCGGAAGTCTTCCGACGTGCGCCGGTTTCGACACAACAGATCCTGCATCCGGAAAAATACTTCGCCGGCGTCAAGTCCGCGGATCCGGAACTTCCGAAACTTCCGCGCGGCCGCGGATATAAGCGCCTGATTGAAGGCACCGTTGGCGAACTGGATCATTCAATCCTGCTTGCGCAATACCTGAATGAGCAGCTAGCACACGATATCGCCCCACATTGGCGCGGCGGGGGATATGCACTGCACGAAAACAAACGGGAGCGGCGTGTCGTGCTGGCTTATGCATCCGAGTGGGACGATGCGGGCTCGGCGCGGCGGTTTTTCGAATCCTATCAGGATGTACTGCGAAAAAAGTGGCGCGCGGTCGAGGTGGAACAAATTAACGAGTCTGTTTTTGCCGGTCACAGCGAGGATGGTTATTTCCGTGTTCGGCTGGATGGCTCCGCCGTGACCAGTCTCGAAGGGCTGGCCGAGCCTGGGGTAAACTGAAACTATGTTTCGCAGATCCTTCGCGCTTGCTTTGTGTTTCGCGGCCGTGACGTTCGCCGCGACGGTTCCGAGGCCATCCCCCGATTTTGCCGTGAACTTCAACAATGGCAGCCAGATACGCCTGAACCAGTTTCAAGGCAAAGTGGTGGTGCTGGCTTTCATTCTCACCACCTGTCCACACTGCCAGTTGACGATCCAGACGCTCGCCAAACTGCAAACCGAGTACGGACCACGCGGCTTGCAGGTGATTGGCTCGGCGATTGAGGATATGGCCGCGATGAACCTACCGGACTTCGTCAGGCGATTCCAGCCGCCTTTTCCGGTGGGATCTAACGTGCGGAATGACGCGCAGAATTACCTGCAGCACCCGGTGATGTTTCGGCTGCTGATGCCGCAGGTGGTGATCATAGACCGCAAAGGAAACATCCGGACGCAGCTCGCCGGCGACGATAAATTCTTCGAGAAGCCGGTTCAGGAAAATAACTTCCGTGAAGTACTCGAACCGCTGCTGAAGGAAGGCGCCGCTCAGGTAGCCCACGGCAAAGGCGCGAAGCAGTAGCAGGCCCACGCGCCGTGCGCGAGCCTGCCGTATCGGCATTACCGAGTGTTGGGTGAAAGCGGCACGGTTCTGGCCGGCCCGATCTGATTGCCGATAATTTCGCCCGAAACCACCATCTCCACGCGGCGATTCCGCTGGCGACCCTCAGCGGTAGCGTTGGTAGCCACCGGATCCGACTTGCCCAGACCTTTGGCGGTAACCGAATTCGAAGAAACGCCCTGCGCCACCAGATACTCACGGACGGCATCCGCGCGCTTTTCCGAAAGCACCATATTGTATTCGTCGCCGCCGATGCTATCGGTGTGTCCCTCCAGGGCGAGGTTCAGGCCGGGATAAGCGAGCACGATGCCGGCAACCTTCGCGAGCTTCTCTCTCGCGCCCGGCTTGAGGGATGCCTTATTGAAATCGAACAACACGTCCGACATGTTGACGATCAGGCCGCGCGCGGTGTCCCGTGTTTCCAAAATCAGGTTGAGCTGTTGCAACAGGCGCTGGCGCATTTGTTCTCTATCGGTCTCGGCCTGCTGGCGCGCCTGGTCGGCTACCTGAGCAGCCGCGCGTGCCCGCTCGGCATCAGATTGCGCCTGCTGTTGCTGCTGTAGAGCGGCCGCACGCGCCGCATCGGCTTCGGCCTTTTCCTGCGACGCCCGGCGCGAGGCCTCCTCCGCTTCACGCTTGGCCTGTTCGGCGGCTTGCCGCTGCTGCTCGAGGCGCTGAGCTTCAGCTTCGGATTGCGCCCTCAACCTGGTCTCGTCTTCGGCGCGCCTGGCTGCCGCATCGGCGTCGGCGCGGGCACGAGCTTCCCGGTCCGCGGCGGCTGCACGTTCGTTTGCCAACTGCTCCTCGGCAAGCTTCTTCAGCGTGATAATACGCGCGTCTTCGGCCATCTGCGTGGCTTCGCGGGCATTGGTATCCAGAGATTTCTTATTACCCTTGCTTCGGTAATAGCTTTCGGCGTTGGTGAGATCGATCAAAGCTTTCTGAAATGTGTCGGCCGCGTAACGGTCTGCGCCAGCCGCGCGCGCCATGCCAATGGCATTGCGGGCTTCCTGGAGTTGAAGCGGAACACCGGTGTTCCGTCGCTCGATGATGCCGGGCGAAACGAAACTGGTGTACTGGCCACGCTGGAGCAACTCGTACTTCGCGTCGATTTCCTGGATTGTGCCGGTCGTATCGTTCCGGATGAAATTTTCCATGACGACGACATCGCTCGGCTGTGTGACCGCGAAATAGGGCTCGGCAGTCACAATCAGGCCAAACGCCTGCAGCTCGGTGGTCGAAAGGAGGTGGCTGTTATCGCCATCGAGAAACACTTCTCCAAGATTGTTGGCGCGGCCCTCCGGAGTGATCGCCCACAGTACAAAGGTCAGATACTCCGGTCCGAACGACTCTGGAGAACGCATGTGATCGAAGCGCGTTTCGATCTTGGTCGATCCGGTGCGGCTATCGACCCTGGCCTGGCCTTTCGCTTCGGGCATCAGGGCGGTACCGCGGAGGTCGACCTGCGTGGACCCGGTGCGATGATGATAATTGACGGCCTTCACCGTGCGTGAAACCACGGTCACGCGGAATATCGGCATCGGCTCGGTTGACGGCTGAACGGATGTTGTCTGCGTCGGGTTCGGTACTTGTGCGCCGGCCACGCCACAAACTGTTAGAAAAATCGCAATAGCTCTAATGGACATAGCTGCCTCAACCGTCGTTGATGCACTTCTCTTTCCACGAGCAAGGTCTTGGTGTGAGCGGCAGCACATCCCGGGAAACATACTGAACACCCCATTGGATTTGGGAGGGCACCGGGATAAACGCTATAATGCGGCCCAACGGAAAGGGGGGGTCCCGGATGCCGGAGTATCACCCAACCACTGCGACAAATGAGGAGCAATTGCAATTGCTTCTCGAATGTTTCCACGATTTCGAGATTTTGACACTGGATGCCGGGGGCTTTGTTGTGAGCTGGACGGCGAACGGGGAATACGCCCAGGACCATCACACCGAGGACATCATTGGAAAACATCATTCGATTTTTTATTCGCCGGAAGACATTTCTTGCAACAAACCTGAGCAGGAGCTCGAGATCGCAAAGACCACGGGGCGATGCAAGGTCCGGGGCTGGCGTTTCCGCAGAGATGGCACCAGTTGCTGGGCCGACGTAGTGACTACCGCGCTGTGGAATCCTGGAGGCTCGCTTCGCGGTTTCGCAAGAATTATCCGAAACATCACGGAAAACCGTGCCGAAGAGGCGCTGCGGGCTTCTGAAGAGCGGTACCGCCTTTTGTTCGAAAAGAACCTCGCGGCGGTTTCGCTTACGACTCCCGAAGGCCAGGTCCTGAACTTCAATGAGGCGATGGTCAGGGTCCTGGGTTACCAATCGTTCGAGGAGACGGTCGGAGTTCGACCGAGCGACGTCTATGTCGAACCTGGCGATCGCGACGACATGATCCGTCAGCTGCGCCAGAGAGGGATGCTTAGCAACTACGAGCTCCGGCTGAAACGTAAAGATGGTGAAACGGTTTGGGCATTGGCAAATACGATCCTGATTCGCGGCAATGCGGCGGCTCCCGAGTTGATCCAGACAACCCTGATCGACGTTACGGAGCCCAAACGGGTGGAAGAAGAATT
>Ga0070696_100002319_pt1 | contig 12559 bp, 9 predicted proteins | sample KBSK1253metaG_FD_65474 | JGI IMG/M metagenome (GOLD analysis project Ga0070696, IMG submission 65474) | Corn, switchgrass and miscanthus rhizosphere microbial communities from Kellogg Biological Station, Michigan, USA - KBS K1-25-3 metaG | ecosystem: Host-associated > Plants > Roots >... | reverse complement strand
TGGTTGTGGTGGCTCCGACCGAACACATTTCAAAGCGACGAGCATTCAGCCGTCGTGCTCGTCGACATCTTCCATGTTCGGTACAAGGAAGGCGATCGGTCGATGCTCATCTTCAAGGAGCCAGCGTCTGTTTCGCACCTCGAGTTCATCGACTACGAGTCATTGCAGCGCTGGGAACCACCACACGAGCACGAGGTGGTCTCCGAGCAGGACAAGAGCCGGATCATCACCAATATGCGCCGAGCCTTCGCGACACGCCACTACGAGATGGACCTGATGAACGAGCCTCGCGGCATCTTGGACCACGCGAGAAAGTTGACCGCAGAAGATCAGCCGGATCCGGACGCATCACGTGACTTTCAGCGTCGCTGACTGAGGTCGGACTCGTGTCGATCGAAGGTCAGATCGCGGCGGTCCTCCTCTGGCTCGTTGCCCTTGGATGGGCACTGCCGGCCCCGTGGCTGATCTGGTGGGTGATCGTGCGCGGTCGCCTGCCCGTCCTGCCCTTCATCGGCGAGCCCAACGGCGGCCCGTTCTACCTGCGGCTGTCCCGCGCGACTTTCGTCGTGCTCCTCGGACTCTCTCTTGCACTCGGCGTGGCGCAGGCCTGGGCCGGATGGCTGCTCTGGCATGGCCAGCAGCTTGGCGCGGCGGTCCAGTTCGGGTTGCTGCCGATCGAGGCGCTGTTCTGGTATGGCTTTGCGCTGCCCATTCCACCCGTCCTGGCCACTGTGCGAATCGTCCTCGTGGTCCTCGCGTGGCCCCGACTTGCCTGACATGCAGATCGTGCCGTCAGACGTAGCTCGCGCGGTCGAGGCCGCGTCGTCGATGGCATCGGCTCTGGGGCTGGAGGTCGACGATGCGATCCCGGTCCACGTCTCAAATCGGGTCGCGGTCCGGCTTCGGCCGTCCGAGACGCTTGCCCGCGTCGCCTCGCCGGGCCATGAGGCCGCGCAGTTCGAGATCGACGTTGCCACTCGGCTTGCCCGAACAAGCACTGTGGGAGGTCTCGATCCTCGAGTCGCGCCGCGCGTCTACGAGCGCGACGGCTTCACGATCACGCTGTGGACGTACTACGAGGCCAAGTCAGCCGCGGAGCTCTCGCCGGTCGCGTATGCCGACGCCCTCCAGCGGCTGCACGCCGGGATGCGGCAGATCGACATTTCGACACCGCGCTTCACGGACCGCGTCCGGGAGGCGCAGGAGCTCGTCGCGAGCGCCGTTCGGACTCGCGACCTGGCAGAGGCGGATCGTCGCCTGCTCTTGGATACGTTCGAGAATCTGACGACTGCCATCGCCGGGCGAGGCGCAGGGGAGCAGCTGCTGCACGGCGAGCCACACCCGGGAAACATCCTGAACACCGAGACCGGTCCGCTCTTCATCGACCTGGAGACCTGCTGTCGAGGTCCCGTCGAATTCGACCTCGCCCATGTCCCCGAAGACGTCAGCGAGCGCTATCCGGACGTCGATCAACGGCTGCTCGGGCACTGTCGCGTCCTCGTCCTGGCGATGGTCGCGGCGTGGCGTCTCGATCCCGGAGATCGGCTGCCGAGCGGCAGGCAGATCGCCAAGGACCTCTTGGCCGCGTTGCGCTCCGGTCCCCCGTACCCACCGCTCGGCGCGTTCACCGGCCTGCAGTGACGGAGCGATTCCCGCTGCCGAGTGTTCGGTTTTCTTGATGGCCGACACGCTGCGGTCTCGACCGGCATCTCTTGGGTATGCGGAGACTTGTAGGCGCGCTCGGCGCTCTGGTCCTGGCGGGTTGCGCCGCACAGGTCGGTTCGGCACTGCCGGCGACGACAGGCGCGCCCTCTGACGCAGGTCCCGTGCCGACGGCCGCCTCTGCGCCGATCCCGACAGCCCCGCCTGCCGAGGCGACCGCGGCGTCGCCCTCGCTCGCCACGCTCATCGGCCAGAAGCTCGTTGTGCGCATGCAGGGCACGGCCCCGAGCGCGAGCCTGCTCGCCAGAGCGCGAGCGGGGCAGATCGGTGGCGTGATCCTGTTCGGCGCCAACGTGGTCTCACCGGCCCAGGTGGAGGCAGTCACGGCGCAGCTCCAGGCGGCCGCCGCCGCTGGCGGTCAGCCGCCGCTGCTGATCGCGACCGACCAGGAGGGCGGCGCCGTCAACCGCATCCCCTGGGCCCCGCCGACGCTTTCGCCGCCGCAGATGGGCGCGATCGGGCTCGCAAGCACCGCTCGGCAGCAGGGCGCCGCGACCGGTCAGGCGCTGCTCGGCCTCGGCATCGATTGCGACCTGGCGCCCGTCGCCGACGTTCCCAAGTCGACGAGCTCGTTCATGTACCAGGAGGGTCGGACCTGGTCGTTCGACCCGGCCGTGACCGCCACGCTGTCGACGGCATTCGCGCGGGGACTGCGCGACGCGGGCGAGATCCCTGTCATGAAGCACTTCCCGGGCATCGGTCGGGCGACCCTGGACACCGATTCGTATGTCGTGACGATCAAGGCGATGCTGTCGACGCTCGCTCCGGGGCTCGAGCCGTACCGCACGGCAATCGTGCATGGGCTGCCGATGATCATGCTGTCGAACGCCACGTACACCGCGTATGACCCCATGAACGGCGCCGGCTGGTCGAGGGCGATCGTCAAGGGCCTGCTGCGCGACCAGCTGGGCTTCCGCGGGGCGACGATCACCGACTCGTTGTCGGGCACCGCCAAGGCGCGGGGGATCCCGGTGGCGACGCTCGCAATCGATGCCGCGATCGCCGGCACGGACATGATCCTGGTCACGAACTCCGAGGCGTCGACAGAAAGGACATACGAGACGCTGCTTGCCGCGGCTCGCGCCGCCCAGATCCCGCGGACACGCCTCCTCGCCGAGTACAACCGGATCCTCGCGCTGAAGGCGACGCTCTGAGGAGATCCAGCGACCAATTCAGATCGGCCGGAGTTGACACTACATACTGAGTATGTAAACTGCGGAGCATGTCGGTCAGGTTCGGACTGCTCGCGCTCCTGGACGAGGCCCCAAGCCACGGCTACCAGCTGAAGACCGCCTTCGAGCGGCGAACCGGTGGCAACTGGGCCCTGAATATCGGGCAGGTCTACACGACCATCCAGCGGCTCGAGCGGGACGGGCTCGTCCGGGCGGTCGACGGACACGCGGCCGCCGATGAGGACCGGCGGGAGTATCGAATCACACCTGCGGGCCGCGCCCAGCTGGGGGAGTGGTTCGACAACCCGGTCGTCGTCGAGGCCCCTGCCCGCGATGAGCTGACGATCAAGGTGCTCCTCGCGGTGGCGGCGGGAGACATCGACGTCACCGCGCTCCTGCAGCGGCAGCGGCGCGCCTCGGTCGAGCAGCTCCAGGCCTACACCCGCCGCAAGGCCAAGGCCGACCCGAAGCGCGACACCGCGTTCCTGATCCTGCTCGACGCCCTCATCTTCCGCACCGAGGCCGAGATCCGCTGGCTTGACGCCTGCGACGCCCGCATCCGATCCCTGTCGAAGGAGGCCGCCCGATGACCACGCTCGTCCAGCTCGAGGGCGCCGCCCGGCGGTTCGGCTCGGGGCATACCGAGGTCACCGCGCTCCACCCGACGAACCTCACGGTCGAGGCGGGGGAGCTGCTGGCCGTGATGGGGCCGAGCGGCTCCGGCAAGACGACGCTGCTCTCGCTCGTCGGCGGGCTCGACAAGCCGAGCGAGGGCCGGGTGGTCGTCGCCGGCCAGGACGTCGGCAGGCTGAAGCCGAAGGACCTCGCGATCCTGCGCCGACGGACCGTGGGCTACGTCTTCCAGGACCTGAACCTGCTCGCGGGCCTTACCGCCCGCGAGAACGTGGCGATCCCGCTGGAGCTCGACGGGCGACCGATCGCGGAGGCGAGAGCCGCCGCGGACGCGGCGCTCGAGTCCGTGGGCCTCGCGAATCTCGCCGACCGCTTCCCCGACGACCTCTCGGGCGGCGAGCAGCAGCGCGTCGCGATCGCGCGGGCTCTCGTCGGCGGCCGCCAGATCCTGCTCGCGGACGAGCCGACCGGCGCCCTGGACTCGATCACCGGCGAGTCGGTGATGCGGCTCCTGCGCGCCCACTGCGACAACGGCGGCACGGCGATCCTCGTGACCCACGACGCGGCGCACGCCGCCTGGGCAGACCGGGTCGTGTTCCTCCGCGACGGCCGACTTGTCGACGAGGCGCGACCCGCCTCGAACCCGGACACCAAGGTCGCGGACGACGCGAAGCTCGCCATCAGCGCCGCCTGAGCCGATGACCCGCTCGTCCGTCCGCGCGTTGGCGCTCGTTGCGCGGCGCGACATCTGGCGCCACCGGCTCCGGAGCGGCCTGGTGGTCGCCCTGATCGCGCTCCCGGTCGCGGCGATGGTCGCCGGCATCGTGCTGTATCGGACGACGACACCGAGCGACGAACGGAGCACCACCGGCCAGATGGGTCGGGCGGACCTGATGTCCTTCACCGAAACGCGAGCCGACCTCGAGCGGTACCTGCCGGCCGGCAGCCACATCGAGATGGTGACCTTCGAGGATGCGCACCTCGTGCTGCCCGGGACGCGCCCCGGCGTGTCCGTGCGCGGGATGGACATCGACGGTCTCGCGGCGGGGATGTTGAACCTCGTCGACGGCCGGGCGCCGAAGGGGACCGGCGAGGTCGCGATCACGAAGTCCGTGGCCGAGCTCGCCGGCGTGGCCATCGGCGGTCACCTGGAGCTCGACGATGGTCGATCGGCGACCGTCGTCGGCATCGTCGAGAACCCCATGTACCTTCGCGATCGAGTCGTGCTCGTCGAGCCGACCACGCCCACCCCCGAGAAGGGCTCCGTGACCTGGCTCGTCGGGCTGCCCGCCGGCGCCGACCCGGAGGCGATCGTCCAGGCGACCATCGACCCGGTCTCTGGTGTCGCGCAGATCCCGATCCAGTCGCGCCAGTCCGGACGCCTGCGAGGCATCGGCGAGGACTCGACAAGCCCCACGATCCTCATCCTCGGGTCGCTCGCGCTCGTCGAGTCGGCGCTCATCGCATCCGCGGCCTTTGCCGTCAGCATCCGGCGCCGCCAGCGCGAGCTGGGCCTCCTCGCCGCGACCGGCGCGACCCCGCGGCAGCTCGCGGGCATCGTGCTCCTCGAGGCCGCGGTGCTGGGTGCCGTCGCCTGCGTGGCCGGCGTGGCGGTCGGCGTCGCCGGTGCCCTCGGGATCTCGCCCTGGCTCGACGAGCTCACCCAGCGCCGGAACCCGCCGCTGGTGCTCGACCTGTTCGGGATCGCTGGTCCGATGCTGGTGGGCTTCCTCGCCGCGATGATCGCGGCGATCGTGCCCGCGAGGACGGTCGCTCGCGTGCCCGTGCTGCTGGCGCTGTCGGGGCGGCGGCCGGCGCAGGCTCCCGCGAGAAGGACCCTGTGGCTAGGCCTTGGGGTGGTCGCCATTGCGGGGGCGATGACGATCATGGGCGCAACGGTCGCGTTCGCCGGCGATAGCTCGGTTCGCTACCTCCTGCTCATCGGCGGCGCGGTGCTGAGCACACTGGGCTTCGGCGCCTGCGGCCCGTGGCTGCTGGAGCGACTCGACGCTGTGGCTGCCCGGCTGCCGCTGTCCGGGAGGATTGCCTTCCGCGATACGGCCCGGGCGCGCTCCCGGAGCAGCCCGATCGTCACCGCGATCCTCGCCGGATGTGCCGCGGCGATCGCGCTCGGCGCGTGGCAGACGAGCCGCGATCAGGAGAGCCTCTCGGGCTGGGTGCCCTCCCTGTATGCCGACCAGCTCGCCCTGAACGGGCCCGACGCCGCGGCCGCCGGCGAGCTGCTCCGCGATGAGCCGGGCGTCGTCGCGGGAACGCCGATCCCGTACCTCGCGTTCGGCGACGACCCGAACGTCCTCATCAACTATCAGCTGCCCGATGCAGTGGACGACAAGGGTCACCGCATCAACCTCCTGGACCAGTGCGGGAACTGCGCTCCGGGGGCATTCCAACCCTACGAGGTGTACCGGCCCGCGCCCGCCACGCCCGAGGTCCTCGCGATGGCCGGCGCGGGCGCCTACGGCGCCGATCTCGCCGCCGGTCGAGCCGTCATCCTGACGAATCGCGTGGCCTCGGCGACGCAGCTGACGATCGTCGTCCAGCGCGACCCCGAGGATCCAAAATCCGTCGAGCGGACGACGGTGCCGATCAGGCTGGTCCGCGTCCCCGTGCCCGGCGGGACTCTCCCGGGGCTGTTCCTGCCCGACGCGACGATTCGGCAGCTTGGACTCGTGGACCCGGCTGGGAGTCCGGGGTACGAGCCCCCTCCCTACGTGATTCGCTACGACCACCCGGTCACGGAAGCCGACCTCGCGCACGCACAGGACGTCGCCTCCCGGTACGTCGACACGAACGCCTATGTCGACACCGCGCCCGTGCGACAGGGCGCGGAGTTCCGGATCCTGATCATCGCCCTGGTGCTCCTGTTCGCGGTCAGCGTCACGGGCATCGCCATCGCCCTGGGCGAGGCCGAATCCCGCCCGGAGCAGCGCTCGCTGCTCGCGATCGGCGCGGATCCCCGACTGCGGCGGCGGATCGCCGCTGCCCGCGCCGCGGTCATGGCGCTCATGGCCGGGATCCTCGCGGTCCCGGCGGGTCTGCTGCCGATCTGGGGCATCTTCGTGAGCCGTGGTTCGGCGCTCGCGGTGCCGACGATCGAGATCGCGGGGGCGGTGCTCGTCCTGCCGGTCCTGGCGGTGCTCAGCTCCTGGCTGCTGAGTCGCCCGATCCCGGACTGGAACGCATTCCGGAACGTCCGACCCGGCGAGTAGCTCCATCGGGCCGGAGCCCCACCCGAGACCTCGGCCTACACTCCGCGCCGACGTCCGCGTCACACCGGAGCAGGTCGAGCGCGTCTCGCTGACCCGGCAACCAGGAGCACCAGCCAGCCCGTGTCCGATTCGATTCTTGCCCGACTCGAGGGCCCATCAGACCTGCGCCGCCTCAGCGAGGATGAGCTCGAGACGCTCGCCTCCGAGATCCGCGAGACGATCATCACCACGGTCGCCAGGACGGGCGGCCACCTCGGCTCGAGCCTCGGCGTCGTCGAGATTGCGATCGCGCTGCACCGGCTCCTGGATTCTCCGCGCGACAAGATCGTCTGGGACACGGGCCACCAGGCCTACGCGCACAAGCTGCTGACCGGCCGGCTCGAGCGCTTCGGGACGCTCCGCCAGGTCGACGGTGTTGGCGGCTTTCCTCGCCGGAGCGAGAGCGAGCACGACGTGTTCGACGGCGGCCACGCCGGCACGGGGCTGTCCATCGCCGAGGGGCTGGCCGCCGCCCGGGACATCCGGGGCAGCTCGGAACGGATCGCGGTCGTCGTGGGCGACGCCGCGCTGATGACGGGCCTGTCCCTCGAGGCGCTCAACGACATCGGCCACCGACGGACGCCGATGCTGATCGTGCTCAACGACAACGAGATGTCGATCAGCGCCACCGTCGGGGCGTTCTCGACCTACCTCTCGAAGATCAAGCTGACCGGCGCATGGCAGACGAGCAAGTCCGCCTGGGACCGATTCTGGGGCGCGGTCCCGGTCATCGGGCGGGGGGTCGTCATGTGGAGCCAGCGGCTCCGACGCTCCGTGGTCAACCTCGCCAGCCCCGGCCAGCTGTTCGAGGACCTCGGGATCACGTACATCGGCGTCGTCCCCGGCCACGACCTGAAGGCGCTCCTCCAGACGTTCGGGCGGGTGCTCGAGCTCAAGGGCCCGGTTATCGTCCATGTCCGGACGCAGAAGGGCCACGGTTACCGGCCCGCCGAGACGGACCAGGTCTCGTTCCACGGCGCCGCGCTGCCGCCGATGGACCTCTCACCCAGTGCCGACTCGTTCGACGGCGACGGTGCCCGACCCGCCGCGGCTCCGGCTGCCGTCGCCGCTGCCGCACTGCCGCCCGCGCGCATCCGGCCGGGCGCGCCGCATGGCGCGGGCTCGAACGGCGATGCCCTCGCCCCGCCGACGCCCGCGAGCGCACCGCCAAAGAAGCCGAGCTACACCTCGGTCTTCGTCAACGAGCTGATCGAGCTGGCCAGGGACGACCACAGGATCGTGGCCATCACCGCCGGCATGCCCACCGGCACCGGCCTGTCGAAGTTCCAGGCCGCGTACCCGGCGCGATTCCACGACGTGGGCATAGCCGAACAGCACGCGGTCACCCTCGCCTCCGGCCTCGCGATCGGCGGGATGCGCCCAGTCGTCGCGCTGTACTCGACGTTCCTGCAGCGGGCCTTCGATCAGACCATCCACGACGTGTGCCAGAACGACCTGCCGGTGCTGCTCGCCGTGGACCGCGCGGGGCTCGTTGGCGAGGACGGCACCTCCCACCAGGGCATGTTCGCGATCCCGGCGCAGCGGCAGCTGCCGTACCTGATCGTGGCCAGCCCGAAGGACGAGCAGGAGCTCCGGTCGCTGCTCCACACCGCCCTCGACCAGGAGCACCCGTTCGCCCTCCACTACCCGCGGGATCCCGGCTTCGGGCTGCCGCCGGCGGAGCTGCGACCAATCCCGGTCGGCCAGGCGGAGGTGCTGCGCGAGGGCGACGACCTGTTGTTCGTCGGCTTCGGCCCGATCGTCATGCGCGCGCTCGAGGTCGCGGAAACGCTCGCCGACGACGGCTGGTCGATCGGGGTGGTCAACGCCCGGTTCGCCAAGCCGCTCGATAGGCAGCTGATCGTCGATCAGGCTCGGGGCAAGCGCCTCGTGGTCACGTTCGAGGAGAGCGTCGTCGCGGGCGGCTTCGGCAGCGCCGTCCTCGAGGCGATCGAGGAGGCGCGGTTGACCGATCCCGGGTTGCGCGAGATCGCCGTCCGCATCCTGGGCATCCCCGCCGATCGATTCGTGGACCACGGCGCGGTCGTCGACCTCCGGCGCCTCCTGCGCCTGGACGCGCCCGGGCTCGCCGAGCAGGTCCGCGAGGCGGTCACCGCGCTCTCGCTCGCGCCCTCGCGCCGAAGGCCCATTCGCGAGGCAGCAAAGGCCGTCTGAGCGCACTCCCGGCCGTGTAGGATGCCGGCCGAGGGAGGGCCGGTGGCACAACGCTCGGGCGTTTCTTTCGATCGTCCGCCCTGGCTGCGAGCCTGGCTCGCCGTCGGGCTCGCAGCGTGGGTCGAGCTCGGCGTCCTGCTCGTGACCCGCGCCAACAACCAGGGCCTGGTCGAGGACATCTCGATCTCGCCGTACCACCTGGTCGGCTACGCGGCCCTCCTGGTCCTCGCTGTCTACGTCGCGTGGGCGTTCTTCGGGGCGCTCCGGCGGGGATCGTGGCGGACCGCGTTCCCGCCCCTGTACGGCGGTCTCGGGCTCGGGTTGGTGCTGCTCCTGGGCTGGGTGCTGCTGGACCCGATCTGGCGAGAGACCATGGGCATCGGATTCGGCATCGAGAACGGGCTCGCCCCGCCGCGCCTGCTGATTCCGGCGGCGCTCGTCCTGCTCGCCGCGGGCCCGCTTCGCGAAGTGCTGGCGGATCGCGCCGCCGGCCACCACGACGCCGCGGCGCTGACCAGGCGCTGGGCCGGCGTCGTGGCGATCGGCGTCATCGGCTCGGCGCTGACCCTCGTCGCGTTCAACCCGGTCCAGCAGGCGCTCAACGACTGGTCGATCGAGCCCGGCGCCGACAACACCGAGATCTGGACCATGGCCGCCGACGGATCGGACCAGTCGAGGCTCCTTGGCGCATACGGCGACGGGATCGACTACTCGCTGCCCGTCTGGTCGCCCGACGGCGAGCGGATTGCATTCACCCGCTGGTCCAACAACGGTGGCGTGGCACAGAACGTCCGGAGCCAGGACCAGACGGCGGGGATCTGGACGATGGCGGCCGATGGTGGCGACCTGCGACAGGTCGTCGACGGGGCGCCCGATCATGCCTGGATCCCGGCATGGTCCCCCGACGGCCAGTGGATCTCCTACACGCAGACCCTCCAGGGCCCGAGCGCCGGGGCCGAAGCCGGCCCCCAGGCGAACGCCGCGCCCGGCCAGCTCGGTCCGCCGGGCGCGCCGACAGGCTCGTCGATCTGGGTCGTCCACCCCGACGGCAGTGACGCGCGCCGTGTCAGCGCCGACGGGATCGACGCCATCAACGGTGTCTGGTCGCCAGATGGAACGCAGTTCGCGTACGCGGGCGGCCTGGGCGGCGGTCCGTCCGATATCCACGTCGCCGCGATCGCCGCGGACGGAACGCTTTCGAACGACCGCGTGCTGGCCGGCGATCCGGCGATCGAGGGCAGCCCGACCTGGTCGCCGGACGGCGCCTGGATCGCGTTCGGCTCGAACCGCTCCGGCAACGACGACATCTGGGTCGTCCCGGCCAACGGCAGCACCGTGCCGACGCAGCTCACGGCCGACACGGCCTCGGACTGGGTGCCTGCCTTCTCCGGCGACGGCACGGAGATCGCCTTCGTCTCGGATCGAAGCGGCGACGCGGACGTCTGGGTCATGCACGCCGCCGGCACGGACCCGAGGAACCTCAGCCGGCGCGCACTGGCCTTTGACGGCACCTGGAGCGTGGGCTGGTCGCCGAGCGGCGATCGGCTCGTCTACGCATCCGCGGCATTCCAGGATGCCGCCAGCTCGGGCTGGGTTCGGGAGGACCTCGCTGCGGCATCGAGCCTCATCTTCGGCATCGTGCTGGCGGTGCTCGCGCTGCTCCTCGTCGCCGTGGGCGCGCCGCTCGGTTCGTTCACGGTCGTGCTGCTGATCGTCGTCGCGGCCGGTGTCGTGCCCACCGACGAGTGGCGATTCCTCCCCGGCGCTCTCATCGCCGGGCTCCTCGTCGACGGCCTCGTCTGGTCCGCCTCGCCGCGCTGGCGAGGGCACGTCGCTGCTGCGACCTACCCGGCCGCCGCGCTGCTGTCGGTCGGCCTGACGATCGGGATCGGCGGCACGTTCGCGTGGTCCATCACGCTCCTGCTCGGCGTCGCACTCGCCGCCGGCTTGATTGGCTGGGCGCTTGCGGAGGCAGCGGAGCGACTCTTCCCGCACGCGCCTCGCGCAGGAGCTGTCGCGGCGCACTGACGGCGATACGCGGCGGCGATTCGCGCCTCCGGGTGAGCCCCGGCGAAGTGGCGTGTGCCACCATGAGGCGGTGACGGGCGTGCGGACGAAGCGGGCTGCACGAGTCCGGCTCGACCAGCTCATCCTCGAGCGCGGGCTCGCCGAATCGCGCGCACGTGCCCAGGCGCTGCTTATCGGCGGACGCGTGCGCGTCGGCGAGGGCGACGGCGCGAGATTCGATCGGAAGCCGGGCGATCTCGTCGATCCCGAGACGCCGATCGACGTCGCGGCGCCCGAGCCGTACGTGAGCCGGGGCGGCCACAAGCTCGCCGCGGCGCTCGACGCCTTCGGCGTGGATCCCGCGGGCCGCACCTGCCTCGATGTGGGCGCCTCGACCGGCGGTTTCACCGACGTGCTGCTGCAGCGCGGCGCCAGCCGCGTCTACGCGCTCGACGTCGGCCGTGGTCAGCTCGCCGATCGGCTCCGTGCCGATCGCCGCGTGGTCTCGATGGAGCGGACCAACGCGCGGACCCTGACCGCGCGCGCCCTGCCCGAGCCGGTGACGCTCGCGACGATCGACGTCTCGTTCATCTCGCTGCGCCTCGTCCTCGAGCCCGTCGCGTCGACCTTCGACGCGGCCGGTGGCGACCTTATCGCCCTGGTGAAGCCACAGTTCGAGGCGGGCCGGGGAGAGACGGACGCGGGCGTCGTGCGCGACCCGGCCGTGCATGCCCGGGTCGTCCGCGAGGTGACGGCAGCCGCGGCCGCCCTCGGCCTCCAGCCGGCAGGCGAGATCGCGTCGCCGATCCTCGGTCCGGAGGGGAATCGCGAGTTCCTGCTCCACCTGCGCGTGCCGCCGCGCGGGGAGGCCTGAGCATGGCCGCCTCGGCCCCCGTTCGGCGCATCGGCTTCGCCTACAACCCGACCAGCGACGCCGCCGTCGAGCTCCGCGAACGGGCGGTCGCGTGGGCCGCGGCGCACGACGTGCGCGAGTGGTCTGCACCGGCCGCCGATCGCGAGGCGCTCCACCGCGAGCTGCCCGGGACGGACGTGCTCGTGGTCCTCGGCGGCGACGGGACGTTCCTGCGCGCGGCGCATGCCGTCATCGAGGACGACGTGCCGCTGCTCGGCATCAACGTCGGCAAGGTCGGCTTCCTGTCGAAGGTCGAGGCCAACGAGATCGAGGGGGTCCTCGGCCGGCTCGTCGCGGGGCAGTTCGAGATCGAGCCGCGGATGGCCCTGGAGGGCCGGATCCTGCGCGGCGGGACGGCGCCGTCGGGCGAACGGCTGCTCGCGCTGAACGACGTCGTCGTCGCGCGCGGCTCCCTCGCCCGGGTCGTCCGGCTCGACACGAGCATCGACGGCACGCACCTGGCGTCGTTCATCGCCGACGGGCTGGTCGTCGCCAGCCCGACCGGGTCGACCGGCTACTCGTTCTCCGCGGGCGGCCCGATCCTCGACCCGAGCAGCCGCAACCTCGTCGTGACGCCGATCGCGGGGTATCTCTCGACGATCAGGAGCGTCGTCGTGTCGCCCCACCAGGTCGTCCGGACGCGGGTCGTGGACGCGCCGGAGGCGCTC
>Ga0070696_100002318_pt1 | contig 12559 bp, 12 predicted proteins | sample KBSK1253metaG_FD_65474 | JGI IMG/M metagenome (GOLD analysis project Ga0070696, IMG submission 65474) | Corn, switchgrass and miscanthus rhizosphere microbial communities from Kellogg Biological Station, Michigan, USA - KBS K1-25-3 metaG | ecosystem: Host-associated > Plants > Roots >... | reverse complement strand
GGTGGAACGGGGCCGGCGCACCGGGCTCATGGATGATCGTGCATCTCCGGTATCGGCTCGTTCTCCAGCCCGCCGCTGCCAGCGGCGCCGAACTTGGGCGCTACCAAGGGGCCGGTCTTGGTGTAGGGCGGCTCGTGCTTCTCCAACGTTTCATCGTAGCGCGCCGGCTCGGCCTGGAAGGCCTTGAGGCACAGATCCGAGCAGAAATAATAGACCCGGGATTCAATCGTCAGCTGGCCGGCGGCGGTGTTCGGGTCGATCATCATGCCGCAGACCAGATCTTGCACCTTCTCCATGTCTCGTCCCTCGCGTCGGTGTGAACGCCACCTCGAAAAGGCGGCCTCTATCGCAATGTCCGCGAGGGTACAACCGCCTTCGGTGACCTGGGTCACCCGGCGGCGACTTCCTTGAACGTGTCCTCCAGCCGGTTCAACATTTCCTGCAGCAGTTCCATCGGAATGGCCAGCGCCGGTTCGATCCGGATGACTTGGGCTTTGGAGTAAGTTCCCGCCACCAGCACGCCACGCTTGAAGAGCCCGGACGCAACCTTCCAGCCGACCTCCTGCGCCGGAAACTCCATGCCGATGAGCAGACCCTTTCCGTGAGCTTCGTTCAGGACCTGGGGATACTTCTGTCTCAGGCAATCCAACTCCCGAAGGAGGAAGGTGCCCTTGGCTGCCGCCTGGCCCGGCAGGTCCTCCTCCAAGGTCACCTGGATTGCGGCGAGGCCCGCGGCACAGGCCAGCGGATTCCCCCCGAAAGTGGTGGAATGGATGATCGGGTTGGGAATCATCACCTCCCAGATCCGGGCTGTGGAGATGAACGCCGAGAGCGGCATGACTCCCCCGCCGATCGACTTGCCCAGGCACATGATGTCAGGGGCCACATCCCAATGGTCCACACCCCACAGCTTGCCGGTTCTTCCCATGCCCGTCTGGATCTCGTCGGCGATGAGCAGAGCGCCGTAATGGGTGCAGAGCTCGCGTGCACGAGGGAAGAAATCGTCGGGCGGAACCACCCCGCCGGCTTCACCCTGAATCGGCTCCAGCACGACGCCGGCAATCCGCACACCGACGGCATCGCCGCGGCGGAACTCCTCCTCCAGGGCATCGGCATCACCGTAGGGGATGAAGCGGACATCCTGTAGCCCGCCCATGAACGGCTCCCGAAACGAGGCCTTCCCCATGAGCGAGAGCGAGCCCATCGACTTTCCGTGAAAGCCGCCGAGAGTGGAGATGAAGGTGTTACGGTTGGTGTACAAGCGGGTGAGCTTGATCGCCCCCTCGATGGCGTCAGTACCGTTGTTGATGAAGAAGGAGTTCTGCAGGTCGCCGGGAGTCACCTCTGCCAGCACCCGCGCGAGGGCCGCGCGCCAGGGCTCGAGTAGTTCCTGACTATTGAGCGCCATGCGGGTGAGCTGGTCGCTCACCGCCTTAACAATCTTGGGATGGTTGACTCCGGAGCTGAAGATGCCGTAGCCGCCCAGGCAGTCGATGTACTCGCGGCCCAGCAGATCGTGCAGGATGGCCCCCTGTCCCGACCACTCGAGGGCGGCAAACTGTCCCGCCTCGGTGACCGATTTGCGATAGCCGATAAAGCCACGATTGTAGAATTGCTCGTAGCTGTCGACCGTCTCCGCGATGAAGGACTGCTTTTCCTGCGGAGACATTTCCCGGCCGGCGATCAGCTCGAGATACCGCGCGGTGTGCTTCAGAACCTCGGTGTTCGGCAGACGCAATTAATCGGCGCTCCTTTGGAGGGCGGTAGGGCGGGAGGGCGGTAAGGCGGTAGGACGGTAACTCTCGTGCGCGAGGGAGCTGCCATGCTCCAACACCTTACCGCCCTACCGCCCTACGCTGACTTGATCTCGGTCCAGATCTTATCCCAGGTCTCGGTGTCCTTACCCAGATCGACCTGGTACTCCAGTCGCTTGAGCTCTTCCTCAGTCGGATACGGGACCGGGTTCTTCATGACCTTACTGGCTGCGGCGTTCGGGGTCCCGTAGCCGGTGGCATCCGAAAGTTTGGCGCCGACGTCCGGCCGCAGGATGTAGTTCATCCACTCGTGGGCGGCCCGCTTGTTCGCGGCACTCTTGGGAATGCACATGTTGTCGCCCCAGATGGTGCAGCCCTCCTTGGGAATGACATAGCCCAGATTCGGCTGCTCCGCCTTGGCCTGTTGGGTGTCCCCGTTCCAGAGCTGCGAGATCCAGACGTCACCGGAGATCAACTGGGCCTTGACCGGCGCCGAGATGTAGGCCTTGAGATGCTTCTTGGCATCGATCGAATCGGCCTTGGCCAGGGCCAGCTCCTGAGGATTGGTGGAATTCAAGGAGTGTCCCTTCCACCGAAGCTGAGAGCCGATTACCTCACGGCCATCGTCCATCATGGTCATCTTCTTGTGGAACTTCTGATCGTGGAAGATCGCCCAGCTGTCGATGGGCACCTTGATCTTGTCGGTGCGATAGGCGATGCCTGACGTTCCCCATTGCCAGGGAACCGTATGGGCGCTTTCCGGATCGGTGGGCAGATTGGTGAAGATAGGCGCGAGGTTGCCCCAGTTGGTCAGGTACTTCTTGTTGACCGGAATGATGAGGTCGGTCGCCACCAGCACCGGGACGATATAGCCGGAGGGCACGATGATGTCGTAGCCGCTGGCTCCGGCCTGGAGCTTGGCCACCATCTCTTCGTTGCTCTCGTAGGTATCGTAGGTCACCTTCACCCCGAACTCCTTCTCGAAGTTCGGCACGGTGTCCTCGGCGATATAGTCCGACCAGTTGTAGATGTGCAGCTCCTTCTCCATCGGCCCCAGATCGGCCGCCGCGGCGGTAGCCTTGGTAGAGTCCCCTGGTGTGCCGGCGGGTTTCTCCTTGCCTTGGCAGGCGGAGAGCAGCGCACCGACCGAGCTGACACTCAACCCCAGCGCGAGCGCGCGGACCACGAAGTCGCGGCGGGAGACCGCGCCTTGCTGGAGCTGTGCCACGAGACGTTTGATTTCCTGACTGTCGCTCACGAGAAGGCCTCCTTGTGAAGAGTCTTGGGTCTTGAGTCGTGAGTCGTGGGTCAAGACCCATGACCCATGACCCATGACCTAACCCAACCAATCCCGCATCCGGTAATACGCTCCCACCAACGGGAGGAACCAGGGCCGACCCCGGTAGAGCGGGACCGCGGCAAACCCATGGCCGCTCACCTGGGGAAGCTCACGCCCGGCTGAGATCGCTTGCCCCCCGCGAGCGCCAAGATACGTGGCCATAGCGACACCATGCCCGCAATAGCCGAGGGCGTAGTATATGCCGTCTACCCGGCCGGTTGCCGGGAGTCGGCTCCGGGTAAAGCCGACCTGCCCTCCCCAGACATACTCCAGTGCCGGCGGCAGCTTGACGAGTGCGCGGACCGGAGACGGCGCCGTTTCGGTCCACAGGCACCGCTCGATCATGCACGATCCCTGATGGCCTGACCTCGCCCTTCGGCTTACGCCAGCGGCTTCTCGCGGCTCAGCCGATCCGCCAGATAGATGAAGATCGTCGTCACCACGAGAATGATGGTGCTGATGGCATTGATGCTCGGCTCGACATTCTTCCGCACCATGCTATAGACCACGATCGGGAGGGTGGACGAGCCCGACCCGGATACGAAGGAAGTGATCACGTAATCGTCGAAGGACATGGTGAACGCCAGCAGTGCGCCGGAGAGAATGCCGGGCCAGAGCTGGGGCACCGTCACCTTCCAGAAGGTGGTGACTTCGTCGGCGCCCAGAATCATCGCCGCCTCCTCGAGGTTGCGGTCCATTCCCTCGAGCCGCGCCAGCACCACGATGACGACGAAGGAGATGTTGAAGGCGACGTGGGCGATGGTGATGGTCGTGAGGCCCAGAGGAAATTTGAGCAGCGCGAAGAGAATGAGCAGCGAGATACCAACCACGATCTCCGGTGTTACGATCGGCACGTAGAGAAACCCCTCGAACGCCGTGCGACCCCGAAACTTGTGCCGCGCCAGCGCCAGCGCCAGCAAGGTGCCCAGGACCGCCGAGATGATGGTCGAGAGGCTACCCACGATGAGGCTCGCCTTGAGCCCGCGGATGATGTCGGGGCGCTCGAGCAGGCGATGATACCAGTTGAAAGTGAAGCCACGCCAATCGACCGAGAACTTCGAGTTGTTGAACGAGAAGATCACCAGGACCAGGATCGGGACGTGGAGGAAGAAGTACACCGCCACCGCCGTGCCGAGGAGCCAGCGCGGGAGCTTGGTTGCCATCTCACCGCCCCCCTGGCGTCCGGTCCCTGACCCTGAGGTACACCATGACCGAGGCAAGCACCAGCGCCATCACGATGAACGACGCCGCCGAGCCGAACGGCCAATTGCGGGCGGCGGAAAACTGATTCTGCACCAGATTGCCGATCATGAGCTGTTTGGCCCCGCCCAACAGATCGGAGGTGAGGAACGAACCGAGCGCGGGAATGAAGACCAGGAGGCACCCCGCGACGACGCCGGGCATGGAGAGCGGCAGGGTCACCTTGCGGAATCGGGCCCCGGGCCGTGCGCCCAGCACTTCGGCCGCCTCCAGGAGCGAGAGGTCGAGCTTCTCGAGGGAGGCGTAGATCGGCAGGATCATGAAGGGCAGGAAACCGTAGACCAGGCCGACCATCACCGCGAAGGGCGTGTAGAGCAGGGACAGCGGTTCCTGGATCAAGCCGAGCTTCATGAGCCAGTTGTTGATCAGCCCGCTGTCGCGCATGAGGAAGATCATGGCGAAGGTTCGCACCAGGAAGCTGGTCCAGAAGGGGAGCACCACCAGGAAGAGGAGGAGGTTCTTCCATCGCCCGCCGCGGGCGATCACGTAGGCGACCGGGTACCCCATCAACAGGCAGATCACGGTACAGAGGATGGACCAGACGAAGGTCCGTTGCAGAATGTCGAGGTAGAGCGGATCAAAGAAGCGGCGATAGTGCTCCAGCGTGAACCCCGGCTCGACCCCGCCGTAGATCCCCCGCGGCATCACGCTGTATACCAGCATGATGACGATGGGCACCAGGAAGAACGCGAGGAGCCAGAACCCGCCCGGAGCGAGCAGCGACCACGCCTGGGCCTCGGGCCTCCGGTGCAGCCAGGCCAGCGCCCGCTCCCGGACGTGGGCCATCAGTCGTCCTCCAGGATCTGGCAGTCTTCCGGCAGCCAGGCCACGGCCGCGGCGTCTCCCCGTTTCCATGGCAGTGGCTTGATCAGCTGGCCCTCGTTCCGTACGGCGATGGTCACTTCTTCGTTGCCGGGAAGCGTCACGATCACGTGCATGGTCTCGCCCAGATAGATCACATCGCGAATAATCCCCATGACCGCGTTCTCGCCCGAGGGGACCGCATCCGGGTTCCACACGTCCATGCACTCGGGTCGAACGGAGATCCGAACCTGCTTGCCCTTGGTTACTGATTGATGGTCTACTACCTGAAACACGCCGCCGTCAGGCCGGCGGACGGTCCAGTGCCCGCCGTTCCTATCATCAACCCGACCCTCGAAGAAGTTGGACTCGCCGATGAACTTGGCCACGAACCCGGTCCGGGGGTGCTCGTAGATTTCCGCCGGCGTCCCCAGCTGGGCGACCCGGGCGTGGTCCATGACCGCAATCCGGTCGGACATGGTGAGCGCCTCTTCCTGGTCGTGGGTGACGTAGACGAAGGTGATGCCGAGCTGCTTGTTCAGGGTCTTGAGCTCGAGCTGCATCTCCTTGCGGAGCTTGAGGTCGATGGCACCCAGTGGCTCATCCAGCAGCAGGATGGTGGGCTCGAGCACCAACGCGCGGGCCAGCGCCACCCGTTGCCGTTGTCCGCCCGAGAGCTGGGCGGGCATTCGCTGAGAAAAGAGCTCGGGCTTGAGCCGAACCATGGTCAGCGCGCGCCGCACCCGATCGCCAATCTCGCCCTTGGGTGTCTTTCGCTGCTCCAACCCAAAGGAGATGTTGCGCTCAACCGAGAGATGGGGGAACAGAGCATAGTTCTGAAACACCATCGAGATCTGCCGCTCGTACGGACGTTTCTTGTTGACCACTTCTCCCAACAGCCGGACCTCACCCCCGTCCTCGTCCGGCTCCTCGAAGCCAGCCAGTAGCCGCAGCGTCGTCGTCTTACCGCAACCCGAGGGGCCCAGCATGGAGAAGAATTCTCCCCGGTGGATATCGAAGGAGATATTGTCCACGGCCCGGACCTCTCCGAACGTCTTGGAGACGCGGGAGAACTGCACGACGGGACTGTTGTTGTGGGGAACTGGTGCGGCCACGAGGAGAGATCCTTTGCCGAGGATAAGGTCGGCCTAAGTGAACGGCGCGAAGAGATAGCGGGGAAGGCGGCCGAAACGCCGGTGGAACAACGTGATCCGCTCCGGCTCCGGATTGGACGAAGCCTGGTGGGACGAACCCGATGGGCGCATAGGGCCTAACGTACCGCCGACTCTCAGGGCTGTCGAGAGGGTGCGGCACCAGCCGCCGCGCTCGCTCCGCGGGGCTCCATCGCCCCACCCACGGCTGCGGCCAGGGCCTGCTCCATCACCGCAAGCCCCTCATCGATGATAGCTTCTTCGGCGGTCAAGGGCGCCAGCACTCTGACTGTGTTCCCGTAGGTGCCGGAGGAGAGCAACACCAGACCGCGCTCCAGCGCAGCGGTGAGCAGCCGGGCGGTGAGCGCCTTGTCCGGCGTCTTGGAAGCGCGATCCAGCACCAGTTCCATACCCACCATCGCGCCCAGCCCGCGCACGTCGCCGATACAGGCATAGCGTTCGGCCCATTCCCGGAATCGGGTTCTGATCTTGTCGCCCATCCGGTGGGCCCGTTCCGGGATGCGTTCGGCGTCCATGGCGTCGAGCACGGCGAGCGCCGCAGCACACGCGAGGGGATTGCCCCCATACGTGCCGCCCAGACCGCCCACCTGCGGGGCCTCCAGCACGTCGGCCCGACCGGTGACCCCTGCCAGTGGCAGACCGCCGGCGAGCGACTTGGCCGTGGTGATCAGATCCGGCACCAGACCGTAGTGCTCGGAGGCGAACAGCTTGCCGGTACGGCCAAATCCGGTCTGGATCTCGTCGGCGATGAAGAGGATGCCGTGTTCCCGGGCAAAGCCCGCGATGGCCTGCACGTATTCCACCGGTGCCGGCACGAAGCCGCCCTCTCCCAGCTCCAGCTCCATGATGATGGCCGCTACCGACTCGGGGTCGACCGTGGCGGCAAAGATCTGCTCCAGCCGCGCCCGGCTCGCCATGCAGCACTGGGGCGTCGAGGCGGTGTCGCGGGGGCCGACTTCGCAGCGATAGCAGTAGGGGAACGGAATCCGGTAGACCTCGGGCGCGAACGGTCCGAAGCCTTTCTTGTAAGGCATCACCTTTGAGGTGAGCGCCATCGCGAGGTTGGTTCGGCCGTGAAACCCGTGCTCGAAGCAGACGATTGCCTGCCGGCCGGTGAAAAACCGGGCTGCCTTGACCGCGTTTTCCACCGCCTCGGCCCCGCTGTTGACGAAGAACGTCCGCTTCTCGTGTGAGCCGGGGGTCACCCGGTTGAGCCGCTCGGCCAGCTCGACGTAGGGCTCGTAAGTCGAGACCGGGAAACAGACATGAGCGAAGTGGTCCAGTTGCTCGCGGACGGCGCGGACCACCCCCGCATGCCGGTGACCGGTGTTTACAACCCCAATCCCACCGCCGAAGTCGATCAGCTGGTTGCCATCCGCATCGGTCAGGATTGCACCGTCCGCCTGCACCACGGCGATCGAGGTGACCGCCGGGACGCCTCGGGGGACCGCCTTGGCCCGCCGGGTGAGCAGGGCGCGGCTCTTGGGGCCGGGGATTTCGGTCTGCAGGCGAATGACGCCAGACATGCTGAACCTCGGGTGGAGGTAAGAAGTGAGACGTAAGAAGTAGGAAGTGCACCCACGCCGCCAGCCCCCTCCCAACTCACCTCCTGCTTCTCTCTTCTCACTTCTCACTTCCGGCTATAGGATTGTGTGTCGGAGCCGCTTCCTGGCTCCGCTCCGGACCACATCATTACAAGGAGTGCTCTCCCATGACCTGGCGGCGTGTGAGGTTACGCGGATGGACCATGCTCGCGCTCCTGTCGATCGCGGGCGTGGGGTGCGGCGGCGAAAAGCCCGCGACGTCGGCGGGAGCCGCGACCAAGAAAATCGCTATTACCCCGACGGGCGACGCTCGGGCAGACGCCAGGACCTATCTGGCCCAGCTCTGCCCCAAGCCGATCGGCGGCGAGCTCAATTTCATGGTCTGGGAGGGCTACACCGATACCCTCTTTGCCAAGCCGTTCGAGGAGGCCTGCGGGGTCAAGGTCAACGCCACTTACATGGGATCGAGTGACGATCTGGTGGCTAAGCTTCGCGGTGGTGGAGCCGAAACCATCGACCTGATCTCCCCCTCGAGCGACGCGGCAACTGCCATCATCCAGGCCGGCTTGGCGCAACCGTTGGACCTGAACCGGGTGCCGAGCTACAGCACCTTGAGCGAGGGCTTCAGACAGCTGAAAGTGGCGCGCACCGATAGCGCGGTCTACGGGGTGCCCTGGGCATTCGGACCCAACCCGCTGATCTACGACACCACCAAGGTGAAGCCCACGCCCGAGTCGTGGGCGGAGCTCTGGAACAAGAAATACAAGGGCAAGCTCTCACTGCAGGATGATATCGCCACCCTGTACATGGTGGCCCAGTACCTCGGCATGGATGACCCCAAGGATCCCAGCCATCTCTACAATCTGTCGGACGCCGATCTGGCCAAGGTCAAGGCCAAGATGCTGGAGCTGCGTCCCAACGTGCGCAAGTATTGGGTGACCGCCGGAGACATGACCCAGCTCTTCCAGGGCGGCGAGGTCGTCATGGGTGAGGGCTGGCCGCTCATGACCAACCAGCTGCGACAGGCCAAGTTCCCCGCCGGGGAGACGATTCCCAAAGAGGGTACCACCGCGTGGGCGGACCACTGGGTGCTCACCAAGGGCGCCAAGAACCTAGACGCCGCGTATGCCTGGCTGGAGTACACCGCCCAGCCGTTCACCCAGAAGCTGCTCTACGATGTGACCGCCTACATCGTGGCCAACCCGGCGGCCAAGAGCTACATGACCCCGGAGCAAGCCGCCAGCCAGCGCGATATCGCGGACTACGGCACCAAGGTGAATTTCTGGCAGTGGAGTCCGCGACGGGAGAAGTACCAGGAGATCTGGAACGAAGTGAAGGCATCTAAATAGCAGTAAGAAGTGAGAAGTGAGCAGTAAGCAGTGAGGAGTAAGGAGTGAGGAGTGAGGAGTGTTTCTCTCGAACTCATCACTCCTTACTCCGCTGCTTACTCTCACTGCTCACTCCTTACTCCTCACTCCTCAGTCCTTACTCCTTACTCCTGACTCCTCACTCCTGACTCCTGACTCCTGACCTCCTTGGCTCCTCTGCTCGAGCTCCGCCGGCTCTCCAAGCGCTTCGGGACCTTCGCAGCGGTGGACGATCTCAGCCTCGAGATCGGCTCCGGGGAGTTTCTCACCTTTTTGGGAGCCTCGGGTTCGGGCAAGACCACGACGCTCCGGATGATCGCCGGCTTCGAGAGTCCCACTGCCGGCGAGATTTTCATGGGAGGCGGCTCGATTACTGCACTGCCTCCCTTCAAGCGCGACATCAACACGGTCTTCCAGCACTACGCCCTCTTTCCCCACATGAGCGTACGGGAAAACATCGGATATGGGCTCCGGATGAGAGGCGTTCCTGCCGCCGAGCGGTCCACCCGGGTGACCCATGCGCTCCACATGGTCCAGCTCGCCGAGTTGGGTGACCGCTCGCCGCGCCAGCTCTCGGGAGGGCAGCAGCAGCGGGTAGCGCTCGCACGCGCGCTGGTGAATCGGCCTCGGGTGCTCCTCCTGGACGAGCCGCTCGGTGCACTCGATCTCAAGCTCCGAAAGGAGATGCAGCTCGAGCTCAAGCGCCTGCAGACCCAGCTGGGCATCACCTTTGTCTACGTCACCCACGATCAGGAAGAGGCGCTCACGATGAGCGACCGGATCGCCCTGATGAGGCAGGGCAGAATCGAACAGTTGGGCACCCCGCAGGACCTCTATGATCGACCGAGATCCCGCTACGTCGCCGACTTCATTGGCGATACCAACCTGCTCTCGGGAACGGTGGTGGAAAGCGGCGAAGGGAGGGTGTCATTGCTGATCGGAGATGTTCGCCTTATTGGGGTGAGCGACGCACCGCTCGAACCCGGAGCGGAGGCTTGGCTCTCGGTCCGCCCCGAGGCAATCCGGGTGGCGAACGCGGCAGGCGCCGGGTCCCCGCACACCGCCGACGGCAATGGGTTGAACGCTAAGGTCAGTGAGCTGGTATACGCCGGGTCCACTGTCCGGCTGCACGCGGTATTGCCCAGTGGCCAACGGCTGGTGGCCTACGCCCAGGTCGGCGCCTCGCTGGAGCCAGGGGTCGAGGTCCAACTCACCTGGCCGATCGAACGAGGCCGCTGTGTCGCGGAGTGAAGGCGGTAGGGCGCTACGCCATACCGTCCTGGATGTCATCCGCGCCCGCCCCGCGCTGCGCACCGCGCTCGCAGCGGTGGTGCCGGTGGGCTTCGTCACCGTTCTGTTGTTCCTGCCCTACCTGCTACTGCTGGTGCACTCCTTCTGGCGGCTCGAAGGCGGCGCGATCACCCACCATTTCACCCTGGAGAACTATCGCCGGCTGTTCGGCACTACGCTCTATCCCAGCACCATCTGGTTTTCGGCCGGCATCGCGATTCGGGTGACCCTGCTTTCGCTCGCGCTGGCCTATCCCCTCGCCTATGTCGTGGCGTTCAAGGTCAAGCGGCATCGCAAGCTGATGTACATGGCGGTGATCATTCCCCTCTGGGTGAGTTATCTGGTCCGGGCCTACGCCTGGAAGATCATCCTGGGGCAGTCGGGGATCCTGAACGGATTGCTCGAGGCGGCCGGGTTGATTGATCAGCCGCTCACCTTCCTGCTGTACAGCCGCTGGGCGGTGATTCTGGCGCTCACCCATATCTACACCCCGTTCACCCTGATGCCGATCTACGCCGTGCTCGAGGCGATTCCTCCCGAGCTGAAGGAAGCAAGCCACGATCTCTACGCCAGCCGATGGCAAACCTTTCTCCGAATAACTCTCCCCCTGTCGTTGCCCGGTGTCCTTGCCGGCTCGACCTTCGCCTTCGTGCTGAGTATGGGTGATTTCCTGGCCCCGCAGCTCCTCGGCGGCAACGACAGCGCGCTCATGGTCTCGAATCTGGTGTGGAGTCTCTTTGGCGTGGCCTACAATTGGCCGCTGGGTGCGGCGGTGTCGGTGGTCGTGTTGCTCCTGACCCTGGGCCTCCTCTGGCTGGCCAACAAGGTGGAGACCGCCATGAGTTACGCGGGCGAGCGGGCCGACCTTGCTGGGCAGCGGGTCAGTGTGGCCGAAGCCGCCCGAGGGAGGCGGTGATGGCCGAGGCCCAGAGCTCCCGGACCAGCACCTCCAGGGACCCTCTCACTCTGGGCCTCTGGTGCACCGCGGTTGGAGTGTTCGGGTTCATTTATCTCCCCATCCTCGTGGTCATAGTCTACGCCTTTCACGACTCGCCGATCATCGCCTGGCCCCTTCGGCTCGGCACCTGGAGGTGGTTCGGAGCCTTGGTCCACGATCGTGGCATCCTGGAGGCGGCAGAGGCAAGCCTGAAGCTCGCGCTGTTGGCGGTGGCGTTCTCGCTGATCATTGGCGTCCCGGGAGCATTCCTGCTGGACCGACACGAGTTCCCGGGCAAGCAGGCCTTCCGACGATTGGTCCTCCTGCCTCTGATTCTGCCTGGCATCATCACCGGTGTCGCTCTGCTCACGTTCTTCAGCTTCATCAAGCTGAGCCTCTCCAGCGGATTCCCCTTCGTGCCGGGTTGGCCCGTCGTCCTGGGCCACTCGGCGGCACTCACCTCGGTCGTCATCACCCAGGTGTTTGCCCGGCTGCAGCGGCTCGACCGAGCGCAGGAAGAAGCCAGTCAGGATCTCTACGCCAACGAGTGGCAGACTTTCTGGAATGTCACCTTCCCTAGCATCCGCACGGCGGTACTGGGCGCCGGCCTGCTGGTGTTTACGCTGAGTCTGGACGAGATCGCGGTGACGTTCTTCCTGATTGGCCGGCAGAACACCCTGCCGCTCCAGATCTGGGGCTTGCTCCGGCGCGGTATCACCCCGGAGGTGAACGCCGCCTCGACCGTGATCTTTCTTCTGTCGGTCGTGGCCATCGTGGTCTGGGCTCGGCTCATGGGCGACGATCGCGTTGCGTAGCGGCCCGGTGACAGTGCATAACTATGCACTGCCGCTGATTGGCAGGGAGGCAAACGTTTGCTCCTCATCGAGTTCCCCACCTGAATGGCAGATCCGAAATTTCCCCGCTGTCAGTGTCAGGGCGATGGGGGGGCTGGACAGACTGCGGGGGGCAGGAGCTAGAATGGCTGTACGCCGCCCCCACCGGGGGAGGGCGTGTTTGCATCCTCCGACCAAGCGGAGGGTCCACTCTCGCAGCTGACTTTCTCCTTGAGCTGCGAGCCCCCATCAGCGGCGGGGG
>Ga0070696_100002316_pt1 | contig 12565 bp, 13 predicted proteins | sample KBSK1253metaG_FD_65474 | JGI IMG/M metagenome (GOLD analysis project Ga0070696, IMG submission 65474) | Corn, switchgrass and miscanthus rhizosphere microbial communities from Kellogg Biological Station, Michigan, USA - KBS K1-25-3 metaG | ecosystem: Host-associated > Plants > Roots >... | reverse complement strand
TTCGCGGCGGAGCTGCTGGCCGAGACGGACGTCCGGCTCGCCGGGTCGGATCACGACGTCGGAACGCGGGGCGCGATTGCCCTGCTGGATCCGATCGCAAAGGAGGTGGTCGCACGCGAAGCCGTGGGTTGACGGCCCGCATGGCGCGGGCGAGGGCGCGGACCGCAGATGCGGCCACCCCACACGTTGTGGCAACGAATCGAGGAGGAGAACAGCGGTGTATCTGAAGCGAACTCTGACGACACTGACGGCGGCGATGCTCGTCGTCGGCTGCGCGTCATCGGCGTCGCCGTCGACCGGCGGCGCGAGCCCATCCACCGCCACCCTGCCCAGCGCCGCCGCGTCCGGCGGAGCAAGCCCGAGCGCCGCAGCGTCCGCGGCCGCCACGCCGCTTGCCGTCGACCAGGCCGAGGCGGTCATCCCGAACGTCGAATCCGGCGCGACGATCAAGTTCTGGACGTTCTACCTGTCGCCGACGTTCGACCAGTACATCAAGGACACGATCACCCGCTTCGAGGGCACGTATCCGGGCGTCAAGGTCGAGTGGGAAGACCACCAGGCGACATTCCAGGACGACCTCAAGAACGCCTTCGCCGCCGGCAACGCGCCGGATGTGATCAACCTCTCGGTCAGCGAGGGCTGGGTCTCCGACTACGCCGGCAGGGGCCTGCTCCTCAACCTCGACGACAAGGTCCCCCAGGCCGTGAAGGACATCTACTTCCCCGGCCTCTGGAAGGAGCAGCTCGTCGACGGCAAGAACTACCAGTTCCCCTGGTATCAGGGCCTGTCGGTGGAGCTGATCAACAAGAAGATCTTCGAGAAGGCCGGGATCGACCCGGCGTCGTTCCCGAAGACGATCGACGGCCTGCCGGCCCTCTGCCAGACGCTCAAGGACAAGGCGAGCACCGTCTGCGACATCCGCCTGACCGTCAACGACCTGATCGCGCAGATGGTCTATGAGGGCAACGTCAAGCCGATCAGCGCTGACGGCAAGACGTTCACGTTCAACTCCCCGGAAGCCGTTGCCTGGCTCCAGTTGTACGTGGACATGGTCAAGGCCGGCACCGTCGATAACACCACCCTGACCACGACCGACGACCGGGTCGGACTCCTGCTGTTCTCGGCGGGACAGGCGCCCTTCTACCAGACCGGTCCGAACCTGATCCGCGACGTCAAGTCGAACAACCAGACGCTCTACGACAACCTGGCGGTCGTCCAGGCCCCGCTCGGCAAGTCGAACGTCTCGGGCAAGGGTCTGATGAGCATCTCGGTCAAGGCCGACACAAAGTTCCCGAACGCGTCGATGGCCCTGGCCCAGTTCTTCACCAACCCCCGCAGCATGGTCCAGTTCGCCCAGCAGGTGGCGATCTACCCGTCGTCCCCCAAGGCGTTCGAGGATCCGTTCTTCTCGTCGACCCCGTCGGCGATCGAGGACAGTGCCCGGCCTCTCGCGAAGGACATCATCGCGACGTACGCCGACATCGTCCCGACGATCCCGAAGAAGGCCGACGTCAACGAGATCGTCAAGAAGGCGGTCGAGTCAGCCCTCTTCAACAAGGTCTCCGCCCAGGACGCGCTCAACAAGGCCGTCCAGGACGCGAACGCCTTGATCAACGGCTAGCCAACCCCCAGCTCAGCGGCCCGCTCGTTTCCCCCGACGGGCGGGCCGCGTTCACTCCACGGAGCGATGACGACGCGATGACCCGGCGCTTCAAGGCGACGCCTTACCTCTTTCTCCTGCCCGCGGTCGCGCTCATCGGCGTCTTCGTCGTCTACCCGATCCTGGCCGTCTTCTATTACTCCTTCACGGACTACGACATCGTCCGGCCGCCCGTCTGGGTCGGCCTGGACAACTTCCGGAGACTGCTCGGCGACGGGACCTTCTGGCTGGCCCTGACGCACTCATTCGTCTACCTGCTCGTGACCCCGACGATCATCGCCCTGTCCATCTGCCTGGCGATCGTCGTCAACCGAAAGCTCCGGGGAATCCACATCTTCCGGGCGCTGTACTTCGTGCCGGCGGTCAGCGGCTCGATCGCCATTGGGCTGTCGTGGCGCTGGCTGTTCGATCGGAACGGGTTCATCAACGGCATCCTGCAGTCGCTCGGCGTCATCGACACGCCGATCCAGTGGCTCGCCGAGCCCGGTCTGGTCCTGCCGATTGCGATGCTGCTCACGATCTGGGCGGGAATCGGCTACTACTCGGTGATCTTCCTGGCGGGCCTCCAGAACATTCCCGAGGAGCTCTACGACGCGGCGCGCATCGACGGCGCCAGCGACCTTCAGAAGCACTGGCACGTGTCGCTGCCCGGTCTCCGCCCGCAGATCGTCTTCGTCGCCGTCATCTCATCGCTGGCGGCTCTGAAGGTCTTCGACGAGATCTACGTCCTGACGTCAAGGTCCGGCGGGATCCTCGACTCCGGCGTGACGATGGTTTTCTACCTGTGGAAGCAGGCGTTCACGCTCCAGCACGCCGGCTATGCCGCCGCGATCGCGATCGTCCTGCTCGGGATCACCCTCGCGTTCTCGATCGTCAACGTCCGGCTTCTCGAACGGCAGGAGGGCGATCGATGATCGACGGCGGGCCGGCCGGCAAGGCCGCCGGGGCGATCGGCGCAGTAGCTTCCGCCGCGGTCCTCGAGCCGGTCGCCGGCCTGACCGGGGCGAGACTGCGACGTCGGCGCCGGCGCCGGGAGCTAGCTTCGAACGCGGGCTGGTACGTCGTCCTGACGGTCTTCGCAGCGATCACCGTCTTCCCGTTCCTGTGGATGCTGCTGACATCGCTCAAGGGACCGGCGGACCCAATCGCCTCGGTGCCGCCCCAGCTCATCCCGGGCCACCCGACGCTGGCGAACTATCAGCGCGTGCTCGACAGCCTGCCGATCCTGAAGTTCTTCCAGAACAGCATCGTCGTGTCGACCGCGGTGACCGGCCTCAACGTCCTCGTTTCGGCGATGGCCGCGTACCCCCTGGCAAAGATGCGGTTCCGCGGGCGGGAGTGGATCTTCTACCTGCTCCTGGCGACGCTGATCGTGCCCACGCAGCTGACATACATCCCGAGCTTCATCCTTGCAGTCAACGTCTTCCACTACTACAACACGCTGCCCGCCGTGATCTTCCCGAGCCTCGCCAGCGCGTTCAACATCTTCCTGATGCGTCAGGCGTTCCGGAGCGTCCCAAATGACCTGATCGACGCGGCAAGGGTCGACGGGGCAGGGGAGTGGCGCGTGTGGTGGCAGATTCTCCTGCCGATCGTCCGGCCCTCGCTGGCGGCCGTCGCGATTTTCACGTTCGTCACGTCGTGGAACGACTTCCTCTGGCCGTCCCTCATGCTTCACGACCGGACGCAGATGACACTGCCGGTGGGGTTGGCCGCGCTGCAGGGCTTCTTCTCGTCCGACTTCCGCTCGATCGCTGCCGGCGTGACGATGACGGTGATCCCGATCCTCCTGTTCTTCATCGTGGTCCAGCGCTACTTCGTCCGCGGGCTGGCCGGCGCCGTGAAGGGATGACCGCGGCCCGCGACCGGATCCTTCTGTCGTTCGACGGGGATGAGCTCACCGGTCGCGAGGCCGAGGCGCTTGCGGCTCGCGCGGCCGGCGTCACGCTCTACCGCCACCTGAACGTCCGCTCCGCGGCGCAGGTCCGCGCGCTGACCGACACGCTGGGGGCGGCCGCGGCGCGGCTGGGGTTGCCCCCACCGCTCATCGGCGCCGACCACGAGACCGGCCAGCTCCACGCGATGGGCGACGATGCGACGCCGTTCGCCGGGGCGATGGCGCTGGGGGCCGTCGACGACGAGGGGCTGACCGAGCGCGTCGGGGCGGCGATCGGCGCGGAGCTCCGGGCGATGGGCATCAACGTCGTCTACGCGCCGGTCTGCGACCTGGCCACGAATCCACGCAACCCCGTCGTCGGCATCCGATCGTTCGGTGACGACCCCGGGGCCGTTGGGCGGCACGCTGCGGCGATGGTCCGCGGCCTGCAGTCCGCTGCGGTCGCCGCGACGGCGAAGCACTTCCCGGGTCACGGGGAACCGAGCGGCGATTCGCACCTTGGGCTGCCCGTCATCGACCGGTCCGCGGACGAGCTGCGCGAGCGGGAGCTCGTGCCGTTCGGCTCGGCCATCGAGGCCGGCTCGCGTGTCGCGATGGCCGGCCATCTCGCGGTGCCGGCGCTGACCGGCCGGCGGGACCGGCCGGCGACCGTCGCGCCGGAGATCCTCCGGACCCTGCTCCGCGGCGACCTCGGGTTCTCCGGGCTGACCGTGAGCGACGCGCTCGACATGAGCGGGGCGGCCGGCGACAACGGGACCGGGGTGGACGTCGAGGCGGCCCTTCTGGCCGGGACGGACCTCCTGCTCTGCGGCCCCGATCCGGCGGCCCAGGCGCGTGTCGAAGCCGGACTGGGGGCCGCCGCGTCCGGCGGGCGGATCGACCGGCGGGATGCCGAGGGCTCGTCCGCGCGTCTGGCCGATCTCCGTGGCTGGCTCGCGCGGTTCGATCCGCCGCCGGTCGATGTCGTCGGGAGCCCGGCGCATCGGGAGCTCGCGGACGAGCTGGCCGGGCGCTCGATCACGCTGATCCGCGACCGCGACAGCCTGCTGCCGTTGCGGGTCGGGCCCGGCGCACGGGTCCTCGTCGTCGAGCCCCGGCCGCGCGATCTGACGCCGGCCGACACGACCTCGTGGCTCGATCCCGGCGGGCTGGCCGCCGCCTTGCGAGAGCGCTGGCCGGGCGCGGAGAGCGTCGTCGTCGAAGCCGCCATCTCGCTCGAGGACATCGCCGGCCTCCGGGCGCGCGCCGCGACGGCCGACGCGGTCGTCCTCGGGACGGTCGATGCGCTGGGTCAGCCGACGGTCGCAGACCTGGCCCGGGCGCTCCTCGAGACCGGCCGGCCGGTGGTGGCTGTCGCGCTTCGCGCGCCATGGGATGCGGCGGCCTATCCCGAGGTCGGGACGGTGGTCGCGACGTTCGGCATCCAGCCGCCGACGCTCCGTGCGCTGGCCCTCGCCCTGGCCGGCGACGCGCCGATCACCGGCCGCTCACCGGTCCGTTTGCCCGCCTGACGGTCCCGACCCTTCGATCAGTCGCCGGCCGATCCGCGCTCCACGAAGGCACCCCAGCCACGGTCGCCGACCGCCCGACCGTCGCGGATGACCGCGCGCCCGCGCACGAACACGCTCCGAACCGCTCCGCTGACGCCCATCCCCTCGTACGGGGTGAAGTCGCTCGTGTGGTGGAGGTCGACCTGCCGGATCGTCCGCCGCGCCGCCGGGTCGAAGAGCACGACGTCGGCGTCCCGCCCGACCTCCACGGCGCCCTTGCGTTCGAGCCCGAACCGGCGCGCCGGCGTCGTTGCGACCAGGTCGACCAGCCGCTCGACCGTGATGCGCCCGCCGGCCACGCCGGCGCCGTAGGCGACCGCCAGCAGGGTCTCGATGCCTGGCGCCCCGTTGCTGATCTTGTCGAATGACACGCCACGGGCCGCCTCGCCCTTCTCGACCGAAACCCGATCCGGGACGTGGTCGGTGGCGATCATCGACAGCTCGCCCGCCGCCAGGCCGGCCCAGAGAGCGTCGCGATCCGCGGCCGGTCGGAGTGGCGGGGAAATCACGCTCTTCGCGCACTCGAGCGGGTCGGGCTCGTCGTACCGCGCGTCGGTCAGGGCGAGGTAGTGGGGGCACGTCTCGGCCGTCGCCCGGACGCCCGTCGCCCGCGCGTCCGCCACATGGCGGAGCGCGTCCGTGCAGGAGAGGTGAACGACGTGGACCGGCGCGTCGGCCGCGCGGGCGAAGGCCATCGCCCGGTGGGTCGCGACCGCCTCGGCCTCGCGTGATCGCGTGGCAGCATGGTGACGTGGTGACGTATCACCACGCTGAAGCGCCAATTGGACCGCCGCGTCGATGAGCACGGGATCCTCACAGTGGATCTCGAGCATCCCGCCCCGCTCCCCGAGGATCCGCAGCGCGTCGAAGATCGCGCGATCCGCGAGACGGAAGTCGAAGACCATGAACGCCTTGGCGGTCGGCACGCCGGCGTCGACCATCGCCGGCAGCTCGGCCAGCGGGTCGTCCATCCCGCCGAGGATCGCGGGGCTCAGGGCGTAGTCGACGGCGCTGTCCCCGGCCGTGACGCGCCGGAACTCGTCGACCCCGGTCAGGATCGATCGGTGCGCCGCCGGCGAGCAGCCCGTCCCCGGATTGTTGAACGCCAGGAACGTCGTCGTGCCGCCGAACGCGGCGGCGAGCGAGTCCTGGTAGAACCGATCCGGCTCCTCGTCCGAGGCGACCCGCGTGTGGGTGTGCACGTCGACGCAGCCCGGCAGCACGAGCTGCCCCGTCGCGTCGACGACCTCGCCGGCAGTCGCCGCCTGGCCTGACAAGTCGGCGTCGATCGCTTCGATCGATCCGCCGCGAACCGCGACATCGGCCCGACTCGAGCCACCGGCGGTGACCACGGTCCCGCCGCGGATCAGCAGGTCCGGCCCGACGCCAGTGATTGCCACGCCGCGAGAATACCGATCCGGGAGGGGTGCCCGTGCCGACGCCGTCCATGAGCGCAGAAGCCGTGATCGAGGCGATGACGACCTTGCACTCCGCAGGGATCACCGCCTGGATCGGCGGGGGATGGGGGATCGACGCGCTTGTCGGCGAGCGGACCCGCGTCCATCGCGACCTCGACCTGGCGATTCGCTCGGAAGATCTGGAGGACGCGCTGAGAGCTCTCAGCGCCCTCGGCTACGAGACGAGCCTGGACCTTCGACCGGTTCGCCTGGTCGCCTCCGCGGCTGACGGCCGATCGATCGACCTTCATCCAGTCACCTTCGGCGACGACGGCATCGGCCGGCAGCCGGGCGACGATGGCCGCGTCTTCGAGTACCCGCCCGACGCCTTCGGCCAGGGCACGATCGCCGGCGTCGACGTCCCGTGCCTCACCGCCGACCAGCTCGTCCGCTTCCACCTCGGGTACGAGCCGCTCGATCACGACCGGCAGGACATGGCCCTGCTCCGGGATCGCCTCGGCGTGGAGGTTCCGCCGCCCGATTGAGCCGGCGATTTCAGCCCGGCGCGACCGGCGTGTCGAACACCGCCTGGAGGACCGGATCGTGGCCGGCGAAGTAGTCGGCGGACGAGAGATCGGCCGCGATGTCCGGCTCGATCGTGATCCGCTGGTCCTCGGGCGTGCTTCGCTGCCAGTAGCGCGTCGCGACGAACACCGACTGGTCGCCGTACGGGAGGGCGACCTCGCGGGCGTCGCCGTACAGGTTCGGGCTGCCGCCCATCGCTTCGCCGGCGAATGTCGCCGCGCTCGATTGCTCGAGGTCCGTTGCGAAGTTGGCCGCGGCCGAGAACGTGATCCGCCCGATCAGCACGACGAGCCGGCCCGGTCGATTGATCGCTGGATCGCGCAGCACGTCCTCGAGGGGGCCCATCGTCGTGTTGTCGCCGCCGCCGTTGTGGCGCAGGTCGACGACGACGCGGGCGACGTCGTCCTGCTGCGCGCGGGCGAGGATCTCGTCGGCGACCCCGTTGATCCCGGACTCGACCGAGTTGTACTGGACGAAGAGCGTCCGGTGATCGGCCAGATAGGACCACCACAGCGTCTTGGCCTGGTCGCGGAGCCAGGGCGCGTCGGTCGGCGGCAGACGCAGAGGCTGCCCGCCGTGCCAGGCCACGTCCTCGTCGACCGTGATCGGGTCGATCGTCACGTCGCGCGCCTTCCCGTCCCGGCCGACCACGGAGAACAGCGCAGGCCCGGCGCGGTCGATGACGCCCAGACCCGCGAGGATCTCGCTCACCCCGGCGTAGCGCGGCGCAAACGCGAGGAGGCTCGAGTCGTTGTCGCGCGGCGAGAGCGGCTCGACGAGGCGGAGGACCTCGTCGATCGGGCGGCCACCGATCGCGGTGACCCGCGACCCGACGAGATCCTCGTACGGCGCCCGCGCGGCGGTGATCACGAGCCCGTCGGTGAACCGCCACATCCGGAGTGGGTACGCATGGACCCCGCTGCCGGGCGTCAGGAAGATGCCCGTGTGGCCGTCGCGGCCGTTCCAGCCCGGCATCGCCGCGAGGCGGACGAGCTCGACGAGGGCCGCGTCGTCGGTCAGCTCGGGGATCCGCGCCTTGACGGCGTCGGCCGCTGCGACCCAGTCGGCGCGGGCCATGCCGTGCCAAGGGTCCGGATGGAGGGACTCGCGGGCGGCCAGGAGGGCGTCGATGTCGGCGCGCCAGCCGGCGACCCGGTCGAGGGACGGGCTCGGGACGGGCGAGAGCGTTGGCGTCACCGAAGCCGCCAAAGGCGTGGCGCTGGAACCCGGACTGGCCGACGACACAAGCGGCCTCGTCGACGGCGTGACCAACCCCCCACAGCCGGCCACGATCAGCGCCAGCCCAGCGGCGGCGATCCTGCCAGTTCGTAGGATCGACATCGCGTCAGGCCGTCGCGTCCGCGGCGTCGTCGATGAGCCGGGCCTCGGCCGTCGTCGCCGCCCGACCGATCGCCCGAAGGGTCGCCCGCGCCTCCTCCTCGTCGAGCGCCAGCGCCCGGACGAATCGATCGTCCGCTGCCGCGAACAGGCGGGACGCCGCTGCCTGGGCAGCGAGCCCCGCGTCGGTGAGCACGATCCGGTACGACCGCCGGTCATCGGGGGACGTCGCGCGCTCGGCGTGACCTCGATCGAGCATTCGCCGGACGAAGTGCGACATCGAGGTCGGCGGCATCCCGGCCCGCGCCGCCAGCTCCGTCGGCGCGTGCGGGCCCTCGTCGAACAGGATGCTGTAGACCGCGTACTCCTCCGGCGTCAGTGGGCCGCCGGCCATCGCCGCGGCGACGAGGGTGCGCGCCGCCCCGGTTGCGGCGTAGAGCTCGAACAGAACGGAGAGCCTGGAGTTCGAAGTGCGTGGCACGCGACGATCCTACCAGATGGTAGCAACAGGCTCAGGTGACCTCGCGGAGTGTGATCCCCTGAGCGCCCTCCCAGAGGCAGCGCCGGCCGACCTCCCGCAGGCGGTCCTGCCAACCCTCGTCGGGGATGATCGTCGCGAAGTGGTTCGCGGCGAGCTGGCCGACCTTCGAGGACGTCGTGCAGGCCCCGTAGGGGAAGAAGATCTCGCACTCGCTGATGCCGCCCGGGTACATCGCCAGCATCCCCGGGGCGGGGTGGGACGTGTGGTTCTCGTAGTCGATGCCCGGCCGGAAGTCGCCGTAGGGGATCCACGTCGACTCGCCGCTCCAGCGGCAGTGGATCAGGCGCGACGAGATCGGCAGCATCCGCCGGATCGCCTCGATCGTCAGCGGCGCGTCGGGCTCCCAGCGGGCGCTAAAGTGGAGCTCGCCGACCTCGATCTGGAGCGTCGTCATGGACGGAGGATAACGGTGGCCGACGGCGCCCGACCGACGATCTCGACTCACGTCCTCGACACCGAGCGAGGCGTGCCGGCCGAGGGGATCCGCGTCACGCTTTCCCGCCTGGACGTCGCCGACAAGCCGGTGCGGATGACCCAGGCGCTGACCGACGGCGACGGCCGCGTCCGCGATCTCCTCGAGCGACCGCTCGTGGCCGGCGACTACCGCCTCGAGTTCGACGTCGCCGGCGAGGACGGGTCCTTCTTCACGAAGGTCGCGGTCGATCTCCGGATTGCCGACACGTCGCGGAGCTATCACGTGCCGTTGCTCCTCGCGCCCTTCTCAATGACGACGTATCGGGGCAGCTGAATGGCGGAGCCGGCCGTCGCGCGGCTCGACGCGCTGCCCGTGGACGCGTTCGTCGCGGCGGCAGCGCCCTGGTTCGAAGGCGCGCCGCGGTTCCTGCGACGGCTCGCGGCCGCGCGGCCCTTCGGGGACGCGGCGACGCTCTTTGCCCGCGCCGACGCGATCGCCGCGTCGATGCCGGAGGACGAGCAGCTCGAGCTGATCGACGCGCACCCACGCCTGGGCGCGCCGCCTGGGACGGTCTCCGAGGCGTCCTTCCGCGAGCAGGGCTACGACCGCGACCTGAGCGAGGCGATCGCCGACCTCGAGATCCTCAACCTCGCCTACGAGGCGCGGTTCGGCTTCCGGTTCTGCGTCTTCGTGAACGGCCGCTCGCGGCGCGCGCTCGTGCCGGTCATGGAGGCGGCCCTCCAGGCGGATCGCGAGGCCGAGATCCGGCGGGCGGTCCACGACGTCATCGCGATCGCCCGCGATCGCTTCGAGAAGGTCGCGGTCCGCGCGTGATCGAGGTCGGCCCGAACTCCTACGGCAAGTCCGCGATCCGCCTCGTCAAGGTCGTCCGGGGCGAGACGCCGCAGCGTGTCCGCGACCTGACGATCGCGATCGCGCTGTCGGGCGACTTCGACGCGTCGTATGACGCCGGCGACAACACCGGCGTCGTCGCCACGGACACGATGAAGAACACGGCCTACGCAATGGCCGGCGAGCACCTGACGGGCTCGATCGAGGCATTCGGTCTCGTCCTCGGCCGGCACTTCCTCGCGGCGGAGCTGGTGCGCGAGGCGCGGGTTTCCATCGCCGAGCATCGCTGGCTGCCGATCGGTTCGGCGCCGGATGCCTTCAGCCGCGATGGCTCGTTCACGCGGACCGCGGTCGTCACCGTCGCTACCGGCGGCGCCGAGATCCGCGGCGGCTTCCTCGACCTGTCCGTGATGAAGACCACCCGCTCGGCCTTCGCCGGGTTCCCGCGCGACCGGTTCACGACCCTCAAGGAGACCGACGACCGGATCATGGCGACGAAGGCCACGGTCGACTGGGGCTACGTGGCGGGCGCCGACGTCGACTTCGATGCCGCGTTCGACGCGATCCGGGCGACCTTCCTGGACGTCTTCGCCGCCCATCACTCGCCGTCCGTGCAGGCGTCGATCTGGATCGTCGGCAAGGCGATGCTGGAGCGGCACGCCGAGCTGACCGACGTCCGGATGTCGCTGCCGAACCTCCACCATTGGACGGTCGACCTGAGCCCGTTCGCCATCGAGAACGAGCGCGAGGTCTACGTGGCGACGGCTGAGCCGCACGGCCTCATCGAGGCAACCGTCCGGCGGTCGTGACAGCCTAGGTGTCACGCGGCCGGGTCAGAGTCCCGGTCATGGAAGCCCGCATCGTCCAGCTCCCGACCAACGAGATCCGCGTCGACGGCGATCGGATCGTCATCGAGCGGTTCGTCCTCCGCGACCCGGCCCTGGCGTCTGTCCTCATGCAGCGCGATCCGGCCGACCGGCCGGCGGTGGTCGAGCGCGCCCTCAAGGTCGGCCTCCTCGCGATCCAGGATGTCGCGGTGTCGATGGATGTCGACATGGTCCGGGACGAGTTCGACAAGCTGCTGCGCGCCAGCGAGCAAGCCAACACGAAGGCCGCCGAGGCCTTGGACCAGATGCTGCGCTCGAACTTCGCCGACGGCGACGGCCGCTTGCCGCGGACCCTCGAGAAGTTCCTCGGCGATCGCGGCCAGCTGCGGGCGTTCGTCGGCGAGCTGTTCGACGAGACGAAGCGCGACAGCGCGATCGGCCGGATGCAGGCGCTCCTCGGCACGTACTTCGACGGCGATGCCTCCAGGCTGGCGCTGCTCCTCGACCCGACGCGGCAGCACTCGCCGATGCATCAGTTCCGGTCCGAGGTGACGCGCGGGTTCGAAGCCCTTCACGAGCGCCTCGCCGCGATCGAAGCTGCGGCGGCGGCGCGGGGCGCCGAGCGGGCGCGGTCCGCGGCAAAAGGCGGCGACTTCGAGGACATCCTCGAGGCTCTGCTCGGAGACGCCGCTCGCGGACTCGGCGACCTGGTCGATCGAACCGGTGGCGAGACCGGCGAGCTGATCCGGTCGAAGAAGGGCGACTTCGTCGTGACGATCGATCCGGCCCGGACGGGCGGCGCTGACCTGCGGATCGTCGTCGAGGCGAAGGACCGCGGGATGTCGAGCCGGTCCATCCGCGAGGAGCTCCGCGAGGCCAAGCAGAACCGGGCCGCGGCCGTCGGGCTCGTCGTCTTCAGCCCGGAGCATGCGCCGCAGGGGATCGCCCCCTTCGACGTTCGGGCCGGCGACGTCTACTGCGTGCTCGACCCGGCCGCCCCGGATCCGGCGATCCTCGACGCGGCGCTCCGCCTGGCGCGCCTCCTCGCGATTGCCGGCCTGCGGGAGGTCGAGGCGGAGATCGACGCCGACGCGGTTCGGACGGCCCTCGCGGCGATCCGCGCCGACCTCGATGCACTGAAAGGGATCAAGGCGACCCTGACGTCGATTGCGAACAGTGCGGGCGGCATCCAGCAAGCGCTCGATCGGCTCCGCGAGGGGATCGTCTCCCGCGTCTGCGAGGCCGAGGCGGAGATCCGCTCGACGAGGTCGCCGGCGCGCTGATCTTGCCCCGATCGGCTAGGGTGGTCCTATCGGGTCCGGTGCGGTGAGGACTGGCGGGCCACCAGGCGGTGGGACCACCGGGGTATTGGTTCACGACGGCCGACCCGCGAGTCTGTCGAGGTAACGGCCGCGCGCGATCGGGCGAGGAGTGCCCGGGTGGCCGACGCCTCGCTGGACCCCGGAGAGCACATGCGTCGACTCGCCACCGCCATCGCCGCCG
>Ga0070696_100002315_pt1 | contig 12568 bp, 14 predicted proteins | sample KBSK1253metaG_FD_65474 | JGI IMG/M metagenome (GOLD analysis project Ga0070696, IMG submission 65474) | Corn, switchgrass and miscanthus rhizosphere microbial communities from Kellogg Biological Station, Michigan, USA - KBS K1-25-3 metaG | ecosystem: Host-associated > Plants > Roots >... | reverse complement strand
CTGCTGGGCGTCCGGTTCCGGCCGGGCATGGCGACCGCTTTCCTTCAGATCCCTGCCGCAGCCCTCACCGACGATCGCGCGCCGCTCGAGGCTCTCTGGCGCGATGGCCAGCAGGTAGCCGACTACGTCGGCTCTGCCCTCCGCACCGACCAGGCGATATCCCGTCTGGCCGAGACCCTGACCTCGCGGCTCTCCCGCATCGCCGTTGTCCCGCCGGATCTCCTGGCCGCTGTAGAGCGGATCATGGCCCGCGGAGGCCGGATCGACGTGTCCCGGCTCGCGACGTCCTTGGGGGTCACCCGCCAGCATCTGGCCCGCCGCTTCGCGGCCCACGTCGGGGTGACCCCCAAGACCTTCTGTCGGGTGGTTCGGCTCTGGAAGGTCCTGCGGTCGACCGACGGCGGCAGGGTGAACTGGGCCGGCCTGGCCGCCGACCTCGGCTACAGCGACCAATCCCACCTGGTAACCGAGTTCCGCAGCCTCACCGGGCTCACTCCCAGCCGCTGGATCGCCACCCGAAGCCCCGGTTCCAAATCTCCAAGAAACCGGCTTCAGCTCGCCCTATAGTAGACCTCTAGCCGAGGTAAACAGTGAACGGTAAACGGTAAACGGGCCACCCCCATCCACCGGTAACTGTGTTCATCCCCGTTCACCGTTCACCGTTCACCGCTTTCCGTTCACCGTTTCCCGTTCACCGTTTCCCGTTCACCGTTTACTGCTTTCCCTGGAGGTCCGCGTGCCGTCAGTCAAACTGAACAAGCTTTCACCTGTCCTCGTGGTAGACGCGATCGAGCCCTGTCTCCCCTTCTGGGTCGACCGGTTGGGCTTCGCCAAGATCGCCGAGGTGCCTGAGGGCAACCGGCTCGGCTTCGTGATTCTTCAGAAGGATGGGATCGAGGTGATGTATCAGAGCCGGGAGAGCGTTCGGAAGGACATACCCGCGATGGCCGATGTTCCGGCGGGCGGCACCAACCTGTACATCGACGTGGCCGATGTGGCCGCGATCGAGAAGGCGGTCAAGGGGCTGGAGATCGTAGTGCCGCGCCGGAAGACGTTCTATGGGGCGGACGAGATCGGCGTGCGGGAGCCGGGAGGGAATGCGGTGATCTTCGGGCAGCATTCATAGGTTGCGGACGATAGCCTCAGTACCGTCCGCCCTACAGGAGCTTCACCATCCACTCCCCCAGCACGAATCCCACCGCCGCGACCCCCAGGCCGACGATGAACATGTCGAGGCCGCTGCGGAACACGCCCCGTCCGGTGAAGAAGCTCCGCGCCGCGCCAACGCCGAAGTGCGAGATCATGGCGACCGCGAACGAGGTCCACACCGCCCACCGTTCGTTGACGAGCAGAAGGGGAGCCACCGGAATGAGGGCGCCGAGCGCGGTGGCCAGTCCGGTTACCCATCCCTCGCGAAGCGGGGTGCTGGTCGCTTCGCTGATCTTGAGCTCCTCCCGCACCTGCTCCTCGAGCGCCCGGTCCGGATCGATCATGAGCTGGGTTGCCAGGGTCGCGGCCTGGGCCTCGGGGATCCCCTTGGCCTGATAGAGCAGGCTCAACTCCTCCCGCTCCAGGTCGGGCATGAGCCGGATCTCCTCCCGCTCCATCGCGATCTCGTGCTCGAACACCTCTCGTTCGCTCTTGGCGGCCAGGTACCCCGAAGCCCCCATCGAGAGGGCGTCCGCCACGGTTCCGGCCAACCCGGCCACGATCACGGCGTGCTCCACCGTACCGATGTTGCCCTGGGCGCCGATCATGCCGGCGACCAGCCCGAAGTTCGCGGTCAGCCCGTCGTTGAAGCCGTACACCACGTTTCTGAGAAACCCGCCGGCACCGGTCTTGTGCCAGGGCTCCCCTCCAATCCCGCTCATCTGAGCCAAGGTCTCGGCGTGTTCCTTGGATTCCTTGGCCAGCCGCAGGGCCGTTGGGCCGACCGCGCTGTCGGGTGCGCCCCTATAAAGGTTGAGGTAGCCCTTTACCTCGCGCCCCTCTTCCTGGAGCAGCATGGGCAGCAAGATCCCGCTCCCCATCCGCCGGGCGACCCAGGCCCGGAGCCGGGCACCTCGGGAAGGGGCCGGGACCGGCGCCGGTTGGCCGTTGTCGTCCAGGAGCTTGCGCCACATCTCCACGTGGCGATCCTCGACCGACGCCAGCCGCCGGTACAGCTCTGCCTTGGAGGAGTCCCGCTCCGCGTCGGCCAGCTGCCGGTAGAGAAAGGCCGCGTCCGCCTCGTCCTCCAGGTGGTGGCGCCAGATTCGAACGTCCTTGGGGTCAATAGTTGTAGCCATGTCATGAGTATATCTGGTCTTTGGTCGTTGGTCACTTATGTGTCTTTGGTCGTTGGTCATTGGTCTCTAGTCCTGAATGCCGAGCCTCCGATACCTCGGACCAAAGACCAAAGACCAACGACCAATGACCCTTTACCAAAGACCAACGACTAAAGACCAAAGACCGCATTAACTTGCAACCGGCGATGCGAGACGCCACTGCGACTCTTGGGGAGCCTCCCGCATCCTTGCTTTCACGATGACCAGGACATTGCTCATGGATTCCTACCTTCTCGCTGATGCCGAGACGGTGGTTGCCCGGGCCAAGGCGGGTGACACGGAGGCGCTCGAGGCGCTGTACCGCGCCTTCGAGATTCCGGTGTACAACCTGGCCCGACGGATCTGCCGGACCGCCGAAGACGCCGAGGACGTGCTCCAGGAGACCTTTTTCGAGGTCTGCCGCAGCATTGGACGGTATCGCGAAGAGGGGAGTCTCTGGGGTTGGGTGCGAACCATCGCGTCGAGCAAGGCGTTGATGCGGCTTCGTCGTAATAAGTATCGCGAAACTGAAGAGCTGCACGATGAGGTTGTCGGTCGGAATCGGGAAGACAGTCACCTCAGGATGGATCTGGAGGCCGCCCTCGAGCGGCTCTCCGAGACGTCGAGAGCCGTGGTTTGGCTGCATGACGTCGAGGGGTATACCCACGAAGAGATCGCCGAAATGATGGGGAAGACCCCCAGTTTTTCGAAGTCCCAGCTGGCCCGGGCCCATGCTCGCCTCCGTCGCTGGCTGGGGGAGGAGGTAGCCTAATGAGTCATCTCTCGATGGAAGAATTGGTCGCGCTGCGGGAGCCCGGTCTGGAACCGGGGGACGCGGCGGCTCGGGAGCATCTGCAGACCTGTCTACAGTGCCGGGCGGAAATGGAGCGACTGCACCAGCGGGTCGCCCGGCTCAAGGCACTGCCGCCCCTTCGGCCGGCGCGGGATCGGTGGCCTGAGGTCAAGACCCGTCTCCAGGCCGAGCGCCGCCGATACCGGACTCGAAACGCCGGTCTGGCGGGACTGGCTGCAGCGGCTTCGATCGCGCTGGCCCTCGCTCTCTCCCACGGTTCCTCTCCAGATCAATTCGCGCAGTCCCGACAAATCGAGGAAGCCATGGAGCGCTCCCAGGCGCTGGAGAGCGCGCTCAGCCAATACAACCCCGAAGGCCGGGTCCTCGACGGGCGCACCGCGGGCATTGCCCAGGAGCTGGAGGACCGGATTGCTCAGGTCGACCGCGAGCTGGAGATGACTGACTTGCAGGGCCGTGAGGCGCGGGACGCGAAGCTGCTGCAGCTGTGGCGGGAACGGATCGGGCTGCTGGATGCGCTGGTCGATGTCCACGTGACTCGCGCCAGTAACGTGGGGCTCTGACCCACCCGAAGGAGTGCACCATGCGATACCATCCCTTTCTCAGCGCGGTTCTGGGCCTCGGCTGGCTCGCAGCCGGACTGCCCGCGGTCGGCCGGGCGCAGGACAGAGACACGACCCCCGCCCCCGACCGGATGGAAATGCGCTCGAGAGAGGGACGCGAGCCTCTCATGCGGGCCCTCATGGGCCGTCGGGCCCGGCTGGGCATCAAGGTCAACCTCCAGGCGCGGGAGGCCGACTCCATCGGCGCCTACGTAGACGCGGTCACTCCCGGCGGCCCTGCCGCCAAGGCCGGCATCCGTTCGGGCGACATCATCACCAAGATCGACGGAAAGTCGGTGCTCGCGGGACGGGATGCTGACGAGACCGATCGGCGGCAGTCTCAGCCTGGACTCCGGCTGATCGAGCTGGCCGCCAAGCTGGAACCCAACGATACCGTCGCGGTGGAGTTCCGCCGGGGTAAGGACCGGAAGACGGTATCGGTGGTAACCGAAGACGAGCCGGATGTGGTATTTGAAGGTCCCGCCGGCCCTCCCTCCGCGTTCCAGTTCCATGGACCTGACGGGGATGGCCGGATGGCGGTGGGCGGCTTCATCGACCGGTTCGACTACCCTGGGCGGCCCCTCGCCGAACTGGAGCTTGCGCCACTCAACCCGGACCTGGGTCAGTACTTCGGAACCTCAGAAGGGGTCCTGGTGATCAGCGTTCCCAAGGAGTCGGGGCTGGGACTCAAGGGCGGGGACGTGGTGCAGGCGGTGGACGGTCGCAAACCGGCCGGCCCCTCGCATCTGCTCCGAATTCTGCGCAGCTACGAGAAGGGCGAGACCTGTAAGCTGGACATCCTGAGAAACAAGAAGCACGAGACCGTCACGGCTCACCTGGACGAAGCCGAGCACTGATGTGCTCTTGCTCACAGAGGTTTGGGCGTACGTTAGCTATTAGTTTTGCCCACTCTGGAGGCAAATATGGGATTCCTGTGGACCCTGATTATCGGGCTAGTCGTGGGGGCGATTGCGAAGCTCCTGATGCCCGGACGTGATCCTGGCGGGTTTATTGTCACCATGCTGATTGGCGTCGCCGGCGCCCTGTTGGCGGGCTTCCTGGGCCGAGCACTGGGCTGGTACACCAACCCGGGTGAGGGTCCGGGCATCATCGCCTCGATCATCGGTGCGATGATCCTGCTGCTCCTTTACCGGCTGTTCGTGGGACGGAGGGGGACCACAGTTCCCTAGACTGCGGTAAGAAGTGAGAAGTAAGGAGTGAGAAGTGGGTGCGGCGTTGGCTGTCCGCACCCAAATCTCGCTCCTTTTTGTTTGCGACCAACAGCAACTTCTCACTTCTCACTCCTTACCGCCCTACCGCCCTACCGCCTTCCCGCCCTACCGCCTTTACCGTCCTTACCGCCCTTCCCGGATGCACCTTGCGCCCCAAATCGGCAAACATCGCCAGATCCAGGCTCTGGGCTCCGTCGCTGACGGCTTGCTCCGGCCGGGGGTGGACCTCGACGATCAGGCCGCAGGCCCCTGCCGCTAACGCGCCCAGGCTGAGCGGCGTTACCAGCGAGCGGACTCCGGCGGCGTGGCTGGGATCCACGATCACCGGGAGGTGGGTTCGCTCCCGGACCATGACGACCGCGTTCAGGTCCAGCGTGTGCCTGGTTGCGCGCTCGAAGGTTCGAATGCCCCGCTCGCACAGAACCACCTGCGGATTTCCTTCGGCCAGGATGTACTCCGCGGCCATCAGCCACTCCTCGATGGTCGCCCCGGCGCCGCGCTTGAGCAGGATCGGCTTGCCGCTCCGGCTGGCGGCACGGAGCAGGCTGAAGTTCTGCATGTTGCGCGCGCCGATCTGGAGCATGTCGGCGAAGTGGGCCACCACGGCAACCTCTTCCCAGCTCAACACCTCGGTCACCACCGGCAGCCCGGTGCGCTCCCGCGCGTCGGCCAGGTAACGGAGACCCTTCACCCCCAGCCCCTGGAAATCGTAGGGAGAGGTCCTCGGCTTGTACGCGCCGCCCCGGAGCATGTCGCCACCGGCCTCGGCCACCGCGGCTGCGGTCTCCAGGATCATCAGCTCGCTCTCCACCGAGCAGGGCCCGGCGATGAGCACCGGCTCCTCGCCGCCGAAGCTGAGATGGCGGACCGGTACGATGCTGCCCTCCGGGTTCCGGCGGCGGTCGATCAGGGGCACGTCGGGCTTCTTGGTGTGATGGGCTGGGGTCGGGGGCGGCGCTGACAGCCTGGACCCCTCCACCCACGCTTCATAGCTGCCCAGCACGACCACCCGTGCCGCCAGGGCCTCCACTTCCTCCAGGGCTTCGGCCAGCCTGGGGTCGTTAGCAGCCCCGTCCACGTCCACATAGAACCGGTACGTCCAGGGGGCGGCGCGCTCCGGGCGCGACTGCAGCGCCATCAGGTTGACCCCCCGCACGCCAAAGGCCTGGAGGGTGAGCGCGAGCATCCCCGGCTTGTGATCGATCAGCACAATCAGCGACGTCTTGTACCGGGTGGCGCCCCCTTGGGCAGCGGGCAGAGGCGCGCTGGTCGCTCGGGTAAAGGTGAGAAACCGGGTCTGGTTGGTGGGATCGTCTTCGATTCGCTCAGCCAACGGGACGAGCCCATGGGCATCCGCGGCCGGCCGGGCGGCGACCGCCGCCAAAGTCGGGTTCCCCTCTTGCGCCACGATTTCCGCGCTTCCCGCGGTATCCCAGGTGCTCACCAGCTCCACGTCGGGCAGGTGCTGGGAGAGCCACTCGCGGCACTGTCCCAGGGCCACTGGGTGGGACAGCACCCGGCGGATCCCTTCGAGCGGGGCGCCTGGGAGGGCCATCAACGTGAGATGGACCGGAAAGAGGATCTCATGGGTCAGCCGCAGCGTGCCGTCCCCGAACGCTTCCTCCAGGAGATCGTACGTAGTGGTGACCGATCCGATCAGCGAGTTCTCGATCGGCAGACACCCGGCGTCGGCCCTGCCTTCTCGGACCGCTGCCACGACGTCCTTCGCCTCCTTGCAGGGCAGGGTTTCCAGAGCCGGCCAACGCCTCCGGGCGGCCGCCTCGCTGAAGGAACCGTGGGTGCCCTGAATCGCGACGCGCATACGTACGCTCCGTGGATGAAAAACAAAAACCCCGCCGGTTGATCCGGCGGGGCGTCGAGTGGTCCGGGTCGGTGGCTGCTACTGCACGCTACCGACACCGGACGGGCATCGAGCCGCGCCGGCGGGGGTAAACGCGAAGTAGAACCACGAACTATTCGAACGGACCATGGTGGGCAACGTACCGTTTGGGGGAACTGTTTGTCAAGCTAGGCCCCAGTCGTGGCCGCGACGGCGCCCGGCCGGTACTCGGGTGCGTTGTCGGCATAGCCCCACATGAACGGCGGCTCAGCGCCGCAGGCGCGGGCGTAGACGTACAGCTGCCCGCGGTGGTGCAGGAACTCGTCGTGCAGAATGTGGAAGGCGACGAAGCCGGGCCAGGTCTTGTTCCAAGGCGTCGTGACCATCGCTGCGAGCTCCGCGTCGCCGATCCGCTTCACGGCCGCGTCCGCCCGCTCGAAGCACTCCCGCGCAAAGGCCACGAGCGCCGCCTTGTTGCCCAGCTCCGCGGCGGTCTTTCCCTCCGACGACTCGTCGGACGTGATGCGGCCCTTCGCCACGCCCTCGGCAATGTCACGCACCACCGAGCCCGAGATGTGCACCACCAGCTCGGCCGGTGTGCGCATGCCGGGCACGCAGTGGGTGGCGTAGCGGTCGGCGGGAATCGTCTCGAGCAAGCGGAGATACACGCCGTACTTCTGCCGGAACTGGTCCCACATCTGATCGAGAGCGGTCTTGTCCATGGTTCGCTCCTCTTGAGCGTGTTAGGGAACACTGGGCTCTCCGTCCTCGTCACCTCGCGGCGTACACGGTCACGCTGAGGCTCCTCGGCGCTCCCGGTACCCGCTCCTCAACGTCGGGGTAGATCTTGTCGAACAGGTTACTCGCCTTCGCTTGCACCACCGCACCAAACACCGGACAGGCGATCCGCAGGTCCAGCGTCGTGATCGCCCCGCGCGGATCGAGCGGGTAGGCCAAAACTTCCTCGACCCGGCTCCGCCAGCGGAGGTCGAGCCCCAGCAGGCCCCGGAGCAGATTGAGCGTGCCGGTCACGTTGTGCTTCGACCGATAGGGAAGCGGGCGCTCGGTGTCAAGGTCCTTCGAATTCAGATAGAGATAGGACGCGTCCAGGTCTACCCGGTCCGGGACCAGGCTCGCGCGCACCGCCAGGTCGAGCCCGCGGACCCGCGCCCGGCTCACGTTGCGGAACTGGAAGACGAAGAAGCTGTCCGGCGCCACGGCCGGGCCGATGAGGTCGCGGTACTCGGTCCAGAACGTCGTCGCGTCCACCGCCAGCCGGCCGGTGGGGCGCGCGGCCGAGCCCAGCTCGGCGGCCCACGCGTGCTCGCCGTGGAGCTCGGGGTTGGGGATGACCCGGAAGCCGGACTGCACCGCGCTCACGAACTGCTCGATCGCACTGGCCGCGCGGTATCCCCGTGCGACCGACGCGCGGAGGTCGAGCCGGTCCGCGGCCCTCCACACCAGCGCCAGCTTGGGGTTGATCGAAGCCTCGTCGCCGCCCTCGCTGGTGTCGTGGTAGTCGAGCCGCGCGCCGAAGGTCCCGGTGACTTGTCGGCCCAGCGGCATCTCATCCTGGGCGAAGGCGGCCGCATCCCACAGCCACGGGGTGCCCAGGAAATTGGAGCTTATCCGCGTGCCGGCGCCGTCCAGGCCCAGCGTGATCGTCTGGCCGCTGCTCGGAAACAGCGAGAGCTGCGCAGTCGTCCCCGCCCGCGTGGCGCGATGATAATCCTGGTTCTCAACGAAGTAGTTCTGGTTGCTGTTGTAGTTGAGCGCCGGGCTCACCCGGAGGACGGCTGTCGGGCGGGCGAGCGGGGTGAAGGTGGCGCCGCCGAGCAGGAATCGATAGGCGCTGTGGTCGCCGAGTGATGCGGGGTCCACCTTGAACGGCGCGTCCGGCGAGCGCCACGCGAGGAAGTCTCCGGAATCGTTGTACGACCACATCAGGTAGCCGTCCCATGGGTGCGCGCTCTCGGGCGGGCCGGTGAGCTTGGCGCGTAGGAACCAGCGATCGTACTCGCCGTTCTGCTCGAAGCCGTCCGAGGTCTCGCGAGCCAGGGCAAGTCGGGCGCCGATCGGGCCCAGGCGGCGCGAGTGCTGCAGCATGACCCCGCGGTCGCCCAGCGTGTGTTGGGTGAAGTCGTAGCGGCCCGGCGGGTCGTACACGCCGGCGTGGGTGCGGATTACCGTCTCGGCATCGTCGCCGATCGGCGTCGTGACCAGGTTCACCACCCCACCGAGTGCGTTGCTCCCGTAGAGGGCCGAGGCGGCGCCCTTGACCACCTCCGCCTGGTCGAGATCGAGCAGCGGCATCGCCTCCCAGATGAGCTCGCCCCCGTCGCCGCTTAGCGCGGGGTGGCCGTCCACCAGCATCAGCACCCTGCTGCCCACGCCGCCGGCGGACCCGGTGCTGCCCCGGATGTCCATCTGTCCCGCGCCGTTGAACGTGACGCCGGGGACGAAGGCGAAGGCGCCGTCCACCGTGGTCACGTCGCGCCGGATGATCTCGTCGCCCCGGAGCACCGCGACGCTCGCGGGCGCCTCCTCGGCCCGCTCGGGCGCGCGGCTCGCGGTGACGACGATGCCGGGCAGGTCGAGCGCTACGGCGCGCATCGTCACCGTGACCCGGAGGGTGTCCTTGGGTGTGACGTCGAGCGCGGGCAGCGTATCGGGAGCGTACCCGACGAGGGAGACCAGGAGCCGGTAGCGACCGGGCGCGAGCCCACCGATGACGAACCGGCCGTCCGCGCCGGTGGCGCGTGCGGCGAGCCCGCCCGGCTGCAGCAGGATACGGGCGCCCTCCAGCGGCCGGCCGGTTCCGCCCTCGCTCACCTGACCGGCGATGGTGCCGGGCGCCTGCGCGCGGCCCGCGCGGGCGAGGCCGGCGCCGAGCAGCGCACCCAGGGCGAGCGCGCGGTGAGCGAGCGACACCGGCTACTGCTTTTGCCAGACGGTGATCGTGCGGACGCCGACGGCCGTGACGTCCACGCTGAGCATTCCGGTAGTCTGGTTGTAGGTGAAGGTGCCGGAGGACTGGACGCCTTGGTTGGTGGTGGACGTCTGGGTCCAATTGCTGCCTGAGATCGTGTAGGTCCCCTGGTCGGTCGTCGGGGGCTGGCCTTGCACGTTGATGGTCACGTCGTAAGTGGTCGCGCCGAGGACGAGCGTGCCGGTCACGGCCGGCGGCGTGAGGGTCGGGTTGGGCGGGTTCTCCAAAGAAACGAGCGCGTACGTGGCTGGCGGCGGGGCCGGGTTGGAGTTGGACGGACCGGTATGGTCGCTGCCGCATCCGAGCTCCGCAGCCGCCACGAGCGTGGCGAGAAGCAGAAGCACGGAACGCCGGGGACGCATTGGGCACCTCCACAGGAGCTGAGAGTCGAGCGCCCGGTCGCTCGGCCGGGGCGCGACGACACGTTACCGCGCCAGGGAGTGGGCCGCCAGCGACAATTTGGCCTCCCGAGCCCGGTTATCTTGCCCGCGTGCCGCTCCTGATCCTGGTCGTCTGGCTCATTCTACCGGTTGCCGGTCAGGCCCAGGGGCTTCCGGCGTTCGCTCCGATCAATCCCATGGCCACCTCGCGCAGCGGGCTCGCATTCGAGCCATACCGCGCCGAGCGGCCGGGAAAGTGGAGTGGCTCGATCTCGCTCGATTACGCCAGCACTATCGAGGTCAACCAGCAGTCAGCGGCCACGTACATTCTCGATTCGGAGCTGCTGCGAATTCGGCTGGACCTGTTCCGTGACCTGACTCCTCGGGTGTTCTTGAAGGCGGGGGTCGAGGTCGACGGCGCGTACGGCGGATTTCTCGATGGCTTTCTCCACTGGTATCACAACCTTCTAGGCGTGGACATACCGGAGCGGGACAAGCGTCCGAAGAACTCGTTTCTCTATGAGGTCGCCCTCCCGGGGCGTACCGCCATTTTTCGGCGGAGCAGCGATCTCTTCCTGGGCGATCTTCGTGTGGGTGGCGGATTCCGTCTGCGGCCCGGGCTGCAATCGGTCGTCTACCTGACCCTGCCGACCTCAACCGGGCCGGAGGGCTACGGTCGCGGAGTCGTGTCAGCCAACCTGGTCAACACGCTGCAGGCTCGGCTCTGGCGCCGGCTGATCTTCGAGGGAAGTCTGGGAATCGGTTACACGCCAACCCACGGCGACCTCGCCTCGGTCCAACGCGAAACCATGGTGTCCGCCAGCTCCGGCCTTCGCTTTCGGGTCCTGGGGCGGCACTCGATCTACGCCAACGTGTTCTATCATTCCCCGTACTATCGCGGGACCACCTTCGACGCCCTTGATCGACGCGACCTCTCGGTCGACTTCGGCTGGTTGCTCCGACTCAAGAACGGTGGCGATTGGCGCATCGGGATGACCGAGGATCTGGAGCCTGGCGGTCCGGCGGTGGATCTGATCTTCAGGCTGGGGCGGAGCTTTTAGGCGGGAAGAGAAACTGCTCCATGTTCTGGAGGAGAAATTCTTTGGCCTTCGAATCCCTTAGATTCAAACCGTAGTGATTGATCAGTTGCTGCTGGGTCTTGAGCCATTCGGCCCAGCACACGCCACAGATGTCCTGGAACACGCGGCGGCCCAGATCGTTTTGAAACGGTTGGAATGCCATCGGGTCGCGGTCCTGACCGCAGCGGGTGCAATGCACGGTAGCCATGGGGCGCAAGATAGACCCCATTGGGAGTGTGATCCAGTGTACGGGCCGGTCCTAAGTCATGTGCTACTATGCTGTATCAGGGTGTGAGTTGTTTGTAGTCCCCATCTTGATGCCGGATGGCTCGCGCCCCACTGGCGGTTCCAAGCGCCGTCCCGATGCCGAAGAGGATCGCGGTGGGAAGGCTTACCAGGGGCAGGAGCGAGAGCGGCCAGAAGGCCAGGGTGGCCAGAACCCCTACGATCAATGGAGTGAAGGGCGACTGGACCGCATCCACGAAGCGGAGCCGCTTACGGACAAAGCTGCGGGCGAACAGGTACCCCACACCTGCAGCAGCGAGGGCGATCAGAAGCTGGATCATAGGGTTATCCCGGGTCGAGGAATGAGCGTCGCGTTACAGTACGAAACGTACTTGGGAAAGATTCACGCCGAATATGCGTTAAAGGAGCCAAGAAGCTACTGTGAAGGTACGTATCGCGGGTGGCAATGATCGTGTCCTTGCCCAGCGTCTCTGAGGGAAGGAGCCCAACGATGCTGAGACATCCGACGGTGCAGGTGCCGAACATCGGTCCCATGGACCATGCGTGGGACTTGTTGGGTGAATGGCAGGCGGAGTTCGAAGTTCCCGAGGCCGAAGTGCCAGTGCACGGGAAGGTGATGTTCCGCTCTTGGACCGACGCCGAGCTCCAGCTCGATCCGATCGAAGCGGCGATCGCGGGCATTCCCTCCAGCGTTCCGCTGGAGCGGGCCAGCGAGATCCATCTCACCGATGCCGGCGGCGGCGCGCTCCAATGGGTGCTTCACGCGCCTTCCACCAATTGGTCGCTTCAGGCCACGATGTGGCCCGGCTCACTCCATCTGTTCGTGCACGATGCCGATGACGATGAAGAGCAGTTGTATCGCGCCCGTGCCACCCGAGACCAGGAGTATTACCTCCGGAAGTATCCGATCGTGGATGGGGAGGAAGAGCGATGAAAGGTGAGACGTAAGACGTGAGACGTGAGAAGTGAGACGTGGGAAGTGAGACGTGAGAAGTTGAAAGGGTGAAGGGTGAAGAGCGAAGAGTGAAGGGGGTCGCGGTCTCCTTCACGCTTCACCCTTCACCCTTCACTTTTTCATGCTTC
>Ga0070696_100002313_pt1 | contig 12575 bp, 8 predicted proteins | sample KBSK1253metaG_FD_65474 | JGI IMG/M metagenome (GOLD analysis project Ga0070696, IMG submission 65474) | Corn, switchgrass and miscanthus rhizosphere microbial communities from Kellogg Biological Station, Michigan, USA - KBS K1-25-3 metaG | ecosystem: Host-associated > Plants > Roots >... | reverse complement strand
CCGTGTTTCGCGCTGACCGGCCCGTACGCCGGTTCCGACGCCACCTCGATTCCCGACGTCGGCATCGTCTGCAGGCAGGTGGTCGACGGCGTCGAGACGCTGGGCATCCGGCTCACCTTCGACAAGCGCTACATCACGCTGGCGCCGGTCGCCACCGTGGTCGGCCTGGCCTTCCGCATGTACGACCCCGAGCACCTGCTCGGCGACAAGCAAGACCTCGGCATCACCCTGGCGTTGCTGCCGCGCTCCACGCCCGGCCTGGAAATCGGCCGCCGCCACTTCCCGCTGAACATCCCGTTCCAGAACGGGCCGATCCGCGGCAAGGACGTGTTCGCGCCGCTGTCGGTGCTGATCGGTGGCCCGCAGATGGCCGGCCACGGCTGGCGCATGCTGGTCGAATGCCTGTCGGTGGGCCGCGCGATCTCGCTGCCGTCCAACGCCACCGGCGGCATGCGCGCCTCGGCGCTGGCCACTGGCGCGTACGCGCGCATGCGCAAGCAGTTCGGCCTGGCAGTGGCCCGTTTCGAGGGCGTCGAGGAGGCGCTGGCGCGCATCGGCGGCCTCACCTACGCCACCGCCGCACTGTCGCGCGCCACCGCGGCGGCGGTCGATCGCGGCGAGAAGCCGGCGGTGCCGTCGGCGATCGCGAAGTACCACGCCACCGAATGGGCGCGGCAGATCGCCGCCGACACCCTGGACGTGCACGGCGGCAAGGCGGTGCAACTGGGCCCGAAGAACTACGCCGGCCGCGGCTGGTCGGCGGTGCCGATCGCGATCACGGTGGAAGGCGCCAACATCATGACGCGCAGCCTGATGATCTTCGGCCAGGGCGCAGTCCGCTGCCATCCGTATGTGCTGAAGGAAATGCAGGCGCTGGCGATCGCCGACCGCGGCGAGCAGCTGAAGACCTTCGACCGCCTGCTGTTCGGCCACCTCGGCTTCGGCCTCTCCAACGCGGTGCGCAGCTTCGCGATGGGCCTCTCCGGCGCGCGCATCGGCGAAACCGCCGGCGACGCCTACACTCGTCGCTACTACCGCAAGCTCGGTCGCTACTCGGCTGCGCTGGCGCTGTGCGCCGACGTGTTCATGGGCGTGCTCGGCGGCAAGCTGAAGTTCAAGGAGAAACTCTCCGCGCGCCTGGGCGACGTGCTCAGCTACCTGTACATCGCCAGCAGCATGCTCAAGCGCTACGAGGACACCGGCCGGCCGGAAGCGGATCGCCCGTTCCTGGCCTGGGGTTTCCACGAGTGCATGTGGCGGATCCAGAACGCGCTGGACGGCGCGATCCGCAACTTCCCGGTGCGCCCGGTGGCGTGGCTGCTGCGCGCGCTGGTGTTCCCGCTGGGACGGCGCGAAGTGCCGCCGTCGGATCGCCTCGGCCGCCGCGTCGCCGCGCTGCTCACTGCGCCGAACGAGGCGCTCGATCGCCTCACCGACTGGGTCTACACCACGCCCACGGCGAACAACACGATCGGCCGCATGAAGGCGCTGCTGCCGGACGTGATCGCCGCCGAGCCGGTCGAGCGCAAGTTCGGCAAGGCGCAGAAGGCCGGCCAGTTCGCCGCGCACGACTACCTCGGCCAGCTCGCCGAGGCGCAGCAGGCCGGGGTGATCTCCGAAGCCGAGGCCGACCTGCTCCGGCGCGTGCGCGAAGGCGTGTTCGAGTTCATCTCGGTGGACGACTTCGATACCGACGAACTGCGCGCGTTCAAGGCGCGGACAGACGCCGCGTAAATCGAACCCACCGGCCCGCTTCGCGGGCCGGTGCTTTTATGGAGGATGGAAAGATGAGTGCCTCGGTGTTGTCGCTGTACCGCCGCATCACGCGCTGGCCGGCGGGCCACTGGATCTTCTCGCGGCTGGTCTGCCTGAAGGCGCCGTACTTCGCCACGATCGCGCCGCGCTTCGTGGCACTGGCGCCGGGCCGCTGCGAGGTGCACATCCGCGACCGCCGCCGCGTGCACAACCACCTCGGCACCGTGCACGCGATCGCCTTGTGCAACCTCGCCGAACTCAGCGCCGGGGTGATGACCGACGCGACCATCCCGGCCGACATGCGCTGGATTCCCAGGGGCATGACGGTCGAGTACCTGAAAAAGGCCATTGGCACGATGCACGGGGTCGCCACACCGGCGGCTGTGCTGACCGATGCCGGCGGTGGCCAGGACTGGCCGGTCGAGGTGCAGGTCACGGATGCCGCCGGCGAGACGGTCTTCCGCGCGCGCGTGACGATGTGGGTGTCGCCGCGCAAGCGCGCCTGAGCGCACTGCCTGCGCGCGGTCAGTCCGCCAGCACGCAGCGGTTCTTTCCACTGCGCTTGGCTTCGTACATGGCGTGGTCGGCTGCCTGCATCAGACGCACGTCGGCGTCGGGATGCTCGTTCGGCCGGTACGGTGCGATGCCGATGCTGGCGCCGACGCGCACCTCGATCGCGTCGCCATTGACGCTCAGCACGTAAGGTTCGCCCAGCGTGGCGCACAGCTTCGTGCACAGCGCCAGCACCAGTTGCGGGTCGTTGCCGAGATCCTCCAGGATCAGCGCGAACTCGTCGCCACCCAGCCGGGCCACCGTGTCGTTGCCGCGCAGGTGCGCCGACAGCCGTGCGGCAATCTCCTGCAGCAGGGCGTCGCCGGCGGCGTGGCCATGGTTGTCGTTGACGCGCTTGAAGCCGTCGATGTCGATGCAGGCCAGCGCAAAGCGGGTGAGGTGCCGGTTTGCGCGCAGGATCGCGCCGTGCAGGCGGTCGTGGAACAGGATGCGGTTCGGCAGGCCGGTCAGGGCGTCATGGTGGGCCTGATGGCGCACCATTGCCTCCATCAATTCGCGCTCGGCGATTTCCTGGGTCAGTTGCTGGTTGCGTTCGGCCAGCTCGTCCAGCGCGTGCTGCAAATTGGCGCGTGCCGTGTACAGCTCCAGGAACACGCGCACCTTCGACTGCAGGATCACGTCGTCGATCGGCTTGGCGATGTAGTCCACCGCGCCGGAGCGGTAGCCTTTGAGCCGGTTCATGTCGTCGACGTAGGCGGCGGTGACGAAGATGATCGGCGTGTCGTGCAGGTGTTCGGCCTCGCTCAGCAGCGCGGCCACTTCGAAGCCGTCCATGTCGGGCATGCTGACGTCGAGCAGGATCAGCGCGAATTCGTGGTCCAGGCACAGCGCCAGTGCCTCGTTGCCGCTGCGCGCCTCGAACAGCTCGGCGCCGCAGTGGGCGAGCAGCCGGTGCATGGCGACCAGGTTGGCGGCGGTGTCGTCGACGATCAGGATCTTCGGCAGCATCGTGTTCACCAGGCAGGCGGGCTTGGGCCTACCATAACCTCTGCAGCCGGCGGCGGGGAGGAATGCCGCCGGACTCAGTGTCGCAGCCAGGCCAGCAGGGTGGCTGCCAGGCGGTCGAGGTCGATCGGCTTGGACAGATAATCGCTGGCGCCCATGGCCAGGCACTTCTCGCGATCGCCGTGCATCGCCTTGGCCGTCAGCGCGATGATCGGCAGGCTGCTGTAGCGCGGTTGCGCACGGATCGTGCGGATCATTTCGTAGCCGTCCATGCCCGGCATCATGATGTCGATCAGCAGCAGTTCCGGCATGGTCTCGTCGGCCAGCATGCGCAGCGCCTTGGCGCCGTCCTGCGCCAGGCTCACCTGCATGCCCCAGCCGCGCAGCACTTTGGACAACGCGAACAGGTTGCGCATGTCGTCGTCGACCAGCAGCACGCGGTGACCGGCCAGTTCGCCGCCGGCCGCCGTTGGTTGGCCGGTCGTGGCGCGGGGCAGGGCAGCCTGCCGGTCGGGCATGGCATCGGATTCCGCCGGGTCGGCCGGCGCGATCGCCGGCGGCATCTCCGGCAACAGCACGGTGAAGCGGCTGCCGCGCCCCAGTTCGCTGCGCGCGACCAGATCGCCGCCCAGCATCCTCGCCATCCGCTGCGAAATCGTCAGGCCCAGGCCGGTGCCGCCGAACTGCCGGCTGGTGCCGGCATCCACCTGTTCGAAGGCGTTGAAGATGCGTTCGAGCTTGTCGGCGGGGATGCCGATGCCGGTGTCGCTGACGGTCAGCGCGAGCAGCGGCTGGCCGCGCAGCAGTTCGGGTACCTCGGTCTCGCGGTCGGGGCGGCCGATGTGCATGTTCACCGCACCTTCGGCGGTGAACTTGAAGGCATTGCCGAGCAGGTTGTTGGCGATCTGCTCGAGTCGGGCACCGTCGGTGTGCAGGGTCGCCGGCAGGTCGGATTCGATCTCCAGCGCGAACCCCAGCGACTTCTGCGCGGCGACGGGAGCGAACGTGCGGCGCAGCCGCCGCCCCAGTTCGGCCAGCGGCAATTCGTCGAGCACCAGCTCCACCTTGCCGGCCTCGATCTTGGACAGGTCGAGGATGTCGTTGATCAGGTGCAGCAGGCTGTTGCCGGCGTCGTGGATGACCCGTGCCGATTCGACCTGGTCCGCGTCCAGGTTGCCGCCGGCGTTGTCGGCCAGGTCGCGCGACAGGATCAGCAGGCTGTTCAGCGGCGTGCGCAGTTCGTGCGACATGTTGGCGAGGAACTCGGACTTGTACTGGCTGGCCCGTGCCAGTTCGGCGGCCTTGTCGGCGGTTTCCTGCTGCAGGTCCTCCAGCACGTATTTCTGCCGGTTCAGGTTGTCGGTCATCTCCCGCAGTTCCTCGTTGGACGCCTGCAGCTCGCCGGCCTGCACGCGCAGCTCCTCCTCGGAGGCAATCAGCCGCCGGGATTGTTCTTCCAGCTCCTCCGTCTTTGCCTGCAGCGCGTCGTTGTTGTCGCGCAGCACCTCCTTCTGCTGGCGCATCACCAGTTCGGACACGCGCAGCTCGTCGGCCTGTTCCTGCGTGCGCAGCAACAGGTTGTGCGTACTGATCGTGCGGTTGAGGTTCTCCAGGCTCAGCGCCACCAGCGGCAGCAGTTCATCCAGCAGTCGCTGCAGCAGCGTGGTCAGCGGGGTGAAACCGGCCAGCTCCAGCACGCCGATCAAGGTGTCGCGGTAGAGCACCGGCAGGATCGCCAGGTGGCAGGGCAGCGCCTCGCCGCTGCCGGAGTCGATGTGCAGGTAGTTGGCTGGCACGTCGTCCAGGATGATCGCCTTGCGCTCGATCGCGCATTGCCCGACCAGCCCCTCGCCGGGCAGATACTGGTCGGCCGAACGGTTGCTCAGGCGCAGGCCGTAGCTGCCGAGCAGGTCGAGCCGCTGGCGGGTGTCGTCGTACAGGTAGAACAGGCCCACGCCGGCCTTGCACAGCGGCACCAGCTCGCTGGTCAGCCACTGCGCGAACTCCTTGTGCGTGGTGGCCTGCAGCAGCAGGTGGGAGATGCCCGACACCTGCTCCTTGATCCAGCCCTGCTCCTGGGTGTCCAGCGACATCTGCCGGAATACGTGCAGCGCGCGGCCGATCTCGCCGATCTCGTCGCGGCGATCGACCCGGCGGATCTCGAAATCATGGTCGTGGTTCGCCAGCCGGGTCAGCCGATCGGTCAGCATGCGCAACGGTTGGGTGATCAGGTGCAGGGTCAGCCGGATCACCGCGATGCCGAGCAGGATGCCGAGCACGGCAGCCAGCAGGTTGATCACGCGGGTGTTGCTGAGCGTGCTGTCCAACTGCTGGTTGCGCGCAGCCAGCACCTGGTTTTCCGCGGCGGCCATCTGGTCGAGCATGGCGCTGATGTCTTCGATGGTGACGGTGCGGTGTTCCAGGTAGCTCGACTGTATGCGCTGGTGCTCCAGCGCCGTTTGCACCGGATCGGCTGTCTTGAGGTGTTCGAATGGGTCGATCGCCTGGCTGGTGAATTCGCGCTGCCACTGCGCTGCCATCAGTTCCAGCCTGTCGATGCGCGACAACTGCAGCGGGTTGTCCGCCATCAGCCGGCGCAGTTCGGCCAGACGCTTGCGCAAGTCGACCGTGGCGTTCTCGAACAGCTCGCGCTGAGCCTTGCTTCGGGCCAGCATGTAGCCGCGCGCACCGATCTGGCTGGTCTGCGCCGCCCGCTGCACGTGATCCAGCGCCAGCAGTGCCTGGTAGGTGTGCGTCGCCCACTGGCGAGTGTTTTCCTGCTGGCGCAGCGAATGCAGCGTGATCATGCTGGTCAGCAGGAACAGCCCCAGCAGCAGGCCGATCGCCAGCATGATCTTCCGCTGCAGCGGCTGGTCGGCCAGCCAGGAATTCGTCGAATGGGTCAGGCGCATGCGGCGATCATCCCAGTTTACGCGGCGGACTTCCCGTGAGTGGAGGCAAACGGCGGGTTTGCCGATTCAGCGACGGCGCCAGGCCGGCGGCACGATCGAACCGCGTCGCCGCGCCACGACCAGCAGGCCGGCCGTGCACAGGGAGCACAGGGCCAGCGCGACCACCGACGCCTCCGCGCCGAACACGCCGCCGCTGAGCCAGTCCGGGCCGCTGCGGGTGGACACCAACCAGCCGTCGGCGCGGGTGCCGGACACCGGGATGCCGTAGATCGTGCCCTGGGCGAAGTTCCACGCCGCGTGCAGGCCCATGCAGAGCGACAGCGAGCGGGTCAGGTGGTAGAGCATGCCGAACAGCAGGCCGGCCTCGATCGCGATGGCGGCTGAACTCCACAGCGTGGCGCCGGGGTTGGCGATGTGCGACGCGCCGAAGAACAGCGCCGAGATCACCAGCGCCCACCAACTGCCCAGGCCTTCCTCGACGATGCGGAACAGCACGCCGCGGCAGATGATCTCCTCGCCGATGCCGGCGCCCAGCCCTACCATCAGCAGGGCCGGTACCCATGGCGCATCCGGGTTGGTGCCGGTGACGTGATAGCTGCCGAGCAGGTACAGCACGCCGACCACCGCACTGAACAGCAGCAGGCCGGCGAGCGTGCCGAGGGCTCCGTCCGGCAGTAGCTTGCGCGGAGCCAGTTCCGTGACCGCGCGGCGTTCGACGAACCGCACCAGCAGCAGATAGGCGAGCAGCGCCGGCACCGCACGCATCAGGAACTGTGCCAGGCCGTGGAGGGTGGCCGGGGCATCCTTGCCGAGCCAGCCCAGCGGACGCAACAGCGCCCCCGACGCAAAGCTCAGTGCCATGAACAGCAGCACGAAGATCACGATCCGCGCCAGCGGCGAGAACAGCAGCCAGCGCTTCCAGCGCGCGGCGTCGGGTGGCGTGGTGAAAGCGACAGTCTGGTCGTGCATGCGGATCCCCCGGCAAAAATCCGCACGTTAGCAGTGGCCCGACGCTATTGCTACAGGTCCAGCACCGCCGCGTGTTCGCGCGTGTTGGCGAAGCGCACCTGCGGCCAGCGCTCCTGCGCCAGTTGCAGGTTGACCCGGGTCGGCGCGATGTAGACCAGCTCGCCGGCGCCGTCGATGGCGAGGTGCATCGCGTTCTTCTCGCGGAACTCCTCCAGCTTCTTCTCGTCGTCGCAGTGCACCCAGCGCGCGGTGCTCACCGTTACCGGCTCGAAGCTGGCGTCGACGTTGTACTCGTCCTTCAGGCGGTAGGCGACCACCTCGAACTGCAGCACGCCGACCGCGCCCAGGATCAGGTCGTTCGACATCAGCGGGCGGAAGAACTGGGTGGCGCCTTCCTCGGAGAGCTGCGCCAGGCCCTTGTGCAGCGCCTTCATCTTCAGCGGGTCGCGCAGCCGCGCGCGGCGGAACAGCTCGGGCGCGAAGTTGGGGATGCCGGTGAAGGTGACCAGTTCGCCCTCGGTGAAGGTGTCGCCGATGGTGATGGTGCCGTGGTTGTGCAGGCCGATCACGTCGCCCGGATACGCCGTCTCGACGATCTCGCGGTCGGACGCCATGAAGGTCAGCGCGTTGGCGATGCGCACTTCCTTGTTGGTGCGCGTCTGGATCATCTTCATGCCGGCGTTGTAGGTGCCCGAACACACGCGCATGAAGGCCACGCGGTCGCGGTGCGCCGGGTCCATGTTGGCCTGGATCTTGAACACGAAGCCGGAGAGTTTCTCTTCCTCCGGTTCGATCTCGCGCGTGGTGGTGGCGCGCGGGCGCGGGCTGGGCGCGTGCTCGACGAAGAAATCCAGCAGCAGCTGCACGCCGAAGTTGTTCACCGCCGAGCCGAAGAACACTGGGGTCTGTTTGCCGGCGAGATACTCGTCGATATCGAACGACGGCGCGGCGCCCTGCACCAGTTCCAGTTCCTCGCGCAGCTCGCGCATCGCCTCGGTACCGATCTTCTCGGCCAGGCCGGGCGCGTCGAGGCCCTTGAAGATGGTCGAGTCCTGCCGCGTGAAATTCTTGCCCGGCTCGAAGATGTGCACCTCGTCCAGCGCCAGGTGGTACACGCCCTTCAGCCGCTTGCCCATGCCGATCGGCCAGGTCAGTGGCGCGCAGGCGATGCCCAGCACCGACTCCACCTCGTCCAGCAGTTCGATCGGCGAGCGCCCTTCGCGGTCGAGCTTGTTGATGAAGGTCATGATCGGCGTGTCGCGCAGCCGGCACACCTCCATCAGCTTGATCGTGCGTTCCTCCACGCCCTTGGCGCAGTCGATCACCATCAGCGCCGAGTCCACCGCGGTCAGCACGCGGTAGGTGTCTTCGGAGAAGTCCGCGTGTCCCGGCGTGTCGAGCAGGTTGACGATGTTGCCCTCGTACGGGAACTGCATCACCGACGAGGTCACCGAGATGCCGCGCTCCTTCTCCAGCGCCATCCAGTCCGAGGTGGCGCTGCGCGACGTCTTGCGGCTCTTCACCGAGCCGGCCATCTGGATCGCACCGCCGAACAGCAGCAGCTTCTCGGTCAGCGTGGTCTTGCCCGCGTCAGGGTGACTGATGATGGCGAAGGTGCGGCGGCGGCGGGTTTCTTGGAGATGGGTGGGCATGGGGGAGCGGGTCGGCGGGAGCGCGAACCGGTAATTGTAGCGTGGATCAGCGGTGGCCTTGGTGCAGGCGAGAGATCATGGTCATCCCGACGAGCAGCCAGATGACTGCGCGGGACGCCGTTCAATGCACTGGGGTAACCCGATAGCGACCGTCGTCGTACAGCACCGGCATCCACGCATAGCGCAACCTCTTCGCGTTGCGCGCCTTGGCGGGGGGCACCCTCATCTCCCTGGCATATTTGCGCAGGATCAGGCCCAGGTCCGGTGTGGGGACGGCGTCGAGCAACCAGGCATCAGCCACTGAACCGTCGGCGTTGAATGCGAGCAAATAGTCGGCAAAACCGGCGTATGGGGCGATGCGCCCGCCGGGCGCGACATACGGTCTGGCTTTCGGTCCGGGGTGGAGAACCTCTCCCGTGAACTTGCTGTCGGTACCCGCCCGGATGTCTGCGTCATGCGAGGCGATGAAGCTGTCCACGTCGCGCATGACCTCGGGCATGGCTGATTTTCCCAACTTGTCGATGATCCGTTGCACGAGTTCCGCCGCGTAGCCGTCATGCGGACGGTCGCCCTTCGGCAGCAGCAGCGCATAGTGTCCGTATATCTGCGCCCAATTCATGGCTTCGCGATACTGCCGGGTGACGAGTTTGATTTCGGCCATTTTGGCCATCGCCAGGACACTGCCACGCGTGGCGGCGTTGCCCAGGTAAAGGCTGGCCTTGACGAGATCCTGCCGGACCAGCGAGCCGGGCGCGTGCTGGCCCATGTGGTACAGGGAGCCGAGCACGTACAAGTCATGTTGATCACCGGTCTGCGCGGCTCGCTCGATCTTCGACAACTCCTGCCGGCGCTGGGCGAGCGGGGCATTTTTGTCCAGCACCCAGGCCCAGGAAGCGTTCAATGCGATCCTGCCTGAGGCCGCGGCCGGATCTTGCGTCGATGCTGGTGTCGCGGCGGATGCGCTGCCGCACAGAATCAGGAATACCCCGAGGATCGTCACGAGGTTGTGCCGGCGTTTGTCGCTCATTTCACCGTTTCCATCCGTCGGTCGGGTCGTGCGTTGGAAGTGTCGAGAGCAGACATTACGGCAGCTCGTTATCGTGCGCAAAAGAAGAGCCCGGGAATCGCTCTCCGGGCTCTTTCATGCGGCATTGACGGCAAGGCCGCGACTCCTCATTTCGCCAGTTGGCTCAGCACCCGATGCCAGAACTCCAACCCCGCCGCGACTTCCGACGCCGGCAGCCTCTCGTTGAGCCCGTGCGCAAACGTGTCGTCGGGTTTGGTGAAGGCGGCATCGATGCCGTAGCTGGGCACGCCGGCGTTGCGGAAGTGCTTGCTGTCGGTGGCGCCGGCGGACATGCTCGGCACCACGTCCACGCCGGGGAAACGCTGGTGCACGGCGGCGGTGACGGCGGCGATCACGTCCGGGCGCAGCGGCGAGGCAGCGTTGAGCACCGGCGGAGTGGACACCCGGGTCACGCTGGCGGACTTGTCGTCGATCAGCTTGACCAGGGTGTCGCGCACGCTGTCGACCGACGTGCCCGGGAAAATGCGACAGTTGATGTTGACGCTGGCGCTCTGCGGCAGCGCGTTGACCGCGTGGCCGCCGTTGAGCATGGTCGCCACGCAGGTGGTGCGGATCTGGCCGACGTAGGCGGGGTCGGCGGAGATGGTGGCTGCGGCGGCGGCATCGTCGGGATGGGTGGCGAAGCGGGTCATCGCCGCGCCGAGCGGGCCGGGGGTGTGGGCGCCGAGGGCGCGCAGCGAGGCGAGCGTGATCTCGTTGCTCTGCGGCGGAAACTGGTGGGCGGCGACGCGGTTGATGATGCGCGCCAGTCGGTAGATCGCATTGTCCGCGCTGGGTTCGCTGGAGTGTCCGCCGGGCGAGGTGAGGCTGATCTGGAAGTCTGCATAGGTCTTCTCGGCGGCCTGGATCTGGTACAGCAAGGGCTTGCCGGTCTTGGGGTCGAGGGTGCCGCCGCCGGCGTCGGCGTTGAGCAGGAATTCGGCGTCGTGATAGCGCTTCGCCAACTCCTGGGTGGAGGCCATCGCGGTTTCTTCGTCGCCGGACAGCAGCAGGATCAGGTCGTGGCGTGGCTTGAAGCCTTCGCGCTTGAAGCGGATCAGCGTCTGTACCAGCACCACCGCCGCGGCTTTCATGTCCGCCACGCCACGGCCGTAGAGGTAGCCGTTCTCCTCGACCAGGGTGAATGGGTCGCGGGTCCAGTCCTCGCGCTTCGCCGCCACCACGTCCATGTGTCCGGACAGCAGGATCGGCTTGCCTTCGCCGGTGCCGCGGTAACGCGCCACCAGCGCGGCGGTGTCGCCCACCGGGATGATCTCGACGTCGCTGGCGGCAAAGCCGCCGGCCTTGAGCTTGCCGGCCAGATAGGCGGCAAGCACCGGCACCTGGTGCTGGCCCTCGACGGTGGGAATGCTGATGGCGTGCTTCAGCGTGGCCATGGTTTCGGGCAGGGCTTCGGCCGTGGTGTCGGCGTGAGCCATGCCGATGCCGGCGCAGAAGAGCAGCGTGGCCGCCGCGGCGGAGCCGAGTGCGCGTGGAGCTTTCATGCGAGATCCCCTGTGCGTCCTGAACGATGCCCGAGTATGCACGGCGACTCGCGCGCCTGCATAGGCCGGGCGCGCGGCGCCATCGTGCTAATCTTGCCGTCGCGCTGGCGGTGATGCCGCCAGCGCGACCCCTTGGGGAGTAGCCTGCCTCGTTCCGACGAGGCGTCTTCGTCAACATGCTCGGCTTGTCCTGCCGTGGCGAAGACACCGATCCTGGTTGGCGAGACCAACGGCTGACGGCGCCACGGCGGTGGGGCGCGCCGTCGTGCCGTTGCGCCTTGCCCGACCGAATGGCCACCCATGAATCCCGTCTCCATCCTGCTGCTCGGCTTTGCCATGTCCACCGACGCGTTCGCCGCGGCGATCGGCAAGGGCGCGGCGATGACCAAACCCCGACTCGGCCAGGCCATGCGCGCCGGTCTGATCTTCGGCGTGATCGAGGCGATCACGCCGGTAGTCGGCTGGCTGCTGGGCAAGGGCGCCGCGCGCTACATCGAGGCCTGGGACCACTGGATCGCGTTCGGCCTGCTGCTGGTGCTGGGCCTGCACATGGTCTGGAACGCATTGACGCCGGATGCGGGCGAGCCGGTCGACGAGGCGAAGCAGCACGGTCTCGTCGGCCTCGCCATCACCGGCCTGTCCACCAGCATCGACGCGCTGGCGGTGGGCGTGGGGCTGGCCTTCGTCGACACGCCGATCGTCGTGGTGGCACTGGTGATCGGCCTGTGCACGTTCAGCATGGTCACGCTGGGCATCATGCTCGGCCGCGTGCTGGGCGCGATGGTCGGCCGGCGTGCGGAGATCATCGGTGGCCTCATCCTGATCGGCGTGGGCGCGGTGATCCTGTACGAGCACCTTTCCGCGTGACGGGCGCCCCATGAAAAAACCCGGGGATCGCTCCCCGGGTTTCGTGGCTTTCCCGCGGTGCCGGGTTGCCTACAGCTTGTAGTTCACTCCGAGCATCACGGTGCGACCCCAGGTGTCGTATTCCAGCGGGCGCGTCACCTGCACGCCGTTGGGCAGGCCGGAGATCTGCACGCTCTTGTCCGCCGTGTTGCTGAGGTTGCTGACCTGCAGCAGCAGCGACAGGCCGCTCAAGTTGCCCTCGGAGAAGGCATAGCCGAGCTGCAGGTCGGTCTGCCGGTTGGCCAGGATCTTGGTGTAGCCGAGCTGGTCGAACAGCGCCACGGCCTCGCCG
>Ga0070696_100002312_pt1 | contig 12579 bp, 14 predicted proteins | sample KBSK1253metaG_FD_65474 | JGI IMG/M metagenome (GOLD analysis project Ga0070696, IMG submission 65474) | Corn, switchgrass and miscanthus rhizosphere microbial communities from Kellogg Biological Station, Michigan, USA - KBS K1-25-3 metaG | ecosystem: Host-associated > Plants > Roots >... | reverse complement strand
AGCGTATTGACGAGCGAGGTGCCGAGCGCGGTCGTGAGATTGATCCGCTGCACTTCGCCGCCGGAGAGAGTGCGCGACTGGCGATCGAGATTCAAATAGCCCAACCCCACGTCGGCCAAATACTTGAGGCGGGTGCGGATTTCCCGCAGCAGCAAGCCGGTGGCCTCATCGAGCGGCGCCGGCAATTTCAGATCGGCGAAGAAGCGGCGGCTGTCGTCCAGGGCCAACAGCATCAATTCGCGGATGTTGACGCCGGGATTGCCGATGCGCCACAGCAGTGCCTCGGGCTTGAGGCGCGCGCCGTGACAGGCACTGCATTCGGTGTAGGAACGATAGCGTGAGAGCAGCACGCGGATATGCATCTTGTAGGCTCGGGTCTCGAGCCAGGCGAAGTAGCGGCGCACGCCGTACCAAATGTTCTTGGTCCACTCGCCTTCGCCTTCGATCACCCAGGTGCGTTCGGCATCGGTCAGGTCGCACCAGGGCCGGTCCAATGGAATGCCGCGTTTGCGGGCGAACTTGAGAAGATCCGTTTGGCACTCTTTATAGGATTCAGACTGCCAAGGCTTTATGGCCCCCTGGCGGAGACTCAAGGCCGCGTCCGGGATGACCAAGCCATAGTCGACCCCGATGCTGCGGCCGAATCCGCGGCAGGTCTCGCAGGCGCCAATGGGTGAGTTGAAGCTGAAGGTGCTCGGAGTGGGGTCCTTGTAGCTGATGTCGCAGTCCGGGCAGTGCAGCCCGGTGGAGAAGCGCCAGGGTGCCGCGAAGGCGGCGGCACCGGAGTCGCCGGCACCGGAGTCGCCGGCACCGGCACCGGCACCGGCACCGGCGCTGGCGTTGTTACCGGCAGCGGCGCGCGGGTATACGTCGAGGCGGCCTTGGCCGACTTTCAGCGCTGCCTCGATGGCATCGCCGGCGCGCGCGGGGTCCACCGTGGACCAGCGAAAGCGGTCTTGAATCACTTGCAGGGTGTTGCCGCGCTTTTCGTGGATGCGGGTGTAGCCTTGCCGCTCGAGCAACCGCTTGATTTCGGCTTCCGTGAAATTTTTCGGTATGGGCACCGGAAAGGTCAGCAGCAGCGGCGGATCGCCATGATCGCGCGCGAGGGTGTTCAGCGAGAGTTGAATGCTGGCGGGCGTGTCGCGGCGCACCGGGCGGCCGCAGCCCCGGCAGTGAAGAACCGCGGCGCGCGCGAACAGCAGCTTCAGGTGATCGTTGAGCTCGGTCATGGTGCCGACGGTGGAGCGTGAGGTTCGCACCGGATTGGTTTGATCGATGGCGATCGCGGGCGGGATCCCTTCGATGCGATCGACCAGGGGCTTGTCCATCCGGTCCAAGAATTGCCGGGCGTAGGGAGAGAAGGTCTCGACGTAGCGGCGCTGACCCTCGGCATACAGCGTATCGAATACCAGTGAGGATTTTCCGGAGCCGCTGACTCCGGTCACGACGATCAGCTCGTTGAGGGGCAGATCGAGGTCGAGGTTTTTGAGATTGTTTTGACGCGCGCCACGGATGCGGATGGCATCCGAGCGGGGCGGATCGAAGGGTGGCATCCGCTCAGTTTACAGCGAATCGCCGGGTCTATTGGTAATCGAGGGGTACCTATGGACAATCGACCGGGTACGATGGAATCGGCGCGCTCAGCGCCCCGCGAACTGCTCCATCATGAGTCCGGTGCCGCCGCGCGTGACATGCGCCACGATGGCGGTGCGGCGATGAATCTTGGTCACCAACCCTAGGTTGATCGCGAAGGCGAGCTGCACCTGTTGTCCCTTGCGCAGTCCGAGATTTTCCGTTTCGACGAACACGCCGTTTGCGCTCAGGTTTTTAGCCTTGCATATCCGGCTCTTTCTCCCCGACATGACCACGTACACGGTGGTGCGTGCGCGGTGGCGAGTGTGCAAGCGACGCTCCATCCGTTTGATCCCTTCGGTTGATCATCAATGTGAGGTGTCCATTATGCACATCGCGAGGGAGTTAGCGAAGGGTTCGATTGCAACGGCATATATGTAAGGCGCCGTATCGATATGTAAAATCAAGGGCCTGGAGCGAGGCCGGCGATACCCGCGGCTTCAAGCCACGTCTTTGCGCCGGATGGCGAGTTGTTCGGGGGCTTCGATGCCCATCTTCACGCGCCGCCCGGTTCCGCCCAGCAGGGTGATCAGTATGGGTCCGTTGGCGAACAGTTGTGCCATGGTCATGTTCGCGTCCACGCCGTCCGCGGGCAGTATGACTATGGATTCATCGGCACGGCGGCTCAAGACCAGCATAAATCAAGCCCGCGCCAGCGCGTGCAGCGCCTTGGCGAATGTTTTTCCATGGGGGCCGTAGGTCATGGGCGAACCGCCACGGACGATGTCGAGCAACTGACGAGTCTGGTGTTGCCTGACATGAATGATGTGGCCGTTGACTTCGTTCGCGGTGCGGCAGCCCGCCATGAGTTCCATCAGCGCGCGCCAGCGCTCGGCAACGGTGGCGGCAATGCCTGGGGCCTGGGGAGCGGCGCACAGGGTGCGGCGTTCCTCTTCGAGCCTTTCGATGGTGCCCAGAAACTCGACTTTCTCGGCGGCACTCTGCGTCACCGCGTCGGGCGAGTCACCGGTCAGCGCGGTCCGTTCCGCGGCCAGCGTGGCCGCCAACGAGCGCGCGACCTCGATCTCGCGATCCAGTAAATCTTCGAGACGGCGGCGCGCGTCCTGGTTCATTTGCCTATTTCAGCCCGCGCTCGAACTTCAACATCTTGTCGGCTATCCGGCCGGCGTCGATCTGATAAGTGCCGGAATTGACGGCATGTTTCACCGCAGCCACTTTCGCTGCGTTGACCACCGGCGTTTTGGCGACGGCCTCTTCGATCCTCTGCAATGACCGGGCGGAGCTGGTCAACGTGACCGTATCGCCCCGTGAACTCGAGGCGGCCGGGGAGGAAGCCCCACCCTGCGGCTTGTCGGCTACAACGCTGTTGCTGTTCGAGCCCTTGATGGGCGCGACCGGCTCAGCGGTTGAATATGCACTGATTTTGTCAGTCACCGAAATTTCTCCTGGGCAAGCATCGGCCTATGCCACATTATCGTCAGGGTTTGGATGGACTTTAACCGCTGGGCCCGAGACCACCGCTCTTAAAGATCACCGTTCTCAAAACAGTTATCGACTGTGACGCGGTTCACTGAAGGGTCATTGAGAAATAATTTCCACGACCTGCTCGGAACGGGCAATTCCCTCGACGATTTTGCCGGACGACAGATTCTGAACTCTAACTCGTTGATTTATGAGGCCATCGCTCAGGGCCTTGCCAGCCATGCGCACGCTCATGCCGCCTGCGTCAGCCACCAAAGTAACCGATTGGCCGCGTTGCACCGCCTTGGCGGCCACCAATTGCTGATTGGTCAGGAAGGCGCCGCCGGAGATCGGCCGGCTCGCCGTGAGGCCTACTGCTATGGCAGGGTCATCCAGGTACCCCGGCGGCAGCTCTGAGATGTCGTGCTGTTCCACCCGCAGATCCTTGGCGGTGAGGACGCTGCCCACGACGATGGCATGCGCCGCCACGACCACCGATGAAGTGCCGATGATTCTGGCCTGCACATACAGATGCCAGGGTTTGGCATCCTGACAGCGTAGCTCGATCATCGCCCGATCCTGCATGTGCCGTGGTGAGGCGAGCACCGCCCTGACGGGCTGGGTGCAGCGTTCCAGCTGCAAATTGGGCTGAATCGGACCTACGAGAAAGCGCTGCCTAGCCGTCAACGGCGGAAACTGTCGCGCCGCCTCGGCCTTCGCCAGCGCTTCCAGCTGCGCGACATCCTCGAATTTAGGCGCCGCGGTGGGAGTGGATGCCGTGATGCCTTGGGCCGGTGCCGGGCCGGTCAGCGCCACCGCCGCTGTGAGCGTTGCCGTCACGGCCAGCGCCAACGCGGTGGTCAGCCTTCCCGCCGCCGGCACGGGCCTCGCCGGCGAAATCGCCGAGCAGCCCGGGGCATGAACCCGGTGACGAAATTTTGGCGCTATCCGCATCTTGAGTTCTAACAAGCAAGCGGCGTGCCATGCGCGAGAGCTCGGGATCGCTCATCGCGGCGGCCCGGTGGCCCTCGAGCGGCTGCCGGCGGCAATTCCTTGCCGCGTCGCGCCTCTTCGGATCGCGGCCTGGTCCCTAAGGCCCGCCCGCCTCGCGCCAATGCGCGCAGGCGAGGCCCGGCGAGGCCCCTTGCTGCCCGCTCACGGTGGCCGAGGGGGTTTGGCACAGCTCTTGCTTGATGTATCCGCGAGGAGCGAAACCGGCATGTTCGAAAACATATTTGGCATTCACGAGCAAGCGCTGCTGCTGCACGGGCAGCGGGTCGGCATATTGGCCACGAATCTCGCCAACGCCGACACCCCGAATTACAAGGCGCGCGACCTCGACTTCAGCGAGGTGCTGGCGCACACCGACGATGCGGCGCTGCCGTTGCGGACCACGCAGGCGGCGCACATCACCTTCAACGACGGGGGCGAATTGCCGCCCGGCGACTTGAAGTACCGCAATCCTTACCAGGCATCCCTCGACGGCAACACCGTGGAAATGCCCGTGGAGCAGGCGGCGTTCTCGGAGAACAACGTCCGCTACCAGGCGAGCCTGACCTTCATCAATCTGCGAATAGCGCAAATGCAACTCGCCATTGCCGGCCAGTAGCAGCGCCCCAAGGACAATCATGTCTCTATTCAGTGTATTCAACGTTTCCGGAAGCGCCCTCAACGCCGAAACCATTCGGCTGAACACGACGGCCAGCAACCTGGCGAACGCCGAAAGCGTCAACGGCGATCCGAGCAAGGTCTATCGCGCGCGGCATCCCGTGTTCCAGGCGATGATGGATGCATCGGATCCGTTCGCCGCAGACCAGGATGCCTCGAGGGGTGTGCGGGTTCTCGGGGTGGTCGAGAGCAAGGCGCCGCCGGTGATGAGCTATCAGCCGGACAACCCGGCGGCCAACAAGGACGGCTATGTCTTTACGTCGAACGTCAATTCGATCGAAGAGATGACCAACATGATTTCGGCCAATCGCTCCTTCGCCACCAATGTCGAAGCGATCAACACGGCACGCGATTTGCTGCTCAAAACCATTTCGATGGGCCGCTAGGCTCAAGGACCTAAAGGCTACGAGGCCGAGCAATATGCAAATCAATGCAACGAATACCACCAACCCCGCCGGCGCGGGATCCACGAACGGCGCAGGTGCGGCCAGCGGCATGGGTTCGGCTGCCGCCAGCAGCGTTTCCCTGGGCGGAACGAATTTTCTCACGCTCATGCTGGCGCAACTGAAAAATCAGGACCCGACCAGCCCGGTGGACAGCAACACCTTCTTGACCCAGCTCGCACAGCTCAGCGAAGTCCAGGGCATCAACTCGCTGAATACCTCCTTCAGCTCGCTGTCGAGTTCGCTGACCTCGAGCCAGGCGCTGCAGGCGTCGTCGCTGCTGGGGCACCAGGCGCTGGTGAGCAGCACGACCGCTACGATGGCGGCGAACGGCACCGTGACCGGCGCGGTCAACGTGCCGCAGACCACCGGGCAGGTGTTGCTCGACATCAGCGACTCGAGCGGCGTGCTGGTGCGGCAAATCAATCTCGGCGCGCAAGCCGCCGGGCTCACGAACTTCTCCTGGGACGGCAAGGCGGGCGACGGTTCGCAGGCTCCCGCGGGGACCTACACCTTGAGCGCGCAGTACACGGGCCAGACCAAGAGCAGCACGGCTGCGACGACTTTGGTCAACGGCGCGGTGGAGAGCGTCAGCATGGGTGCGGGATCGGCGGGACTGACCTTGAACGTCGCCGGCGTCGGCAGCGTGCCGTTCGGCAGCGTCCAGCAGATCGCCAACTAATTCATTCAGGAGTACAGAAATGTCAGCGTTCAGCATTGCTCTATCCGGACTCACCGCGGCCAGCACCGACCTCGACGTCGTGTCCAACAACATTGCCAACGCGAATACCGTGGGCTTCAAGGGTTCGCGCACCGAATTTGCCGATGTGTACGCGGCCGGTGCCGTGAACCTCAACCAGTCTTCGGTGGGCGAGGGCACACGGGTGGACGCCACCGCCCAGCAATTCACTCAAGGCGGCATCACGACGACCTCGTCCAATCTGGACCTGGCCATCAGCGGCGACGGCTTCTTCACGCTGCAGAGCGCGAGCGGCATCGTTTATTCGCGCAACGGCCAGTTCTCTCCCGATAAGTTCGGCAACGTCGTCAATGCGACGGGGCAGGCCTTGCAGGTCTACCCGCCGACGGCCACCGGCGGATTCAATACCGGCACGACCACGGATCTGAATCTGGAGACCGCGCAAAGCGCGCCCAACGCGACCACCGTCGGCAACGTCATTCTGAATCTGCCGGCGAACTCGCCCGTGCCGGCGGCCGCGCCGTTCGACCCGGCGAATCCGGCGACCTACAACCAGTCGACATCGACGACGGTGTACGACTCGCTCGGCAATGCGACTCCGGCCACATTATTCTTCACCCAGACCGCGACACCCAATCAGTGGACGGTCAATATGACGGTCAACGGAACCGCGGTCGGCGCGCCGCAGACCCTGACTTTTTCGAATACCGGCGCCGTCACCGCGCCCGCGGGCGGCGCCCTGGCCTTCGGCGGCTACACTCCGCCCGACGGCGCGGCTCCCATGAATATGACTTTCAACTTCGGCAGGACCACGCAGTACGGCGGCGAATTCGGCGTGACGTCCATCATTCAGGACGGCTATGCCACCGGCCAGCTCAGCACCGTCTCCATCGACGGCAGCGGCATCGTATCGGCCGTATACACCAATGGCCGCACCACCCGGCTCGGACAGCTGGCGATGGCGAATTTTCCGAATCCCCAGGGCTTGAAGCAGCTGGGCGACACGAATTGGGCGCAGACCTTCACGTCCGGCACCGTGGTGCAGGGGACGGCGGGATCCGCGGGATTCGGCACCGTTCAATCGGGCGCCCTGGAAAGCTCGAATGTGGACCTGACGACGGAGCTGGTGCACATGATCACCGCGCAGCGCGCCTTCCAGGCCAACGCGCAGGCCATCACCACCGCCAATCAGCTCTCCCAGACCGTCATCAACATCACGCATTAATCATGGACAGAGGACTTTACGTGGCGATGACCGGCGCGAAGCAAATCATGCAAGCGCAGGCCGTGAACAACCACAACATCGCGAACTTGAGCACCGTCGGCTTTCGCGCCGATGCCGTGTCCTTCGACAGCCAGCCCATTTACGGGCCGGGCTACCCGACTCGCGTCAATGCGGTGGCGGGCGATGCGGGCACCGATTTCTCCATGGGCGTCATGCAGAGCACCGGCCGCGACCTCGACATCGCGGTCAACGGCAAGGGATTCATCGCGGTTCAGGGCAGCGACGGCAAGGAAGCCTATACGCGCGCAGGCGATCTACGGGTCTCGCCGACCGGAGCGGTCACCACGGCGAGCGGCTTGCCCGTGCTGTCGGAGTCCGGGCCCTTGAACATACCGCCTTCGACCCAGGTGACCATCGGCGGCGACGGCACGGTGTCGGTGGTCCCGCAGGGGTCCGCGCCCTTCGCGGTCACGCAGGTCGACCGCATCAAGCTGGTCAACCCCAAAACGTCGGATCTGCAAAAGGGCGATGACGGCCTGCTGCGGCTGAAGTCGGGCGCGAAGGCGAAGACCGATGACACCGTCTCCGTGACGTCCGGCATGCTGGAATCGAGCAATGTCAACGCGGCGCAGTCCTTGATCAGCATGATCGAGTTGCAGCGTCTGTACGAATTCCAGATCAAGAGCATCAATTCCACCGACCAGAACGAACAGAGCGCCGAGCGCCTGATGTTGACCGCATAACTCGTAGGAAAACACGCAATGAATCTTGCATTATGGGCCGCCAAAACCGGCCTCGACGCGCAAAACACCCGGATGGCGGTCATCGCCAACAACCTGGCCAACACCAATACCACGGGTTTCAAAGCCGGCCGTGCCGCATTTCAGGATCTGATGTATCAGAACATCCGTCAGGTCGGCGCGCAGAGCACACAGAACACCCAGTATTCGACGGGATTGACGCTCGGTACCGGCGTGCGCATCGTCGCCACGGAAAAGGATTACACGCAGGGCAGCGTGCTGCAGACCAACGGCAGGCTGGACATGTCGGTGAACGGCCGGGGATTTTTGCAGATCACCATGCCGGACGGCACGATCGCCTACACCCGCGACGGCTCGTTTTCCCTGGACAACCAAGGAAACGTGGTCACTGCCTCGGGATATCCGCTGCAGCCGGCGATCAACATTCCCGCCGGCACGCAGTCCGTGACCATCGGGGCCGACGGAGTCGTGACCGTGACTTCACAGGCCAACCCGAAGGGAACGCAGGTGGGCCAGATTCAGTTGGCGGATTTCATCAACGAGGAAGGCCTGCAACCCACCGGCAACAACTTGCTGGTCGAATCCGCGGCCAGCGGATCGCCGCAGGTCGGCACGGCCGGCACCAATGGGCTGGGCACGCTTCAGCAAGGCGCCCTCGAGACGTCGAATGTGAATTCGGTGACCGAACTCGTGTCCATGATCGAGTGCCAGCGATCCTATGAGATGAATTCCAAGGCAATCAGCACCACGGATCAGATGCTGCAGTACCTGACGACCAACCTCGCATGAAGCGGCCCGTCATGACGCGCTCCGCAGCGAAGCGGCCGGCCGCGACGCAGCAACTCCGGTCGGCGGCACGGGCGGCCGTGCTCGGCGTGGTTGCCTGCGGTCTGCTGTCCGCATGCGGCCTGCTGCCCGCGAAGCGGACAAAACCGGATCCGGCGGCCGCGCGGGCGCTGCCGCCGCCCGTGCCGCGCACCGACGGCGCGATTTATCAGGCGGGCCAGCAAATGGAGCTGTTTGCGGACTTGAAGGCGCGGCGCGTCGGCGATGTGCTGACGATCCGCCTGACGGAATCCACCAACGCCAGCAAGAGCGCGGTGACCAAGACCGCAAAGACCACTGCGGTCAACAATACCGGCCCCACCATTTTCGGCAAGACCATCACGGCGGCCGGCGTGCCGATACTCACCACGACCATGAACGGCGCGGACAGCTTTGACGGCGAGGGTTCGAGCACGCAGGGCAACAGCCTCGCCGGGAGCCTGACGGTCACGGTGATGGAGGTTCAATCCAACGGTAATCTGGTCATCCAGGGCGAGAAGACGCTGAGGCTCAATCAGGGCGAGGAGTTCGTGCGGGTTTCAGGGGTGGTGCGCCGGGCGGACATCGCCACGGACAACACGGTGACCTCCGACAAGGTCGCGGATGCGCGGATCAGCTACTCCGGCAAGGGCGTCGTCGACAGCTCCAACCACTTGGGTTGGCTGGCGCGGTTCTTCAACTCCAAGTACGCGCCGTACTAGTCATGCGTTGCAACGTTCCCGCGGGATTGTTCGCGCTGCCGCCGCTGCCGGTGCTGCTGTCGTTGCTGCTGATGCTGCCGCTGCTGGCCGCCTCGCCGGCCCGTGCGGAACGCATCAAGGACATGGCGCAGATACAGGGTGTGCGCACCAATCAACTGGTGGGCTATGGGCTGGTGGTGGGTCTCGACAGCACCGGCGATCAAACCAGCCAAGCACCGTTCACCGTGCAGTCTCTGAACAATATGCTGGCGCAGCTGGGCGTCACGGTGCCGGCGAACGTCACCCCGCAGCTCAAGAATGTGGCGGCGGTCGCCGTGCACGCGGTGATGCCGGCGTTCGTCAAACCCGGCCAGACCATCGACATCACGGTCAACTCCATCGCCAATGCCAAGAGCCTGCGCGGCGGATCCCTCTTGGTCACGCCGTTGCATGGTCTCGATGGCCAGATCTACGCCATCGCGCAGGGCAATCTGATCGTCAGCGGTTTCGGCGTCGAAGGCGCCGACGGCTCGAAGCTCACGGTGAACGTGCCGAGTTCGGGCCGGATACCCAATGGCGCAACCGTCGAAAAGGCGGTTTCCTCGCAGATCGCGCAGGGCGACTCGATCGTCCTCAATCTCAACGATCCGGATTTCACCACCGCCACGCGCCTGGTCGCGAGCGTGAATAAGGGCATGGGCGACGGGATTGCCACCATCATGGACGGCGGTTCCGTGCGGGTACGCGCGCCGCTGGATATTACGCAGCGGGTGGCGTTCATCTCGGCGGTCGAGAATCTGCAGGTGGAACCGGGCAGCGCATCGGCACGGGTCATCATCAATTCGCGCACCGGCACCGTCGTCATCAGCAGCAATGTCATCGTGAGCCCGGCCGCCGTGTCGCACGGTTCGTTGTCGGTCACCATCAAAGAAGAGCAAACCGTGAGTCAGCCGGCGCCGTTTTCCAAGGGAGGGCAAACCGTGGTGCTCAACAATTCGTCCATCAATGTGGATCAGGGCTCGAACCGCATGTTCTTGTTCAAGCCCGGAGTGGAGCTGGAGCAGATCGTGCGCGCCGTCAACGATGTGGGCGCGGCTCCGGGCGACCTGGTCGCCATCCTCGAGGCACTGCGCGGGGCCGGCGCGCTGCAGGCCGAACTCATCGTGATTTGACCTCGTGATTTAAATGACGACCTCACTGCCCTTGATCAGTTCCCTCCCGTCCCTGGCGCAGCCGCCGGTGGACACATCCGCCGCGGCCACGTACACCGACGTCAACGGCCTGGCCGCTCTGAAAAGAGATCCCAGTTCGCCGCAGGCCATCAGCGCCGTCGCCGAGCAAGTCGAGGCATTGTTCCTGCAAATGATGCTGAAGAGCATGCGCGACGCCAGCATGGGCGACGACCCCGGCAATGAAATGGGCATGTACCAGGACATGTTCGACAAGCAGGTGGCGCTCACCATCAGCCAACATCAGGATATCGGGATTGGCGCCCTGCTCAAACGGCAGCTGGGAGGCAAGACCGCGCCCGCCCATCTCAAATCGGACGCCGCCGGGTCGGTGCCGGCCTCGAGCATGGCGCAGTCGCCGGCTGATTTCGTGAATCAGGTGTTGCCGACCATACGCCGCGCCGCCTCGGCCTTGGGCGTCAATCCCATGGGGTTGCTGGCGCAGGCGGCGCTGGAGACCGGCTGGGGCAGGCGCATGGCGCGCACCCCCGACGGTTCGCCCAGTCTCAATATGTTCGGCATCAAAGCGGGCGACGAGTGGCAGGGCGCGCGGGCCACCGCGGACAGCGTGGAGTTCAGCCACGGCGTGGCGACGCCGCGGCGCACCTCATTTCGGGCCTACGGATCGATCGAAGAGAGCGTCAGCGATTTCGCGCGCTTGCTCAAGAACTCGCCGCGCTACCGCGACGCGATCGCGGCCGGCAATGACGCGCAGGCCTATGTGGATCACATCGGCAGGTCGGGCTACGCCACCGATCCGCAGTACGCGAATAAGTTAAATCAGATCCTCAATAGCGGCACGCTGCGAGCGGCACTGTCCACCCGGACCGCCAAATTATAGAAGCCGGCGATGCGGCCGATAGTGTAGGGGTCAGTTGGGTTCGAAGGCCTGGGATGCGCGGAGAAGCATAGTGTCAGACGTGTTTGGAATCAGTGTTACGGCGCTGCGGGCGTTTCAGGCCGCGATCGCCGTCACCAGCAACAACGTTGCCAATGCCAGCACGCCGGGCTATGACCGGGAGTCGATCAATCTCACCGCCGGCATACCGCAGTCGAACGGTACGGTCAGCGTCGGCAGCGGCGTCGTCGTTGCCGGGATCAGCCGCGCCTACAGCCAGGCCGCCGCCAATCAGCTGAACACCTCGCAAAGCAACCTGGGTCAGCTGACGGCGCTGCAAAGCTACACCAACCAGATCGACAATCTATTCGGCACCACCGCGGGCGGCTTGAGCACCGCGCTGCAGAACTTCTACAACGCCTGGTCCGATGTGGCCAACAACCCCACGTCGACCGCATCGCGCCAGGCCTTGCTCGGCCAGGCGCAGAGCGTGGCGAACACCTTCCAGAACAGCAGCACTCAGTTGAACTCCCTGAATACCGACGTGAATTCGCGCATTACCGCGGATGTGACGCAGATCAATTCCATCGCCTCTGCGATCTCGACGTTGAACAAGCAAATCGTGGTGGGTACGGCGCAGACTGGCGGCCAGCCGCCCAACGAGCTGGTCGACCAGCGCGACCAGCTGGTGTCGAACCTGTCGAAATTGGTCGGCGTCACCACGACCACCGATACCAACGGAGCTCTGAACGTTTTCGTGGGCAACGGCCAGGCCTTGGTGCTGCAGGGGCAGACCACGGCATTGACCACGGTGCCCGGCCAGTTCAACGCCTCGCAACTGGATATTTCCACCGCTGCCTTGAACGGCAACCCCATCAGCGGCAGCATCACGTCGGGAGATCTGGGCGGACTTCTGGCCGCGCGTGCCCAGGTGATCAATCCGGCCTTGAATCAATTGGGTCAAGTCGCAACGGCCCTGAGCCAGACGGTCAACTCGCAGCAGGGCCAGGGGCTCGATCTGCGAGGAAGCTTCGGGGCGGCCATTTTCTCGGTGGGCGCGCCGCAGGCGGTGTCCTCCTCGAGGAACACCGATGCCGTCACGGCCGGCGTCAGCGTGACCGGCCTGGGCGCATTGACGTCGAATGACTATGTT
>Ga0070696_100002310_pt1 | contig 12581 bp, 9 predicted proteins | sample KBSK1253metaG_FD_65474 | JGI IMG/M metagenome (GOLD analysis project Ga0070696, IMG submission 65474) | Corn, switchgrass and miscanthus rhizosphere microbial communities from Kellogg Biological Station, Michigan, USA - KBS K1-25-3 metaG | ecosystem: Host-associated > Plants > Roots >... | reverse complement strand
GCTGGTCGGCTGCGGTCAGGTGAAGCAGCGCTGCGACGATCCGCGCGAGGCGCAAGAGCCGCTCGCACTGATGGCGGAAGCCGCCGAGCGCGCGGCGGACGACGCGGGCAATCGCGCCCTGCTGCGGGCGCTCGACTCGATCCGCGTGCCGCACGGGCTCTGGCGTTATTCGAATCCCGCGGCGCTCTTGCGCGAGCGGTTCGGCTGCGCAGGCGCCCAGACGGCCTGGGGGCCGATCAGCGGCAGCACGGTGCAGCGGATGCTCGCGCACGCGGCGCGCGAGATCGCCGCGGGCCGGCGCGACGTGGTGCTGCTCGTCGGGGCCGAGGCCGAACGCACCGTGCGGCGGGCGAAGGTCGCGGGCATCGCGCTCGACTGGACCGGGCAGCACGGCGACGCGCCCGACGAGGAGTTCGGCTATTCGGTCCGCGACCGGGGCTTCGGGAAGTGGGAGGCGCGCTTCCGCCCCCACCCGCCGCAGGCGTTCGCACTGTTCGAGAACGCGCTGCGCTTCGCGCGCGGCGAGACGATCGCTCGGCACCGCGCGCGCATCGCGGAGCTTTGGTCGCGCTTCTCGCACGTGGCCGCGAACAACCCGTACGCGTGGATTCAGAAGCCGATGACGCCGGCGGAGATCGCCGAACCGAGCGAGACGAACCGCCTGGTCGCGTTTCCCTACACGAAATTCCTCGTCGCGAACATGGTCGTCGACCTGGGCGCCGCGCTGATCGTGTGCTCGGTGGAGGCGGCGCGCCGGCACGGGATCGCGCGGGACCGTTGGATCTTTCCCCACGCGTGCACCGACGTCTTCGAGACGACGCCGCTCGGCGTGCGCGCGACGCTCCACGATCAGGCCGCGATCCGCACGGCGGGTCGCCGTGCGCTCGAGCTCGCGGGTGTGTCCGCCGAGCAGGTGGCGCACGTGGATCTCTACAGCTGCTTCCCCTCGGCGGTGCAGATCGCCGCGGCCGAGGTCGGTCTGTCGACGCGGCGCGATCTCACCGTCACCGGCGGCCTCACGTTCGCGGGCGGCCCGTTCAACAGCTATGTGATGCACTCGCTCGCGACCCTCGTTCTGCGCCTGCGCGAAGACCCCGGCCGCGTCGGCGTCGCGAGCGGAATCGGCGGCTACATGGCCAGGCACTCGTGGGGCGTGTACGCGAGCGAGCCGCCCGCTGCGGGCTACCGCTACGAGGACGTGACCGCACGAGCGCAGTCCGAGACCGTCACCTGGGACGAGGACTACACCGGCGAGGTGATCGTCGAGGCGTTCACGCACCTGCCCGCGCGCGACGGGGGCGACGACGGCGAGGACGACTACCTGCTCGCGGCCTGCCGGATCGGCGCGGGGCGCCGCACCTGGGCCACCACCGACGACCCGGATCTGCTGCGCCTGATGCGGCACGAGGAGATCAGCGGTCGCGCCGGCCGCGTGCGGCCAGGGGGCGTGCTCGAGCTGCGTTAGTCCGCGAGTAGCGACGGCGCGTAGCCTTCGGGCGCCGCGAAGCCGAGCAGCTGGAGCACGGTCGCCGCGAGGTTGGCGAGACCCGGCGTCGCCACGCGCGGCGAGAGCGCGACCTGCGCGCCCGGCGCGAAGACGTAGAACGGCACGCGGTTGAGGGTGTGGCTCGTCTTCGGCTTCGGCCTTCCCGACTCGTCGAGCGCGATCTCGCCGTCGCGCCCGCGCTCGAACATGTCGTCGCAGTTGCCGTGGTCGGCGGTGACGATCAGCGCGCCCCCGAGCTTCGCGATCACCGGCAGCAGGCGCCCGAGCTGGAGGTCGATCGCCTCCACCGCGATCACCGAGGCGTCGAGGTCGCCGGTGTGGCCGACCATGTCGCCGTTCGCGTAGTTGAGGCGGGCGTGGCGGAAACGCCCGGTCTGGAGCTCCGCGATCAGCCGGTCGGTGATCTCCGCGGCCTTCATCCACGGCCGCTCCTGGAACGGGTGGGTGTCGCTCGGGATCTCGACGTAGAGCTCGCGCTGCGGATCGATCATGCCGCTTCGGTTGCCGTTCCAGAAGTAGGTGACGTGGCCGAACTTCTGGGTCTCGCTGATCGCGAGCTGGTGTACGTCGTTGTGGGCGAGGTATTCGCCGAGCGTGCGCTCGATCTCGGGGGGAGAGACGAGGAAGCGCTTCGGCAGGCGGAGGTCGCCGTCGTACTGCATCATGCCCGCGAACAGCACGTCGGGGCGCGGTCCGCGCGCGAAGGCGTCGAACTCCTCGTCCTCGAACGCGCGCGAGAGCTCGATCGCACGGTCGCCGCGGAAGTTGAACAGCACCACCGCGGCGCCATCGAGGATCCTGCCGACCGGACCGCTCGCATCGGCGATCACGAACGCGGGCAGGTACTGGTCGTTCACCGCCGGGTTCTCGCGGTAGAGCGTCTCGATCGCCTCGTGCGCGCTGCGGAATGCGCGAGCGTCGCCGCGCACGTGGGCGTTCCAGCCGCGCTCGACGATCCGCCAGTCGGCCTGGTAGCGGTCCATCGTCACGAGCATGCGCCCGCCGCCCGAGGCGATCCGGTAGTCGCGGTTGCCGCGCCGGCGCAGCGTCTCGAGCAGCTCCTCGAGCGCGTCCACGTAGCCGAGCGCGCTGCGCTCGGGGACGTCGCGCCCGTCGAGCAGCACGTGTACGCGCACCGCGCGCACTTCCTCCTCGTCGCAGCGGCGCAGCAGCGCGAACAGGTGATCGATGTGGCTGTGCACGTTGCCGTCGGAGAGCAGGCCGATGAAGTGGAGCGGCTGGCCCGACTCGCGCACCCGTTCGACCATCTGCTGCCACGTTTCGCCGCGGAACAGGCTGCCGTCCGCGATCGCGGCGTTCACCAGCTTCGCGCCCTGGTCGAAGATGCGGCCCGCGCCGAGCGCGTTGTGGCCGACCTCGCTGTTGCCCATGTCGTCGTCGCTCGGCATGCCCACGGCCGTGCCGTGCGCGCACAGCGTGGTAGCGAGCGCGTGACGCGCGAGCCAGTCGAGGTTCGGAGTGCGCGCGAGCCAAACCGCGTCCGATTCGTCGTGCTTGCCGATCCCGACGCCGTCGAGCACGCACGCGACCACCGGTCCGCGTACGCCGGGGCCGTGCGAGTGCTTCGCGAGCTTCCACTGCACGCTCATCTAAGCGGATGACTCGAGGCTAGACGGTTTGATCGCTCCACCATCGGAGGCCCCTTTCCGACTTCGCTCGTCTTCGGCCCGCTGCGTGCGCCGCATTGCGGCGCTTGCCGGCGGACATGGTTAGTACAGCCCGCCCTCCGACGCCGGCACGTCCGCCGCGAGCGTTCCGCGCGCCCACAGCCACACACCGATTCCGTAGCAGCCGCAGATGCCAGCCGCGGCCCCGAGCGTCGTGGTGACGCCGAGCTCCGCGGCCGACTTGCCCATCGCCAGGCCGCCCCACGGAATCAGTCCCGCCCAGCACACCTGGAACAGGCTCATCACGCGGCCGCGCTTCGACTCGTCGACGATCGACTGGATCAGCGTCTGGAGGCCCGTCATCAGCGCGAAGTAGGTCCAGCCGATCACGAACTGCGCCACGAGCGCGTAGGCCAGCACGCGCGTGAATGCGAAGCCCGCCATTGCGGCGCTGTAGCCGATCATCAGCAGGGCCGCGCCCTGCATCGAGGTGCCCTGGGAGCGGTAGCCGATCGCGAGCGCGCCGAGCATCGCGCCCATACCGGTCGCGACGACGATCCAGGTGAAGTAGTGCGACCCGCCGAGCATCTGCTCGGCGAACACCGGCAGGATCGCCGAGTGCGAGACGCCGAACAGCGACAACATCCCGACCATCGCGAGCGCCGGCAGCGCCGGGCGCCGCTCGCGCGCGTGCTCGAATCCCGCGGCGAGGCGCGCGAAGATGCCGCCCTCTTCGTATTCGATCTCGTAGTGGGCGACGTGCATCATCGCGATCAGCACGGCGGAGACGAGGGCGGCGATCGTGAAGCAAGTGAACGCCCACTCGAAGTGGTGGTTGGCGACGAACGGCGCGGCGGCAACCGGGCCGACCACGCGAGTCAGGTTGTTCGCGGCCGACTGGAGCGAGACGGCGCTTGGCATGTCGATCGTGGGTACGGCATTGGAGGCCAGCGCGAAGCTCGCGGGTCCGGCAAACGCGAAGCACGTGCCGAGGCCGAGGCCGAGCGCGAGCACGATCGGCGGCGTGATCGATCCGGACGCCGTGTACACCGCGAGCGTGGCGGTCAGCGCTGCGACGGTGCCGTAGCTCGTCAGCATGATCCGCTTGCGGTCGAAGCGGTCGGCGGCGATGCCCGCGAGCGGAGCGAGCGCGAACGCCGGGATGAACAGTGCGAAGAACAACAGCCCGAGCCAGATCGGCTGATTGTGGGAGAGCTCGACCATCAGCCCCTGGAGGCCCATGTGCGAGATCCAGAAGCCGGTCTGATTGATGATGAATGCGGTAAACAGCAGGCGGTAGGCAGGATGGGCCAACGCGCGGAACGCCCGCCCCCCGCTCGACCCGAGGAAGCCCGGCGCGATCGTGTCGGGTACGCCCATCGCCACCGGGTCGGCGGGATTGAGCGCTGCATCGCCCGGGTTCGCCCCGAGGCTCTCTTCGACGTGGGTTTTGACCATGATGGAGCGGGTACCGGCGAGTGTCCGGCCCCGCAGTGGCGCGCGGAGCGACGGATTCTATCGTAACTGCGATGATCGACCTCGAACGGCGCGGCGACGTCTTCGTTTTGCGGATGGACGCCGGCGAGAACCGCTTCATCCCCGGGACGATCGCGGCGTGGAACGCTGCGCTCGACGAGGTGGAGAAGGCGGCTGCGCCAAAGGCGCTCGTGACGATCGGCAGCGGCAAGTTCTACTCGAACGGCCTCGACCTCGATCACATGGCGAAGTCCGGCGACGCCAACGGCTACGTATCGAGCGTGCTCGCGATCATGAAGCGCGTGCTCACCTTCCCGGCCTACACGGTCGCGGCGGTGAACGGGCACGCGTTTGGCGCGGGCGCCCAAATCGCACTCGCGCACGACGCGCGCGTGATGCGCACCGAGCGCGGCTACTTCTGCATGCCCGAGATCGACATGAAGGCCTACCTGCATCCGGGCATGACCGCGATCATCCAGGCGCGCCTGCCGCACCAGAGCGCGCACGAGCTGATCGTCACCGGAATGCGTTACCCGGCGGAGCGCGCGCTCGAGCGCAAGATCGTCGACCGGATCGTGCCCGAAGAGGAGCTGCTGCCGACTGCGATCGCGATGGCGTCCGAGTGGGCTGCGAAGGCCGACCCGGTGATGCACGTGCTCAAGCGCGACATGTACCCGCGCGTGCTCGCTGCGCTCGATCAGAAGCTCGCGCCGCCGGCCTAGCCTTGGATGTCCTGTTCGAGAGCCCGGCCTGCCGCCTCGACGAGATTCCGGACGGCGGCGCGAAGGGCCTCGTCGTGCCGGATCCGGACGGCGGAGCGCTGCGCGTGATCGTGCTGCGCCGGGGCGATCGGGTGCTCGCCTATCGCAACCGCTGCCCGCACCGCGGCACGCCGCTCGACCTGCGCCCCGACGACTTCCTCGACCGCGACGGCCGCTACATCGTCTGCGCCACCCACGGCGCGATGTTCCGCCCCGAGGACGGCTACTGCATCGCGGGTCCGTGCGCCGGAGACGCCCTCACTCCGATCGCAGTGCGCGTCGAGAACGGCGTCGTGCTCGTGGATCCGTTCGAGCCGGAGCTCTGAGGCCTAACGCGGCGGGCGCGCGCGGCTCCGCGCCGCCAGCCCGGCGAGACCGAGCGCCAGCAGCGCAGCCGTTGCGGGCTCTGGAAGCACGTGGATCAGGTAGTTGGTGCCGAGCGAGTCGAACGCGTGCGGATCGTGCGCGGAGTCCACCCACTCGAGGCCGATGCCCTGCGGGCTGTTGCTGAGGCGCAGCGAGTACTGACCCGGCTCCATGTTGGCGGTCGCCTGGAGCGTGAGCTCCATGATGACGGCCGGATCGTTCAGCGGATCGTAAGGGGTGCCGTCGGTGAGCGCGCCGGCGTCGCGGTCGTTGATCGGGTCGAGGCGACTTCCGGGCGAGCTCGTGAGTACGGCGTCGGCGGTGATCGGGTCGTCGAACGGCGAGTCGACCGGGATGAATCGGCCGGTCAGCAAGAGGCCGTTCCCCGACGACCAGGCGTTGGTCGGCTCGGTGAGCCAGAAGCCGAGGCCGATCACCTGCTCGGCCCCGGTCACCAGCAGCGAGACGTCGACGGAGAAGCTGCCTCCCGGATCCACCGTCGTCACGTTCGGGTTCCCGCTCGAGTCGCTCAGCTCGAGGATCACGGCGGCGCGCGCCGCGCCGGGGGCATGGAGACCGCATAGCATTGCTCCGAGCGCGATCCACCGCCGCATGGACCGCCTTCGACTGCTCCGCGTCAGGGGGTGCAATTCGCCACCTTCCCCACCCGGCTGGTCACGAGCGAGACGTCCGCGGCGGTGACCCCGCCCGAGAGGTTCACGTCCTGCCGGAAGTTGTCGAGCACCGCGAGCGCGCCGCTCGAGTCCGACGCGTCGATGACGTCGCGCGCCGTGGTCACGCGGAACAGCGTCGGACTCGGATCTTCATGCGTAGTGGATACGTCGCCGAGCAGCACCGGGAAGGTGAAGGTCCGGTCCCCGGCCGGCGTCCCGTCGACCGACGAGAAACCGGTGAGCTTCAAGGAGAGACACTGCTCGTCGGCGACGTCCTTCAACTGGAACGTCACCTCGCGCTGGTCCGCGGAGAGCGTGCGCGACTCGAGCGTGGCGGTTCCCGCCTCGACGGTCGCGGTGCCGAGGTCGACGCCGCCCTTCACCACCTGGTCGAAGTAGGCGATCAGCGTGAGCCGCTTCTCGGTACCGGTGCGGCGGGGCTCGGCTCCGCCGGAGAGCACGTCGATGTCGAACGGCCCCCGGGCCGCGTGCGTCTTGCGCGAGACCACCGCGCACACCTTCGGGTCGGCGCCGGTCAGAGGATCGAAGGTGATCGTGTGCGGATCGGGAACGCCGGCGGTCGCGCTCGTCCAGCCGACGTCGACGGGCGGCGAGCGGTCGAACGCCTTCCACAGGTCGTACAAAACCTGGCCGGCGCCGCCTCCCGGCAGCGGATTCGCATCGCGCAGGAACTCGATGTACTCGCGGCTCGCCGTCTGGTAGAGGACGCGCACCTCCGCCCGGGCGGTGCAGTCGGGCACCGAGTAGACGCTGGTGTCGTGCGACTGGCCGTCCGCGTAGAGCGTCGCGGGTACGGGTCCGCCCTGGGCCGCCGCGAGCTGTGCCTTCTTGTAGCCGCGCGGCGGGATGCGGTTGTCCTTCTTGACCTGGCTCGCGCCTACGAAGTGGAAGTGTTTGCCCGCCGGATCGACCAGCTCTGCCTCGTAGATCTTTCTCTCGCTGTCGCTCGTATCGAGGTGGCCGCTCGCGCGGTTGTACGCGTTCGACTCGCGCAGCAGGTTGCCTTTGTCGTCGAAGAACTTGACGTTGATCCACATGCGCCGGCCTTCGGGATAGCCCGTCGGCAGCTTGTGGCCGGATTCGTTCTGGATCTTGACCTCGATCCGCGAGGGAGCGAACAGCTCGGTGAGCGTCACGGTGGCCGCGTGCTGGAGCATGAACCGCGCGTTGGCGGCAGCGCGGTCGAGATCGGGGTGGATGCCCGCGTCGAGGCCGAAGCTCGCGTCCTTCAGGACCAGTGGCATCCATGCGTTTCCTCCGGCCATCTCGTGGATCGGGAGGTCCCCGCGCACCAGACCGCTGCTGCAGGCCTTGGCCCCCGGAGCGCCGAAGTCGCGCAGGTGACAGTCCTGGCAGGTATTCGCGGCATCGTTCACGCCGGGGATGCCGAACGGCACCGAGTTATTTCCGAGATCCGGGAAAGCGCTGGCCAGCCACTCGCTGTAGGTGCGCTCGATCGGCATCAGGGCGCTGGCCTTGAAGCTGGGTGCCTTGGCGTCGGCGTTGCTCGCGCTCCAGGTGCCGTCGGCGTTCTTCACGTCGAGCTGCGGATTGCTGACGTCGTGGCACGTGCCGCACATCGCGGAGCTCTGGTAGAACGGATCGTAGGTCATCGTGTGATTGTGGTTGTCGACCGAAGCGAACGGGCCGCGCCGCGCGAAGGTCCCGGGTGCGGGGAAAGGCCCGCCCGAGCCGTCGAGATCGCGGTCGAGGACGTACATGCCGTTGCCGTACACGGGGTCGCCGCCCTCGATCGGCTTGTTGCTCGGCCCGCCGCCGATCCCCTTGTCGAGATCGTTGACGATCTCCACGTCCGCGGCGGTGGCGGCCCCGGGGTCCACCATGCGGTGGCACAGGTCGCAGGAGACGCCCTGCTTGTCGATGCTCGCAGTCGCCGGGTCGAGCTCGACGGCGCTGCCGTCGGTGGGCGTCGAGCGTCCGTTCAGCCACGCGCGCGGGAGGTGGCAGCGCAGGCACAGGTCGCCAGACTCCGGTGCGTCGGCGGTCGCGATCTCGAGGCAGGCGCGGAACAGCGGGTCGAGCGACGCGTTCCCCATCATCGTCCCGCGCCAGCTCCTCTGGATGTTGTCGTTGTTGTGACATCTCGCGCAATCGGCGACGTCGGACATCTGCGCGCCGTAGCGCCGGCCGTTCGCCCCGGTGTCGAACGTGACCATGTGGTGGCCGGGCTGACTGCCCGGCATGAAGAAGTCGCGCAGCGTGGTCGCACCGGCGAGTCCGACCGCGCGCTTGATCTGGAATGCGTTGCTATTCGCGTAGCCGGCATTGCCGGCTTCGTCGACCGCTTCGACGCGCACGATCGCCGTCGCGGCGGTGGTCGGAAGATTGGGCGGATACCACGCGAACGTGCCTTTGTCGGGCGCGGCCGGATTCGAGAGATTGACGGCGATCGCCTTCCAGGTCGCCCCGTTATCGAGCGAGAGGTAGAGGTTGATGACCAGCGACTCCGGCGCGGAGATGCCGTCGATGGCCGTCCAGCCGACCTGGTAATCACACGTCCCGCACGTCGTGGGGGCCGAGAAGACCGGGTTCGCAATCGGGTCCCCGTAGGTCACCATCGGCGGCACCATGTCGGCGCAGGGCGCTCCGACCAGAAGCGCGAGACAGCCTAGCAGCGCGAGGGCTGCGAGACGCGAAGCGCCGGAAGCCATCGTGGATTCGCGCACCGCGAAGCCTCCCCTTCCTGCGGACAGGCTGCAAACCGGTGGTCCTGAGACGCTTCTATCACGTCTCAGTAGGCGGGTGCTACGAAAAAAGCCGCGCCGCCGTCGGGGCCGAGCGGCTAGAACGGCGCGAAGCGGATCGGCAGCGCCGCAAACCCGCGGAAGAACTCGGAGCGCAGGCGCTGGATGCCGGCGGTGTCGACCTCGTAATCGGGCATCGCGCGCAGCACCTCCTCGATCAGGATCCGGCCCTCGAGGCGCGCGACGTGGGCGCCGAGGCACATGTGCTGACCGTGACCGAACGAGAGGATGCGCGGCGCGCAGCGGCGCAGGTCGAACGCGTCGGGATTGGAAAACTCGCGCTCGTCGCGGTTCGCCGAGCCCCAGAGAAAGAGCAGTCCGCTTCCCGCGCGCAGCTTCTGGCCGCGCATCTCGAAGTCGCGCGCGATCGTGCGCCCGAGCATCTGCGTCGGCATGTCGATGCGCAGCGTCTCGTGGAACGCATCGGGAACCAGCGCCGCGTCGCCCGCACACGCGGCCCGCTGCTCCGGGTTCTGCGCGAGTCGCCAGAGCGCCGCCGAGAACACCTTCGGGAACGTCTCGGTGCCGCCGATCGCGAGCATGTTCAGGTGCACCGCGACGCGCATGTCGTCGGCGCGCTCGCCCGCGATCTCGACGTGGTGGAGCTTGTGCATGATGCTGCCCTCGGGTGCGCCGCGCGCGCGGAGCTCCTTGGACAGCCGGAACAAGTACATCGCGAACTCTTTCGCGGCCTCGATGCCGCGCGCCGTGCTCCCGCGCTGGCCCGGCTCGCGCTCGAAGTAGGTGTTCACCCAGGACAGCACCTGGTCCGCGTCCTCGAGCGGCAGGCCGAGGATCGTGCACACCACGCGCGACGCGACGTAGCCGCCGAGCTCGATCACCGCGTCGGCGCCGCCGCGCTCGCGCACCGCTGCGAGCGCCTCACGCGCGAACGCTCGCACGCGCGGCTCGAGCGAAGCGACCGCGCCCGGTTTGAACACGGGATTGAAGTAGGAACGCACCGGGCCGTGCTGGGGCGGATCGAGGCCGGAGAGATTGGGCGACGTGGGGGTCTGCCTGGTGACGAGGTGGGTCGAGGTGGTGCCGAACTTCGAGGTGAGGTTCCGCTGGTCCTGCTCGAGGCTCCAGACGTCCTCGAAACGCGACACGAACCAGCAGTCGAACTCCTCGAGGTAGTGGATCGGCGACTCGTCGCGCAGCTGCCTGTAGATCGGATACGGGTCGTCGAAGATCGCGTCGCTGAACGGGTGGTAGTCGACCATCGCGGCGCGGGGGACGGTACCATCCCCTGCGCGCGCGGGCCTGCAGCAAGCCGAGGAGGAACGGAATGGGTCGCTTCGACGGTAAGGTTGCGTTGATCACGGGAGCCGCGTCGGGAATCGGCCGCGCGACGGCGGTGCGGCTCGCGAGCGAGGGCGCGCTCGTTTTCGGAGCCGACATCGACGAGGCGGGGCTCGCGCGCACGGGCGATGCGATCGCCGCCGCGGGCGCCAAGATGGAGGGCGGGCGCTTCGACCTCACGCGCCGCGATGACTGTTTCGGCGCGGTTGCCGCTGCCAGCGCTGCGTTCGGTCGGCTCGACGTACTCGGCAACATCGCGGGTGCGAGCCAGTTCCATCTCTTCGAGCAGATGCCCGAGTCGGCCTGGAACTTCATGATCGCGCTCAACCTGTCGGCGGTCGCGTTCACCTGCCAGGCTGCGATCCCGCACCTGCTCGAGACGAAGGGCGCGATCGTGAATGTCGCCTCGGTGGCGGGCCTGATGGGGCAGGCGTACACCGTCGCCTACTGCGCCGCGAAGGGCGGAGTCGTCCAGCTCACGAAATCGCTCGCGGCGGAGTACGTACTCACCGGCCTGCGCGTGAACGCGGTCGCGCCCGGCGCGGTCGACACACCATTGAACAAGAAGCTCGAATTCCCCAAGGAGATGAACTGGAAGCTCGTCAAGCCCTACATGGGCCACCGCGGGATGTGCCAGCCCGAAGAGGTCGCAGGTGCGATCGCCTACCTCGCCTCGGACGACGCGCGCTTCGTGCACGGCTCGATCCTGTCGATCGACGGCGGCGTGGCGGCGAGCTGACCCGTGCTGCGGCGTTCCTTCTTCGCGCTCGCTGCCGCGGGGCTCGCGTGCGCGCACCCGCCCGAGCTCGAGAGCCGCTGGAGCTCGTCGGCGATCACCGTGGACGGCGCGTATGCCGAGTGGTCCGGGAAGCTCGTGCGGATCGACGACAGCCGCAGCGTGGCGCTCGGCGTCGCGAACGACCGCACGAACCTGTACCTGTGCCTTGTGACGCGCGACCTCGACGTGCAGACCCTGATCGAGCGGCTCGGCTTCACGCTCTGGGTGGATCCCGCCGGCGGCACGGAGCGACGGATCGGCTTCCGCGTAGCGCCGTTCACGGCCGGCGCCAAGGCCACCGCACCCGCTTACGTCGAGATCGTTCAGCACGGCGACGAGTACGGAGAGCAGTTGGTCGGCTCCGCCACGGGCCCGATCGACGTCGAGGCGGCCGCGCGCGCCGACGTGGTCGCTTACGAGATCCGGATCGCGCTCGGCACGGCGCTCTCGGGCTCGAGCGGACAAGCCGGCGTCGTGCTGTCGCCGGGCGCGCGGCTCGGCATCGGTTTCGAGACCGACGCGCTCACCTCGCGCCGGCAGACGCGCGTCCCGATTCCGCCGCAGCAGGAACCGCCGCCGGACCCGCAGAGGCCACCCCCTCCGGGCGGGATCCCGGGCGATCCGCGCTACGAGGAAGAGCCGCCGGCTCCGCTCGAGCTGCCGCGCGCGCGCAAGATCCCGCCGCTTCGCGCGTGGGTGGTGACGGTGCTCGCGAAGCCGGGACCGGGTCCGAACTAACGGACGCTCAATCGATGCACGCTTTGAACGCGAGCCCTTGGAGCCGATAGCGCCACACCACGAAGTCGGGCGAGAGCTCGCCGTTGGTGAGGAACGCGAACGCGAGCTCGCAGTCGGGGTCGGCGAAGCCGATCTGACCGCCCGCGCCACCATGTCCGAACGTGCGCAACGTGCTGCCACGCCCGTGCGTACCCATGTGGAAGCCGAGACCCCAGCGCATCGGGAACCCGATCGTCCCGTCGAGGTCGCCGGGTCGGTTGGTCGGCGTGGTGACCTGGGCGAGGCCGTCGGCGGAGACCAGCGACACGCCGCGCCCCCTGCCGCCCTGGGCGAGGACCGCGTACACCGCGGCGAGGTCGCGCGCGACGGCGATCCCGCCCGCGGCGGGCAGCACCGCGCGGTACGTCTCGGGCCGGTTGAAGTCGTGCGCGAGCTCCGGGGTATCGCGGTATTGCGGCGGCACCGCCCGCTTCTCGGTGAGCTCGGGTGCGTCGAGTGAGGCGTCCCCGCCCGCCTCCGGCGGCGCGACGCCGGTGGCGCGCGCCGCGTTCAGCACGATCTCGTG
>Ga0070696_100002309_pt1 | contig 12582 bp, 17 predicted proteins | sample KBSK1253metaG_FD_65474 | JGI IMG/M metagenome (GOLD analysis project Ga0070696, IMG submission 65474) | Corn, switchgrass and miscanthus rhizosphere microbial communities from Kellogg Biological Station, Michigan, USA - KBS K1-25-3 metaG | ecosystem: Host-associated > Plants > Roots >... | reverse complement strand
TGATTGATTGAGACCTTTACTTCGCCGCGACCACCATGATCTCGACCAGCGCCCTCGGGTCGGCGAGCTTTGCCTCGACGCAGGCGCGCGCCGGAAGGTTCGCCTTGTCGACCCACGCGGTCCACACCTCGTTCATCGGCGCGCGGTTGCGAATGTCGGTGACCCAGATCTGCGCCGACAGGACCTTGGATTTGCCGGAGCCGCACTTCGCCAGCAGCCGGTCGATGTCGTCGAGCACTTCTTTGGTCTGCCCCTTGATGTCCTTCTCGAGGTCCTTCGCCACTATGCCGGCGAGGTAGAGCGTGTCGCCGTACTGCACCGCCTGCGAAAGGATGCTGGTCTGATCGTGTCGCTGGATGCTCATTGCTTGCCTTCTCCTTTGCCTTTTTCGACCTTGCGGTCTTCACGCTTCGCCGCCTGCATCGCCTCGGGCTCGAGCTCCTCGGCGGCGCGGTTGAACCAGATGAACACGCCCCAGGCCGCGAGCAGCAGCGCAGCGGTCGCGCCGATGCTCGCGGCGTAAGGCAGCTGCTCCGTCGCATCCTGCGACAGGCGGAAGGTCAGCACCACGGTCTCGATCGACAGCGACACGACCAGCACCACCATGAAGCGCGAGAGAAAGCGGCGCACGCGCGTGGGTGCGCTCATGTGGGCTTCGCGCTGCACCTCCTCCTCGAGCAGCGTCTGCCCGAGCTCGAGCGCCGCCACCGCGACGGTGAGCACCGCGATGGCCTCGAGCACGGCGTTCAGCCGCGCCGTCAGCGGCCCTTCGGCGAAGAACTGGATGCCGTGCCAGAGCTGCAGTCCGGCGACCACGATGAGCGCCGCCGAGCTCAGCAGGAAGAGCAACCCGATGACGAGGTGCCCGGCGGGGAACAGGCGATAGAGAAATTTCATGGTGACAAAACGTGGTCCGTCCCTGATTAGTGTACTGCGAGGTACGCTTTTTCGAGCGCGCCGTTGCGGGCGATTTCATCTGCCGGGCCCGAAGCCGCGATGCGCCCGCCGTCGAGAACGTAGGCGCGGTCGGCGAGCGCGAGCGCGAGGCCGCTCATCTGGTCGACGAGCAGGATGGTGGCCGATTCGCTGCGCAGCCGCTCGAGCGCGGCGAAGAGATCGTTGATCACCGCAGGCGCGAGCCCGAGCGAGGGCTCGTCGAGGAGAACGAGGCGCGGGCGTCCCATCAGGCCGCGCGCGATGGCGAGCATCTGCTGCTCGCCGCCCGAGAGCAGGCCCGCGCGCTGGCGCAGCCGCTCGCGCAGGCGCGGGAAGCGATCCAGCATCGATTCGATTTCTCCCTCCGTCCTTCCTTTCCTGAGGAAAGCGCCGAGCCGCAGATTGTCGAGCACGCTGAGCTCCGGAAAAACCTGTCGTCCTTCCGGAACCAGGACAAGGCCGAGCGCGGCCACCCTGTGGGCGGGCAGCCCGGCGATGTCCTCGCGCCCAAGCGTGATGCCGCCCGCCACCGGGCGCAGCAGGCCCGACAGCGCGCGCATCAGCGTCGACTTGCCGGCGCCGTTCGCGCCGAGCACCGCGACCATCTCGCCGGCGCGAACGCCGAGGTCGATACCCTTCAGCACCGGCTCGGCGCCGTAGCCGGCGGCAAGCCTGCCCACCTCCAGCAAGGGCTCGCCCGGCTCGCCGCGGCGCGCCGCGGCCCGGGCCTGCTCCTCGCCCAGGTAGGCCTTTCTCACCAGCGGATCGCGCTGCACCTCGGCCGGGGCTCCCTGCGCGATCTTCACTCCGGCATCGAGCACCACGACATGATCGGAGATGCCCATCACGACCGACATGTCGTGCTCGACCAGCACCACGGTGACTCCGCCGTCGGCAATTCGCCGCAAGAGCTTTCCGAGACGCGCCTTGTCCTGCCGCGAGAGGCCGGCCGCCGGCTCGTCGAGAAGCAGCACCGAGGGCCGGGTGGCAAGGGCGCGCGCGATCTCCACCAGGCGCTTGTCGACATGCGGCAGCTCGGCCGCGCGCGCGTCCGGGTCGCCGCCGTATCCGACGAAGGCGAGCAGTGCCTCGGCTGTCTCTTTCCCTGAAGCGATTGCGAGATTTTCCGCGACGCTCATCGAGCCGAAAAGCTGCGTCGTCTGGTAGGTGCGAGCGACGCCGGCGCGCGCGATCTTCCACGCCGGCAGGCCCTGCACCTCCCGCCTTAACTCCGGCGGGCCGATGCGGATCCTGCCGGCGTCGGGGCGGTAGAAGCCGCCCAGCATGTTGAGCACGGTGGTCTTGCCCGCGCCGTTCGGTCCGATCAGGCTGGTGACCGCACCGGCCCTCGCCTCGAAGCTCACCTCGTGCGCCGCGCGCACACCGCCGAACGAGATCGACAGGCCTTGCGCGGTCAAACCGCAAGGCCGCGCTGCCTTTGCCGGAATTTCGACGGCTGATGGACGGCGCGGCGCAGCACGGCGCGCAAGGAGGCGCAGTAGCGAACCCACTACGCCGTCGGGCGCAGCCAGGAGCACCGCGAGGAGCAGCGCGCCGAAGAAGAGAAGGCGATATTCGGCGAGCCCCGCGAGCGCCTCAGGCAGCAGCACCACGATGGCCGCGCCCACCAAGGGCCCGGCGAGCGTGCCGGCCCCGCCGATGATCACCACCAGCACGAACAGGATCGATTGCGAGAAGGCGAAAGTCGAAGGCGTGACAAAGCCGGAGAGCGCCGCGAAGAACGCGCCGGCGACGCCCGCGTAGAGCGCCGAGATCGCGAAGGCGACGGTCTTGATCGCCACCGGGTTCAGGCCGATGGACTGCGCCGCGACCTCGGAGTCCTTCACCGCGCGCATCGCGGCTCCCCAGCGGCTGCGCGCGAGCAGCCAGAACGCGGCCGTGCCGAGCGCCGCGAGCGCGATGCTCGCGAGCGCCACACCGCGCTCGCCGATGCCCCCGGGAGGGGCGATTCCCATGATGCCGTTCTGCCCTCCGGTGACGTCGCGCCATTCCACGGCGACGTTCTCGACGATGAAGCCGAACGCGATCGTGACCATGGCGAGATAGGGCCCGCGCACGCGCAGCGCCGGCAACGCGAGCAGCGCCCCGACGAGGCCAGAGGCGAGCGCCGCGACCGGCAGCGCGGCCCAGTAGCTCCACTTCGCGCCCACGGTGAGGATCGCCACCGCGTAGGCGCCGAGCGCGTAGAAGCCGACATGGCCGAACGACACCTGGCCCGCGAGGCCGAAGAGCACGTTGAGACCGATGCCCACGACCGCGGTGAGCGCGAGGGTCGCCATGATGAAGACGTAGTAGCTGTTCGCGGTCGCGGTGAAGGCGAGCGCCGCCAGGAACGCGGCCGCGAGCACCACGGTCTTCATACTTTCTTCACCTCCGCGCGGCCGAACAGGCCATTGGGCAGGATCGCGAGCGCGACGATCACGAGGGTGAAGGAAAGGATCTGGGTGTACGCCGAGCCGAGCAGCGCGGTGATCATCGACTCGGTGACGCCGAAGATGAGCCCGGCGAGCATCACGCCCCACGCGCTGGAGATGCCGCCGAGGATGGCGACCGCGAACGCCTTGAGCCCGAAGAGGGTCCCCATGTCCGAGTGCACGTTGAAAAGCGGCGCGATCAGAATCCCGGCGGCGCCCGCGAAGAGCGTCGAGGCGGCGTACGCAGCCGCGATCGCGCCCGGCACGTTGATGCCCATGAGGCGCGCGGCATCCCGGTTCTGGACCACCGCGAGCATCGCCTTGCCCCACCGCGTTCCGGTGGAGAAGAAATGCAGCCCGGCGGCGAGCGCGAGGCCGATGAGGGGAATCAGGATCTGCAGCAGCGAGACGTTCAGGCCGCCGATCGGCACCGAGGCGTTGGCCCAGGGCATGACGAAGCCGCGCGGCTCCTTGCCGAAGGTGAAGAGCACCGTGTTGTCGGCGAGGATGCCGAGCGCGACCGTCGCCATGAGCCAGGCGCTCGAGCCGCGGCGCGCGAACGGCCGCACCGCGACCAGCTCGACGACGACCCCGTAGAGCGCGCACAGCGCGAGCGCGAGCGCCGCCGCCGGCACCATGGGCCAGCCAAAGGTCACGGCGAAGGTGTACGCGAACACCGCGCCGAGCATCATCGAGCTGCCCTGCGCGAAGTTGACCGTGCCCGACACCGAGTAGGTGATGTAGAAGCCCAGCGCGAGCAGGCCGTACATGCTCCCCAGGCCAAGCCCCGAGACCAGCGCTTGAGCGATCATGGATCAACCATACAGACAACAAAACGGCCGCGCGCGGCGGCCGTGGTTCGTTGGTCGGACGCCGATTACTTCTTCGTCCCCACCGGCAGGATCTGATTGTCGATGAACTGCGCCCAGACGTAATCGTTCTCGTTCAGCGCGTCGTGGTTCTGCGGGGTAAAGGGCTTGTCGTAGTTCTTGATCAGGCCCTCGTACTTGCCGATCTTGTAGTAGCCGTCGCGCACCTTGCGGCCCTCGGTCGAGCCGGCGTTCTGGATGGCGAGCGCGCTCAGCATCATGGCGTCGTAGGCGTTGGCCACGCCGACCGCGGGCGTCACGTCGCCAGCGCCCTTGATGTCCGGGTACTTGGCCATCAGCGCCTTCAATACCTTCTGGCCGACGGGCGACGGATTGCCGAAGAAGCTGTAGGTCTGCACGAAGTGCACGTTCTTCGCGCTCGGACCGGCGAGCTCGGTGAAGCGGCCGCCGGCCGGGCCCCAATGCGACACGATGGGCGGCATCCAGCCCATGCGGTCGAGCGACTTCACCACCTGCGACGACGGGCCGACGTTGCCGACGAGGAACAGGACGTCCGTGCCGGCGGACTTGAGCCGCGAAAGCTGCGGCACCACGTCGACGTCGTTGCCCTCGAATTTCTCGATGCCCGCGGCCTTCATCTTCTTCTCGGCCAGCGCGGCCGTCAGGCCCTTCTCGTTCGATTCGCCCCAGGGATTGTTGACGAGGATCATCCCCGGTTTCCTGGCGTTGTGCGTTTTCTGCGCGTACTGCAGCATCGCCTTGTCGACCAGCTCGTCGACCGCGGAAACGCGGAACACATAGTTGTCCTTCGCACCGTTCTTCGTGATCGGCGTGCCGGCTGCCCACGGGTCCATGAACGGCAGCTTGTTCTCGTTCGCGATCGGCACTATGGCGAGCGCCACCGGCGAGTCGAGGCCGCCGATGAGCACGGCGACCTTCTCCTTGAAGTAGAGCTCGCGCGCCGCGATCACGCCCTTGGCCGGCGTCGACTCGTCGTCGCGCCGGATGAGCTCGAGCTTGTGGGATTGGTTACCGACCCGCACGCCGCCCTTGGCGTTGATCTCGTCGATGGCGACGACGAGACCGCGGGTAATGGCCTCGCCGGCACGCGCCGACTGACCCGAAAGCGCGGTGACCAGGCCGATCTTGATGGTCTGCGCCCAGGCGGGCGCCGCTGCAAGCAACGAAAGAAGAACGAATACGCGGATCATATGAACCTCCCCGGATGACATAAGCTTAGCAGGACGCACGCCATGTTAGGCTTGCGCCTTCGCAGCCCCGCGCGCCCCGGTGCATCCGCTCAGATTCCATGGACGCTACCCCTACTCCGCGATCACGCGGCGGCCCGACTATGCCTGGCCCAAGAGCCGGCGCCTGGCGGTGTACATCGGCCTCAACCTGGAGCACTTCGCCTTCGGCGCCGGCATGGGGGCGAGCATCGGCCCGAAGAACCCCGAGCCCGACGTCCTCAACTACTCGTGGCGCGACTACGGCAATCGGGTCGGAGTCTGGCGCTGCCTGGACCTCTTCACCCAGCTCGGCGTCCGGGTCGGGGCGCTGGTGAACACCTCGCTCTACGACTATTGCCCGGAGGTGGTGGAAGCGGTCGTGAAGCGCGGCGACGAGCTCATCGGCCACGGCCACACCAACTCCGAGCGCCAGGGCGAGATGAGCGAGTCCAAGGAAAAGAGCCTGCTCGAGTACTGCCGCGAGCGCATCCGCAAGGAATCGGGCCTGACGGTGCAGGGCTGGCTCAGCCCCTGGATCTCGGAGAGCTTCGTCACCCCCGACCTGCTGCAGGAGGCCGGCTACTCTTACACGCTCAACTGGTGCCACGACGACCAGCCCTGCGAGATGAAGACCCGCGGGGGCAGGATCTGGGCCGTCCCCTACCCGCAGGAGCTGAACGACGTTCCGGCCATCGTCATGCGGCAAATGGACGCGCGTGAGTTCGCCGAGCTCATCATCGACCACTTCGACGAGATGCTCGAGCAGTCGCGCAACCAGCCGCTCGTCATGGGAATCGCGCTTCACCCCTACATCGTCGGCCAGCCGCACCGCCTGCGGCACCTGCGCCGCGCGCTGCAGCACATCGTGAAGGAAAAGCGCGTCTGGTTCACCACCCCGGGCGCCATCTGCAAGTGGGTCGGCGAGACCCCCGGCCCCGACACGAGCTTCTTCGGCTGACCTGCCCCCCTGTCAAGGGGGGAGCGAGCGCAGCGAGCGGGGGGTTTGGGGTTTAGCTCTGCTTACCCGAAGCCGGCCACCGCTCCGTCGTACATCGCGCGCGCCTCGCTGTAATCCGTAGCGGTGACGTTGAGGTCCTTCAAGAGCCCGTTCTGAAGGCCGTAGACCCAGCCGTGCACGGTCAGCCCCTGGCCCCGCTCCCAGGCATCGCGCACGATGGTGGTCTGGCATACGTTCGCCACCTGCTCGATCACGTTCAGCTCGCACAGCCGCTCGGCCGCGTCGCGGCCCGCGTTCGCGAGCGCCGCGCCGTGCTTCTGCCGCACGTCCTGCACGTGGCGCAGCCAGTTGTCGGACAGGCCGATCCGGTCTCCGCGCAGCGCCGCCTGCACGCCGTTGCAGCCGTAGTGTCCGCAGACGATGATGTGGCGCACCTTGAGGATCTCGACCGCGAACTGCATCACCGAGAGGCAGTTGAGATCGGTGTGCACCACGAGATTGGCGATGTTCCGGTGCACGAAGAGCTCCCCCGGCAGCAGGCCCACGATCTGGTTCGCCGGCACGCGGCTGTCGGAGCAGCCGATCCAGAGATACTCGGGAAGCTGCTGCTGCGAGAGCTTGCGGAAGAACTCCGGGTCCTGCAGCCGCATGGCCTCCGCCCAGGCGCGGTTGGCCTCGAAAAGATGTCTCAGCGTTCTCATCGGAGATTCAACTTCATTCCTTCGTGGGAGGCGGCGAAACCGAGCGATTCGTAGAAGCGGATGGCGTCGCGGCGCCGCTTGTCCGAGGTGAGCTGCACCAGCACGCAGCCCCTCTCTCGCGCGCGCTCGATCGCCCATGCGAGCAGCCTCCGCGCCGGCTGATGTTCGGAATGTAGGTGAGCTGCAGCACACCGACCACCTTGCCCTCGAGCTCGCACACGACGAGCTCGTTGTTGGGATCGCGCTCGATCGCCTCGAACGCGCTGTAGTAGCTCGCCGGCAGCGGCGAGATGCACTCCTCGCGCTGCGCGCCCAGCACGTCGTCCGCGAGCATGCGGACGATGTCGGGCAGATCGTCAGCCCGGGCGCTTCGGTACGAGGGGGACAAAGTCGTATTCGCCCAGGCCCTGGAGCACCAGGAAGGTGGCCGAGGTCTCGCCGGCGTTCGCGACCAGATGCGGCCGGCGCGGCGGGACGCAGTAGGTCTCGCCCGGCTCGAGCTTCACCTCTTCCTTGGGATCCTGCATGAAGATCCGGATGCTGCCCTCGAGCACGTAGAACGTGTCTCTCACGCGCGTGTGGTAATGCCACGGCACCTTCTGCGTCTTCGAGATCTGCAGCTCGTTGATCCGGAACCCGGGGCGCTGGGCGTGAAACTGCCTGCGCTCGACCTCGTACAGTTGACTGGCATCCTGCAACGGTTCCACGCTTTCTCCCGGCGGTTGGAGGCCGCTATCCCGCGAGCGGCCGGCACTCGATCGCAAAGTCGACATGATAGTGCTCGTCGTGCCGCACCCAGGGCTTGGCCTTCATGAACCTGAGATTCTGCTTCAAATACGGCCCGCGTTCCGTGCTCCACAGTCGAGGCAGGTAGGACGGATCGAATATGACCAGCGCGATCCCGACCCCTTGCGCGCGCGCGGCCAGGTCGAGCTGATACAAGTGCTCCGCGATTGCCGGGAAATCGATCTGCAGATCGCCGTAACGGCCCTGCGCATCGAACTCGAGGTCGTAGCCGAACCGGTTCAACGCGCTCGTGGGCAACGGCACCGAGCGGCCGTGCCGATCGAGCACTGGAACCATGAAATCGACCGAGAGGCCGTTTTGATGTGTCCGATGCGGCCTGATGCGTCCGCCGGCCTTCCAGCCGGTCTCGCCGTAGACGAACCGCTTTTGCGGCGCCGCCTTCTCGAGCCCCCGGTAGCCGGCGAGCACCACGCCATTCTCGAGCCGCCCTTTCGCCACCGTGCCGAAGCACGTGCTGTCCGTCGCCATCGCGACGCCCGGCAGCAGAAGCGCCGCAGCGAGGATCGCCCGGGCGCGCAGTCCCTTCATCGCGCCACGCCGATGATCGGTCCCAGATCGACCTTGACGTCGGTGCGACCGAGCTCCGCGGAGTGCAGGCTCGACACGACCCCATCCAGATACAAGGCGTCGGGACAGTTCAACTGGTCACGGAAATAGGTCGCGAGCTCGTAGAACGTCACCGGTTGCTCGCTGATCACGAACACGGCGAGATTGCCCGAGACGCCCACTCCGTTGCGGATCAGCCGCGAGCTCGAGACGGCGCGAAACACCGGATGAATGACGCCGCGCCTGACCAGCAGCGGGCCCGATTGCGTGGCAAGGCGCACGCCCCCTGACAACGCCGGATACTCTTCGGAGGCGACGATGCGCGGACCCGCGGCGCCGATGAAGAAGACGCCGTTGGGCTTCAGGAAGAAGTTGCCCGCGCCCTCGGCAAGATTGAGCGGTGCGACCTGCCGTCCCTCCTGCACCAGCAGCCCGACCGGCGAGAAGTCGCGATGGAACATTCCAGCGTTCATGGCGAAGCGCAGCTCCCTGTTCCGGGCCTTGAGCCATGCCGCCAGCCGGTCGAGGCGATGGAAGGGCGCCCCGGACTCGTCGCGCAGGAAGATCTCGAGATTCTCAGCCTGGGTGTCGATGCGGATGACAGTGAAAGTGCGCTGATCGGCCTTGCAAGCCGCGCTCACGAGCAGGAGGCAGGCTGCTAGAAGCGTCCGCCGCCTACTCACGAACGTAGATCGTCTCCGGCTTGACCACGGGCGCGCGTGCCGACGGCGCGGCGCTTTGTGGAGGGTAGACCGTGGCGAATTGCCTGTTCCCCGCAATTCTGTACTCGACCCGGCTTCGCAAGCCGACCGATTGCGGGGCCAAGGCGTTCTCGACAATCTCCAGCTCGTACCCTGTGGGAGTGAGCGACACGATTTTCGCAACGATGTGAGAGCGGGTCCCGTTGGGCAGCGTGCAATCCGAGGTTGCCTGGCCCTCGGTCACGTCGCTCACGCATTGAAAGTCGCGCTGCAAGGCGACCGTCCCGTCGGCGAGGTGGATTCTCGTCTCGACGTTTCTCCAATGGCCATAGAAAGACGGGTCGATGCCCGCCGGCGCGAGGCGGCCGTCGCTCGCGCACGCGACCAACGCCAGCGTCACAACGGCGAGCGCCTTGTGCGTCATGGCCCGCCCGCTCGCGCGCGAGGCATCATCGGCGGATGGGCCGGAGCGTGCGCAAGCTTGCGTCGAACCATTTATCGAGCGGAACCCAGAGCAAGGCGAGGATGGCCCACACGACAAGCAACGCCAGGGCGTACTGTTCACCAAAGTGCAGCACGAGCAGCAGGCCCAGCGCGACCACGACGAGCACCGCGAGCGTGGCGGCGATGTAGCCGAAAGTCCACGCCAGTTGCGACGTGGTGCCGCACTGGGGGCAAGTATGCTTGCCAAAGGCGCTCGAGACGTAACGGCGCCAGGTCAGCGGGAACTGTGCCGCGCAATGCGGGCAGGTCATGGCGGGGGTTGCGGCGGCGCCGCGGATCATATCCTCGTCCCTTCGGGCGCCGAGGGCGCGTCAACGCTATCGTCGCGCAGCGCTGGCTTGGCTTGCTTCGCTCGACGCGCGCCGATGTGGGTCGCGCCGCGGATGGCGGCGAGCGCATCGGGCTTGATCTGCGCGTTGCCGTCGTTGGTGAGAATCGTGAACGTGACCAGAAGCCCGCCCACCTTGACCATTCCCTGGGTCATGAACCGGTATTCGTCGGGCTTGGGCGCGGGGTCGGTCACCGAGAAATAAAACCCCGGACCCGAGGCGCCGGAGAATTCGACCAGTTGGATCGTTTTCTCCACGGCATGGTCCTTGACGCCCGCCGCAACCTCCTCGACCGACCGTCGGATCGAATCCCTGGTCGATGCCGGCACGTCGTCCCTGGCCGGCCAGATCGGCGTGACCAGCACCGCGAACTCGTTGCCCTTGCGCGAGCGAAACGTGATGGTGGGCGGCAGTTCGTCCGGGGGCTGGCTCAGCTCATCCTCCCAGCTGGCGGGCACGTTCAACTGCAGGTATCCATGCCCGGGCAGCCGATAGCGCTTCTCGACCGTGAGGCCGGCCGCCTGCGGCGCTATCGTGGGCCACAGCAAGGCCAGCAGCAACACTGCTCGTAAGCCACGTTTCATCGACCCCCCTTTGCGCCGGCCCGCGCCGCTAGGACCGCTGCTCGCGAAAGCGCAGGCTGCGAAGAAGCGCGAGATAGGACGCGCTCTGTGTCGTCCAGTCCTGCCGCGGGACGAAAAGCATGAACTGAAAGAACGATTCGCCGTGCTTGACCGCGAGGCCGATGGTCTGGCTTTGCGCGTTTCTCGCGCCGGGTCGGTCGTTGCACTGGAACCCGGCGCCGGTCCAGCCCGGACCGGAGAGCTCGAATTCGGCGGTGTCCTTGCCGCACAAGCCCGCGGCGAGCGCCGTGGCCTGAAGCATCAGGCCGGCGACCTTCACGGATTTCACGTTGGGCGGAAGCTCCGCCTTCAGCCCCGTAAAGGATGATCCATCGGAGTGCGAGACGCTGAACTGCCGCTCGCTCCGGTCGAGCGTCCAGCCGCTGCCGAACTCGAGCGAGTACGCATCCTGGCTGTTGGTGAGGGTGCCGGCACATGCCGCGAACGCGAGCAGCGCCCCAACAAATCCGAACACGGCCGTCGTTCGCATCAGCTTTCTCCCTGGTCGCCTTCGAGGGGCGATTCTCGCTTTATTTGCAACGCTCGCTGCCGCCTTATATAGCAGAGAAATCCCGGCCGGCATAAGTAACTTGCCTCGTAACCTGGCCCTTGTGACCTACTTCCTCTGCGACGCCGGGGAAGGTGCATAGCATGCGAGCGGCTGCGCAATAAGAAGAGGCTTGACCGGCTCAAAAAGGGGGTAGTCATGAAGAAACACTGGTACGCCTTGCTGCTCGCCGCCGGCCTGGCGGCGTGCGCCACGGGGCCGACTTCCGCGCCGACCCAGGTTCTGTATCGCGGCGCGGATGTCACTCACGACAGCACCGGGCTGATTGTGCAGGGCAGCGCGGAGAAGGGCCTCGTCGTCGTCACCAACTGGAACGACCACTACGCGCTCGCGCTGCCGTATTCGACCGACTGGAAATTCATCGTCGAGCGCGGCAGCAGGCTGCGCGGCGGAGCGGGCAACTTCAACCTCACCCTGTCCATCGAAGCGTCGCCCTTGTCGCCCGACGAGCAGATGAAATACGTGCGCACCTGGGCCACCTCGGACAAGAACCGCCTGCCGCCCGACAAGTCCGAGCTGATCACGGTCAACGGCGAGCCGGTCCTGCGAACCGAGATCAACCTGGAGCGCGTCGACCAGAGATTCAAGGGCGGCAAACACATCAACTACTATTCCGCCAGGAACTGGAAAGGCACCCTCTACACGCTGCACATCTCGGAAATCGTGCCGCCCGAGGACGTCAGGAAGTTCAGCGAGAAGAACCTGCGCTTTTTCGCGACCAGGGGCTTCTCCGTCAACTTCATGAGGAAATAGGCCGCCCGCCTCGGTCAGGCCGCACGCAGGCGCTTGACGTAGAAGTGCCGGCTCTGCCCTCGCGGCGAGCCGGAGATCTCGCCGAAGCGCCGGTAGCCCTGCTTCTCGTAGAAGCCCGGCGCCTGGAAAGAGTACGTGTTCAGGTGCATCAGGCGGCTGCCGCGCCGGCGGGCGTGGCGCTCCGCTTCCTCGAGCAGCCTGCCGCCGACGCCGGTGCCGCGCGAGCGCGCCGACAGCCAGAGCAGCTCGATGTAGCTCTCGCGCCAGTACGACTGCAGGATCAGCCCGCCCAGCAACCCCCCTTCGCCGTCGCGCACGCTCATCACCGTGCGCGAATAGTTGACCGGACCGGCCTGCTCGCGGTTGAACCTCATGAGGCCTTTCCACAGCTCGCGCGAAACCGCCGCTCGCTTCGACCGCTCCTCGGCGACACGGGCTGCGACTTTCGCTGTTCGCGTCCGAACCTTGCTCATGACCTTCGTCGCTTCAGGGAGCAAAACCTTTCACTTGGTCGAGCCGGAAGCCCATCTCCAGTCTGTTAGGCCGAGGTGTCAACTAAATCGAGGGAAGATCGGCGTCGGTCACCAACGCGCTGTTAGGGCGCCCTGTCATAAAGCTCCTTAATGTGCGCCCACATCTCTGTAACGCTGCTTCGCCGTTCC
>Ga0070696_100002308_pt1 | contig 12583 bp, 11 predicted proteins | sample KBSK1253metaG_FD_65474 | JGI IMG/M metagenome (GOLD analysis project Ga0070696, IMG submission 65474) | Corn, switchgrass and miscanthus rhizosphere microbial communities from Kellogg Biological Station, Michigan, USA - KBS K1-25-3 metaG | ecosystem: Host-associated > Plants > Roots >... | reverse complement strand
ATGAACCGCGCTTTCCAGCGATAGAACCCCCCGTTCGCGAACGTACCGCCCGAGCACTCGCGGAAACGTTCCCCACAGGCGGGGATGCGGATGTGCGTCTTCGGGCAGCCCATCGGAGCCGACCATGGCATTGGGAGAGGTGAGGATCCGCGTGACATCGGCCTCGTCCATCAAGAAGTAGACGGCACCGGCAGGCTGGAGCTTCGGTATGGCCTCGAGCGGCGTGCACCCGAGTTTCTTTGCGATGTCGTCCAGATACTGCGCGCAGAATTCCGGGTGTGGGTCGCACCAGGTAACCAGCGTCTTATATGACTGTGCAACGAGTTCTTCATTCAACACCGTCGATGCCGCAGAGTAGGGATAAACATCCCACGCCACGTGCTGATGCTGCCTGGCTTCATTCAGAAGAGCCAATGTCTCCACGCTCCGGCCGAAGTTGCGTCGCCCCATGCACTTGTGATGCGAGACGATCGTCGGGACACCGGTTTCTCTTCCTATCAGAAGCGCCTCTTTGAGGCCTTCGATCACTTTGTCGGCCTCATCTCGAATGTGACTGGTGTAGATGCCGCCGTACGCGCGGAGCGGGCGCGCTACCTCGACCACCTCACTGGTAGGCGCAGCGCGAGCTGGAGGATAGAAGAGCCCGGTCGAAAGGCCCAGCGAACCCTGTCGAAGGCAGTCGGACAGGAGGTCGCTCATTTGACAGACTTCGCTGGTGGTCGCGGCTCGACCCAAATCATCTCCCATCACCTGCATTCGAAGGGTGATGTGCCCAGTGAGAAAGGCGGCATTAATGGCTGGGGCTGCATCCCTCACCTTGGCTACGTACTCGGCGAAGGTCGATGCAATGCAATGGTCCGATTTAAAGATCAGGCGAAGCAGCCCGAACGGCGTACCGCGCCGATCGTACGGCGCGCCACTGATCCCACAGTTTCCTCCAATGACCGTTGTAACGCCCTGCGTTAGCTTGGCCGCCATCTGCGGGCGAACAATTAGGGCGGCATCGTCGTGAGTATGCACGTCGATGAACCCTGGGCTCACGACCAGACCGCGAACGTCTATGTCGAGTGCGGCAGTTTCACCTTGCAGGCTGCCGATTTTCGCGATGCGCTTCCCGGTGATTGCCAGGTCGGCCGCGATGGCCGGACGACCCGTTCCATCGACAACCAGTCCGTTACGTAACACGACATCAAAATGAGGGCGGCCCATTGTCGTTGCGGTTGGTGGCTTGTTTGTAGACGGCGCCCGGGGGAGCGCTACCGACCGCCCTACAATTTAACGCGAAGCCGATGAAGATCTTTCCGATCGAACAGGCTGGGCAGCAGCTCCGTTCCAAGCCCGGGGCCCTCCATCGGCCGGATGAAGCCATCGACGACTTCCGGAACAACGGTCACAAGCTCCCGGTAATACCCCGTATAGAATGCCCGTACACTTTCTTGAATGAGCGTGTTTGGCTGGCTGAACGCCATGTGTATCGCCGCGGCATAACTGATTGGCCCGATGCAGTCGTGCGCGGCAAAGGGCCGGTGATAGGTTGCCGCCATGCTGGCGATCTTCCGGCCTTCCGTGAGTCCGCCGGCCCAGGAAAGATCCACCATCGCAACATGCAGCGCGTCGCGATCGAGGAACTCCTTGTAGGGCCAGCGGCTGCCAAGTGTCTCACTCGCGCATACCCACACATTGGTGCTACGCGCGTACTCGGCCAGGGCCTGGGGTGAATTCATGACAATCGGATCTTCGAACCAGAACGGCTTGTAGGCCTCGAGCTCGCGGGCAATCATGCGCGCAGTCGGCAGATTCCAAAGGCTGTGGAATTCGACCATGATATCCATGCGGTCGCCAACGGCCTTGCGGATCTTCTCGAATGGCTCGAGGCAGCTCTTTAGCTGCGCGCTGGTGATGTAGCGACCGCCCGTCTCCCGCGCCGCCACGTCAAACGGCCAAATCTTCATCGCCGTGATTCCGCTCTGGAGCAGACTCTCAGCAAGCGCGTCCGCTCGGTGGGTAAAGGCATCGAGGTCCTCGTACGGCCCCTTGGCATGGCTAGGAGTCCAGTTCGCAAGCGCTCGGAAGTCTCCGGAGCGCACGTATTTATACCCGGCGCATGTGTTGTAGACACGGAGGCGGTCAAAGCAAGTACCTCCGAGCATCTGGTGCACGGGCTGCCCGCAGTACTTGCCGAACAAATCCCAGAGGGCAATGTCCAGGGCGGAGGCCGCTCGATACTCGACGCCGGTCGATGACTGCGCGACAGGCAGCGCCGTCATCGCCGCATTCAAATACTCAATGCGCAAGGGATCAGCGCCCAGCAGGCGCGGAGCGAGCGTCTCGTGGATGTGCGCTTCCACGGCCCGAGCGCCATAGAACGTCTCACCGACACCAATGTGACCGCCATCGGTGTGAATCTGGACCCAGAGAATATTTGGGAATTCGTCCAGCCAGATCGTCTCGAGCGCGGTAATTTTCACCAGGAGTCATCCTCACATGTTGCGAGTCGCGGTGTGCCAACCTATCTGCGGCAGCATCAGCAACAATAGAGTGTGGAACACCCGTTCCATTATCGACAGCTATTCATGGCGCTGTCAACGACGTTCCTCGCGGCAGCCAGAAGTGGACGAGTAGGTTGCGGCTGTGACAAGTGCGGGATAGCATCGAAGTTGACGTGGAACCCGCGTCCCGTCTGTTGGGATATTGAACCATGCGCCTGTGCACCATTGCGACGAGCCCCGCGGCGGATGGCACGGCGGGCGCTCGGTGTTCGAAGGAGCCGATTTCGTGAAGACTGAAAGCCGTTCAGGATCGCCTCGGGGAGAGCAGTCTGATTCAGGCTGCGAGTACATCATTGTCGGCGGCGGAACGGCAGGATGCATCGCTGCGTGGCGACTGGTCGCCGAGACCAATGCGAGAGTCGTGCTCCTGGAGTCAGGCGATGAGTACAGAAGCCCATACTTGAAGCTCAGCCCCGGCTTCTCGAGGCTGGTCCCGAAGGGCATTCACTGCACGGTTCATCGCACGGTCCCTCAGGCCAACGTAGCCAATCGAGTTTTAGAAATTGCGACCGGCCGGGTCATTGGCGGGGGCAGCAGCGTCAACGCTCAGGTCTACATGCGCGGCTACCGAAACGACTATGACCGGTGGGGCTCGCACGCCGCAAGCGACCTGTGGAACTGGGCGGCGATGCTGCCGCACTTTCGGCGGCTCGAAGGCAATCAGAAGTTCAATAATGAGTTCCACGGAGGTTCCGGACCGCTCAAGGTTGCGGATCCCGGTTTCACTTGCGAGTACAGTCATCTATTCGTCAAGGCGGGCCAATCGCTCGGCCTGCCGTTCACCGCGGACTTCAATGCAGGCGCGCCCGGTGGTGTCGGATACCTGCAGTTTACCGCCCACGGCGGACGCCGTTGCAGCGCGGCGGATGCATTCTTGAGCAAAGTCCGGTCAGATGCTCGACTGCGCGTGGTGACGGGAGCGCAGGTCTCCAGGATCTTGTTCGATCATCAGCTGGCGGTGGGAATAGAGTACGTTCGCCGAGGTCAACGACACACTCTTAGGTGCAGTGGCGAGATCTTGCTCGCGGCAGGAGCTTTCGGATCGCCAAAGCTGTTGATGCTGTCGGGGATCGGCCCGGCAGAACAACTGCGACGATTCGGCATTCCAGTCCAAGTCGATCTGCGCGGCGTCGGGCAGAATCTTCAGGACCATTGCGGGTCTCCGTTAGTCCTAGGAGGCAATTCTCGTGGATATGGATACTTTCGCCAAGACCGCGGTTGGCGGCTAGCCTGGAATCTTCTGGAGTACGGTCTCTTTCGGAGGGGTCGTCTGACGACGGTTGGAGGAGAGTCCACCTCTTTTCATGTCACGAGCGAGGCGTCGGCCGAGGCCACGGTGCAAATCTACTGCGTGCCGACGATCGCGTACGCCAACACGGGCGCCGACGCCGTGCCAGCGGTAGACGGTATCAAGCTCCACGTCACCCTCTTGCGGCCACAGGCACGTGGGACATTGTCGCTGCGCTCGGCTAACCCCGCCGACCCACTGCTGGTCGATCCGAACTATCTCGGGGACGCGAGGGACCTGAGGCAACTTATCGAGGGGCTGAGAATCGCGCGCGACATTGCAGACGCGGCGCCACTGCGGGGGGCATTGACGGGTGAACTGCTTCCGGGTGCCGCTGTTCAGGAGGACGCAGCATTGGCCGACCACATCCGCGCGACACTGCGCACCGACTGGCATCCCGTCGGTACCTGCCGGATGGGCCGCAGCGACGACCCGATGAGTGTCGTCGGCGAGACGCTTGAAGTCCTCGGTGTCAGGGGGGTGAGGGTCATCGACGCGTCGGTGATGCCGAATATCGTGAGCGCGAACACGAACGCGCCGACCATGGCGCTCGCGGATCGCGGCTTATCGCTGATGCTTTCAGGCGCCGGAGGGGCACGCGGCGTCACTGGGCCGGCCGCCAGTTGAGCACGCGAGACCGGATCCGGCCGGGCATATCGCCGAGTCGCGCCATCCGCGTTGCCGCGTATCCCACTACATGGAACATCTATCCTTACTATTGGAATGCCTGCCGAACACGGGGTACAATTTGACACCAATGGCGGACCGAACCGGGACGCCTGCGATACGCGATGCAAGCCGGACAAGTTCGAACCAGCAGAGAGGAGCGTATGAGTTCGCCAAGCGACATGCCAAATTCCACGATCGTTGGATGGACCCCGGAGTTGCCGCTCACAGTTCCGGCTCTGCTCCTATGGCCGCCACAGCCGATAAAGGTTCTCAAGTACCTGTTCGGCTTCCCAGGGCTGTTCTTCCCTTGGATTGCTCTGTATGCGGCGATCGCGGTAGGCCTTTGGTGGCTTTTGCAGGTGTCTGGAAGTGACCTGGGCCACCTGTCCATCGGCTGGATTGCGTTGGTCTTTGGTTGCAACGAAGCGATCGCTGCAATCTTTTACGGTGCATGGCACTACCGGCTGTATGGGCGCCGTGCGCAGGGCATACAGTTCAAGTACAACCCGAACTGGCCGAAGGAAAGAAGCGATAGGTATCTGTTTGGTCGGCCGATGGCGAGCAACGTATTCTGGAGCTTGGCCTCGGGCGTTCCGATCTGGTCGGCCTACATTGTTCTCACGCTTTGGGCGCAAGCGACCGGAATCGCGCCGGTGACGAGTTGGTCTGGGTCGCCCATATACTGCACGTTGTTGATGCTCGTTCTTCCGTTTTTCCACGCTGTGCATTTCTACCTGACACACCGAGCGATCCACTGGCCGCCGCTCTACAACAGCGTTCATTATCTGCATCATGTGAATGTCAACCCAGGCCCGTGGACTGGCCTCGCCATGCATCCCGTGGAGCATCTATTTTATTTTTCCGGGGCGCTTCTACTGTGGATCATTCCGTCGACGCCGATACATGTTCTTTACTTCGTGACGCTCGTGGGGCTCGCACCCGCGGAAGGGCATTGCGGCTTTGGAAAGGTCGTCGCCGGTCGATCCAGCTTCGCCACCGACAACTATTATCACTACCTGCATCACAAGTTCTTCAGAGTGAACTTTGGTGATTCGTTGCTCATCCCGCTGGATAGGCTTTTCGGCACGTTCCACGACGGAATTCGAAGAGTTCCCCGCGGCTGATGACACATCCATCCAGCTCGCCAAGCTCGGTTGGCGCTGCCGTAGAAAGCGTTCTTGTCGCGAAAAAGGGGGTGGACGGTGAGCGAAGTAGTCGTGGGCGGGGCGGCACGAAACGGACTCGATCTTACGGGCAAGCATGCTCTCGTAACTGGTGGTGGAACCGGTCTCGGGCGCCAGATGGCCGAAGCGCTGGCAGAGGCTGGGGCACGGGTCACAATCTGCGGCCGGCGTGAAGAGCCGCTGAAGGCCGTTGCGGCCTCGTTAGTGGCGGCCGGTCGCGATGTGCGCTGGGCCGTCACGGACGTCACCAGCGATTCGGGCCGGCGAAAGCTCTTCGAAGAGGTGAAGGGCGTCGACATACTGGTCAACAATGCCGCCCTTGGCGAGCGCAAGCCATGGCTGACAGTCACCATTGACGAGTGGCGGGCGATCATGACGCTGAATCTCGAGGCGCCCTTTGCACTATCGCAGGTGTTCGTTCCCCCGATGGTCGAGAAAAAATGGGGACGAGTCATAAATATCTCCTCGATCTACGGACTCGTCGTAGGCGACCCGTCGCTCTACGGCGACTGGGGGATCGATCTCGCGTCCTACGTCGCGAGCAAGCATGGGCTGATCGGCCTTACAAAACACTTGGCGGCGACGCTCGGAGGCACCGGTGTGACAGTGAATGCGCTTTGCCCCGGCATGTTCCCCAATACCGAGCAAAATGCTTCGAAATCGGGTGGGCTGATATCTGGGCTGGCGGCTCGCACGCCCGTCAAGAGAGTCGGAAACGACACGGATCTACGCGCGGCGATTGTGTATCTGGCATCGCCGGGCTCGTCGTTCTACACGGGGCAGTCGTTGGTCGTCGATGGCGGCTGGACGGTCTGGTAGGCGCTCGGCGCCGTGCAGTTGCCGTGACAGGTCGTTGTAGCACTGGACGAGACTGACCCTTACAGCTGCGCCGTATCGGGGAGCGCCGTTGCCGAAATTCGGTAACTCGTTCTAAATGGTGCCGCGGGATCGAATTCGATGACGGTGTTGATGCCGCTTCGCGACAGCGGATTCTCGTTGCGCGTGGCCTCCAACCCCAGGGCGAATGCTGAGCAGACCGGTTCCACGCCCAAGGCCACGTGTTCTCCATTCCACGGAGGCTCGCGCAGCCCAAGATTCGACATCCACAACAACACACTCGGAAAGTGCTCGCGGTTCCATGAAAGGGAGATGCGGCAGTTATCGCCAGGCAAATCAATGACGAAGCGGCCATCCACTTCGTTGAGCTGAATCAAATCCTCGGCGGGGACGGGCAGAGGGAACGTCGTTGCGTCGATGTATCCGCCGCCGCTTGCCGGCGCGCGGCGGAGATCCGGGAATCGGCAATTTGGCGCGAATGCCTGAATTTCCTCATACGGTGGGCCGGGATACGTCCACGCGTCGCGAAATGCGCCCGGGCGAAGAATCGCCCGGGTCCTGGGCTTACAGAACGTGAAATGGAGACCCACGGGCAATCGGGTCTTTCGTCTGCACTTCACGATGAGTTCGATGTCAACCGCCGCGCGATCGGGTACCGGCGTGATGCGGCGTATCAATTCCTCGATGTCGTCATTCACCGGGTAACGGCAGCGCAGTTCGACCTCGTAGGGCGTTACTTTGGTCCAATTCCACATGGCGTTTGAGCCGAATCCGTGGAGGTATGAGTCCCCGCCGCCGCTCCCGATTACAGAGGCCCAGTCAGGCGTGAATCCGTCCTTGGGGCGATAGGACCCGAATGGAACGCACGGCCATTCGCCACGGAGGTTTTTCAGGATGGGTGGCAACGTCGGGCGCGACCCCTCCGCTGCCCAGGGTGCAAGGTAAAGCGGAGAAACCTGTCGGCCGCCGTCCATAATGAACGTCAACGGCGCCAACATGCCCCCATGCCGCTGAACGCTCAGAGATCCGCAGCGCCAGGCGAGCCCGACAAAGTCGGCGGCCTCGAGCGGAGCAATGGCGGATTCCGAATCGAAGGGGGCGCTCGAGCCAGGCGCATTCGCATTCGCATGCGCACCGGGCCGGGTGAGCTCAGCCATACGCGATGACCCGCTGAGTCTGGACTCCAAGGCCATCGATCCCCAGTCGGACCAATTGGCCAGGCCGAAGATAGACCGGCGGCCTTTGGCCAAGACCCACACCCGGGGGGGTTCCCGTGGAGATGATGTCGCCGGGCTGAAGGGACATGAACTGACTCAAGTAGCTCACAATGAATGCTGGCTTGAAGATCATCTGGGATGTGGAGCCGTCTTGGTAGCGATGCCCGTCGACCTCGAGCCAGAGACGCAGCGACGAATCGTCGCGTACGCTGTCTGCTGTGACCAGCCACGGTCCAATCGGCGCGAATCCGTCGGCCGATTTCCCCTTGACCCATTGGCCGCCGCGCTCCAGTTGCCACGCGCGCTCCGACAGATCATTGATGACGCAGTAGCCCGCGATAGCTGCCCGCGCGTGCGCCTCATCGGCGTATGCCACCGGTCGCCCGATAACGACGCCAAGTTCCACCTCCCAGTCCACTTTCTGGGACCCCTTGGGAAGGACGATGTCGTCGTTTGGCCCTGCGATTGCAGACGTTGCCTTGGAAAAAATCACGGGCTCGGCCGGGATCGGTACACCGGCCTCCGCCGCATGATCGGCGTAGTTGAGCCCCACGCAAACCAGTTTGCCCACCGATCCGACGCAGGCGCCGAGTCGGGGTATTCCAGGCACCCTCGGGAGAGCCTCGATATCGGGTATCTCGCTCAGCCCGCCGAGCATCGCCCCGTCGATGTCGCCTACGATGGATGACAAGTCCCGGATGCGGCCATCGGCATCCAAGACACCAGGCTTCTCGGCGCCCCTCTCGCCCCAACGCAGTAACTTCATGTCCGCCCCTCCAAATCAAGCTCGCGGCTCTTCACTACATGGACCTGCATAGGTCGCTCAGGCGACAGCACATAAGTGTTGATTGTCATGTGGGATTCTTTTGCTCGGCGATATCGACGGGAAACAGGGGGCGCGTCACATTGCGAAAGACCAATCTCCGCATGTTCGGACAAGTCGGCCCTGGAGTGTCGGCGAGGAGGATGCGTCGAGCGTATCGGGCGAAGGCCACCCTGAAATGGGAAGGCGACTTGGCGAAGACCAGCGAAGCCTCTTCGATGCGGAGCCCGAATGCCGAGTAGATTCCGGTGTCCCACTCAAACGCAGGCAGCGAGCGAATGACCAAGCGAATGCTTCCGATCGACACTACCGCGGTGAGCCCCTGTTCCATCCGGGTTCCGCGCGCGCCGGCGTCGAGCATCACGAAACTGCCGTCACTGATCGTGCGTACACGACATTGGACACGCAACGGCCGCCCATCGTTGCGTGAAATTTTGTGACCGACGTCCAGGGCCAGTGTCGCTCCCACTCCTGCGCGCGCACAAATCGTCGCCGCTTCGGCGTCACAAATCGTAAGATAGGTCAACCGATCGGAGCGATCGGCGCCCGCCTCGAGAAGTGCCTTCAACACACTCGGGTTGTCAGCTGCCGCACCGCCGCTGGGCGAATCTCCGGAGTCCGCGACGACGGTCGTGCCTTCTTCTCGGAGACCGGCGTCGATCGCTTCCCGCAAGCCGACCAGTTCGGGATCGAAGTCATATCGCCTCTCCCAGACCAAATCGGCTAGCTTCTCGGCGGAACGCCGCGCCCCTGCTGCGTCGCCGTTCGTACAGACGAGTACAGCGAACCCTAGATCCGGCAAATCAAGCCATGGTTGGACGGGAAAGAGCGATGCATGAAGGATCTCACCGTCGGCTTCCATCTTCCGAGCCACGGCCACTATGTTTCGCAATGGCTCATCACCCGTCCGAGCCTTCGATGGGCTGACGATCATTGGCCGCTTGACAAGCGCCATGCACGGAACGATTTTTCCCTGCAGTACCTCCAGCATCGTCTCCGCAACGCGCACACCGGTTTCGTACATGTCGATATGCGGGTACTCGCGGTAGCCGATCAGGAAGACGTTTGGCCTGAGCATTCTCTGCGTGATGTGGCCGTGCAGGTCGAGCGAAATGCCAATCGGGGTGCCGGCAGGCAACAATTTGGCGACGCGCTCGATAATCTCGCCCTCAGCGTCCGGCCCGTCCTCCACGCACATGGCGCCGTGCAACGCCAGCAAGACGGCGTCGATCGCGCCCCCTTGGGCGAGCCGTGCTTCAACGTCTTGCATCAGGCTTTCAAATGCCGCGCGGGTGACCGCGCCGCCCGCAAGCGCATTCGCGGCTATTAGAGGAACAGGCTCCACTCCGGCTCGTTTTAACACGGCCAGGAATCCAGGAACCTCGACACGCGCGTCTCCAAAGGCCGAGAGCAGCTGATCTCCGCGCCACAAGTACACGGATTCAAATGTCTCAAGAGTGGCTGGCCTCGGAGAGAAGGTGTTGCTCTCCTGGAATATTTGACCTACAGCGATTCGCATATGCTTCGTGTGACTCCATGCAATGGCGGGCGTAACCGCACAGTTTAAGTTTCAGATTACGGAGTGAATGTCCCGACCGCGAGGCTGCGTCCCGGGCGGCCTGTCGGCGGCCAGCGGACAGGAAGTGGGTACGGACGGCATCATCCGGGGATCGGCTGAAATTTCTGGTCGAGCCACTGACCAGGGACCAGACGCGCCATACGCGCCATATTATCCTCGGCAACATCCTCCGGCGCCGGATTGGAAGCGAAGCCATCCTTGGGCGAAAAGCCGAGAACCCGATGCGTCCGAGTCAGGTCCCACCGCATTCCAGGGTTGTTGGATACAAGATTTAGAATCGCAAACGGCACGTCAGGAACGACAATCGCCGCTTGAACTCCTGCAACGAAGTCGCGATTAGACAGCCACATCTGCTGGCCCCAGACCCCGATGCCCATTGCGGGATGCGGAATGTTCTCGCCCGGCTGAATGTTGCCGATTCGAAAGGCGATAAAGGAGATACCGGTTTCCAATGAAAACGCACGTCCCGCCTCCTCACAGAAGAGCTTGCTCACCGCGTAGGGATTCAGCGGAGTCGGAGGCATATCCGTCGTCACGATCTCGTCGGAAAAGCGGTATCCAGCCATGACCTGATTGGTGCTGGCAAAGATGACGCGCTGAACGCCGTGCATCCGGGATGCACGGAGAACGTTGGCAGTGGCGACGATGTTGGCGCGATGCACGAGCGCCCACGGGGCCGTCGGATGCGGTTCTCCCGCGAAGTGAAGGATGGCCTGAGCGCCCTCAAAATGACGCGTCCATGAATCATCGAAGGTGCCCAGATCAGCGGCAATGCAGTCGTCGCCCCCGAGCAGATCCAGGCAGCGTAACGTGTACGTTGTGCTGAGCGCGGCCGCAAGCTTGCCGCCAAGATTGCCCCGTGCGCCGGTAAGAACAAGGGTCGCATTAGCCGCCATGGATGACGTCCTCGAAATTCGAGTTTCTGAGTGCACCCCGGGAATGGCCGCGGCGCGCATGACACGTGATGCGAGCGTCGAGATTTGAATCTCGAATGCGCGCACGGGGCTCCCCGAGCCAGTTCGGAATCGCACAAGCCTACGCATCGTCGGCTTCATCGGCAAGGACGAGTGTGCTGCGAATCCAACGGGCACATGCGACCGAATTATCGAACAATGAATAGCCTGCGCCTTGCCCGTAATCCGTGAAGGGGATGAATTCCGTCGAAATCAGCTGCAGAGGGCTGGTGGGAGACGACTTGTGGAACCTCAGCAACTGACGCATAACTTCCTTCCAAGGTTCGAGCGCGCGCTCATCCCAGCTTGAGTGCCACTCCCCGGCGCCGGGTTCGATAAATGGATATTGGACCCCGCGTCCTACCAGGTCATGCGGGTGCAAGGACGATGGCAGCGAAGCCAGCGACGGATGATGGGCCAGGACGTTCCTGGGGTTATTGGGGACGGCAGAGCGCGCATGGCAGTGAGCGACCCAGCCGGCGCGAGTCCACTGCTCGCAGACGTTTCCAGGTGTAAAGGGGTCAAGGATCAAGTCACCTGCCGCGATAGCGGAATGGAGTCCGAAGACTTTCAGTTCCCGGTCATTGTTTATCTTAAAAATGACGTGGGAATGATCCAGGGTGATACGGAAGGGGATCCCGCGAGATTCCACCAATGCAGCGACTCTCGCGACGCGACGAAAGTCCTCCGACCACATGTTGATATGCACTTCAAAGGCCGGCGGACAACCGAGTGTTGCACCAATGTCGTAGGCTCGCGCATATGCCTCGGCGACTTCCTGGTCGGTGACGAGATGCCCGTCTGCGTGATCCATCATGATTTGTATGTTGTGCACTACGCTGCCGAGTTCGGCTCCGATGCGCATATTCTCGGCGAGCAGGTCGTCATCACGGCCTAGCGTGTACCACCAGCCTCCCGCCAAAACCGGCAGATCGAAACGCTGGCTTAAGCGGAGATATTCCGTCAGCTGCGCGCGCGGCGGCGTCTTGTCGAGGTAGTCAAACACACCGCAATCCTTGACCATTTGAAACTGTGTGGCCAAATCAGGCGGCCGCGACATGTCGTGTCGTATGCCGGCCTCACAGATGCCGATACGAATGCTCCTATTGGCTATCACGCTGGCCTCGATAAACCCGCAGCATCACGATCCGTGGACCTTGCAGCGATCAGCAGAGCCGTCGTGGCTCCTACAGTGTTCGCGGCAAGGCGCGCTCGACAGCGTCGAGCGTCGCCGTTATATCGCTATCCGTATGCGCAGCCGAGACGAACCACGTGCCGCGGCCCGTCGGACGGACGCCGTACTCGAGTAACGCAGCAAGGAAAAGGCCAAGACGCTTGCGATCAGCCTTCGAATACGTGACGTAGTCATGGATGGGATGGCTGGCAAAGCAGGTGTGAAATGCGGAAGGAAGTCCGCTGATCTGAAGGTCGACGCCGAGCCGACGCGCAGACGCGGCAATTCCTTCCATCAGCGCGCTGCCGAC
>Ga0070696_100002307_pt1 | contig 12583 bp, 7 predicted proteins | sample KBSK1253metaG_FD_65474 | JGI IMG/M metagenome (GOLD analysis project Ga0070696, IMG submission 65474) | Corn, switchgrass and miscanthus rhizosphere microbial communities from Kellogg Biological Station, Michigan, USA - KBS K1-25-3 metaG | ecosystem: Host-associated > Plants > Roots >... | reverse complement strand
GCCGTCGAGGCCCCACGCCCACTGCACGGTGCTCGCGCCGAACACGAGCGCACCGCTCGCGTGGCGATAGAGCGTGAGGCTGTGGGTGGCGGTGCCGTTGGCCACGGTGGCGCCGAAATCGACGATCTTCTCGACGTTGGTCACCACCGTCGACGAGAGGTGGACGACGCCCTGGGGCCGCGAATCGTTCACCAGATCCTCGCCCCATTCGTAGCCGAGCGACGAGGCGGCGAGGGTGCCGCCTCCCTGCGTGGCGATGCGCGTGTTGCGCCACAGGCGCAGGTTGGCCATCGCCGGCGGCACCGTGATCGCCGCGGTCCCGGAGTTGACCGTCCACATCGATCCAATCAGCGCGTTCTCGGGCCGGCCGCCATCCGCGGTCGGCGGGGCGAAGCGCAGGTCTCGCCACGTTCCGGTGGCCACGTTCGGCGCTTGATCGATCTTCCGGCCGGCGAGCGTGTCCTTGTAGCTGACCAGCGTGCGCCACGCGGGGTTCGACGTCGCCTCATCGGCGCTGGCAGTGCTCGCCTCGTAGCGCGTTTTCCAGTAAACCTCGTTGCCGCTGAAGAAGGCGAGGTTGACGCCGGCGTTGCGTGCGTTTTCAACCGCGGTGCGCTGGCCGGCCGACCAGTACTCGTCGTGCCCGGAGGAGAGGAAGACTTTCGGCCGGCTGGCGCCGACCAGATCAGCGCCGCGCCGATCGGTATCGACGCCGGACCAGTACTTCACGTCGAAGCCGTTGGCCTCGAGGAAGCGCAGCATCGGGTATTCGGCGTTGAACAGGAAACTTTGCGGCGAGTGCGCGCGCGTGTCGAACGGGCGGTTGTAGCTCACCTTGGTGGCGCGCTGCCCGCACGAGTTCGCATACGCGGAGCCGACGTTGCTGGCGCCGGTCCCCGGAACATCCGCGCAGTAGAGGCTGGCGCCGCCGTACCGGTTGTACGCCTGCCAGGTGGTGTCGGATGTCTGCACCAGGAGGTCGGCGATTCGCGCATCGTCGCGGACGATGAAGACGATGTGGTTCGAGTCGCCGTTGTCGGGGCGCTTCGGTTTGGCGAGGTAGATGCCGGACACCGCGTCCGCGGGGACGCGCCACGAGGCCGAGACCGACCAGTTGCCGCAGTCGACGAGCGCGGTGGTCGCGTCGGTCAGACAGGCGGGCTGATCGGCGAGGGAGGTCGGCGCGACCGTCGCGACCTTGCGGGCGCCGGCGCCGCCGTAATACCCGAGGCGATAGATGTCGATGGAATAGGCCGCCGCGCCGGGCGCGGCGATCTTGAAGTTGACGACCTGGCCGACGTTGACGCTGATGTCGGTGGCGAATCCCTCGATGGTCGACCCGTCCGCGGCCGCTCCGTTTTCGAAGTCGGCGTCGCCCGTTTTCCGGTTCTCGCACGCCACTGGATTGGGACTGCAGGGCGCTTCCAGCGCGAGCGCGGCGATCCAATGACCGAATGGATCGCTTTTGCCGGCTGCGAGCCAGAGAAACACGAACAACACCGAAATGAGCGTCCAGAAGACTCGCCGGGCCAGGTTGGCCATGATTGGGGAACCCTTGACTCCAGAACCCGGGCGCTGCGCGCGGGCACACCTTCGGCGTCCGGTGACCTCTCACCGGCGCGGGAAGTGAAGGGCCCGCTGAAAGTCAGGAGTGACGCAGCCGCCGCGCGGCCGGAAAGACGGCCGGGGCTTGGAGTGTTGTGCCGGTCAATTGAGCAAACCGCTGGCCGCACTGACGAATCTGTTTCACACCAAAAACGTCAGCTTCTATTGGCAATTCTGCGCGGCGTCCACCGAGGCGCGGAAAAAAGTCTCCGTCCACGCAGACTAAAGTCCGTCGATCCGCGGCGCGGAACGGCTGAGCCGAGAAAAGTCGGGTCCCCCGGCGACTCGCCGACAGACTTGTCACGCCTCGCCTGCTCCGCTCTCACAGCCGCCTGTCTCCGCTTGTCACGGGGGTCGACACCCGTCTGCCCCCCGTCTGACACCCGTCAGGCCCCGTCAGACCACCCCGTGACCGGTCGCCGTGGCCGTCGCGACGCGTGACCTAAAATGCCGGTATGGCGAGCATGATTGAGGCGATCGATATCAAGCGGAAGATGTACTTCGAGTACGAGAACGCCCCGTATCATTGCCTCGACGTCGACGTCTCGAAGCCAACCGCGCGCGGCGGGCAGACGCTCGTCCGCGTCAAGATGCGCAACCTCCTGACCCGCGCCGTCTTCGACCGAACGTTCAAGGCCGGCGAGAAATTCCACGAGCCCGACCTCGCCCGGCTGCCGGCCTCGTATCTCTATGCCGACGCCAGCGGCTACAACTTCATGGACCAGGCGAGCTTCGAGACGCTGACGCTCAACGCCGACACCGTCGGCGACGACAAGGACCTGCTCGCCGACAACGTCACCGTGCAGATTCAGACCTACAACGGCCGGCCGATTGCGATTCAGTTCCCGCCGCACGTCGAGTTGACGGTCGTCTCCACCGAGGCCGGCGCCCGCGGCGACACCGCGAGCGGCAGCGTCACCAAGCTCGCGCGGCTCGAAACCGGGCTCGAAATTCAGGTGCCGCTGTTCATCAAGGACGGCGAGCGGATCAGGGTGCACACGGAGACGCGCGAGTTCGCGGGCCGCGCGTGAGCGGGGCTAGGGACTCGGGGCTGGGGGCTGGCTCTCTCACGACGTTCAACTGTCGTTCAGCCGCAACTTGGTACTCTGACATTCAATGGACTTCAAACACGCCTGGCGGTCGATTCGACGGATGCCGGTGGTCGCCGCGGTCGTCGTGGTCTCGCTCGGCATCGGCATCGGCGTGAACACGGCCGTGTTCTCCTGGGTGCAGGCGGTCGTCCTGCGGCCGCTGCCCGGCGTCGCCGACGCCGGCCGCTTCCACCTCGTCGAGCCGCGCGCCGACACCGGCTCCTACCCCGGCGTGTCGTGGCAGGAATACCGCGATCTTCGCGAGCGGCTGACGATCTTCCCGGAGCTCCTCGCGCAGCGCATGGCGCCGTTCACGCTCGGCGATCCCGGGCGCTCCGTGCGCATCTACGGCATGCTCGTCTCGGGCAATTATTTTTCGGCGCTGGGGATGCGGCCGGCGCTCGGCCGCTTCTTCCGTCCGGATGAAGCCGCGCGGCCCGGCGGCGAGCCGGTCGCGGTCGTCTCGCACGACTTCTGGCAGACCCGTCTCGGCGGCGCCGCCGACGTCGTCGGCCGCACGCTCCGGGTCAACGATCAGCAGGTGACGGTCGTCGGCGTCACGCCCGAGCGCTTTCAGGGCACGACCCTCGGCCTCAACTTCGACCTCTGGGTTCCGGCGACGATGGCGCCGCTGATACAGGGCGGATCGCGGGAGCTCGACGATCGCACGATGCGCGGCTACATGCTGATGGGCAAGCTGCCTGCCGGCACGACGATCGCGCAGGCGCAGGCGCAGCTCGACGCTGCGATGCACGACCTCGCCGTCATCTACCCAGAGACCAACGCGACGCTGCGCGGCGAAGTGCTGCCGTTCTGGCAGGCGCCGCGCGGACCGCAGCGGATGCTGGCGACCTCGCTCGGCATCCTGCAGGCGATCATGCTGGTGCTGCTGCTCGCGGTCTGCGGCAACACCGCCAACCTCGTGCTCGCGCGCGCGAGCGCGCGGCACCGCGAGGTCGGCGTGCGGCTCGCGCTCGGCGCGGCGCGGACGCGGATCGCCGGGCTGATTCTCGGCGAGAACCTGCTGCTGGGGCTGATGGGCGCCGCGCTCGGCGTGGCGATCGCGCTGTGGGCGACCGACGCGATGCGGGCGGTGCCGATCATCGGCTCGTTCCCGATCCGCTTCCAGACCGATCTCGATCTCGGCAGCCTCGGCTTCGCCATCCTGCTGGGGATTGTCTGCGGCCTGATCTTCGGCGCCGCGCCGGCGGCGCAGCTGTCGCGCGTCGACCCGCACACGGCGCTGCAATCGGGCGCGCGCAACGCCGGCCGCAGCGGGCTGCGCAACGTGCTCGTCGGGGTCGAGGTCGCGCTCGCGCTGGCCGTGCTGCTGGCCGCGGCGCTCTTCTGGCGCAGCTTCAGCGGGACGCGCGACGCCGACCCCGGGTTCACGCGCGAAGGGGTGCTGCTCGCGAACTACGATTACAGCGGGCGAAACATCGGCCCGGCTGCCGCGCGCGAATTCACGGCACGCCTGCTCGACGGGCTGCGCGCGATTCCCTCGGTCGACGCCGCCGCGATTGCCGCCGCCGTTCCGCTCGACATTCACGGCCTGCCGCTGCGCTCGTTCGCGATCGAAGGGAGAGCGCGAACCGGCCCGGCGCCCGATCAGGCGCTCAGCAACACCGTGACGCCCGGCTACCTCCGCACCATGGGCATCCCCCTCCTCGCGGGACGTGATTTCGCCGACCTCCAGGATGCGAACGCGCCGCCGCAGGTCATCGTCAACGAGGAATTCGTGCGCCGCTTCATCCCCGACGGCGAGCCACTCGGCCGTCGGGTCGAGAACCGCGGCACCGCCTACGTCATCGCCGGCGTCGCCCGCAACTCGACCAGCGAGTCGTTCGGCGAAGCGCCGGCGCCGGTCGTCTATTTCTCCTATCGCGATCGGCCCGGCGAGCGCGGCGAGATCCACGTGCGCACGCGCCCCGGCGCCGAGTCGCTGCTGGCGCCCGAGCTCGAGCGCGTCGTGCGCGGGCTCGATCCCTCGCTGCCGCTCTACGACGTGCGCACGCTCAACCAGCACGTCGAGAAGAACCTGTTCCTGCGCCGCATCCCGGCGCGGATGTTCGTCGTCCTCGGGCCGCTGCTGCTGCTGCTCGCCGCCACCGGGATCTACGCCGTCGTCGCGTATGCGGTGTCGCAGCGCACCACTGAAATCGGCGTACGGCTGGCGCTCGGCGCGACGTCGCACCGCGTCGTCTCGCAGATCGTCGGCGAGAGCCTGCGCGTCGTCGCGGCCGGCGCGGTGGTGGCCTGGTTTGTCGGCGCGCTGGTTGCCGTGCACCTCGTCCGCGGGCCGATCGACGCCGTCGCGTTCGGCGGCGTCCCGCTGGCGCTGTTCGCCGTCGCCGCGTTCGCATCGTGGCTGCCGGCCCGGCGCGCCACGCGCGTCGACGTCATGACCGCGCTGCGGCGGGACTGACGGGCGCAATTGTCGATGTCACAGACCGTCTCGCAGACGGGGTCGGAGACGGGGTCGCAGACGGTCTCCGAGAGGGGGTCGCAGACGGTCTCCGAGACGGGGTCGGAGACGGTCTGCGACCCCGTCTGGCGCGTCTGACGCGGGCGGATTTGCGTGCAGAAGAGGAGCGGGGAGTCGCGATGCGAGCGTTTATCACCACGATTGGCACCGCAATAGCCGCCGCGGCGATCGTCGCCGCGCAGCCGCCGCCGGCGACGACGGCGATTCGCGCCGCGCGGCTGTTCGACGGCCGATCCGACAACCTCGTCACGGACGCGGTCGTCCTCGTCCAGGGCAGCCGCATCGCCGCGGCGGGCACACGCCTCGCCGTGCCGGCCGGCGCGCAGCTCGTCGACCTCGGCGACGCGACCATCCTCCCGGGCTTCATCGACGCCCACACGCACATCACCAGCGAGTCGTCCGACGACTGGAACGGCGACCTGGTGTCGGGCCTGCGGCGGAGCGTGCCCGAAGCGACGCTGCGCGCCGCGGAGTTCGCGCGCCGCACGGTGATGGCCGGCTTCACCACCGTTCGCGACGTCGGCGCCGGCGAGTACATCGACGTCGGCCTGCGCAACGCGATCGCCAGCGGGATGGCGGTCGGGCCGCGCATGCTGGTCGCCGTCCACGCCCTCGGCGCGCGCGGCGGCCACTGCGACAACAACGGCTTCCCGTTCCAGCGCTTCGGTCCGGAGCCTGGCATCGCCGACGGCATCGCCAGCGGCCCCGAGCAGTTCCGCGACGCCGTTCGCTTCCAGGTGAAGTACGGCGCCGACGTGATCAAGGTGTGCGCCACCGGCGGCGTCCTCTCGCTCGGCGACGACGTCGGCGCGCCGCAGCTGACGCAGGCGGAGATGGATGCGCTGGTCGAGGAGGCGCATCGCCTCGGCCGCCGCACCGCGGCGCACGCGCACGGCGCCGAGGGCGCCAAGGTCGCGATCCGCGCCGGCATCGACTCGATCGAGCACGGCTCGTTCCTCGACGACGAGGCGGTGCGCATGATGAAGGAGAAGGGGACCTACCTGGTGCCGACGCTGATGGCGGGCGAGTACGCCGGCGGCCGCAAGGCGACGCGCAAGTACCCGCCCGAGATCGCGGCCAAGGCGCTGCAGGCGCTCGACGGCCGCTCGGCCGCGTTCAAGCGCGCGGTCGGCGCCGGCGTCAGGATCGCCTTCGGCACCGACAGCGGCGTCAGCCCGCACGGCAGAAACGCGGAAGAGTTCGCGCTGATGGTCGAGCACGGCCTCTCGCCGGCCGCCGCCCTGCGCACCTCGGTCGCCGCCGCCGCGCTGCTCGGCGTCGATCGCATCACCGGCACCATCGAAGCCGGCAAGGAAGCCGACATCGTCGGCGTCCCCGGGAATGTGCTGCAGGCGATCGGCGCCACCGAGCACGTGCGCTTCGTGATGAAGGGCGGCCGCGTCGTGCGTCGCGACTAGGGATTGGTTGGTAGGGACTAGGGATTAGTGGGGAGTAGGGAGTAGGGACTAGTCCCGAACGAGGGATAGCATTCACTACTCCCTAATCCCTACGCCCCAATCCCTCCACGTTGCCGCTGTCGTCGACCGCGCGGCTCATCACGCCGGCGGCCGCTGGCGCGCTGGATGCCTCGAAGCGATAGCGCCACTTCGTCGTTCCCTCTGCCGGGTGCCACGTCTTGCCGCCGTCGACCGACACTTCGACGCCGCCGACCACGCCGCCGCTGTCCGATGCGGTGCCGGAGACCTCGAACGCGCCGCTGCCGGCGGCGCGCGCGGGGCCGTCGATCTTCGACACCGGCGCCGTCTTGTCGGTGGACGCGGCGGCCGCAACCAGCCCTGGCTGCCTCGTGGCCGGCTGCGCGCCCATGTCGGCGAGCAGGTTCATCGTCGCCTGCTGAATCGCGCGCACCGGTCCCTTGAGGTCGACGCCGATGCGGATGTTGCTGCTGAGCGCGCGCTCCGGCGGGATGCCGGTCTCGGTGTCGTGATTCGGATCGAGCCCCCACGCCCACTGCACCGTCCCGGCGCTGAAGACGAGCGCGCCGCTCGGCGCGCGGAAGAGCGTGAGGTGGTGCGTGGCCGTGCCCGACACGTAGACGGTGCCGAAGTCCTGGATATATGGGACGTTGTTGACCGTCGTCTCGGAGAGGCGCATCAGCCCGGCCGGCCGGAAGCCGTTGTCGAGATCCTCGTTCCACTCGTGGCCGAGGATGCCGTAGCCGAGCACCGCCTGCTGCCCGGGCTTCAGCTGCGCCACCTCGGTGTTGCGCCAGAAGCGCAGCGGCGCGAAGCGCGCCGGCACCACCAGCGGATCGTTGCGCCAGGCGTTGACGGTGAAGATCGTCCCCTTGAGCGCGTTCTCCGGCTTCGGTCCCTCGGGGTTGAACGGGCGTGAATCGCGCCACGTGCCGGTCCATACGTCCTTCACCGGATCGATCTTCGCGTTGTTGTGCGTTTCCTTGTAGGTGACGAGCGTCCGGTATGGCGTCCGCGACGGATCGGTGCTCGGCTCCCAGCGAATCTTCCAGAAGACGTCGTTGCCGCTGAAGAACGCGAGGTGGACGCCGGCGTCGCGCGCCGCCTCGACATGCGTCCGCTGCGCGCCGGACCAGTACTCGTCGTGACCGACCGACAGGAACACTTTGTGGTTCTTGATCAGCTGTCCGCGGCGATCGCTGTCGATGCCGGTCGTGTAGCTCACGTCGTAGCCGTTGGCCTCGAGCCAGCGGATCATCGGGTACTCGGCGTTGAACACCATGTTGACGGCGCGGTACTCGCGCGTCACGTAGGGCCGGTTCATGCTCACCTTGTAGGCGCGCTCCATCGGCCTCGCCGGGTCGAAGCTGCCGTAGGTGCTGGTGATGCCGGCGCGGTTGTACGCCTGCCACGCCGTGTCCGCGGTCTGGAAGAACAGCTCGCTCCGGCTCTCATCGTCCCGGACGATGAAGTAGATGTGGCTGGCGCGCGGTTCCTTCAGCGGGTTGGCGAGCTTGCCGAACCCGAGCGCGCCGTACGCATGCGGCAGCGCCGGCGGCTTCGGCGCGGTGATGCGGCTGTTGTCGGGCGCCCACGATGGCGGGTCGTTGTCCTCGCGCACCAGCCGCGCGATGTAGACGCCGGACATCGCGTCGCGCGGGACCGCCCACGACGCCGACACCGCCCAGTTGCCGCAGTCGAACAGGCGGACGCTGTCGTCGGCCAGGCACTCCGGCTGCTTCTGCGGCAGCGGCACCGACGGCTTCGTGGTCGCCACATGGCGTGCGCCCATGCCGCGGTAGTAGCCGAGGCGATAGATGTCGATGCGGTAGGCGGGCGAATCGCTCTCGATCTTGAACGAGATCGTCTCGCCGGCGTTGACGCTGATATCGGTCGCGAACCCCTGGATGCGGCGATCGCCGGATCCGTTGATGTCCCACTCGGTCGACGGATTTCCCGCCTTGCAGTTCTCGGCGACGACCTTGTTGGCCGGGCGTGCACACTCGGGCGACGCGTCGGCCGCAGGCTGCGCGCGGATGACGATCAACGAGTGTGCAGCGAGCGCAGCGGCGGCGATGCCGGTGAGCGAGGCCGTGACCATGAATCGCATGGCAGGGAAGGTATCATAGGCCGCGATGCGCAATTCCAACCGGCGAGCCGTCGCCGCTGTCGCGGCAGCAGCCGCGTGCGCGTTCGCGCTGACGCGACCCGGCGTCCTGTCCGCCGCCGATCCGCTGCCGCAGGATCGTGGCGCGGCCGGCACGTGGCAGAAGCTGCTGAAGCTGCAGACGATCGCCAGCGTGATGCACACCACCGCGCACCCCGACGACGAACATGGCGGGCTGCTGGCGATGGTGAGCCGCGGCGGCGGCGCGCGGGTGTCGCTGCTGACGCTGAACCGCGGCGAAGCGGGCGACAACGCGATCGGCCCCGAGCTGTTCGATCCGCTCGGGTTGATCCGGACCGAGGAGCTGCTGCGCGCCGACCAGTACTACGGCGTCGACGCGCAGTACTTCACCAGCGTCATCGACTACGGCTTCTCGAAGCGGCTCGAGGAAGCGCTCGTCAAGTGGGGCCGCGAGAACGTGCTGCGCGATGTCGTCCGCGTCATCCGCATCGAGCGGCCGCTGGTCATCGTCGCGCGGTTCCAGGGCAACGATCGCGACGGCCACGGCAACCATCAAACCGCCGGGCTGATCACGCAGGACGCCTACAAGGTGGCCGGCGATCCGAACGTGTTCCCGGAACAGATCAACGAGGAGCACCTGCGGCCGTGGCAGCCGCTGAAGCTCTACATGGGAGGGATGCGCGAGGCCGAGGAATGGACGCTGCGCGTCGACCCGGCCGTCTACAGCCCGTGGCTCGGCGACTCCTACGCCAACTTCGCGCGCACCGGGCTCAGCTTCCAGCGCTCGCAGAACGGCGGCCGCAACGATCCGCAGCCGGGCCCGGCCTACGGGTACTACAAGCGTCTGGCATCGCAGGTCGCCTCGGGCGCGAAAGAGCAGAGCCTCTTCGATGGCATCGACACCAGCATCACGGCGCTCTTCACGACGCTGAAGCATCCCGCGCCGGCGAACGCGGCATCGCTGCTTGGCGCGATCAAGCAGGAGATCGACGCCGCGGTGCAGGCGTTCCGGATCGACGATCCGTCCGCGACCGTGCCGGCGCTGGCGCGCGGGCTGGCCGCGACCCGCAAGGCGGCGCAGCAGTTCGCCTCCGACGCCGATGCCGTTCACATCCTGAAACTGAAAGAGCAGCAATTCGCCGACGCGATCAACACGGCGCTCGGGATCGACTTCACTGCCGTGGCGCAGCCCGCCGGCATGGCCGAACCGACCGGGCCGATGGCGGCATTTGCACCGCCGCCGACGATGGCGCCGGTCGTGCCTGGCCAATCGTTCGAGGTGAAGTGGCGGCTGACGAATCGTGGCTCAGTCGACGTGTACCCCGTCAAAGTCAATCTCGCGTGGGGCGGCACGATGGCGGAGACGGGATGGGAGGGCACACCGATACTCAAGCGGGATCAAAGTATCAGCAACGTAGTGCGCATCAGGGCGGGCTCGGATATGCCGCTCACGAGACCGTACTTCAGCCGAAGCTCCATCGCGGAAAGCCGCTACGCGGTAGATGAGCCGCGGTCGCGGCATCTGCCCGCGTCGGCGCCGGCGTTTTTCGCGACGGCTCATTACGGGGTCGCAGGAGTGGCGCTCGATATCCGTGTGCCGGTGACCAGACGCGAAGCGCAATTGCCCTATGGCTACGTCATGCGCGAGCTGGCGATCGTGCCGGCCCTCGCGCTGACCGTCTCGCCGCGGATGGCGATCGTACCGCAGACGTCAGCGAGCAACACCGTGCGCCTCCAGGTCGAGGTGACGAACAACGCGCCGGCGGGAAGCAAAGGCGAGCTGACGCTGAAGCTTCCGCCCGGCTGGAAGTCCGAACCGCCGTCGATCCCGTTCAGCTTCGCGCGCCCCGGCGAGAAGTCGCGGCATCAGTTCAGCGTCGCGATCCCGTCGATTGACAACCGCGAGTACCGAATCGACGCGGTCGCGACCGCCGATGGCCGCAGCTACCAGGAAGGCTACGACGTCATCGAGCACCGCGACCTCGAGACGCGATACCTGTATCGCGAAGCCGCGAGCCGTGTGCGCGGCATCGACGTGAAGATCGCGCCCGGGCTGAAGGTCGGTTACGTGATGGGCGTCGGCGACGATGTGCCGGCCGGCATCGCGCAGCTTGGGGCGCAGGTGCGGCTGCTCACCGAGCAGGATCTCGCGGCTGCGGACCTCGCGCAGTTCGACGCGATCATGACCGGCACGCGCGCCTACGCGGTTCGCGACGATCTCCGGACCTACAACCAGCGCCTGCTCGACTACGTGAAGAACGGCGGCAACCTGATCGTCCTCTACAACACGCCGGCGGAGTTCGATCCGAACCAGTTCTCGCCGTTCCCCGGCCAGCTGCCGCGCGATGCCGAGGAGGTCTCGGAAGAGGATTCGCCGGTCGAGATTCTCGCCGCGTCGCGGCCCGAGTTCACGACGCCGAACGCGATCACCCGGGCCGATTTCGACGGCTGGGTGGAGCAGCGCGGGTCGAAGTTCTTCAGCGAATGGGACAAGGCCTACACGCCGATGATCGAGACGCACGACCAGGGTCAGCCGCCGCAGCGCGGCGGCTGGCTCACCGCACGCTACGGCCAGGGCCACTACACCTACTTCGGCTACGCATTCCACCGGCAGCTGCCGTACGGCGTCCCGGGCGCGTACCGGTTGCTGGCGAACCTGCTGTCGCTCGGAAAGAGTCGTTGAGATACGTCGCCTTTCTCCGCGCCATCAACGTCGGCGGCCACATCGTCAAGATGGACCAGCTGCGCAAGCTGTTCGAGCAGCTCGGCCTGACCGACGTCGAAACCTTCATCGCCAGCGGCAACGTGCTCTTCTCCTCGCCCTCGAAGAGCAGCGCCGCGCTCGAGAAGAAGATCGAGAAGCACTTGAAGGCCGCGCTCGGATACGAAGTGGCGACATTCGTCCGCACGGCCGACGAGGTGTGCCAGGCCGCCGCGCACGAGGCCTTCTCCCCGGCGGTGATGAAAGCGCCGTATCACAACCTCTACGTCTCGTTCATGCGCGATGCGCCGGCAGCGGCGGTGAAGCGGGCGGTCGAGGCGCTGCGCAGCAGGGACGACGAGTTTCACATCAACGCGCGCGAGCTCTACTGGCTGAGCCGCCTGCCGTTCAGCGAGACGAAGATCGGCGGCGCCGTGCTCGAGAAGACGATCGGCGGCCCGGCGACGATGCGCAGCCTGTCGACGGTGCGGAAGCTCGCGGCGAAGTGCGGCGCGAAGTGAACGCGCCCCGCTGGATGGGGGTCGACTTCGGCACCACCAACAGCGCCGTCGCCGTCGCCGACGAGTCGGGCGGCGCGCAGCTGATTCCGTTTCCCTCCGCCGCCGGGCCGCGCCCGACGTTTCCGTCGGTCCTCTATTTCGAGAAGCGCTCGCACTCGGTGGCCGGCGCCGCCGCGATCGAGCACTACCTCGCCGCGGAAACGAAAGGACGCTTCATCCAGTCGCTGAAGGCGTACCTCGCCGACAAGACCTTTGAGGGAACGGGCATCGGCTCGCAGCACTACACGCTGGAGAAGCTGATCGCGCTGATCGCGAAGCACATGAGCGATCAGCTCGGCTTCAGGGCGTGGCCGACGCCGCGCCGCATCGTCCTCGGCCGGCCGGTGCATTTCTCGCTGCCTGCCGATCCCGAGCTCGATGCCTTCGCGGCAGACCGCCTGCTGGCGGCGATCGGGCTCGCCGGATTCGAAGAAATCGTCTTCGAGTACGAGCCGGTAGCGGCTGCCTACGCCTACGAGACGCGGCTCGAGCGGGACGAGCTGATCCTGATCGGCGACTTCGGCGGCGGCACCAGCGACTTCACGATCATCGCCGTCGGCCCCGGGGTCCGCGCCCG
>Ga0070696_100002306_pt1 | contig 12587 bp, 9 predicted proteins | sample KBSK1253metaG_FD_65474 | JGI IMG/M metagenome (GOLD analysis project Ga0070696, IMG submission 65474) | Corn, switchgrass and miscanthus rhizosphere microbial communities from Kellogg Biological Station, Michigan, USA - KBS K1-25-3 metaG | ecosystem: Host-associated > Plants > Roots >... | reverse complement strand
CCGCTCGCGCCGCCGCCAGGATGCACGTTCCACCCGCGCTGCCCGTATGCCAACGAGCGCTGCCGTATCGAGGTGCCGGTGCTGAAGCGCGCGCCGACCGGCGGCGTCGTCGCCTGTCACGGCATCGAGGAGCGGCGCATCGATATCGCTTCTCGTCCCGCGAGCGTCTCGGAAGAGACCTAAGAGAGACTGCGGCGTCCGGCGGCCAAGCCCGATCAATTGCACACGGTCCCCGGCGTGGCGAACACTTCACGCGTGATCGCCTTGCTCTGCGCGATGCCGTTCACCGTGTACGCAAATACCGCGTTGCCCCCATCGCTGAACGTGAAGGTCGCAGTCCCGACCGGCGTGCGCACCACCGCTGCGGGATCGAACGGTACTGCGTCGAAGGCCGATCCGGTGGTCCGATACAGCGTCCCGGTAAACACCGATCCTCCGCTATTGGTCGCCGTCACCGATAACCACAGCGGCGCGCCGTCGAGATCGTAGGTGAACCAGGTTCCGAAGATGACGCTCCCCTCCTGGGTCAGGTTGATCCCCCAGCCGGATTCCGACCCCGGCGGTTTGGCCCACCACAGGTCCTGGTAGTTGGTCGCTCCCACGAGATCCGACTCGGCGCCGAACGTGCAGGTCGGCAGTGCCCCGAAGACCTCCCGCGCGAGCGTCTTCGTCTGCGCAATCCCGTTCACGGTGTACGCGAACTGCCCGGTGTTGGCATCGGTGAACGCAAGTACTCCCGACCCTACGGAGGTCCGCACGACCAGCGCAGGATTGAAGGGCACCGCATTGAACGGCGGGCCGTGCGTCTGATAGAGCGTGCCTGCATAGACGTTCGACGCGACCTTGTTCGCGGTCATCGACAGCCACCAGGCCTTCCCCGTGTTGTCATAAGTGAACCACGTGGCAAAGATCACATCGCCTTGGTGAGCAAAGTTGATCCCCCAACCGGACTCGGAGCCCGCCGGCGCCGCCCACCACAGGCCCTGGACGTCGATGTCGCTCGCGCCAGCGAGCATGTCGCGGAGAATCGTCCACGCGGCGGTGTGCGTGCCGTCTTTGCGCACCAACGCGAACCCACCCGCGCCTTCGATTACCCAGTTGACGACATACGGGAGGCCGGCGTCCAGGAACGCCTGCGCGGCGATCCCCGTACGCGCGCCGGCGTCCGCAAATTGATTCTCCGAAAATCCATATTCCCCGATCAAAAGCGGCCGCGCTCCGACGCCCGGAAAACCTTGGATGTACGCGACATCGTCCAGGATGAATTGACGCACGCCCATCGTCGCCGGACGATTGATCGTGTCATACGAAGAATAGGAGATGAAGTCGCTTTGAACCTTGGGAATGACGCTGTTCAGCATGGAAGGCGTTCCGCTCTTCACCCGCTGCAGGAGATTGAATTCCACCGCATATTGCACCTGGACGCCTGCGATACCGCCTGCTTGCGCCCGCGCCTGCAACACGCCCGCGTACCGCGCGTTCAGCCAGTCGATCGAAGCCTGGATCTGGGTGCTGGTAGGCACATACGCAGGATCGTAGTTTTCATCCGTGAACCAGTCTCCTTCCCAATTCTTGATGATGAAAGTCTTCCCGGTGCCCTGGTATGTCTGCAGCAGGTATTGGGCGAAGTCACGGATCTCCGACGTCTCCTGGGAGATCATGTCGGGTGTGAAGGGACCACGCGGATGGGTGGCATTCGCCCAGGTGCTCCAGGTGCCGAAGCTCAACGTCATGAGGATATAGGTCTTGAAAGGCATCTCGAACACCTGCCTGAAGGCGGATGTTTTGGCGAGATCGGTGAGGCTGTTGATCGGTCCCGGTCCGAAAGCCTCTCCGGGATAATCATTCGAGGCGTAGCGTGGAGAGACTGCAAGCGAGATAACGTCGGCGCCCATATCCTGGATTTGCTGCGCGCCATCTACCAGCGAAGGCTGAGCGCTCACCGTGTAGGTCGCGCCCCAATGGTAGATCCCGAGGCCCTGCTTGGCGGGCGTCGATGCGGCCGCTACGCTTCCGGACGACAAGCATCCGAGAAGCAGGAAAAATCCCGCGGCAAGCTGCGCACCTCGCCACATGATGTCAGCGCCTGGCTCCGCGTCAGTTGTTGACGTTGAGCACCGCGGAAAAGTGAAGCGATGACGTACAACCACCCCCCGTCTGCCCGGTAAGGCGACCTTCGATTCCCTGACCGGTCGGATGCAATGAATCGATCGTTACGGAATGCGGACTGCCACTTTGTCCGGGACCCGAGCAGGTCATTTGAGCGTTGAACTGGTACAGTCTGCCGAGGTGCGTGAGCGGCCCGGACAGCGTGCATACGATGCCGGTGTGAATGGCGTCGACAAAGGTGAATATGAGCGTGACCGATTCGTCCGCGACTTGCGTCGCCGAAAGCCCGTAGCGGCCGCGGAAGGCGGCGTCGTTGCGCGTCGGATCGGTGCAACCGCTGATCGAACCGGACATCGATCCCGAGTAGTTGCCCGACAGCACGTATGGCGTGAGCGTCTCGCGCTGAATCGCCTTCGTCACCGTGCCGACGCCGTTCACGGTATAGGTCAGCGTGGCGTGATAGATGTCGATGGGCCTGAACGCTGCAGTTCCGGCGGCATTGATGTTGTAGCCCTGCCACGGGCTCGCAAAGTAGGTGCCGGTGATGGCGTACAGCGAGCCGGTGTAGTTTCCCGTGCCGTCATCGGCGAGCTGCGCGGTGTACCACGTCGGCTTCCCATCCGCTCCGTAGATGAAGAAGGCCAGGAACTGGAACTTATCGCTTTGGACGAGGAAGACACCCCATCCCGGCTCGGAAGGATCGAAGTAGACATCGGTGAATTCGAGCGCTTCGGCGCGCACCGCGGCGAACAGAAGCAATACGATGAGAATGAGCCGTTTCAGCATGGCAGCCTCCGTTGCGAGGAATGAGTTGAAATTCAAACCGGCTAACCGCGGCCCGGTGATCGGCATGCGATCCGTAACGGCCCGTTCAATCGCCGGGTCCGGCTCCGCTGGTCAAGTTCAATACTCGCCGCTCGGATTTTGTCGCACCGACGATCTCTATACCCATGCGCCCCTGGACGCTTTCCAGCGGCAGCGCCACGCTGAAGTCCACGAGGGCCCGCAACCCGGATGCCGCCAGGCGCCCCACGACTTCGATCACCCGGAAGTCAGGCATTTCGCGACAGGACAAAGGTTCGAGCGTCACGCGAAGATCGGCCCACGGCTTGATGCCTGACACCAACAGTAATCGACCTCCGCCGAATCGTGTCGCCTCACGGACTTCGACCCAATCGAAGTCGATGCGCCGACACGTCTCGGCACGCGGTAGCGACTCGAAGGAACCGTCCAGCGCGCCCATTGCAATTTTTCGTTCGATGCGGTCCTGGCGAATGTCATAGGTACGTGCTGGACTATTATTGATGCCCCGCCGCCGCTCCGAAAAGAGGGTGCGGGGTATCCAAAGGGTTGCAACGGCGTCTTCGGGGGCATGGCCCAATGCGCGACGGCGACCACATCACGCGGGAGACGCTCGCGGCCGAGCTCGACCGGATCTGCGAGAGTCCGGCATTCCGCCACTCGCTGCGGCACCAGCAGTTCCTGCGCCATTTGCTGGCATGCAAGGAGGCGGGCAGGTTTGCCGCATTACGCGAAATCGCGCTCGGCATCGATTTTTTTCACCGCCCGGCAAGCACGTATGATCCAAAGAGCGATCCCGTCGTGCGCGTCGAGGCGGGTCGCCTCCGCCAGCGCCTCGACCGCTACTACCATGGTGCGGGGGCGGCCGCGCCATTCGAAATCCTGCTCGACAAGGGAAGTTACGTTCCGGTGCTCCGCGTGCGCGCAGCCGCCGCGGTGGCGATCGGCGCGCAGCCTTCCGTGGCTGTCCTGCCACTCGCCCCGATATCCGCAACGGCTGATCCGCATTCCGCCGCCGGTCTTGCCGACGAGATAGCGCAGACGCTGTCGCGCTTGCCGCAGTTACGGGTCTTTGGACCGGAATCACCGATTGCCGCGGACGTCGCAGCTTCGGTTGCGGAAGCGCGGGATCGGTTCAAGGTCGAGTGGATCGTGCGCGGACGGTGGCTCGACGATGCGCCACGAATGCTCTTGCTCGAAGTCATCGGTACGGCGAGCGGCGATACGCTGCTGGCGCTACGCATCGACACCGCAGTTGCCGACGCACTGGCGATTCATCACCGCATACGCACCGAGATGCTGCACTATTTCGTGCCGTTGCTTGCGGTGCGCGACGGCGGAGATACGCTCGCCGCGAGCCGCCCGCGGCCGGTCGCGACGACGCGCGATCTGGTGGCTTTCGATCTCTACCAGCGCGCCCGCTACCTGTTGAGCCAGCGCAACCACGCGCTGCTGGCAAAGGCGATCGAGCACCTGGAGACGGCGGTTCGCGCGGACTCCGGCTTCAGCGCCGCGTGGGCGGAACTGGCCAGCGCTTATGTGCGTCGACGCCAGCTCGTCTTCGACATCGCGCAACGCGATCCAGGCCCGGCGAAGCAGGCCGCAGAGCGCGCCATCGCGCTCGATTCGGACGCAGGGTCTGCCTATGCAATCCTTGCCGAACTCGCGTACGTATCTGATTTCGACTGGCCCGGCGCCGCTCGGCTGTTCGAGCGCGCCCTCGCCGCTGCGCCACGCGACGCAGCCGTGCGCTGCGCTTTCGCCACGTTCCTCATGTACAGCGCGCGCTTCGACGAATCGTTGCGCGAATACGACGTAGTCCAGGCGCTGGATCCGCTCGATCCCGCCATTCGCTGCCAGAAAGGGGCCTTGTACTTCTACGGGCGTTGTTACGATCGTGCCGAAACGCTTCTCACGCAGGCGATCGAAATGAGCCCGCACGACCTGTACGCGAGGCTGCTGTTAGCCGACACCTATGCGCAGTCGGGGCGTCCCGAGGAAAGTCTCGAGGCTTCGCGCCAGCTTGTCGCAATCGCGCCGGATTATGCCAATTCGCATGTCTACGAGGCGCGCGCCCTGCAGATGCTGGGGCGAGAGGAAGAAGCGGCAGCGATCGTGATTCGGGCGCACGCGCGTTTCGACGACACTGCCATCACCGAGTACGAAGAGGCGATGCTGCACGTTGCTCGCGGCAACCTCGAGAGCGCCCTCGATTGTCTGGAGCGTCACGCCCTTCGCAAAGCCAACGGCGCACACTGCATCGTGATCGATCCGACGTTCGCGGTGCTGCATCGGCACCCGCGCTGGCGTTCGATGCTCGAACGTGTCGGACTGCCGGATTTTTCCTCGCGCGTGTGAAGGCAACTGCGCGTGCAGCGCATCTCACGCTGCCGCGAGCGCGTTGAACGCCACGTGATCGCGGCCTGCGCGACGCGCGGCATACATCGCGGCATTCGCCGCGGCCATCACGCCGGCCGAGTCGTCGGCATCTTCCGGGAAGAACGCGATACCGATCGACGTGCCGATCGGCGTGTCGGCAAGCGGAAGCTGCACCGGATCGTTGAGCGCGTCGCGCAGGCGCTGCGCGAGTTGCGCAAGCTCGCGCGTGCCGCGCGCGTTCGGCGTGGCCAAGGCGAACTCGGTGGCGCAAAGGCGCGCGAACACGTCGCCTTCGCGGGATGCCGCGCGAAACCGGCGCGCGATCTCGACGAGGAGCGCTTCGGCTGCCGGCGCGCCGTGCAGGTTCGCAACCGCCGCATACCCGCTGATGTCGATGAACAGCACGCCCACGTGGACGCCTTCGCGGCGGGCGTGCGCGATCGCAAACGAAAGCCACTCGCCGAAAAAGCGCCGGTTGGGAAGGCCGGTCAGCGGATCGTGGTTGAGTTCCGTCTGCAGGCGCTGCGCGAGTTGCCTGCGCTCACGGAGCGCCCGCAGCAACGCCGAATAGGCGAAGCAGTAGACGCCAATGGCGAGCGCGCCAAGCAGGGCCGCCGCGCGCTCCACGACCTCCAGCTTGCGGCGTGCCTCGTCGCGCTCGGCGGCAGCCGCGGCGAGCCATCTGCGAACGTCCTTCGCCAACGCTGCGTGGTCGATGTCGCGCGGCGCCGCGTCGATTGTCGACGACAGCCGGGATAGCACAGCGTCGGCTTGCAATCGTTCGTCGACGCGCTGGTCTGCGGCGATGTACGCGCGTGCGCTTGAAATCACGAACCACGCGGCAATGCCCAGTATCGTCGCGCTCGCCAGGAAGGCGGCGACCATTCGAGACTCGACCGAAAATCGCAGTGGCATGCAGGTGTTGCGCGAAGAAGAACGCCATGAATAAAGCAACGTCCGGGCCAGAAGACGTGAACGTTTTAGAATGGGGGGCTGACTGGAAGCAATTCTCTGCAAGGCCTTCATGCACGCGCGCACGCTGTACGACAAGCTCTGGGATAGCCACCTCGTACGCGAGGAGGGCGACGGGACCGCGCTGATGTACGTCGACCGTCATCTGGTACACGAGGTGACGAGTCCGCAGGCATACGAAGGACTTCGCATCGCGGGCCGCTCGCCGTGGCGCGTCGAATCGATCGTCGCCACTGCCGACCACAACACGCCGACGACGCACTGGGACGAAGGCATTCGCGATCCGATCTCGCGCGCGCAGGTCGAAGCGCTCGACGAGAACATCCGCGCTTTCGGCGCCAAGGCCTATTTTCCATTTCGCGACCGGCGGCAAGGCATCGTCCACGTAATCGGTCCCGAAAGCGGTGCGACGCTGCCCGGCATGACGGTTGTCTGCGGCGATTCGCACACCAGCACGCACGGCGCGTTCGCAGCACTCGCCTTCGGCATCGGCACCTCGGAAGTCGAGCACGTGCTGGCAACCCAGTGTCTGCTCACGAAGAAGTCGAAGGCAATGCTGATCCGCGTCGACGGCCGATTGCCGTCGGGCGTCACCGCCAAGGACCTCGTGCTGTCGATCATCGGCCGGCTTGGCACCGCGGGCGGCACCGGGCACGCGGTCGAATTCGCCGGCGAAGCCGTGCGCGCATTGTCGATCGAGGGCCGGATGACGATGTGCAACATGTCGATCGAGGCGGGCGCGCGCGCCGGCATGGTCGCGGTGGACGGGCGCACGCTGGACTATCTCAAGGGGCGGCCGTACGCGCCGAGTGGTGAAACGTGGACGCGGGCCGTCGAATACTGGCGCACGCTGGTGAGCGATCCGGGTTCGAAATTCGACACGACACACGCGTTTGACGCCGCGTCGGTGAAGCCGCAGGTGACGTGGGGAACGTCGCCCGAAATGGTCGTATCGATCGAGGACCGCGTGCCCGATCCCGACCGCGAGCGCGACGGCGAGCGGCGCGAAGGCATGGCGCGCGCGCTCGATTACATGGGGCTCGAGCCAAACGTGCCGATCGCCGACATCCGCGTCGACAAGGTGTTCATCGGCTCGTGCACAAACTCCAGGATCGAGGATCTGCGCGAGGCGGCGAGCATCGTGCGCGGGCGTCACGTGGCGAGCAGCGTGCGGCTTGCGATGGTCGTGCCGGGATCGGGCCTCGTGAAGGCGCAAGCCGAAGCCGAGGGACTCGATCGCACGTTTCGCGAAGCCGGCTTCGAGTGGCGCGAGCCGGGCTGCTCGATGTGCCTCGCGATGAACGACGACCGCCTCCTGCCGGGCGAGCGCTGCGCGTCGACATCGAACCGCAATTTCGAGGGCCGCCAGGGTGCGGGCGGCCGCACGCATCTCGTCAGTCCTGCGATGGCCGCTGCGGCAGCCCTCGCCGGACATTTCGTCGACGTTCGTCGTTTGCGATGAAACATCCCCCCACGCTCGCTCCGCTCGCTGCCCCCCAGGGGGCTGGCCAGTCGGTCGGGGCGGCCCTTCCCGACTGACATGATGGAACCCTTTCGCGCGCACACGGGAATCGTCGCGCCGCTCGACCGCGCCAACGTCGACACCGACGCGATCATTCCCAAGCAGTTCCTGAAGTCGATCCGGCGCTCGGGCTTCGGCGTCAACCTGTTCGACGCCTGGCGCTACACCGATCACGGCGAGCCGGGCATGACGTCGACGCGGCATCCGAATCCCGACTTCGTGCTGAACCAGCCGCGCTATCGCGGCGCGTCGATCCTGCTCGCCCGCCGCAATTTCGGTTGCGGCAGCTCGCGCGAGCACGCGCCGTGGGCGCTCGCGGATTACGGCTTCCGCGCGCTGATCGCGCCGTCGTATGCGGACATCTTTTTCAACAACTGCTTCAAGAACGGGCTGCTCCCGGTCGTGCTGACCGACGCGAGCGTCGACCGGCTGTTCGCCGACGTCGCCGCGTTCCCGGGTTACTCGCTGACTGTCGATCTCGAGCAGCAAACCGTACGGAACGCGGATGGCTCGCTGTCGCTCCATTTCGACGTCGATCCGTTCCGCAAGCGCTGCCTGCTTAACGGGTGGGACGACATCGGCCGGACACTCCAGCACGCCGACGAGATTCGCGCATTCGAGGCGCGGCATCTCGCCGAGCAGCCGTGGCTGTAGCGCGCGGCGCGTGAAAATCGCGATCCTCCCCGGCGACGGCATCGGTCCCGAAATTGTCCGCGAGGCGGAGCGCGTGCTCGATGTGCTGGCCGGCGAAGGGCTGCCGATTGAAAGGGCGCGAGGCGCCATCGGGGGTGCGGGCTACGATACTGCACGGCACCCGCTTCCGCCGTCGACGCTCGAGCTTGCGCAGGCGGCCGACGCCGTGCTGCTCGGCGCCGTCGGCGGACCGAAATACGACACGCTGCCGCGCGAGCTGCGGCCGGAGCAGGGCATTCTCGGCATTCGCAAGGCGCTCGCCTTGTTCGCGAACCTGCGACCGGCGCTGCTCTACCCCGAGCTTGCGTCGTCGTCGACGCTCAAGGCCGACGTCGTCGCGGGTCTCGACCTCATCATCGTCCGCGAGCTGACCGGCGACATCTACTTCGGCGAGCCGCGCGGGCGGCGTACGAACGCGGCGGGCGAGCGCGAAGGCTTCGATACGATGCGCTATGCGGAAAGCGAGATCGCACGGATAGCGCGGGTCGGCTTCGAAACGGCGCGAAAGCGCGGCCGCAAGCTCGTCTCGGTCGACAAGGCGAACGTACTGGATACGTCGATCCTCTGGCGCGAGGTCGTGAGCGAAGTCGCGGCCGAATATCCCGACGTCGTGCTCACGCATATGTACGTCGACAACGCGGCGATGCAGCTCGTCCGAAGCCCGCGCAGCTTCGACGTCATCGTCACGGGCAACCTTTTCGGCGACATCCTGTCCGACGAAGCGTCGATGCTGGCGGGCTCGATCGGCATGCTGCCGTCCGCCTCGCTCGACGCGAAAGGCAAGGGACTCTACGAGCCCATCCACGGCTCGGCCCCCGATATCGCCGGGCAGGATCGCGCGAATCCGCTCGGGACGATCCTTTCGGTCGCGATGATGTTCAGGCATACGTTCTCGCGCACCGACATCGCGCAGCGCATCGAGGCCGCGGTGCGCGACGCGCTGCGCAGGGGACTGCGCACGGCGGACATCGCCGCCGCGGGCGACACGATCGTCGGAACGCAGGCCATGGGTGACGCGGTGGTCGCCGCATTGCGGGAACACTGACCGTGACCCATATGAATGAAGACAAATGAATGAAGACAAGCAACGCGTGAGGCAATCAGGCGCGGATCATCGATCCATGAAGCAGGGATGAACATGCAAGTGGGATTCGTCGGTTGGCGCGGAATGGTCGGGTCGGTGCTCATGCAGCGGATGCTGGCGGAGCGCGATTTCGGGACGATCGAGCCGGTTTTCTTCTCGACCTCGCGTGCCGGCGGCAACGCGCCCAACATCGGGCGTGCGGTCGGTCCGCTGCGCGACGCGCATGCGCCGGAAGCGTTCCGCGACCTCGACGCCATCGTCACCTGTCAGGGCGGCGACTGGACGAGCGCGATGTACCCGCGGTTGCGCGAGGAAGGATTCACCGGCTACTGGATCGATGCGGCGTCGACGCTGCGAATGCGCGACGACGCCATCATCATCCTCGATCCCGTCAATCGCGCGTTGATCGATCGTGCCGTCGCCGACGGCACGCGCAATTTCATCGGCGGCAATTGCACCGTGAGCCTGATGGTGATGGCGCTCGCGGGATTGTTCCGGCAAGGGCTCGTCGAATGGATGACCTGCATGACGTACCAGGCGGCGTCCGGCGCGGGCGCGCAGAACATGCGCGAATTGCTGCAGCAGATGGGTGAAGCGCACCTCGCCGCGAAGGCGCTCCTCGACGATCCCGCATCGTCGATTCTCGACATCGATCGCGAAGTCGCCGGCATTCTTCGCGACGAGCGCTTTCCCACGGAGCACATCGGCGTGCCGCTCGCCGGCAGCCTGATCCCGTGGATCGACAAGGACCTTGGCAACGGCACGAGCCGCGAGGAATGGAAGGGCGGCGCGGAAACGAACCGGATCCTCGGCCGCCGCAGCGATCCCATTCCGGTCGAGTCGATCTGCGTGCGCATCGGCGCGATGCGTTGCCATTCGCAGGCGCTGACGATCAAGCTCACGCGAGACATTCCGCTCGCCGAGATCGAGCACCTGCTCGCCGAAGCGCACGAATGGGTGCGCGTCATTCCGAACAACCGCGACGCGAGCATCAGCGCCTTGACGCCGGCGGCGGTTACCGGCCGGCTCGAGATTCCGGTCGGTCGGCTGCGCAAGCTCGCGATGGGTCCGGATTACCTCGGGGCTTTCACGTGCGGCGACCAGCTGCTGTGGGGCGCCGCCGAGCCGTTGCGCCGGATGCTTCGGATATTGCAGACAACACCGGTGCCGGCCTGATTTGCGCCGGTGACGTTTTGCCGGTAACGGTTTGCGCGACACGCCTCCATGCCAAGCGACTGCGGCTTGACGATTGGCGATGAGCCGTAGCGATACGGCGGCATCAGCGGATTTCCCACAGCTTTATGCAAGCTCGGCGGCGGGGCTCACCGCCGGTGGGCGGGCTCCGATGGTCGTCACCCGATGCGAATGCAACACGCGCGCGCCATGCCGTTGGGCTACCATATCTGGTGCGTTTCGTGCTCCCGCCCCGCTACAGCTGGCGCCGGCTTAGCACACCGGCATGAACCTGTGTTGCGCGCCTCGGCGCGTCAGCACGAAAACTCTATCTAATACCGTGGTTTAGCTTGCACGGCTAGTGGCATGATGTTAAGTTAGCCCGAGCTAAACAGCCAATCCGAAGAGGTCGGCATGCGCGCAAAACCCATCTTTACATACAGCCTAGTGGCAGGCGCGCTGGCGCTTTCCGGTCACGCCCTGGCGCTCGGCCTCGGCAAGCTGACCCTCGATTCGGCGCTCGGGCAGCCGCTGTCGGCCCGGATCGAGCTCCAGTCGGTGACGAAGGAAGATCTCGATTCGCTGCGCGCCAAGGTTGCTGATCCGAGCCTGTATCGCCAGAACAACCTGACGTACCAATCCACCCTTTCGCGCGCCCGGATCTCCGTCGAATCGGCCGGCGGCGCGCCGTACCTGAAGATCACGTCCCCGGTATCGGTGCAGGAGCCGTTCCTCGATCTTCTCGTCGAGCTCGACTGGGCTTCCGGCCGTGTCGTGCGCGAATACACGTTCCTGCTCGATCCGCCGGGAATGCCCGCCGCCGCCACTACCGAGCCCGTCACGCCGCCACGCGCCGGCACGCCGGCGCGCACGAGCGCAGCCCCGGCGCAGCGCACGCCGTCGGCGACGGCGTCGACAGCGTCGCCGGGCGGCGCCGGTTCGACCGGCGCGGCCGCGGGACAGTACTCGGTCCGCCGCGGCGACACGTTGCAAAGGATTGCGACGCAGTACAAGCCCGCCGACGTCACGCTCGACCAGATGCTCGCCGCGTTCTTCACGCGCAACCAGTCGGCGTTCGAAGGCGACAACATGAATCGGTTGCGCGCCGGCGCAATTCTCGACATCCCGAGCGCTGCCGACACGCAGGCAACGCCCGCATCGGAAGCGACGAAAATCGTCCGCATGCAGGCCTCGGACTGGCGCACGTACCGCGACCGCCTCGCTGCCGCCGCACCGGCGTCGGCGGGTGGCGCCACGCGCGAATCCGCCGGCCGGATTGGCGCGGCTGTCGAGGACCGTACTCCGGCGGCTGCACCGGGCTCGGACAAGCTGCGGGTTTCGCGCGAGGCGGGCACCGGCAAGGGAGGCGGCGCGGCCGAGGACGCGATCGCGCGCGACCAGCAATTGAAGGACGCGCAGTCGCGGATCTCGGCGCTCGAAAAGACGATCGCCGAAATGCAGCGCGCGGTCGAACTCAAGAACCAGACGCTCGCGCAGCTTCAGGCGCAAGCCGAGATGGCCAAGGGCGGCAAGGCACCCACTGCCACCGATTCGACGGCTGGCGCGCCGACGACGGGGTCGGCGCCCACGACCGCTGCCGTGGCGCCCGCAACGCCAGCGGCGTCCGCAACGCCAGCGGCGCCCGCAACGCCAGCGGCGCCCGCAACGCCAGCGGCGCCCGCAATGACATCGGCTCCGGCGACGCCCGCGCCAGCGGCAACCGAGACGAAGGCGGGCGAAACCGCACCCGCGGGTGCAGCATCGACGCCGCCCGCCAAGGCGCCCGTGCCCAAGGCGGCGCCGGCACCGAAGGTCGAGCCGCCGGGATTTTTCGCGGACCTGTTCTCGAGCACG
>Ga0070696_100002302_pt1 | contig 12599 bp, 13 predicted proteins | sample KBSK1253metaG_FD_65474 | JGI IMG/M metagenome (GOLD analysis project Ga0070696, IMG submission 65474) | Corn, switchgrass and miscanthus rhizosphere microbial communities from Kellogg Biological Station, Michigan, USA - KBS K1-25-3 metaG | ecosystem: Host-associated > Plants > Roots >... | reverse complement strand
CGGCACCGTCGAGCAATACCCTGATGAAGATGCTGCGCGGCGCTCCGTAGTGGGGTTGGTCTCAGAACTCAACACCGATGGCCGACCAACGAATTCCGGCGCAATGACCGTTGCTCAACTCTGTGATCATTTCGAGCTACGCGAACTCGCGAGGGAAAACCCCTGGCGCAGTCACTCGACCAAGATAGTTTACAAAGCGTACTTGAGCCGCTGGATTCGTCCCCATTGGCAGAAATACGACCTTGCAGAGGTTCGAACCATACACGTTGAATCCTGGCTTCGCCGACTACCGCTAGCGAAAAGCAGTTGCGCCAAAATCCGAAACGTCATGTCCGTTCTCTTCAATCATGCCTGCCGATATGAATTGTTTGACCACAATCCGATTTACCTAGTTCGTCAGAGTGCAAAGCGCCGTAGACCGCCCACTGTGCTCGTGCCCGGTGAAATCAAAGCGTTGGTAGATAACTTAGACGTTCGAGAACGAACGTTGGTTCTCCTTGCAGCCTCGACCGGCTTGCGACAGAGCGAGATGTTCGGCTTGAAATGGGGTGACATCGATTTTGCCCAGAACAATATGAGCGTCACGCGCTCCATCGTGTACGGGGTAGTGGGCCCGTGTAAGACCGAGTCATCACAGAAGCCCGTGCCCATTCCTCCGATTCTTGCCGACGCTCTGTTGCAGTGGAAGAAAGGTATCCGCTACACGAATGCAGACGATTGGGTTTTCGCCAGCAAGCGTTACCGAGGTCGAAGACCGATCTGGGGCCAAGCGATCTTGCGGAAATATATTCGTCCGGTGACACAAAGGGTCGGAATTGAGAAGCGATTCGGATGGCACACGTTCCGGCACACGTATTCGACTCTGTTGCGAAGTGTGGGGACCGAGTTCAAGGTGATGCAGGAGCTGCTTCGCCATTCGTCATTGCGATCGCCGCTGGACGTTTACACACAGGCAGTTACTCCGGCGAAGCATGCAGCACAAGCCGCGGTATTCTCGCTGGTCTTTTCGCCCGGAGCGGACGGAGGATCACTCCAGGCCGGGCAGAAAACTGCTACCACATAGCCTTATAAAAAGGACACAAAAGGGGCGCGAAACGCGCCCTTTTCGCGCCCTCGATGGTTTCGACAGAATCCGCCTAAATCTTTTGGAATGAATGGCGGGGACGACGAGACTCGAACTCGCGACCTCTGCCGTGACAGGGCAGCGTTCTAACCAACTGAACTACGTCCCCAGCCGTGGAATCAACAACTTAGGCTAAAACCTTGCAAATAAGGGCTTTGCAAGATTCGCATACAGCGCACTGTTCGCTTGCGGTGCATACGGTAGCAGCTGTCCCTGCCAAAACCGCCCATAAACCGCCCATAAAAATCGGTGCGCTCATGCGAGATTTATCGTAGCACACATACTGAAAGAAGCGAAGCGCTCGGCATCGCAAGATTGCAAGCCGATCGTTACTGGCTCTCTTTGACCGCAGAGATCAGGCGACTATTCGGGTTAGTGACGAAGCCATGCGTTCCTCCCGCTCAGGGAAACCTCTCGAAGACTGTCTAGGGAACCGTTGTCTTTCGGGCTACAACGGTTGTTTGAACCGTTGTTCCAAATGTCGCGGGAAGCCTAGTCGACGCGGCCGCAGCTTCGTTTGAGTTCCTTGGACTAAAAAAAGTTTTGGGATGCCAGCGGATTGGAGAAAAAAGGGTGTGGCTACCTGCAACGGTCTGTGCAACCGTTGCGCTCGGAGTCCAACGGTGTTGAAAACCGTTGTCGCGGCAACTGACTGCCGATTTCGATATTTCTACGAGGGTCTAGAAAAACGTCGACCTTGAGCATCGATGCTGCGCGGCGGTTTGGAAAACCGGCGCCTCCGCACGCAATGACGTGATCATTGTGGTCTCCTAGAACGAGACTTCTGGCCCGGAATTATCCGAACGTATTCTTCCGTCCATTGCTGGATCAGGTTTCCGGGGCGCAGTTCAGCTGGCTAGGACGCCTGCCTGTCATCCAGGCGCTCGCCGGTGCAAGTCCCGTCGCTCCCGCCAAATTCCGCAAGAGTTATGATTATTTCTGGCAGGAGATTGGAATTGGTTGAGTCAACCTGCTTTGCTTTCGTTCACGAGTAGCCTCACGCACCAGCGCAACGGAGTCCGCAACAGTGATACTGTGGGCTCAGTATCTGACTGGCGGCTGAGCAGACGTGGTTAACAGGATTAGACCGCCCGCGCAATACTCCGCAGAGGCGGCGAAAACCAAAGAGAGGTGCCTCGACATGCCCAAGATACTTCCCGCAATCTTTTTTGGTCACGGCAATCCGATGAATGCCGTCCTCGACAATGGCTACACAAAAGCATGGAGCCGCATAGGGCAGACAACACCCAAGCCCAAAGCCATTCTGTCTATCTCCGCTCACTGGTTTGTTTCAGAAACTGGTGTAACCGTCGCCACTTCGCCGAGAACAATTCACGATTTCGGCGGATTTCCGCGAGAATTGTTTCAGGTGCAATATCCTGCACCTGGTGACCCAAAACTCGCCCGTCGAGTGCAAAAATTGCTCGCGCCGCTGGAGGTCAAGCTCGACAACTCCTGGGGGCTCGATCATGGGACATGGTCAGTACTTCGCCACGTCTATCCCGATGCTGACATTCCGGTCGTCCAACTAAGCATCGACGAAAATAAGCCAGCATCATTCCATTTTGAGATTGGCAAGAAGCTCGCGCCATTGCGCGAAGAGGGCATACTCATCATCGGGAGTGGCAACTTAGTCCACAATCTCCATGCGTATGCCTGGGGTAGACACATGCCCGAGCCTTACGATTGGGCTGTACGTTTCGAACGCGATGCAAAGGAGATGATGGTAGCCGGAGAGTACAAACCGCTTATTGAATACGAGAATCTGGGACCAGAAGCATTGCTTTCGATTCCCACACCGGATCATTACTTGCCCATGCTGTATGTCATCGCGACTAGGCAGCAAGGCGAAATTATCACTTTCCCCATCGCAGGTGTCGATGGCGGATCGATATCGATGCTAACCGTGCAGGTGGGCTAGCCCGCTGGTTCTGCCGCTACCGAACAGGAGGAGTACGCAATGAAGGTAGCCCTGTTAAGTGCAACAGGTTTCGTGGGCTCAGCATTGCTAAAGGAGGCGCTCGGCCGAGGGCACCTGGTGAAAGGATTGTGCACGCACCTGAATCAAATTCGACCGAGGTGTTCAACCTTGGACAGACTTCCTGACCGAAGCCTATCAGATTCACGCAGGACAGAAGGGCAGCGGGCACAAGGGGAAACGTTATCCGTAACGAGGCAATCAGCAAGCTGAACGTCTGCCGCTTTGACGAGGGGGTCGGTAACTGGATGTTTGGTGCGATCAGCGGATTGTGAATAGGGTACTCCCCGAGAGCGTTCGGTCTCCGCGCTGAATCCAGCTCTCACCGGCCTAAAGATTCCAGACATTCCTATTGAGGAGGACTCCAATGAGTTTCCGAGCATTCCGAGCAACTCAGTCTCTGGCGAATTCGGTTCGTGGGTTCCCCGTGAGCCGCGGGATCATCGCCATGACGCTTTGCCCGACACTTCTTTGCGTTGTGGCGGCGGCTCAAGACTCCAAAAGAACAAATGTCGAGTGGCCGATGTACAACGGTAGTTATGCTGCGGACCGGTTCTCGCCGTTGCAGCAGATCACTGCGGCTAATGTTTCATCGCTTGTGCAGGTCGGACGCTACGAACTGCCGGAGACCACTTCTTTCCAGGCAGGTCCGTTGGTGATCGGCGACACCATATTTGTAACCACCGCCACTTCCACGTATGCATTGGACGCGCGCAAAGGCACACTGCGATGGTCCCAGAAATATTCTCCCAAGACCCTGGCACTGAATACGCCTGTCCGCGGCGCGGCCTACCATGAGGGACGACTCTATCGAGGGACTCCGGACGCGCACGTTCTCGCTCTAGACGCCAAGACCGGCATAGTGATCTGGGACGTATCGGCTGGGTCTGCTGATAAAGGCGAATACTTTACATCCGCGCCGGTCGTATGGCAGGGCCGACTGTTTATTGGTACTTCTGGAAGCGATGTGGGGGCAATCGGAAGAATGATGGCTTTGGATACGAAGGATGGAAAGCTCCTGTGGAACTTTGACGTGGTGCCATCATCGGGGCCGGGAGCGGATACGTGGCCTTCCGATCCGAAACGCAATCGAGCCGGCGGTGGAATCTATTCAGGCTTCGCTCTCGATGTAGCCTCGGGGATACTGTACATCCCGACGGGAAACCCGGGGCCGGATTTTGTTCCGGAATACCGGCCGGGCGCGAATCTGTTCACATGTTCGGTAGTCAGGCTGGACGCAAAAACCGGAGCAGTTCGGGGCTACCATCAGTTTACCCCTCATGATTTCCATGATTGGGATGTGGCGGCGAGTCCGATCCTGTTGACCTCGAGGGCAGGAAAGAAAATGGTCGTGGTTGGCAGCAAAGATGGATACCTCTACAGCCTCGACCCGGAACTCACCTCCGTCGCTTACAAGATTCCCGTAACGACTATCGAAAACGTGGATGCTCCGATAACGAGGCAAGGTACGCGTTTTTGTCCGGGCACAGCGGGCGGAGTGAACTGGTACGGCCCTGCATACGCCCCTTCGACAAATACAATTTTCGTGAACTCGGTGGACTGGTGCAGCACCATCAAGCTCGGTGACCCCGAGTCCTTAGAATTCGTGCCGGGTAAACCGTTTATCGGATCGTCGAATGCTTTTGGCGATGGGGACGCGAAGAAAATAGGTTGGCTTACGGCGGTTGACGCCGACAGCGGAAAAGTCTTGTGGAAGTATCAGAGTTCGCTGCCGCTGGTGGCGAGCATTACACCGACGGCGAGTGGTCTTGTGTTCACGGCCGACTTGGAGGGAAACCTTCTCGTCTTCCACGCCCACTCGGGGAAAATCCTGTTCCGCAGCAAAGTAGGCGGTCCGGTCGGGGGTGGTGTGGTCACATACATGGTGGAAGGAAAACAGTATGTGGCGATCGCGGCGGGAATGAAAAACTGGATCTTGCAGACCGAGTCGGGCCCCGCGTCGGTCGTCATTTATGCGTTGCCGTCGCCCACTAGATCCGGTGATGAAAAATGAACCCATCGGTCAACTTGCGGTCTTCGGTCAACGGTTTGATCCGGAATCTGTTGGTAGACGACGAGTTCGGCTCCATTCTCCGCAAACGCGCAACGCGCTCGATTGTCGTTTATGTCCTCGCAACGATATCTGTGCTCGGGGACGCAGGGTGTTCCAAAGCTTCCGGTACTGTACGACTCGGCTCCCTCGCACCCGCGAGTATGCCCCGCCTCGGGACGGTGGACGAACGCTTCGAGTCCTACAACATCGAAATGGTGGAAGTTATCGGCGGGCGGTTTTGGAAACCGTATTCAGGTTCCGCAGCAAGTAACACCAAAGCGCAGCCGCCCGCGCAACAGAAAGATTTCACTCCTGCCGGCATAGATCCGAACCTCTATCAATACCGGGCACCGATCGACCTTTCGAATCCGCGATTGGTGAAACTCGCGGCGGCACTAGGTCCCGCGTATGTCCGGGTAAGCGGCACATGGGCCAATTCTGCTTACTTTCAGGATTCGGACAATCCGGCTGCGGCGAACGCGCCATCGGGATTCAGTGGAGTCTTGACGCGCAAGGAATGGAAGGGGGTTGTTGATTTTTCTCATGCCGTGGGTGCGGAAATCGTCACATCGGTGGCTACGGGGCCGGGGCCGCGTGATGCTCAAGGCGTGTGGACTTCAGACCAGGCGCGGCAATTGTTCGGGTACACGAAATCTATTGGAGGAAAGATCGCCGCGACGGAATTCATGAATGAGCCAACGTATGCAGCCATGGGCGGCGCACCCAAAGGGTACGATGCCGCAAGCTATGGCCGCGACGTTGCGGCGTTCCGCACATTCCTTCGAATGACTGCACCCGATACACTATTTCTTGGTCCGGGTTCAGTTGGTGAGGGACCGATCGCGATGCCAATGGGTAGCGGGGTGCTCAAATCCGAAGACCTGCTACATGCGACCGGCCCCCTTTTCGATGTTTTTTCTTACCATCTCTATGCGGCTGCTTCGCAGCGGTGCGCAAGTATGGGCGCATCATCACAAACAACGGCGGCAGCGGCCCTTTCTCAAGAGTGGCTCTCGCGCCCGGAGAAGATTGGCGAATTTTACGCCGACCTTCGAGACAGGTTCGAGCCAGGCAAATCACTTTGGATTACGGAAACTGCCGATGCAGCCTGCGGTGGAAACCCCTGGGCCTCCACTTTTCTGGACACCTTCCGATATCTTGTTCAACATGCAAGCCTCGCCCAGCGTGGCGTGAAAGTGATTATGCACAACACACTGGCATCAAGCGACTACGGCCTGTTGGACGAAAATACATTCGCACCACGTCCAAATTACTGGGCCGCTTTGCTTTGGCGACGCCTTATGGGTGCGACAGTTCTCGATCCACACACATCGCCAATCCCGAACGTTCACGTCTATGCCCACTGCCTTCAGAACCATCCCGGCGGCGTGACGCTTCTGGTCATCAATGCCGACCGGCAGCAAGTCCATGAAATTACATTGCCGTCTGATGCAGAACGCTACACGTTGACTGCCAAGCAGCTTCAGGACACATCAATCGAGCTCAATGGGAAGACGCTTCAACTGAACAGAGATGGCGACGTGCCACAATTTCTGGGTCAGTCAACGCGCGCGGGTCACATCAGTTTCGCACCGACTAGTATTACATTTCTGGCAATCACCAACGCGGAGAACAGAAACTGCCACTAAGTGCGTTGACCCGAAACCAAACGCATGGGGAGCGCACATGGCATGCTTGGAACGGCAAGCACGGATGATACGTGGCGGACGGAGTATTAGCCACCCTAGTTAAGTCGATCTGACGTAAGGAGACTACTCTTATGAGCGAGAAGAAGCCGGAAGAGATCCTTGCAAGTCTCGCCGCACTGCTTCCAGAACTAGAGACTGTCTATAAAGACATACATGCACATCCGGAATTGTCAATGCAGGAAACGCGTACGGCTAGCATTGCTGCGAATCATATGAAGTCTCTGCGCTTTGAGGTGACCACGGAAGTCGGCAAGACTGGGGTTGTAGGTATCTTGCGCAACGGCGATGGTCCCACTGTAATGCTGCGCGCGGACATGGATGCTCTACCCATCAAAGAAGCGACTGGTCTTCCGTATGCGAGCACCGTTACGGGGACTGACCCCAGCGGCAAGAGCGTACCCGTGGCCCACTCGTGCGGACACGATATGCACGTTGCCTGCTTGATCGGCGCAACAAGTCTTTTTGCAAAGGGCCGCGACGCGTGGAGAGGGACACTGATGGCGGTCTTTCAGCCAGGCGAGGAGACCGCGCAAGGTGCTAAGGCGATGATTGATGACGGGATGTTCAAACGATTTCCAAAACCGGGCGTTGTGCTAGGGCAGCACGTAATGAGCTTGCCTACTGGAAACATCGATTGGCGTGCGGGTGTCGTCACTTCTTCGGCCGATAGCCTGCAGATTCGCATGTTCGGGCGCGGTGCGCACGGCTCGATGCCCGAGTCCAGCATCGACCCCGTGGTTATGGCCGCCTCGACCGTAATGCGGCTGCAAACGATTGTCTCCCGGGAGGTCTCGCCCACGGATTCTGCGGTGGTGACAATCGGGTCGCTGCAGGCCGGCACGAAAGAGAACATTATTCCGGACGAGGCATTGATCAAGTTGAATGTGCGCACCTTCGACGAGGGCGTGCGTAGACGTGTGCTCGCTGCGATTGAACGCATTGCGAAGGCTGAGGCAGCGGCATCAGGAGCGCCAAGACCGCCAGAGATCACGCCACTCGATCAATATTCGTCAGTAAGGAATGATGCGAATGCCACAAAGAGGCTCGTCGATGCATTTCTCCAGAACTTCCCTGCCGGTTCCATCGAGCAGACAAAGCCTACTATGGCAAGCGAGGACTTCGGCTGCTTTGGAGCTGGGTGGGATGTTCCGGCAGTGTACTGGTTCTTCGGCGGAGATGATCCAGCGGTGTACGCCAAGGCAAAGAAAGAGGGAAGACTCAGTTCGCTTCCAACCAACCATAACCCCGCCTTTGCACCGATCATTCATCCGACTCTGGAGACAGGGGTCAAGGCCCTCGTTGTTGCGGCGCACGCGTGGCTGGCCTCGTGAACAGCATGCTGATCCACGGGTATCAACTATCAGGTCCTTTTCTGGATGCCGTGGACCTGCTCGGCACGTTCGTTTTCGCACTCAGCGGTGCGGCAGCGGGTGTCAAAAGCCGGTTCGATCTGTTCGGTCTGATGGCACTCTCGTTCGCGGCCGGTAATGCCGGCGGGATCACACGAGATGTGCTGATTGGCGCGGTGCCACCAGCGGCCATCAGCGACTGGCGTTATCTCGGGGTCTCTCTTCTGGCAGGATTGGTGACGTTCTTCTGGTATCCCGACATCGATAAACGTCGCAGGCTGGTGCTGTTATTCGACGCCGCGGGACTCGGCCTGTTTGCCGTCGCCGGCACACAAAAGGCGCTCATCGCGGGACTCAATCCGGTGATGGCGATTTTTATGGGAGTGTTAACCGGGATCGGTGGTGGAATATTGCGCGATGTGCTTGTCAACCAAACGCCGACGGTGCTTCAGGCGGATATTTATGCTGTTGCTGCGCTAGCCGCTGGCGTCGTAGTAGTGATCGGATATGTCTTGCATTACCCGGCTTTTCTGATGATGACCGTGGGCGCGCTCCTTTGCTTTTGGCTGCGGGTTATGGCGATATACCGAGGATGGCATTTGCCCAGCCGCGAGTCCTAGGCCCCGTATGGGTCTCCCTCAGTCCGACGTGCATCATTTACTCATTTCGCCGCATCCTCGAGTGCCCTTCCGAGGACGACGGCAAATTCGTTCGGGCGGAGAACTTTAGCGCTTGGCCACCTCCTCCCCTTCGCGAGTGCAGGCAGCCACAAGCAGCCGTTTTCGATTCTTGTCGAATAGAAAAGGGTGGTGGCGGATCCAATCAGCCTTTCAAGAAGCGGGTAGGCCGTGCGGTCCGGTAGCTCGAAGTGACTCAAAACAAAATCAAACTTAATACCGGAAATGAGACGGCAAGCCTCTTTACACGACGAGGCAAAACGGCATTTGCATCCCCGCTTCTCCAACCAGTGCGTAAGTTGCAGAGAACTCTCTGCAGCTTCGCCAACCAGCAGAATTTCAGTCTGGAGTTCTATTTTCATTTCATTCATGACCTAAGCCTCTTGGTTCTTACCGCGCGGCCAGTTTCGAGGAAGGGCCGGCATGCCCTTGCATTTCGTCTTCCGCCTCTCGTCCCGGAGACCTTCGGAAGGTTTTCTTTCCGGATAGACTCAAATCCTCGCTCGGCGGTACGTAAGTCCCGCAATCCGCCAAGTTCAAACCAACGGTCAGTTCATCCCAGGACATATGAGCGGCGAAATTCTCGTAGGCGGATTCTGCCGCTCCGCCTATATCATTCGTTGTCGATGACAGAGGCATTGATCAGTTCCTCAGCCGTCTCCTGCGCCGGACGCTTTGTGGCGGTTTCTCTTCGGCTGTGACTGGCAAGGCTTCTTCTATTGTTTCCACGCCAGCCGTGCCGACGGGACGCCGCCTCGAGTGCCATTCAATCCACACGCAGAGACCAAGGAACGCTCCGGTTATGATGAGTACTGCGATCGTTGCCGCTTCCATAGTTCCTCCTCGCTTTGATTCTGTGACTTACCGATCCGCGCTTTCGATGTGAACGTCGACATTCATTTCCCTTGGCCTCTTTTGTTTTCTCGCTGTTCTTTTATAGGACGAACAGAATGTTCGGACAATTAGAAACTTTGTTTGACACGATTAGAGAATTCCGCAGTATGATTCTGGAATGGAATGGCTGAACTACCATCACCTCTTTTACTTTTGGACGGTGGTCCGTACGGGTAGCATCACGAAAGCCTGCGAGGAATTGCGGCTGGCGCCCCCAACCGTGAGTGCGCAATTGAAAAGCTTCGAGGACCAACTGGGCGAAAAACTGCTGAAGCGCTCCGGGCGGAATCTCGTTCCCACGGAGATCGGACTCGCGGTGTACCGCCAGGCGGAAGAGATTTTTTCCATCGGCCGGGAAATCATGGACACGGTGAAACAACGGCCGACGCATCGGCCGTTGCGTCTGGTGGTTGGTTTGGATGACGTTGTACCGAAGGAGATCGCATACCGGCTCATTGAGCCGGCACTACGATTGGAGATGCCGGTGCGGCTGGTGTGTCACGAAGCGAACTTGGAACGCTTAGTTGCGGAACTGGCGTTGCACGAGATCGACGTGGTGTTATCCGATTCTCCGGTGACTCCGAGCCTCAATATGCGCGTCTACAGTCACTACCTGGGAGATTGCGGCGTCGTATGGATGGCGCCGCCACGCTTGGCGAGGCTTTACCGCAAAGGGTTTCCGAAATCGCTGAACGGCGCACCCGTTTTGCTTCCCACCGATGACACTGCCATACGCCGGAAATTAGACCAGTGGTTCGCTGGGTTGGAGATCGAACCGAAAGTGATTGGAGAATTTGAAGACTTCGCGCTTCTCCGGGTTTTTGGGCAGGCAGGTGCCGGGCTCCTTCCCGTTCCCACAACCCTTGAAAAGCAATTTCACAATCAGGACAAGGTCATCCGGCTAGGGATTGCACGGAACGTATTTGGCCGTTTCTACGCAATCTCTGCGGAACGGAAGCTACGGCATCCCGGAGTTATCGCGATTTGTGAAACCGCCCGGCGTGAAGTCTTTGCATGAGATAGATTGACCTCACCGTACTCCCGTGCCGTCTCAAGAGGGCTTTCCTCGGAAGGCGAAGCACCAGAAAACTCAGCCTTCTGGCGCGAAGCATTCTCATCTACTTGAACGGGCCGCCCTCTTAGCCGCGATCCTGTGAACGCGTGTCTTCGACTCCAATCGCACTGGCCTTGGAAGCGAGGAATTTGCCGGCATGCCCCGCCCGTGCGACAAGTGGTTCCAGCAGTTCGGGCATTGCGCTCCGGTTTGTGTGAGCGCCAGAACCTCCGTTAGAAAATTCAGGGTGTGACCACAATACGGACAGATCATGTTCGTGTACTCCTTTCTTGCAGCAAAGGTGCGGATGCACACCTAGGTCGCAGAACCAGCCGGGGCCAGCACTTCGATCCCAATCTCTCTTTGGATGGCGTCCTGCGCCTTCAACCATTCCCTCAACTGGTCGTGCTTCCCGAGAACAGATTGCAGCATCGAGGCCATCTTTTCGTGTTCCTGTATGGCCCTGGTGAGAAGTTCGGTTGTCCCAATATCGCCGTGCAGGCTGGCATTACCTGCCAGAGAGCCCCGCAAGGAGCGAAGCAAGATCTCATGGTCGTCGTACAGATCTTCAACCATCGCCAGCTCGCTCGGATGCACTTCCGGACGCTCTTGGAGGCGAGTGCATCTCAGGAACTCCGTCATCGTGCCGAAAGCGTTGCCACCCAACGCGCGTACGCGTTCCCCAACCTCGTCGATCAACACATCCAGCTTGGCGTATTGGTTACCAAATAGTGTGTGTAGATCGTGGAAATGGGGCCCGGTCACATTCCAGTGGTAATTCTTCGTTTTCGTCGAGAGAAGGTACTCATCCGACAGCAAGTTGTTGAGAACCCGGGTGACCTCCCTCCGATTGCTATCTTCTAATCCGATGTTGATCATGTGTCTGTTTCTCCTCATGGTGATACGACTGAAAATGAATCTTCTTCCGCTGGGCATACCGCCTGCAGCTGAAATTGTTCGACCTTCTCCGAATCGCGCCGTATGGCCACGGAATAGCCCGGCTCGTCGCCAGCGGCCTCGGGCTGGTACAGCACCTGGATCACGTTGAGGCGCCGCCGTCCGCCCGGAGTCGGGCATTCGATCTCGTCGCCTTCGCGGCAGCCCAGCAGGGCAGTAGCTATCGGCGCGAGAATGGAAATCTTGCCTTTCGCTATGTCAGCGTCGGAGGGAAAAACGAGGGTGTAGGTGGACTCTCTGCCCGTGTCGAGGTCTCCGACCAGCACATGGGAATGCATGGTGACGGTGTCGGCAGGGATATCTCTTGACCGCACGATTTCCGCACGGTCGAGTTCCTGCGCCAGCATCTCCACGTGTTCCCGGTCCCGCGTCCGCAATTTCAGGCGAGAGGCAAGCAAAGCCGTCAGCTTCTCCATGTCGCCTTGTGTTACCTGAATCATTTTCTCGTTCATCTCTGTTCCTCGAATTTCCATCGCCATAACCCTGGGGTCCAGAGAGTGGGATCTCTGGACCCGTCCCGCCCGGCACTCGCCTTCGCACTTAGGATTGGCGCTGCCGGGAAAACCGCACCATCTCGCGTTTCCGCTTGCGTTCGCGGTTCCGTCCAAGGGCCCGGGCGAACGAGCGGCCGATTCCTTCCGTAGCTCGGCCGATGGCGGCGTAGAGATTCGCGTCCGCTGCCTGTTGAAGGAGCGTCATGCCGGAGGGCAGGAGTTCCGCTGAAATATGGCACGACTTGTCCGGTCCTCCACGGGGACCATTGACGTCCGTGATGCGGACTCTCACGCGGCCGACTCGCCCGCCG
>Ga0070696_100002300_pt1 | contig 12602 bp, 13 predicted proteins | sample KBSK1253metaG_FD_65474 | JGI IMG/M metagenome (GOLD analysis project Ga0070696, IMG submission 65474) | Corn, switchgrass and miscanthus rhizosphere microbial communities from Kellogg Biological Station, Michigan, USA - KBS K1-25-3 metaG | ecosystem: Host-associated > Plants > Roots >... | reverse complement strand
GCCTGCGGCAGCATCAGCGACACTTCCTCAAGCTCCCGATTGACGTGAATCCGTAGAGCCTGAAAGGTGCGCGTCGCCGGGTCCTGGCCCGGCTCGCGTGAGCGGAGCGTCTTTGCCACGAGATCGGCAAGCTGCCGCGTCCGAACGACTGGCTCGCGCGCCCGAGCAGCAACAATCGCCGCTGCAATCTGTTTAGCAAACCGTTCTTCGCCATAGTCGCGGATGACCTCCCTGATCTCGCGTTCTTCCGCGGCCGCGAGCCACTGCGCCGCCGTGGCGCCCGCGGTCGGATCCATGCGCATGTCGAGCGGCGCGTCGGCCCTGAACGAGAAGCCCCGCGCCGCGTCGTCGAGCTGCGGCGAGGACACGCCCAGGTCGAACAGCATGCCGTTCACCTGCTCGCCCCTCAGGAGCTCCGCCAGCGCGGAGAACCGGGTGCGAAAAAACGAAAACCGGGGATCCGAAATCGCCCCTGCCGCGCGCGCCGCCTCCGGATCCCGGTCGAGCGCGATCAGCCGTCCCCGCGGGCCGAGCCGCGCCAGGATCTCTCGGCTGTGGCCGCCGCGGCCGAAGGTTCCGTCGACGTAGGTCCCCTCGGCCTGGATGGCCAGCGCGTCCATTGCTTCCGAGGCGAGCACCGGGATGTGCACCGTGGGGCCTCACAGCGAAAAGTCTTCCATTCCCGCGGGCGGGGTCGCAGACCCGGCGAGGGCCTGGCCGAGCTTCGCCGCCCATACCCCCGAGTCCCAGACCTCGAAATAGCGTCCCTGCCCGACCATCATCGCTTCGCGCTCGAGCTTCGCATGCAGGCGCAGCGCCGCGGACAGCAGCACGCGCCCCGAGCCGTCGGGCGCCAGGTGCTCTTCGAAGCCCAGAAGCAGCCGCTTCCACCAGCTTGCCTGGGCATGAAATGCGGGAAACGAGTCGACCCGGGCCCGCACCGGCTCCCAGGCTGATTCCGGGTAGATGAGAACGCAACCCTCTGGGTGCGCAGTAAGCACTAACGTTTTGGCTCCCTCGAGCAGGGCTTCGCGATGGCGAGTCGGGATAGCGACGCGTCCTTTTGCGTCGAGCGTGATGACCGCCGCTCCGTGAAACGCTCCACCCATATGGCTTGTTGTGCCACTTTTCGCTACCTTTTGCCACTTTAAAGCGAAAACCGGGCGGAGGTCAAGGGGCCTTTTCTTTTCTGCTACAAGTACTTACTAGATTTTTAACATAGCATATTCATGGGGTTAGGTTGTCAAATCAAAGTCGATTCTAAAGACATGGCCGCCGCTGGCCCGAATGACATAATTTCCGCCCCATGATCGACAAACTCGTAGCGAGCGCCGAGGTGGCCCTGGCCGACGTCCCCGACGGCGCCACCGTCATGATTCATGGCTTCGGCAACGCGGGCATGCCGGCGGCGCTGATCGACGCGCTGATCGCGCAGGGCGCGCGCGATCTCACCATCGTCAACAACAACGCGGGCAACGGCGACACCGGCCTTGCCGCGCTGATCAAGGCGAGACGGGTGCGCAAGATCCTGTGCTCGTTCCCACGCCAGGTGGATTCCTGGCATTTCGACGCGCAATACCGCTCGGGGCAACTCGAGCTCGAGCTGGTGCCGCAGGGCACGCTGGCCGAGCGCATCCGCGCCGCTGGCGCGGGCATCGGCGCGTTCTACACGCCGAGCGCCTACGGCACGCGCCTCGCGGAGGGCAAGGAGACGCGCCGCATCGGAGAGCGCGACTACGTGCTCGAGTATCCGATTCACGCCGACTACGCGCTCATCAAGGCCGAGCGCGCCGACCGCTGGGGCAACCTCACTTACCGCAAGAGCGCGCGCAACTTCGGTCCCATCATGGCGGCCGCGGCGAAGACCACCGTGGTGCAGGTGCGCGAGATCGTGGAGCTGGGCAGCATGGATCCGGAGACCATCGTCACGCCGAGCATCTTCGTTCAGCGCATCGTGCGCATCGCTCCCGCCATGAGAAAGGCCGCGTGATGAAAAAGCTCGATCGCAAGCAGATGGCGGCGCGCGTCGCGCGCGACATTCCCGAGGGCGCCTACGTCAACCTCGGCATCGGCCTGCCGACGCTGGTGGGCGATTATCTGCCGAAAGGACGCGAAATCATCCTGCACAGCGAGAACGGCATCCTCGGCGTCGGGCCCAAGCCGCCCGAGGGCGAGATCGACGAGGATCTCATCAACGCGAGCAAGGAGCCGGTGACGCTGCTCGCGGGCGGCGCTTACTTCCATCACGCCGACTCCTTCGGCATGATCCGCGGCCGCCACCTCGACCTCGCCATCCTCGGCGCCTTCCAGGTCTCGGTGCGCGGCGATCTCGCCAACTGGCATACCGGCGGCGCCGACGCGATTCCCGCCGTCGGCGGCGCGATGGACCTCGCGGTGGGAGCGAAGAAGGTGCTCGTCATGATGGAGCACCTCACCAAGGACGGGAAAAGCAAGATCGTCGAGCGCTGCAGCTACCCGCTCACCGGCGCACGCTGTGTCGACCGCATCTACACCGACCTCGCGGTGATCGACGTGAAGGCCGACGGCCTCCACGTCGTGGAAATCGTCGACGGTCTTTCGTTCGAGGAGCTGCAGCGCCTGACCGGCGTACCCCTGAGACGTCTCGCTACTGCGGCTTGACGCCGGCGGCCTTAAGCACCCGCGCGTACTCGGCCATCTCGGTGCGCACGAGCTTGTCGAATTGCTCGGGCGACATGTCCATGGTGTCGTTGCCCCCGGCCACGAGGCGTTCCTTCACCGCGGGGTCCGCCAGCGCCTTGCGCACGTCGGCGTTGATCTTCTTGACCAGATCCGCGTTCATCCCGCCCGGTCCCCACAGGCCGAACCAGAGCGGCGAGTCGGCCCCCTTGATGCCCGCCTCGCCGGTAGTCGGAACCTCCGGAAGCTGCGCGTTGCGCTTGGCGGTGCTCACGGCGAGCGGCCGCAGCTTGCCGCCCTTGACGAGCGACATCGCGGCGGAGATCGGCGCCCAGTAGGCGTGCACGTCGCCGCTCAGCATCGCGGCGATCACCTCCGGGGTGCCCTTGAACGGCACCTCGGTCACCTTGAGGTTGGCGGCGGCGATGAATTTCTCGGTGTTGAGATGCGTGCCGCTGCCGATTCCGGCGTGACCGATGTTGAGGGTGCCGGGCTTCGCCCTCGCGGCGTTCACGAAGTCCATCAGCGTCTTGAACTGTGAGGTGGCCGGCACCACGAACACGTTGGGCTGGATGGCGAGCGGCGCGATCTCGGTGAAGTCCTTCAGCGTGTCGTACGGCAGCTTGGCGTAGATCGCCGGGTTCACGCAGTGCGCGTTGGAGTTGATGAGCAGCGTGTAGCCGTCGGGCGCCGCCTTCGCCACGGCCGCCGAGCCGATCGAGCCGCCCGCGCCGGCGCGGTTGTCCGGTACCACCGGCTGGCCCCAGATTTCGGTGAGCTTCTGGATCACGATGCGCCCGACGATGTCGGTCGAGCTTCCGGGCGTGAACGAGATGACGATGTGGACCGGCTTCGACGGGTAGGTCTGCGCGAACGCCTGGGCGGCGAACGCGCACAGCAGCACAGCGAGCAGTTTTTTCATCGATCCTCCTATCTATTGTCTATTGTGGCGTCAACCCGGCGTCGCGCATGACCTTGCCAAGCTCGTCATGCTCGCGCCGGATAAAGGCGTCGGACTCGGCCGGCGTCATCGCCATCGGCTCGGTGCCGAGCTTTGCCAGGCGCTCCTTCACTTCAGCGGATTGCAGCGCGCGCAGCACCTCGGCATTGATCCTGCCGACGAGGGCGGGCGGCGTCTTCGCCGGCGCGAGCAGCGCGAGCCAGAAGGTCGACTCGGCGTCCGGGAATCCCGCTTCGCCGAGGGTCGGCACGTCGGGGAGCGCGGCGACGCGCCTGCCCGTGCTCACCGCGAGTGGCTTGACCTTGCCGTCCTTCACCGGGCCCATGCCCGAGACCGCCGGCACGAAGGCGTACTGGATGCGGCCGGCCATCGTTTCGGCGAGGATCGGCGGCGTACCCTTGAGCGGCACGTGGAGCGCCTTCACCCCCGCGGCGACGTTGAACTTCTCGATGCTCACGTGCGCGCCGCTGCCGACGCCGGCGGTGGCGTAGTTGTACTGCCCCGGCTTCGCTTTGAGCATCGCAACCAGCTCTTTCACCGAATTGATGCCGAGCGAGGGCGGCACGACCAGCACGCTCGGCAGGCTGCCGAGCATGGCGATCGCCGAGAAGTCCTTCAGGGTGTCGTATCCCAGGTCCTTGTACAGCACGTAGTTCACCGCGTGCCCGGAGGACACGAGCACGAGCGTATAGCCGTCGGGCTCGGCGCGCGCCGTCTCGCGGATGCCGATCGTGCCGCCGGCGCCGGGGCGGTTGTCCACGATGACCGGCTGGCCCCATGCGGCGTTGAGCCGCTCGCCTACGATGCGTCCCATCACGTCGGTTGCGCTGCCGGGCGTGAACGGCACGATGATCTTGATCGGCTTGGCCGGATAAGTCTGCGCACAGGCCATGCCGGTGAGGAGAAGCGCCGCCAGAAACACGAGTCTTCTCATAGGCGCCTCTGCTTGGCCCAGTACTGCGGGTCGGACTTGGAGCGGCTCAGCTCTTCCGCGCTCTCGTAGCCCGGCGCCATCGAGGCCGAGGTTCCGGCGAGCACCTGGTGATGCTCGATATTCAGCAGGCGCAGCCAGCTCTGCTGGCCCATGGTGAGCGCGATGAAGCAGCCGAGCTCCACCAGCTCCGGCTCGCCGAAGTGACGATGCAGGCGCTCCCAGAACGCGTCGTCGGTATCGAGGTGCCAGGTGATGGCTTCGGCGTAGGCGAGCGCGGCCTTCTGGCGCTCGGAATAGCGCGCCGATTTTTCGAAGTTGAGCAGATCCCTCACGTCGTCTTCCATCAGGCCCGAGGCCGCGGCCTTGATCGAGCGCTGGTTGCCGCAATAGTCGCACTGCACCGAGCGCGATACGTAGAGGCGGCACAGCTCCTTGACGGCGTGCTCGCAGACGCCGTTCCTGAAGAGATCGCGCCACGAGTTGGCGAAGGCCCAGAACGCCGCCGGCACGTGCGCGCGCACCGCGGAGCTCTCCGGGCGCGGCGTGCCTTCGCGCCGGCAGCGGTCCATTTCGTTCTGCATCTCCCGGTCCATCTGCTCGACCGGAACGTAGCTGATGCGCTGCTTGGCCATCACGGTGTCCTCCTCGAGCGACAATTTATCATCTAGCTCGCCTTCATCGGCGGCCAGTCGCGCGAGTAGACCGGCTGCTTCAGGAACTGCTTCGGGTCGTAGGTCCAGAACTGGCTCACGTCGGAATACGTGTAGATGTTCGTGTTCACCAGCCGGCCGTCCTTCTTCTCGACCTTGCGGATGTAGATGTTGCCGACGACGTTGCCGTACTCGTCGAACGCGATCGGTCCGCGCAGCGTGTCGACGCGCACCGCGCGCAATGCCTTGATGAAGGCATTCTTGTCCTCGATCTTGCCTTTCAGAGCCTCGATGGCGGCGCCCAGCACCTCGCCGTAGAGGTAGGTGCCGGCGGCGTACTGGCCGGGATCGTAGCCGTTCTCGCTGCGGTAGGTGGCGACGAATTTGCGGTTGATCGGATTGTCGAGCTGCGCCGTGTACCAGCAGCTCGAGAGCGAGCCGATGGCGTAGTCCCCCATGTTGCGCACCGCCACCTCGTCGAACGCCGTCATGCCGCCGACTACGGGGATCTTGCCCTTCAGGCCGTACTCGTTGAACTGCTTGAAGAAGCGAAAGCCGTTGGAACCGGCGAAGCCGAGAAACAGGCCGTCAATGTCCTTGCGCAGCTGGGCGATGTAGGTGCCGTAGTCGGGCGCGTTGAGCGGCGAGAACAGCTTCTGCGCGAGCGTGCCGCCGGCGTCCTCGAACACCTTCTGGAAGCCGCCGAGCATCTCGTGGCCGTAGGCGAAGTCGTCGGCGATCGCCGCCATGCGCTTGTACTTGAGATGCTTGGCGCAGTAGTCGGCCATCGGGTGCGCGCACTGGGCGGAAGTGGAGGTCGCGCGCACGAACCAGGGGTTCGCCTTGCGCTGGGTCATGTCTTCCGCCCCGGCGACCGGCAGGGTCGGGATGCGCGCGGTGCGGATGTAGTCGTCCATCGCCAGCGCCTCGAACGCGGCGAGCGGCCCGACGACCGCCTGCACGCCGTCGCGCTCGACGAGCTCCTGCATCCGGGTGCGGGCCTGCGCCGGCACCCCGCCGCTGTCGGCGACGGTCAGCTCGACCTTGCGAGCCCCCAGAGTGGAGTTCTTCTCCTTGAGGTAGATGGTGAGGCCGCGCTCCATGTCGATGCCGCCGGAGGCGAGCGCCCCGGTCTTGATGGTGAGCAGGCCGATGCGGATCGGCTGCGCCTGGGCGCGCACCAGCCCCGGAAAGCCCAGCGCCGATGCTCCCGCGACCGCGCCCGCTGCCTTTACGAACTTCCTGCGATTGAATGTCATAGCGCCTCCACCATGGAAAATCGCTCGTCCGCGGCGAGGCAGGCGGCTTCGGGAAGCCGCCGCTCGCGCCGCACCAGATTCGTTCCCTGCACGATCGAAACCATCTTGTAGAACGCGTGGCGCCGGCTCATGCCCTCGCGTCCCATGCCGCAATCGGAGCCCAGAATCAGGCGCTCGGCCGCAACGTGCTCGAGCGCCTTGCGAATCAGCGCGGCCACCTGCTCGGGCGTTTCGACCTGCAGCGTATGGTGGTCGACCACGCCGATGCACACCTTCTTGTCCCGGATGTGCCTGCCGATGGCTTCGAGATCCATGCCGCCGGAGCTGCAGGTCTCGAAGGTAATGACGTCGGCGTCGATGCGCGAGAGCGGCTCGAGCGCCGGGACATAGCTCGGTGTCTTCGCGAACAGGCGCTGCGCCGCGGGGTTGCCCCAGCAGGTGTGGCACCACACCTCGGTCTTGGCGCGCAGGCCGCGTACGGTGTTATTGAACACCTCGACCATGAAATCCGGGTTGAGGACCTCGTCGGCGAGACCCTTGGCGGCGAGCAGGTGGATCTGCGGCTCCTCCATCTGGATCACCTGGCAGCCGGCCTCGGCGAGTTCGTGCAGCTCTTCGTTGAGCGCGTCGCTGATGGCGAGGATGCTTTTCTTCAGATCCCTGTAGTGCAGATCGCGCACGGCCATGGCGATCAGCTCCGGCATGATGGTGCCGAACTTGACCGGCCGGGTGGTGAGACGCTGCGCCGCCTTCCACACCGCGGTGTACTGCAGCGCGCCGCGCCCGACCGGCCCGGTGAGCTCCGGCATCATGCGCGTCTCGAGCACGTCGTGCAGGATATGGCCCGGCTTGTGGGGGAACCCCGCCTTGCCGCCGGCGCGGTAGAACGCCGCACCCGAGAACCCGCTCATGCGCAGCGGCGCGTAGGAGAACCAGTTGTGGCCCGCGACGTCGGCATCGAAGCGGCAGTCGCCGTCGGTGACGATGTCGAGCCCCGCGGTCTCCTGATCGCGCAGATAGGCCGAAACCGCGTCGAGGTACTGCTCGCGGTAAGCGCGATCGACCATCGCTTCGCGGAACTCGCGCCGGCCGAGGTTCTGCGTGTACCAGCCCGGCCGCGGCAGCGAGCCGATGATGGTCGTGGGCAGAACCACGTTCGCGCTCGCTGTATACATCAGAGTCCGTCTCCGACCTGCACGTTTTCCGGCTCGAGCTGCAAGCCGGACGCCTTCGCCTCCATGAGGAGCAGCGTCGAGAAATCCTGCTCGGTCATCCCCTGCCCGATCATCTGCTGCAGCAGATCCCGGGTGAGCGAGGTGAGCGGCATCGGCACCTCGAACTCGCGCCCGGCATCCAGGCCCAGGTCGAGGTCCTTGCGCAGGAGCTTCGGCGTGAAGGTGACGTGGAAATCGAGGTTCACCAGCGCCGGCGCCTTGTAGCGCGTGAACATCGAGCCCATCACGCTCTTGTTGAGAAAGTCGAGGAACGCGTGCCGCGGCATGCCCGCCTTCTGCGCGAGGATCGTGATCTCGCACAGGCTCTGGATCACGACGCCGAGCATGACGTTGTGGCAGATCTTGGCGATGCGCGCGAGCTCGCCCTCGCCCACGTAGCTCGAGCCGGTGCCCATCAGGTCGAGGTAGGGCCGCGCCTTCTCGTAGGCCGCCTTCGGGCCGGAAACCACGAACGTCAATTTTCCGGCCTTGATGACCTTCGCATTTCCGCTCACCGGTGCGGCCAGATATTCGACGCCTTTCTCTCTCAGGATCCTGCGCAGCTCGGCCGAGCCCTCCAGGGAGATGGAGGAGCACTCGATGATCATCTTCGGCTTGCTCGATCCCGACAAGAGCTTGCCGATGACGTCCTTCACGTCATCCCAGGTCGAGACCATGCAAAAAACGATGTCGCGCGACGCGAGCTCGGGCAGCGCATCGGCCACCCTGGCCCCGTAGTTCTTGAGCGGCTCGGCCTTGGCCTTGGTGCGATTCCATACCGCGATGTCGCAGCCGCCCTTGGCGAGGCGCGCGGCCATCTCGTAGCCCATGCGGCCGGTGCCGATCCAGCCGAGCTTCATGCGACGAGGTCGATTATGCGCATGATGGCTACGGTGGACCCGGTATTCTCCAGGTCCTCGCCGATGCCCTTGCGGCAGGTCCAGACATCGCCCTTCTTCGCGACGAAGCTGTGCCCGTCCGTTTGCCTGATGTGCAGCTCGCCTTCGGGCACATGGCACACCATGTCGTTCGGCATCTTCGGATTGGAGGTCTTGGCGCCCGGCTGATACACAACGTCGCGCATCGCCACGCTCTTGTAGCCGGGCAGCATGGCTTCACGCTTGCCCCACGCCTGGCGGCTAACGCCGTCGCCCGGCGCTCCCTGCGCGAGCGTGCCCCCCGTCATCAAGGCTGCGGCACCGGCGAACCCGGCCTTCAACAGCGTGCGTCTGTTGGTGCTTGGCATGGCTAACTCCCTCAGTAAGGATTGGCGATCGGCAGGTCCTCTGCCGGGTACAGCGAAATGATCTTGGCGCCCTTCGGCGTCAGGATAACCTCTTCCTCGATGCGGGCCGCCGACATGCCGTCGCTCGCCGGGCAATAGGTCTCGACGGCGAACACCATGCCGGCCTTGAGCTCGATCGGCTCGCGCAACGAGTTCAGCCGCGAGATGAGGGGCCGCTCGTGCAGGCCGAGGCCCAGGCCGTGGCAGAAGTTGAGGCCGAAGGCGTCCATCTCGCTCGCGAAGCCGGCGTCCTGGGCCTTGGGAAGCTTCGCCGCGACCTTGTCGGTGCTCATCCCCGGCTTGAGCAGGTCGATCACGCGGTCCATCCACTCGCGCGCCTTCTTGTACGCGGTGCGCTGCGCGGCGCTCGCGCGCCCGACGTTGAACGTCCGGTAATAGCAGGTGCGGTAGCCCATGAAGGACTGGATCACGTCGAAGAACGCCTGGTCGCCCGGCCGGATCAGGCGGTCGGTGAAGTTGTGCGGGTGCGGCGAGCAGCGCTCGCCCGAGATCGAGTTGATGGCCTCGACGCAGTCCGAGCCCATCTCGTAGAGCCGCTTGGTCGCCAGCGCGACGATCTGCGATTCCTGCACGCCGGGCTTGAGCGCCTCGGCGATGTCCTGGTACACGCCGTCGACCATCGCCGAGGCCATGTTGAGCAGCGTCAGCTCGTCGATGTTCTTCACTTCCCGCGCATGCAGCATGGTCTGCTGCCCGTCGCGGATTTCGATACCCGCTTCCTGTAAGGCAAAAAGCATCGGCGGCTCGACCACGTCGACCCCGAGCGGCATGTCGCCGACGCCTTCGGCGTCGAGGATGGCCTTGATTTCCTTTGCCGCTTCTACAAATAAAGTCAAATCCGCACCGGTGGCGCCGCGCAAGCCGAGCAGGCCGGCACGGCAGTGATCGGTGTGCAGCCACGGCGCATAGAGCTTGTGATGCCGTGCCGCGCTGCCGAAGTCCCAGATGTAAGGGTCGCCGTTCCCGGTAAGCAGCGAATAGCGCGTGAGCTTGTCGCGCGCCCATTCGCCGATGACCGTGCTCGTGGTGTAGCGGATGTTGTGCTGATCGAACGAGAGCAGCGCGCCGAGCCCCGATTGCGCGAGCGCCGCGCGCACGCGCGCGAGGCGGTAGTCGTGCAGCCTGCGGAAATCGACGCGCTCCTCGAAGTCGACCTGCGTGCGGCCGGGCGCCTGCAGCGGCCGGTCCCAGCGGTGCTTCGGATCGACGTCGTCGGGGCGCACGAGCTTCGGCTACGGGCGCCGCGTCCTCTTTGCCATTCCTCCGCCTCCTAGAGCGGGCGATTCTAGCCGGAGATGAGATCGATGCGCCGCCGGATGCGGGCGGCCGTTTCGCTGTCCCCCGCGTCGGCGGCGCGCTTTTCCTGCACGCCCAGCCAGGCGAGCAAGGGGCGGCGCCAGCCTTGCGCGGACGCGATATCGACCGCCGCGCTGATTCCTGCGGGATCGATCCCACCGCGCTTCAACTGCACCGCGGCCGCGACCAGCCGGGACAGGGCTTCATCGCCCGCCTTGTACGCGCCCTTGCCGGCGAGGTAGTCGGCGTACGCCAGCTCCTCGGCTCGGGCGCCGTAGCGCAGCGCCTCGAAGGCCGGACAATCGTCGAACTCGAGGCTCGCCGCGCGCACCGCGCAGCGCACGAGCTCCGCGCGCGCGACGAGGTCCGCGCGCCCCGTCCGCGCGAGCTCGGCGCGCGCGGTCCTGAACTCGCCCTCTGCCGTGCCGGTGTTGCCGGCAAAGTACTGGCGCTGGAAGGCCTGCAGCGCCTGCGCCGAGTTGAGCTGCCAGTCGAGCGGCTGGGGTCCACCCGCGCACCCTGTCAGCAAAAACATCAAGGCAAACGAATTTCGGCGTCGCGCTTGAAGGGCCATTTGCGGTTGACCTCGTCGATGAGTCCGGTGACCTTGCGCAGGCTCGCATCGACCTCGGCGCGCAACGCGGCGAGGTCGCTGGTCGCCGCCTTGGCATTGCCGCTGACCGACTGCGCGTCGGCGAGGATCCGGTCCACGCGCTTGAGGCTCTCGCGCAGCTCGCCGAGGATGGTGTTCGCCTGGTCGACGGCGCGCTGCGTGCCCTCCACGACACCGCCTGCACCAAGAACGCGCTGGTCGGCTTTGGCGACGACGCCGTTCATCGATGCGAGGAGGGCATTCGCGCGCTCGATCATGGCGACCACTTTCTTCGCGTCGTCGTCGTTGCCCAGCACCGCGCTGAGCGCGCCGTGGCGCCCGCCCACGCGCTCGGTCACGGTGCGCAGGTTGCCGAGGCTCGCCTGGAGGCTGCCGCCGGGGCCGGTCATCGTCTCGATGTTCTCGAGGGTGCTCCTCAGCGTCGCCACCATGCGCGGGATCTCTTCCTGGGTGTCGCCGCGCAGCACCGAGCGCTCGGCGCCGTCGGGCAGCGGCGGGTCCTGCAGGTTGCCGGTGAAGGCGCGGATGCGCGCCGCGCCCACGATGCCGCGCTCGAGCGTGAAAATGCTCGTGGTGCGCAGCCATTTCGCGTCCTTGCGCGGCACCTCGATCTCGATGCGTGCGCGGCCGTCGTCGGCGAGCGAGATGCGCTCGACGCGGCCGATCGGAAAGCCCGAGAAGGTGAGATCCATGCCGAGGCTCACGCCTTCCGCGTTGTCGGATACGAGGATCACGCGCTGCGTGGCCTCGAACACGCCGCGGGCATAGAGCGCGTACAGGATGAACCCCGCGGCCACCATGAAGGTCAGGCCGAGCAGCAGCCCGACGCGAAACTGCAGGTTCCTCGGGATCGGCGTGAAGCTGTCGCGCATCTACACGTACTTTACCGCCTGAACCGACGCTACGCGGGCACAGCGGTTGCTCGCTACGGCAGCATGCCCGACGCGCCCAAGCCTCCGCGGCAGCCAGACTCGCTGCGACAGAGCGAGAAGCGCTTTCGTCTCCTGGTCGAGAGCGTCCGGGATTACGCGATCTTCATGCTCGACCCGCAAGGGCGGGTCCTGACGTGGAACTCCGGCGCAGAGCTGATCAAGGGCTATCGGGCCGACGAGATCATCGGACAGCACTTCAGCAAGTTCTACCCGCCGGAAACCCAGGATCTGCCCCCGCACGAGCTGCGGGTCGCCACGGCCGAGGGTCGGTTCGAGGATGAGGGCTGGCGGGTCAAAAAGGACGGCTCACGCTTCTGGGCGAACGTGGTGATCACGCCGCTATACGACCGCAGCAAGACCCTGGTCGGATTTGCGAAGGTCACCCGCGACCTGACCGAGCGGCGCGGACATGAGGAAACGCTGCGGCAGAGCGAGGAGCGCTTCCGCCTGCTGGTCGAGGGCGTAAGCGACTACGCGATCTTCATGCTCGACGTCAACGGCGCGGTGGCGACCTGGAACAGCGGGGCCGCGCGGATAAAGGGCTACTACGCAGATGAGATCATCGGGCAGCATTTCCGCAAGTTCTATCCCAAGGAGGCCCTGGAAAGCGGCTGGCCGGAGCACGAGCTGGAGGTGGCCGCGGCCGAAGGCCGCTTCGTCGACGAAGGCTGGCGCGTGCGCAAGGACGGCTCGAAATTCTGGGCCCACGTCACCATCACGGCGCTGCGCGACGAAAGCGGCCGCCTGCGCGGATTCGCCAAGCTGACGCGCGACCTGAC
>Ga0070696_100002299_pt1 | contig 12605 bp, 10 predicted proteins | sample KBSK1253metaG_FD_65474 | JGI IMG/M metagenome (GOLD analysis project Ga0070696, IMG submission 65474) | Corn, switchgrass and miscanthus rhizosphere microbial communities from Kellogg Biological Station, Michigan, USA - KBS K1-25-3 metaG | ecosystem: Host-associated > Plants > Roots >... | reverse complement strand
CCGGGGCTCGAGCCGCGCGGCGTCTTGCGACGCCGCCGGGTGAGGGGTGTCGGCGGCTCAGCGCTCGTCGAGCGCCGCCGTGGGGGTCGGGACGAGCTGGTGGGTCTCGTCCTGGATCTCGGCGGCGACGGTGCGCAGGGCGTCCGCGTGCTCTCGGCCGTGGTGAGCGCAGAAGAGGAGCTCGCCACCGGAGATCAGCAGGACGCGCAGGTAGGCCTGGGCGCCGCACCGGTCGCAGCGGTCAGCAGCGGTCAGCGGCGTGGTCGCGAGTGCAGCAGTCACGAAACCTTCCTTCGTCGTCACGACCCGGCGCCTTGAGCCCTGGACTGCTGGCTCGAGCCGTCGGGTCGTGTGTTCGCCCGAGACAACAGTGAAGCACCTCCGATCGTTCCCACTGGGGAGGTGTCCACGTGGTTCGCTCACCGCGTAGCGCCGGCGTGTGGCCGATATCTCACCCGTGCGCACCAACGGGTGCCGGAATCCCTGGGCTGAAGCGCGCTCCGGATGGGTGCCCGCATGGGTGCGCACCGTCGCGGTGATCGCCGCGGTCCGGGTCGCCCTCACGCGCACACTGGCGGCCAGCGGCGTCTCGGATCCGGGCGGGTGCGCGGGTCCGGGGGATCGCGAGGTGGCACGTCCCAGTCGTGGCACGGATTCGGGCGCCCGCGGCGAGGCAGCCCGGGGCTGTCGGCCACCCCAGGTACCGTGAACGCGGCGCACGATCGGCGCGGCCCAGCGCCTTCGTGGCCCCGTTGTCCCAACCCTCGAACGATCCGGAGGATCCCCCCGCCGTGGCGGCCCAGACCACCGAGCACAGCACCTCACCCGTCCGGCCCGAGGGCCGGGGCGGGCCGAGAGCGCGCCGCGGCACCGGGCCCACCGGGTCGGGGGAGTACACGGCGCGGCACCTGTCCGTGCTGGAGGGGCTGGAGGCCGTTCGCAAGCGTCCCGGCATGTACGTCGGTTCCACGGACAGCCGCGGCCTCATGCACTGCCTGTGGGAGATCATCGACAACTCTGTCGACGAGGCTCTGGCCGGGGTGTGCGACCGGATCGACATCCGGCTGCTCGCGGACGGGTCCGTCGAGGTCCGCGACAACGGCCGCGGCATCCCGGTGGACGCCGAGCCGCGAACCGGCCTGTCGGGTGTCGAGGTGGTGTTCACCAAGCTGCACGCGGGCGGCAAGTTCGGCGGCGGCTCCTACCGCGCGTCCGGCGGCCTGCACGGTGTCGGCGCGAGCGTCGTCAACGCGCTGTCCGCGCGCCTCGACGTCGAGGTGGACCGCGGCGGCAAGGTGCACGCGCTGAGCTTCCGCCGCGGCGAGCCCGGCACGTTCGACGACCCGTCGTCCGGGCCCGACGTGGACGCGCCGTTCCAGCCGTTCGTCGACCGGTCCGAGCTGCGGGTGGTCGGCACGACCAAGCGCGGCGCCACCGGCACCCGGGTGCGCTACTGGGCCGACCGGCAGATCTTCCTGCCGACCGCTGCCTTCTCCTACGACGAGCTCGTCGTGCGGGCGCGCCAGACGTCATACCTGGTGCCGGGCCTCACGCTGGTCGTGCGCGACGAGCGGCGCCTGCCCGACACGCCCGGTGCGGACGGGCCGCACGAGGAGGTGTTCCGGCACGATGCGGGCATCGGGGAGTTCGCCGAGTTCCTGGCGCCGGACCCGAGCGTGACCGACGTCTGGCGCCTTCAGGGATCGGGCACGTTCACCGAGACCGTCCCGGTGCTGGACGCGCACGGGCACATGGCGCCCACCGAGGTCGAGCGTGAGTGTGTGGTCGACATCGCCGTGCGCTGGGGCACCGGCTACGACACGCGGCTGCGCTCGTTCGTCAACATCATCGCGACGCCCAAGGGCGGCACGCACATGAGCGGCTTCGAGTCGGCGCTGCTCAAGACGTTCAAGAAGCAGATCGACGCGAACGCCCGCCGGCTCAAGGCCGGCGGCAAGGACGACAAGCTTGACAAGGACGACGTGCTCGCCGGCCTCACCGGCGTGGTCACGGTGCGCCTGGCCGAGCCGCAGTTCGAGGGCCAGACCAAGGAGGTCCTCGGCACCAGCGCGGTCCGCGGCATCGTGTCGCGCGTCGTCGAGCGCGAGCTGACACGCCTGCTCACCTCGTCCAAGCGCGGCGAGAAGCAGCAGGCGGCCATGCTGCTGGAGAAGGTCGTCGCCGAGATGAAGTCGCGGATCTCGGCCCGGCAGCACAAGGAGACCCAGCGCCGCAAGAACGCGCTGGAGACCTCGTCCCTGCCGGCCAAGCTCGCCGACTGCCGCTCCGAGGGCGACCGCACCGAGCTGTTCATCGTCGAGGGCGACTCCGCCCTGGGCACGGCCAAGCTGGCGCGATCGGCGGACTTCCAGGCGCTGCTGCCGATCCGCGGCAAGATCCTCAACGTCCAGAAGGCCTCGATCGCGGACATGCTGCGCAACGCCGAGTGCGCCGCGATCATCCAGGTGCTCGGGGCGGGGTCGGGACGCACCTTCGACCTGGAGTCGGCTCGGTACGGCCGGATCGTCATCATGACCGACGCCGACGTCGACGGCGCCCACATCCGCATCCTGCTGCTGACGCTGTTCTTCCGGTACATGCGCCCGATGGTCGACGCAGGCCGGGTCTTTGCCGCCGTGCCGCCGCTGCACCGCGTCGAGGTGATCGCGGGCGGCGGCAAGAAGAACGAGTACGTCTACACGTACTCGGACGCCGAGCTGCACCGGCTGCTGGCCGGCCTGGCCAAGAAGGGCCGGCGCTACAAGGAACCCATCCAGCGCTACAAGGGCCTGGGCGAGATGGACGCCGACCAGCTAGCGGAGACCACCATGGACCCGCGCCACCGCACGCTGCGCCGGGTCACCGTCGGCGACGCCGAGGCGGCCGAGCGGGTGTTCAACTTGCTGATGGGCACCGACGTGGCGCCGCGCAAGGACTTCCTGGTCGAGAGCGCCTCAGCGCTGAACCACGAGCGCATCGACGCCTAGGGCCGCCTCTCGCCGACTCGCGGTGATCAGGTCGACCCGCTCTCAGGCGCCCACCGGGCCGGCGACCGCGGCGATCGGTGCGGGGGCCGGCATGCCGGACCCGTCTCGCCGGTCCGTGGGCTCGGGCAGGTCCACGGCGGAGCCGTTGGCGGCGCCTGCCTTCGCAGGCCCCTGACCGACCCAGGCGAGCAGCAGCTGGTCCTCGCCCTTGAGGAAGCGGTGGCATCGCACGCCGCCGGTGGCCCGACCCTTGGCCGGGTATTCCGCGTAGGGCGTGACCTTGACGCTGCCTGCCTCCGTGCCGGGCAAGGCACCCGACGAGCCGGCGACGGTGACGACGACGGCGTCGTCGCTGCGGGGCACCGCCCCGAAGAAGGAGACGCGAGCGTCCTTGCCGAGCTTGATGCCCGCCATGCCGCCGGCCGGTCGACCTTGGGGGCGCACCGCGGAGGCGGCGAACCGCAGCAGCTGGGCGTCGGAGGTGACGAACACGAGGTCCACGTCGTCCGCCTGGTTGTCCGCGAGCTCGACCGCCCCGACGACCTCGTCGCCGTCCTTCAGGCCGATGACCTCCCAGTCGGACCGGCCGGCCGGGTGGTCCGGGACGACCCGCTTCACCACGCCGTGCGCGGTGCCGAGGGCCAGTCCGCCGGACGCCTCGCCGAGCGTGGTCAGGCACAGCACCTGCTCGCCGGCCGGCAGGTCGACGAACGCCCCGAGCGGTGCCCCACCGGCCAGGCTGGGTGCGTGGTTGGTCGGGGGGAGCGCCGGCAGCTCCAGCACAGGCAGCCGCAGCACGCGCCCGCGCGAGGTCACCAGGCCGACGTCCCCGCGCGCCGTCGAGCGCACGGCGGAGGTCACCACGTCGTGCCGGTGGCGCGACCCGCCGGCCGGCAGCGGCTCGTCGCTGGTCGTGCGGGCCAGCAGCCCGGCGGAGGACAGCAGGACCCAGCACGGGTCGTCGGCGACCTCCAGCGGCGCCGCGGTGGTGACGACGGCACCGGCCGACTCGAGCAGCACGGTGCGCCGCGGCGTGCCGTGGGCCTTGGCGACCTCGGCGAGCTCGTCGGAGACCAGGCGGCGCAGCACGGCGTCGTCCGCCAGGATCTCCCCCAGCCGCGCGATGTCGGCCTGCAGCTCGTCGCGCTCCGCCTCCAGCTCGATGCGCGAGAACTTCGTCAGGCGCCTCAGCTGCAGCTCGAGGATGTAGTCGGCCTGCGCCTGGCTGAGGTCGAACACGCTCATCAACCGCTCTCGGGCCGCCGCTGTGTCGTCGCTGGCGCGGATCAGCTGGATGACCTCGTCGATGTCGAGGATCGCGATGAGCAGGCCCTCGACCAGGTGTAGGCGCTGCTCCCGCTTGCCGAGGCGGAACGCGGTGCGCCGCCGCACGACGTCGATGCGGAAGTCGACGTAGACGCTCAGCAGCTCCTTCAGGCCGAGCGTGCGCGGCTGCCCGTCGACGAGGCAGACGTTGTTGATGCCGAACGAGTCCTCCATCGGCGTGAGGCGGTAGAGCTTGGCCAGCACCGCCTCCGGGTTGAAGCCACTCTTGATCTCGATGACCAGGCGCATGCCGCTGGCCCGGTCCGTGAGGTCCTTGAGGTCGCTGATGCCGAGCAGCTTCTTGGCCTGGACCAGGTCCTTGATCTTCTCGATGACCTTCTCCGGGCCGACCGTGTACGGCAGCTCGGTGACCACGATGCCCTTGCGCCGCGCCGTCACGTCCTCGATGCGCACGGTCGCGCGGGTGCGGAACGTGCCCCGGCCGGTCTCGTAGGCCTCGCGGACGCCGTCCAGGCCCACGATCCGCCCACCGGTCGGCAGGTCCGGGCCGGGGACGAACCGCATGAGGTCGTCCAGGCTGGCGTCGGGGTGTGCGATGAGGTGACGCGCAGCCCCGATCACCTCGACCAGGTTGTGCGGCGCCATGTTCGTGGCCATGCCCACCGCGATGCCGCTCGCGCCGTTGACCAGCAGGTTGGGGAACGCGGCCGGCAGCACGGCCGGCTGCGTCAGCTGGTCGTCGTAGTTCGGGACGAAGTCGACGGTGTCCTCGTCCAGGCCCGTCGTCATCAGCAGCGCGGCGGGCGCCATGCGCGCCTCGGTATATCTATAGGCCGCCGGTCCATCGTCCAAAGATCCAAAATTACCGTGGCCGTCGACGAGCGGGACCCGCAACGAGAACGGCTGGGCCATGCGCACCAGGGCGTCATAGATGGCGCTGTCGCCGTGCGGGTGCAGCTTGCCCATGACGTCGCCGACGATGCGCCCGGACTTCACGTGCCCGCGGTCGGGGCGCAGGCCCATGTCGGCCATCGTGTAGAGGATGCGGCGCTGCACCGGCTTCAGGCCGTCGCGGGCGTCCGGCAGCGCGCGCGAGTAGATGACCGAGTACGCGTACTCCAGGAACGCGCCCTGCATCTCCTGCTCGACGTCGACGTCGACGATCCGCTCCGTGAAGTCCTGGGGCGGCGGTGGGGTGGACGACGAGCGACGGGCCATGCGCGGAGCTGCTCCTTGACGGACGAGTGGGACGCGGGGCGAGCCCGACGGCACGAGGCCATCGGCTCCCGCCCATCCTCCCGCACGCCTCCGACAGCGCCGGGGAGGCAACGCCGATGCCGCCCGCCTGGCCCGCACGCACCCGGTGCGAGGATCGGGACGATCTCACGAAAGGTGATGCCATGCCCAAGCCACCGATGCCCGACGACACCCTCGAGCTCTTCCGCCAGCCGAACCCCGCGGTGATCGCCGTCCTGACCCCTGAGGGGCAGCCGGTCTCGGTCGCCACCTGGTACCTGGTCGAGGACGACGGCCGGATCCTGGTCAACATGGACGCCGAACGGGCCCGCGTGGCGTGGATGCGGACCGAGCCGCGGGTCGCGCTCACCGCCCTGAAGGAGGGCGAGTGGTACACGCACGTGAGCATCCGCGGCCGGATCGTCGAGTGGCGAGACGACCCCGAGCTGGTCGACATCGACCGGCTGTCGAACCACTACGGCGGCCAGCCCTACCGGGTGCGCGACCGCGCTCGGGTGAGCGCGCTCATCGAGGTCGACCACTGGCACGGCTGGGGCGCCGCGAAGGCGAAGGACTGACGGGCTAGGCGCCCGGCGCCTCGGCGAGCCGGTAGGGGACGCCGAAGCGGCCCTCGTGAGCGACCTCGGTGACCGGACGTCGTCCCCGGCGAAGGCTGGGGGAGCGGCGGTCGGGCGCGGGATAGCCCACGCTCACGACACCGACCGGCGTCCGGTTCGCCGGCACGTCGAACGCTGCCCGGAACGCGTGGTGCGCGGCCGGCGGGACCCCGAAGAAGCAGCTGCCGAGCCCGGCGTCCACCGCGGTGAGCAGCATCATCAACCCCGCCATGCCGGTGTCCACGTCCCAGTACGGCACCGGCCAGCGCGCCTCGTCCCGGTCCGTCCAGCCCTTGTCGGGCTCGGCGTACCGGTCGAGGTAGCGGTCCTTGTCGCTCAGGCACACCACGAGCAGCGGGGCGGTCATCAGGCCGCGCAGCCAGCTGTCTGGCTCGCCGGCCGGGTCCTCCCGGGTCGCGTCCCAGAACCGGTCCCGGTCGTCGTCCGACCGCAGAACCAGGAAGTCCCAGCCCTGGCTGAACCCGGCGCTCGGCGCGCGGATCGCGTGCTGCAGCAACAGGTCCACGACCTCGTCCGGCACGGGCCGATCCGGGTCGTAGGCCCTCACCATGCGTCGCCTGGCGATGACGTCGTTCAGCTCCATGGCCCCCACCTTCCTCGCCGGTTCGCCGCGCGCTGCCAACAGGGGCGGCCCGCGCGCCCGATGAGCAGCGGAGCTCACGGGTTGGTCTGAACGCACGGGACCGAGCGTCGGATTTCGTGGCACAAGCGCGTTCATTGTCACGGATCCGGCAGCAGCACACGGCGATTCGGTGCAGATCGTCAGCCTCGATAGACTCGCTCGGGCCGTCCGAGCCGGACGGCGCCCCCTCGGCAATGGCGCCGTAGGGTCCAGAGTGCGTGAAGGACGTGCATCGTGCTGGTCGGCATCCCCCGCGAGGTCAAGAACAACGAGTACCGGGTCGCGATCACCCCGGCTGGGGTCCATGAGCTGGTCCGCAACGGCCACCAGGTGGTCATCGAGTCCGGGGCCGGGGTGGGCTCGTCGATCACCGACGAGGACTACACGGGGGCAGGCGCCACCATCCTGGGCACCGCCGACGAGGTATGGGGCCGCGCCGACCTCGTGCTGAAGGTGAAGGAGCCGATCGCCTCCGAGTACGCCCGGATGCGCGAGGGCCAGACCCTGTTCACCTACCTGCACCTGGCCGCCGACCGGCCCCTCACCGAGGAGCTGGCCAAGCGCAAGGTCACGGCTATCGCCTACGAGACCGTCGAGCGGCCCGACCGCAGCCTGCCGCTGCTCGCCCCGATGAGCGAGGTGGCCGGCCGCCTCGCCCCGCAGGTGGGCGCCTACACGTTGATGCGCGCCTCCGGTGGTCGCGGCGTCCTCATGGGCGGCGTGTCCGGCGTCCGGGCGGCCAAGGTCGTCGTCATCGGCGCAGGTGTCTCCGGCATGAACGCCGCCGCGATCGCCGTCGGTATGCACGCCCAGGTCACGCTGCTCGACCTCAGCATCCCGCGGCTGCGTGCAGCGGACGCTGTCTACCGCGGTCACCTGGAGACCGTGGCGTCCAACGCCTTCGAGATCGAGAAGGCCTGCCTCGACGCCGACCTGGTGATCGGCGCGGTCCTCGTTCCGGGCGCCAAGGCGCCGAAGCTCGTCAGCAGCGACCTGGTCTCGCGCATGCGGCCCGGCTCCGTGCTGGTCGACATCGCCATCGACCAGGGCGGCTGCTTCGAGGACTCCCACGCCACCACCCACGCCGACCCGACCTTCGCGGTGCACGACACGGTCTTCTACTGCGTCGCGAACATGCCGGGCGCGGTGCCCAACACCTCGACGTACGCGCTGACCAACGTCACGCTGCCGTACGCCGTCGCGCTGGCGAACAAGGGCTGGGCGCAGGCCTGCCGGGACGACGCCTCGCTCGCCCTCGGCCTGAACACCCACGGTGGCTCCGTGGTCTACGGCCCGGTCGCCGAGGCCCACGGCATGGCGCACGCCGAGCTGAGCAGCGTCCTCGCCTGACCCTGAACACGCCGTCTGGCCGGACGACGGAACCGCGGGCGCGCACCCGGCGCGCCCGCGGCGGTGGCGTGCTTTCGCCGGCGCAAGGTGCTTTCCTGACCACCGTGGGCTCGACCAGCGTGGTGAGCGGGTCCAGCACGGCCTTCGACCGGGCCGTGCTGGGCTGGCTCGCCCATCTCGATGTCGAGCGCGGGGCGGCGCAGAACACCCTCACGTCCTACCGGCGTGATCTGCGTCGCTACGTCGGGTACCTGGCGGGCGTGGGCGTCGTCGACCCCGGCGAGGTCACCGAGGGGCACGTCACCTCGTTCGTGGCCGCGCTGCGGCAGGGGACCGTCGACCACCCGCCGCTGACCGCGACCTCGGCGGCGCGCTGCCTGGTCGCCGTGCGGGGCCTGCACCGGTTCCTGCTGCTGGAGGGCGTCACCGGCCAGGACCCCGCGGCCGACGTGCGCCCGCCGGCGGCGCCGAAGCGGCTGCCGAAGGCCATCAGCACCAGCCAGGTGGAGCGGCTGCTCGAGGCGGCGTCGGTGGGCGGCACCCCGTCGTCCCTGCGCGACCGTGCCCTGCTGGAGGTGCTCTACGGCTGCGGAGCGCGGATCAGCGAGGCTGTCGGTCTCGACGTCGACGACATCGACACCGAGCACGGCGCCGTGCGGCTGCTCGGCAAAGGCGGCAAGGAACGTGTCGTGCCGGTGGGGTCGTTCGCCCGTGCGGCGGTCGAGGAGTACCTGGTCCGGGCCCGGCCCGGGTTCGCGGTGCGCGGCGCCGGCACCCCCGCGCTGTTCCTCAACAGCCGGGGCGGGCGGCTGTCGCGGCAGAGCGCCTGGGCGGCCCTGCGGGCGAGTGCCGAGCGCGCCGGGCTCGGTACGGACGTGAGCCCCCACACGCTGCGGCACTCCTTCGCCACGCACCTGCTCGACGGCGGCGCCGACGTCCGGGTGGTGCAGGAGCTGTTGGGGCACGCGTCGGTCACGACCACGCAGATCTACACGCTGGTCACGGCCGAACGGCTGCGCGAGGTGTACGCGGCGGCCCACCCCCGGGCGCTGCACGCCTGACCCGACGTCCGCCCGACCCGACCTTCGTCGTGCCCGGCAGGTCGCCTTGATGCTGGCGCGACCGCGCGACTAGGGTCACCAGCGACCCGACGCGACACCCCCGCCCGACCGGCCGACCCCCGACCACGACTGGACCTCATGTGACCTCGTACCCGCCGTCGGACGCCCCGGCCGCCGGTGACGCGGGGCCGGACCTGCTCGGCCCGACCGGACGACCCGTCCCCACCTTCGCCGACCCGAAGCCGCTGACCGCGCACGGTCCGGCGCGCATCATCGCGATGTGCAACCAGAAGGGCGGCGTCGGCAAGACCACCTCGACGATCAACCTGGGTGCCGCGCTGGCCGAGGTCGGCCGGCGCGTGCTGCTCGTCGACTTCGACCCGCAGGGCGCGCTGTCCGTCGGGCTGGGCATCAACCCGCACGAGCTCGACGTCACGGTCTACGACCTGCTGATGGACCGGTCGGCCGAGATCCGCTCGATGGTGCGCCCGACCGGCGTCAAGGACCTGGACCTGCTGCCGGCGAACATCGACCTGTCGGCGGCCGAGGTGCAGCTGGTGGGGGAGGTCGCGCGCGAGATGGTGCTCAGCCGCGCGCTGCGGCCGGTGATCGACGACTACGACGTGGTGCTCATCGACTGCCAGCCGTCGCTGGGCCTGCTCACGGTCAACGCGCTGACCGCCGCGCACGGGGTGATCATCCCGCTGGAGTGCGAGTTCTTCGCGCTGCGCGGCGTCGCGCTGCTGGTCGAGACCATCGAGAAGGTCAAGGACCGCCTGAACCCCCGGCTGGAGATCGACGGGATCCTCGCCACCATGTACGACGGACGCACGCTGCACAGCCGCGAGGTCGTGGCCCGCGTCGTCGAGGCGTTCGGCGACCGGGTGTTCCACACGGTCATCGGCCGCACGGTGAAGTTCCCGGACGCCAGCGTCGCCGCCGAGCCGATCACGACGTACGCGCCCGCCCACTCGGGAGCCGACGCGTACCGCCAGCTCGCCCGCGAGCTCATCGCCCGCGGCGACGCGGCCTGACCCGCCGGTCGTGGTCGTGACCGACCCGCCGGCAGCTCGCGTGCCGGCGCCGCCCGACGACGGCGCGGTGGAGGGCCCCGCGGTGCCGCTGCTCACCGGCAGAGGCAGGTCGGCGCCGTTCGAGGTGCACCTGGACGTCTTCTCCGGCCCGTTCGACCTGCTGCTCGCCCTGATCGGCAAGCACAAGCTCGACATCACCGAGGTGGCCCTGGCCAGCGTCACCGACGAGTTCGTCGCGCACATCCGCGCCAACGGCACGGACTGGGACCTCGGGCAGGCCAGCGAGTTCCTCGTCGTGGCAGCGACCCTGCTCGATCTCAAGGCGGCCCGGCTGCTGCCGTCGGCGTCCGTGGAGGACGAGGAGGACCTGGCGCTGCTGGAGGCGCGGGACCTGCTGTTCGCCCGACTGCTGCAGTACCGGGCGTTCAAGCAGGTCGCCGACGTGATGAGCGAGCGGATGGCGGACGCCGGCCGTCGCCACGCGCGCGCGGTGAGCCTGGAGCCGCACTTCGCGACGCTGCTGCCCGAGCTCGTGATGAGCATCACGCCCGACCAGCTCGCGCTGATCGCCGCCCGCGCCCTGGCGCCGAAGCCGGTGCCGACCGTCGGGCTGGAGCACCTGCACGCCCCGGCGGTGAGCGTGCGGGAGCAGGCCGCGGTGATCGTAGGGCGGCTGCGTCGGCACCGGTCGCTCACGTTCCGTACGCTGGCCTCGGACGCCGACACCACCCTGCTCGTCGTCGCGCGGTTCCTGGCGTTGCTCGAGCTCTTCCGGGACGGGTCGGTGACGTTCGAGCAGGTCACGCCGCTCGGCGAGCTGACGATCCGCTGGGTCGGCAGCGACTCGGGCGACGTGGCAGTCAGCAACGAGTTCGATGAGCGGGACGGCGCGGGAGCCGACCAGGCAGACGAGGCCGGTGCGGGCGACGAGCCCACGGACCAGACGACCACGGACGAGACGACGGAGCAGACGTGACGACGGCGGACGGCATGCCCGGTGACGTGCCCGATGACCGGGTGGACGGCGCGTCCGACGTCCAGCTCGACGCCGTCAACGAGGCCGGCGGCGCGGCGCGGGCCGACGAGCCCACGGCCATCGACCTTGACGCCTTCCCGTCGGGTGCCCGGGGCGCGCTCGAGGCGGTCCTGATGGTCGTCGAGGAGCCGGTCACCGAGCTGGCGCTGGCGTCGACGCTGCAGCTGCCGCCGCCGCAGGTGTCGTCGCTGCTGGCCGAGCTCAAGGACGACTACGACCGGGCCGGCCGCGGGTTCGAGCTGCGCGAGGTCGCCGGCGGTTGGCGCATGTTCAGCCGGGCCGAGTACGCGCCGGTGGTCGAGCGCTTCGTCATCGACGGTCAGCAGGCCAGGCTCACGCAGGCCTCGCTGGAGACGCTGGCGGTCGTCGCCTACCGGCAGCCGGTGAGCCGGTCGCGCGTCAGCGCGGTCCGGGGCGTCAACGTGGACGGCGTCATGCGCACGCTGGTGACCCGTGGCCTGGTCGAGGAGCGGGGCACCGATGGCGAGAGCGGCGCGATCCTCTACGGCACGACCAGCTACTTCCTGGAGCGCCTGGGGCTGACGAGCATCGACGAGCTGCCGGCCCTCGCGCCGTTCCTGCCCGAGGTCGACGCGCTGGACGACGTGGCGTCGGGGGTGTCGTCGTGAGCGCGGGTGCGGCGAGAGACGCCGGGCGCAGCGGCTCGGGTCGACGGTCCGGCCAGCCTCCGCGGGGGCGGCAGGGGCAGCGACCGCCGGCGGCACGTCGTCCTGCGCCGCGGCGGGCGCCCGAGCCGGCCGTGGCCGTGGACGTGCACGACCCCGACGGCGTGCGCCTGCAGAAGGTGATGGCCGAGGCCGGCGTCGGCAGCAGGCGCGCCTGCGAGGTGATGATCTCGAGCGGCCGGGTGCAGGTCGACGGCCAGGTGGTGCGCGAGCTCGGGGTGCGGATCGACCCGACCCGCCACACCGTGCACGTCGACGGCATGCGCCTGCAGCTCGACGAGAGCCGCGTGTACCTGGCGTTCAACAAGCCCGCCGGCGTGGTCTCGACCATGAAGGACGAGAGCGGCCGCCCGTCGCTGGCCGACTTCGTGGGCGACCGCAAGGAGAGGCTGTTCCACGTCGGCCGGCTCGACTCGGACACCGAGGGGCTGATCCTGCTGACCAACGACGGCGAGCTCGCCCACCGGCTGCAGCACCCGTCGTACGGCGTCCTCAAGACCTACCTGGCCGAGATCGACGGCCCAGTGGCGCGCGACGTCGGACGGCGGCTGCGCGAGGGCGTCGAGCTGGAGGACGGGCCGGTGCGGGTCGACAGCTTCAAGGTCGTCGACTCCCAGCCCGGCAAGGCGCTCGTCGAGGTCATCCTGCACGAGGGGCGCAAGCACATC
>Ga0070696_100002297_pt1 | contig 12607 bp, 10 predicted proteins | sample KBSK1253metaG_FD_65474 | JGI IMG/M metagenome (GOLD analysis project Ga0070696, IMG submission 65474) | Corn, switchgrass and miscanthus rhizosphere microbial communities from Kellogg Biological Station, Michigan, USA - KBS K1-25-3 metaG | ecosystem: Host-associated > Plants > Roots >... | reverse complement strand
GGCGAAGGCGCGATGGCCGTCGTCTACGCGGGCTTCGATCCGGACATCGAGCGCAAGGTGGCGATCAAGTGCCTGCACCGGGAGATTGCTGCCGATCCCACCTACCGGCGCCGCTTCCTGGTCGAGGCGCGCGCGGCCGGCCACCTGACCCATCCGCACATCGTCACCATCTTCGACGTCGGCGAGACCGACGACGGCCGCTCCTACATCGCGATGGAGCGGCTTTCGGGCGAGACGCTCGCCAGCGCGGTCGGCCGCGAGGGGTTTCCTTCGCTGCCGGTAGTCATCGATCTGGCGGGTCAGCTCGCTGCGGCGCTCGACTATGCGCATGCCCGTGGCGTCGTCCACCACGACATCAAGCCCGAGAACATCATGCTGGCCGACGGCTGGAATTACGCCAAGATCAGCGACTTCGGCATCGCCGAACGCCGCGGCTCGTCGCGTGACACCAGCGGAATGCCCGCGGAAATCGGTGGCACGCCGGCCTACATGGCGCTGGAGCGCCTGCGTGGCGAACGGGCCGACGCGCGCAGTGACCTGTTCTCGCTGGGCGTGGTGCTGTACTGGCTGCTCACCGGCAAGCTGCCGTGGCCGGACATCGGCAACGTGCAGCAGCTGATCAGGAAACGCCTGCGTTCGCCGCGCCCGCCGATCCGGCCGCGTGATCCGGCCGCGCCGTCGATTTTGACAAGCATCGTGCGCACCTTGCTGGCGCCTGCGGCGGAGTCGCGCTACCAGCGCGGCGCGGAAGTCATCGACGACCTGCGCCTGGCCGCGCGCGAGTACGAGCGTGCGCGCGAAAACCCGCTGGCGACCCGCATCATTTCATTGCGCCTGCGCTGGGCCGGCGGCCTGGGCGCGATCCTGAGCCTGGTACTGGCGCTGGGGCTGGCTGCGATCTATGCCAAGCAGAGCGCCGCGGTGACCGGGGTGGCGCTGGATTTCGGCAGTTCGATGGGGCGCATGATCGCCAGCGAATCGGCCGAGAACCTGCTGCTCGGCGACCACGCCGCCACCCGTGCCCTGGTCACGGACATCTCGCGCAACCGGCAGATCCGCTACCTGGCGATCGCCGACCGCGACGGCGGCGTCATCGCCAGCACGCAGCCGCAGGAGATCGGTCACCAGCTGCCCGCCCCGGGCGGCGAAAAATACCTGTCGCGTTCGGACGACATCCAGAGCTACCTCAGCCGCACCGCGGGCGATCGGGAGCAGGGCGGGATGCTGCTGTTCGACGTGCCGATCCAGTACCAGGCCAAGACCGTGGGCGAGCTGCGCCTCGGCATCAGCCACGCGGCCCTGCGCGCGGCGCAGCGAACCACGCTGTGGGTGATCGCCATCGTGCTGGTGCTGACCCTGGCGGCCGTGGTCGGCGCGGCCTACTGGCTGTTCCGCCGGCCGCTCAACACGCTGGACCTGCTGGGCGATGCTCTGCTGCGGGTGGCGCGCGGGGACTTTCGTCATCGCATCCGGCTGGTCCGCCGCGACGAGCTGGGTCGCCTGTTCGCCGCCTTCAACCTGATGAACGGGGCACTGCAAGCCCGGCAGCACCGGCCGGGGGAGTCCGCGCCGGCCAGCGCCGCCGCGGACATGACCCGGCCGACGCGGATCATGTCGGTGGCAGCCGACGAAGGCGGCACCAGTGAGGCTTGAGTCAGTATTGCTTGAGTCGCTGCTGGAGCTCGCGCGCGCGGGTGCGGTAGACGATTGCCGGCTCGTAGTCCGGCGCGATCGCCAGCACCCGGTCCCACAGCGCGATGGCCTGGTCCAGCTGCTGGTCGCGGTACAGCACGATCGCGCGCTCGTGGTACGAGTCGAGCAGTTGCGTCCGCAGCGCCGTCGCGGCGGCCCCCGCCGGCTTCAGATGGGGGTCAAGGGCCAGCGCCTGGTCGAGGCGGGCCAGTGCCTGGTCCCTGTGTCCCTGATCGAGCAGGGACACGCTCTCGTCCTGCAGCCGGCGCGCCGCCGCCGGCGATTCGGTACCGCGCACGATCGCCGTCGGCAAGGTGGTGGCGGCAGCCGGCGCGGCCGCGGTATCGGCGGCGGCAGACAGCGGCAGGTGCAGCGTCTCGCCGGCGCGCAGTCGTGAAGGGTTGGTCGAACCGTTGTAGCGGGCCAGGATCAGGAACCGGTTCGGGTCGCCAAGATAACGGCCAGCCAGGGTGCTGTAGGAATCGCCCGGCTGCACGACATACGGGCGCCAGCGCTCGCCCAGCACCTGCCGGGGATCGGCGGTGAGCTGGCGCAGCATGGCTTTCGCCGCGCGGTCGCCCGGGTGTCGCTCCAGGTATAGCCGCAGGGCTTTTTCGCTCTCGGCGTAATGACCGAACTGAAGCTGGCTGCGGATCGCGGCCAGCGACGGCTCGCTGGGCGCGCTTGCCGGCGCCGGCGATGCCGTCGGCAGTGGCGGTGGAGTGACCACCACCGAGGAGTGTGCGCCACGCAGCGGGGTACAACCGCTCGCGCACAGTGTGGCCAAGGCTATCGCCATCGACGCCGCCAGAGTCCGTCGTCGGCCGGCGACCTCGGACGGCAGGGCATGGATCTCGATCGGCATGCTCATCGTGCGGCGATCCCCTGTGGTGGCAGTAGTCTCTAGGCCTTCCGCACCCGCCGGGGCTTCGCCTGCGCCTCCGCGATCAGTTGCTGCAGGTAGGCAATGCCTTCCTCCTCCGGAAAGAACGCCACCACATCCGCCACGTTCAAGTTGTGCCGGTTGCGCAGCACCAGGAACTCTTCCCGCGCCATCGCCAGCCGCTGCGCCGCCGCGGCCTTCTTGCCGAGCGGCTTGGCCGGTTGCTGCTTTTCAACCTTGCGTTCGAGCCTGGCGAGCTCTTCCTGGAACTGGCGGAAGTCGTATTTCTGAGCGGTCATGAAGTAGGGACGCTATCGGTGGGTGCCCCCGATTTTCGCACGTCGGTGCGTTGCGGCGCAGGCGCGGCGCAGGCGGTGCCGGCCATGCCCGCCCGCCGGCTGCGGGGCGCCTTCGTTTTGGGGCCGATGTCGGTCCGCCCGGATTCGAACCATGGCGGAAACGTCGCGCAGCGCACCCGGTTGGTCGGGATCGAACGGTAGCGATGGCCCGTCGCGGCTGGGGATGGCGCTTGCCGCGGAACCGGCAATTCAAGCCGTCGCCCGTTGCCTGTCGCCACGAGACATCGGCGCGGGGGCGGTGCCCCGCGAGTCGCGTGCGGCGCTGTAGGCTTGCGAAAAAAGCGTGGCGAATCGTTCACCCGAACCCGTCGGGCGTCGCTGCGGCGGTGCTGGATCCTTCTTCACGACGGTGAGGCGGAGAGGCGCCTTGGTCGCGGCAGGTGGCGCGCCGGCTTCGCTGACGTAGCTTGCCAGCGTCTCGCGGCATCTTGCGTATCGCTGCCGCAGCCGGTCGGCCAACAGCCGCTGCGTACGGCCTGCAATGTCCTGCTTGGGATCTTCATCCATGGCGGCTTCTCGAAAAGTGGTTCAAGGCAGAACAAAGCAGCATCCGTGCCAATGCATGTAACTGTGATAGCTGTCACGCAACAAGATGGATGGAGCATGGTAGCGGCGCGCGCCGCACCCCGGTGCAGATCGGCACGGCATGGCGGGCTTGGGGGCGCATAGACCGGGTGCCGGCGGCCCGGATTTTCCCGTGGCGAGCCGGTGCAGGCGCTGCCTGGATCTGCGTGGTGGAACACCGTCCGCCCCCGCCGATGGATGATCGACCACACAAAAGTTGTCGGCGAGTGACCCAAAACGGCCAAGTGCCGCGGCCGCAGCCTGCGAACTGCCGTTGTGGCGGTGGCTTGCCAGTCGATCAGGCAGCCTGCCGCAGGCTCGTCCGCTCGTGTCGCCAAAAGCGGCGGCGAGGGCACGATGGAAAGGCTGTCGCGCGCTTGCACCCTCGTAGAGCCCGCTGCGGGAACAGCCTTCCTCAGCCACCGGCAAAACGGCCTGCACCGCAAGCCGTTGCTGTGCATGGTAACCGGGGACGGAATCGAACCGCCGACACGGGATCTTCAATCAAACGATTTACGAGTATTTCTGGCTCAACCGTTCGGCGTGCGTCGGTCAATCAGGCCCAGAAACCCCAGCCACTCGCCGTGCCGGTGTTGCAGTGCGCGATCACCTTCTCCCAGCGTTTTCACGGGAAGGTCACTTGGTCAAGGCTAAAGAAAGAAAAGTGCAGCGGTCTGAACCCGGGTGACAGCAGTTCCCGGTTAAACAGCTCGGGCCCAAGACCATGCGCGCGCGAACATGTCACACAAGATCATCAAAAAAATGTGACTTCTTTCACATTTAGAGTGTGAGAGTGATCCACTTCCGCCGCGATCAGTTTGCGCACGGAAGAATTCGTTGCTGCGGGAGGCGCAGACATGTACGGATTATTCCGATTTCGTGCGCTGCACTGGCAGTTACTGCTGGCGTCGGTCGAGTTTGTACTGCTGGTGGCGAGTGTCTATGCGGCGGTGGTGCTGCGTTACCTGGGAGATGTCGATACCCAGGTTGCGTTCAGCGAAGCGCTGCATTGGCGTGGGCTGCTGGTGGCGATCGTGCTGATTGTCTCGATGGCGGCGCTGGGGTTGTACCAGGTCCATCTGCGGGCGGGCTGGCTCGGTCAGCTCAGTCGGCAAGGCGTTGCCTTCATGCTGGGTGGCACCGCGCTTATCGTGTTGTATTACGCGGTTCCTCCAACGTATCTGGGCCGCGGGGTGCTGGGCATCGCGCTGATCGTCGGCTACTTCGTCGTGGCGTTGTGGCGGATGGCGTTTCTGGGTTTCGTGGACGCCGACCTGTTCAAGCGCCGCGTGGTGATGTTCGGCGCCGGCGAGCGCGCTGCCGAGGTGAGCCACAAGATGCGCCGCAAGACCGATCAACGCGGGTTCAAGGTCTTGGGTTACGTGCCGGTTGGTGCCGATCCGATATCCGTCTCCGCGCCTTTGCTCCTGCATCCCGACGGGAACTTGTATGAGTGGGCGACCCGGCTTGGCGTGGACGAAATCGTGGTGGGGCCGGACGATCGTCGCGGCACCTTGCCGGTGGACGCGTTGTTGGAGTGCAAGCAAAGCGGCATGGCAGTGACCGAGCTCACCGAGTTTTTCGAGCGCGAGGCCGGCAGGATCAAGATGGATCTCACCAACCCCTCGTGGCTGATATTTTCGGGTGGCTTCCACAGCTCCCCGATGCGGCGCACGATCAAGCGAGCCTTCGATGTGGCCGTCGCTGCGCTGGTGCTGCTGGTGGCATGGCCATTCATGCTGTTGACGGCCCTGGCCATCCGGCTGGAGTCGGGTCCCGGTGCACCGATTCTGTATCGCCAGGAACGAGTTGGTGAAAACGGCGAGCCGTTTTCGATGATCAAGTTCCGCAGCATGGGCATCGACGCCGAGCGCGATGGGGTGGCCCGTTGGGCCAGCAAGAACGATGGCCGGGTGACTCGGGTCGGGCATTTCATCCGCAACGCCCGGCTGGACGAGTTGCCGCAGCTCTGGAACGTGTTGTGCGGCGACATGAGCATCATTGGTCCGCGCCCGGAGCGGCCGCAGTTTGTGGACGACTTCAATACGCGCATTCGCTACTACCGCTTGCGCCATTGCGTGAAGCCGGGGTTGACCGGCTGGGCTCAGCTTCACTACCCGTACGGTTCGTCCGTGGAGGACGCCGAGCAGAAGCTGAATTTCGATCTGTTCTACGTGAAAAACCACAACCTCGTGTTCGATCTGAGCATCCTGGTCCAGACCGTGGAAGTGGTGCTGTTCGGACGTGGCGCGCGCTGAGATCGGGGAGAACAAGTGATGAAACCGTTACCGGGGAACTGCGTCTTCTGGCTGGTGATGGTGGCTGGCTTGCTGCTGCTTGGCGGTTGCAGCAGTGCACCGACCATCGATGGTCCGGCCGCGGCGGCGCCGCCGGCGGATCGCTACATCATCGGTCCGGGCGATTCGCTGGAAATCTTCGTGCGTGACAATCCCAGCCTGAGCACCACCGTGCCAGTGCGTCCCGACGGGCGTATCTCAATCCCGTTGGTGCAATCCATGGTGGCAGCCGGCGAAACTCCGGAAAAATTGGCGGGCAACCTGGAGAGCGCGTTGAGCCGCTACATCCGTTCCCCGCTGGTGACCGTGATCGTCAAGAGTTTCGTCGGCGCCTATAGCCAGCAGGTGCGCGTCGTCGGACAGGCAACGATGCCCAAGGCGGTGCCGTACCGCAGCGGCATGACCCTGCTTGACGTGATGATCGAAGTCGGTGGCCTCACCAAGTTTGCCGCCGGCAACGGTGCGAAGGTTGCGCGCCGGCTGCCCGACGGCAATGAGCAGACCATCCCGGTACGGCTCGACGACCTGATGAACGGCGCGATCAAGTACAACATGGTGATGTACCCCGGCGACATTCTGATCATTCCGCAGTCATTGCTTTGACGCGACGGGCGCGGGTGCATGGCGACCGTCAATGACATCGGGAAGGGAAGTGATGCAGAAGCAATCGATCGATTTGCGTGAGCTGTTTCAGTATGTATTGCTGGAGGCGCGCACCGCTTGGCGCTACCGCTGGCATGCGCTCATCGTTGCGTGGTGCGTGACGATCGTCGGCGCGCTGCTGGTGTTCAGCCTGCCGAACAAGTATGCGGCCAATGCCCAGGTGTATGCCGATACCGAGGCGTTGACGAATCCGCTGCTGCGTGGTGTTGCGGTGCAGCCGGATGTGCGGGCGCGCCTCCAGATCATTACCCAAACGCTGCTCTCGCGTCCCAATCTCGAGGCGGTAGCAGACAAGACCGGACTGTCCCTGCGCGCCACGACCCCGGCTGACAAGGATGAGTTGTTGATGGATCTTGGCGCTGCGGTCACGGTGAAAGGCGCCGGCCCCAAGAACCTCTATGACCTGAGCTACGTCGATTCCGACCGGCAGATGGCGCAGAAAGTGGTCCAGGCGTTCCTGCAGATTCTCATGAACGACACGCTGGGTGCGAATACCGCGTCCACCGAGGCGGCGCAGGATTTCCTGCAGCAACAGGTCCAGGCTTACGGCAGCCGGCTGAATGAGGCGGAGCAGAAGCTCGCGGATTTTCAGAAGGCCAACGTCGGCTTCATTCCAAGCCAGGGCGGCAGCAATTATTTCACGCGCCTGCAGGAGGCCGAGACCCAACTGCAGAACTTGCAAGGCCAGTACGATGCGGCCGTCGCGGGTCGCGCGACCACTCAACAGCAGATGCGCGACATGGCAAGCAGCAGCTCGGCTTCGTCGGGACTCGATCCGCGCACCCAGGAGGTCGACAAGCAGATTACGGCTTACCAGCAGCAGCTCAACCAGCTGTTGCTGCGTTATACGGATGAATACCCGGACGTGATTTCCACCAAGCGCATGATCGCGCAACTCCAGGCGCGGCGCGAAGCTCTGCTGAAGAATGCGCCCGGGACCTCGACGATGGGCGTGGTCTCGGACAACCCGGTATACCAGGAGATGCAGAAATCCATGTATTCCACCCAGGTCAGCATTCAGACGCTGGCCACGCAGGTCGCTCTGCAGAAACGGCAGATTGCCGACCTCAAGGGCAATGTGGACAAGATCTCCGACGTGCAAGCCACCTTGCAGCGGCTGATGCGCAATTACGACGTGACCAAGAAACAGTACGACCAGTTGGTGGAGCGTCTGAATACGGCCGAGCTGTCTCAGAACGCAACGCAGAGCGGCAACAATCTGAAATTCCGCGTTATCGATCCACCGGTCGTTCCGCCGCTGCCGGTGAGCCCGAAACGCGGGTTGTTGTTATTGCTCGTGCTCGTGCTGGCGCTGGCTATCGGCAGCGGGTTTGCGTATTTCCTGCACAAGATAAATCCGGTGTTCGTCAGTCTCAAAAGTTTGCAGGAGTACGGCGATTATCCCGTGCTCGGAGCGCTCAGCTTGATTGTCTCGCCATCGCGGCGCCGCGATCAGCGCCGCGAGGTGGTCGGGTTTTGCACCGGGGCTGGTCTACTGGCCATGGTGCTGGTGCTGGGGTTCGCCTTTGACGGACAACTTACCCAGCTGGTGCAGCATTTCTTTGTGGTGGGGGCCGCATGAGCATCGTTGAGAAGGCAGTCGAGAAGCTCAGGACCTTGCAGCCCGAACCGCCGGTATCGCCAGCTGTCGAGGCGGTAATACCGCATTCGGCTTCGACGATCGAGCGTTTGTCCGGCAGGGCACGGACGGTGGAGCAATCCGCGGAAGCTGGGTCGCTCTGGCACGTGGATCAGGTGGCGCTCGAGCGCGCGGGTCTGCTCCCCGCCGGCGACGAGGCGAACGATCGGCTCGCGGATGAGTTGCGCCGCGTCAAGCGGCCATTGATGGACAATGCCATCGGAAATGGCCCCAAGGTACTGGCGCACGCAGGGCGCATCGTGGTGACCAGCGCGGTGCCGGGCGAAGGCAAGACCTTTACTGCGCTGAATCTTGCCCTGAGTCTGGCGCGCGAACTGGATTTCGAGGTGTTGCTGGTGGACGGCGACATACCGAAATCCCATATCACCCGCGTTTTGGGGCTCGGCGGGCGGCCAGGTCTGATGGACGTGCTGGTGGACGAACGGCGCCAGCCGGCCGAAGTCATCGTGAGAACCGATGTACCGAATCTGCTGGTGGTACCGGTAGGGGGACACCATCCACTGACCGCCGAGTTGTTCGGCAGTCTCCGCATGGAATACGTGCTTGAAGAATTTGGCGACCGGAATCCGCACCGTCTGGTGGTATTTGACTCTTCACCCTTGCTGGCGACTTCGGAGTCGCAGGCGCTGGCTTCCCACATGGGCCAGGTTTGTATGGTGGTGGCCGCAGGTCGCACAGGCCAACATACCGTCAACTCGGCCATGCAAAGTTTGAATGACTCGCAATATGTCGGCCTGATTCTCAATATGAGCTGCTTGCCGGCGAGTGAGAATTACTACAGCTACCAGGGCCTGTATTCCCGGGGCCGCCTTGCCGGGGAAGCCTAGATGCGTGCCCTGTCGGCGTCGGTTGTCTTGTCGTCGATCACCCTGGGCGGTTGGCTGGCCGGAGCCGTAGCCCAGAACGTGGATACTGGGACGGTGCCTGCGCCGAACTCAGCCCCCGGCGGACTCGCCGGGCGTTCCGAGAATCTGCCACCGGGCGTCATCCCGCAGCCGAGCGTCGACTCTCCGGGGGTGGTCACGGGTGTCACGCTCGGTGAGTTGTACACCGATAACCTCATGCTTGCGGCCAGCGGCAAACCGAAACAAACGAGCTGGATCACCGAGATTCAACCGTTCATCAAGTCGGCCTATAGCGGGCCGCGATTTTCCGGAGTGTTTGACTACACGCTCACTGGATATCTGTACAAGGGGCAATCGCGCCATAACCAGTTGGCGCAAAACCTCGACACTCACGGCACGCTCACCCTTCTTTCGCAGCATTTCTTCCTCTACGGCAGTGCGCTGTACGGACGCGAGGTCATCAACAATGAATTGCCGACCGGATCCGGCACGTTTTTCCTGGACAACAACAGCGCCAATGTCGCGCGAGCCACGCTCAGCCCGTACTGGATCCAGGACCTTGGCAAGGTCGGCACTGCGATGCTGCGTTACAGCTACGGGCGCGTGCTGTACAACAGCAAAGGCATTCCCGCGCAAGACAACGATTTGCTGGTCGGCATATCCGACATCACCAGCAATGCGCTGCAGTTCAACCTTGTGAGCCCACAGTACGAAACGTGGAGTTGGAATCTTGGCTATTCCGATCAGCGGATCGAGTTTGATTCCGGCCGCAAATCGCGTTTTGCGATGGCCAGGCTGGGAGCCGCTGTGCAGGTCCGTGACAATGTCAGCCTGCTTGCCGATGTCGGCAAGGAAAACAAATTCCTGGCAGATGGTTCGGTGGACAGGCTGGGTGCGAACTTCTGGGACGCCGGCATCGAGTGGTCGACTACGCTGAATAATTTCAAGGTACTGGTCGGGCACCGGTTTTATGGCCGCAGCTACCAGTTGTCCTGGACGCGTACAGCCGCCTTGCTGACGACGGCCGTGAGTTACGTGGAACGACCCACCGATCTCAACCAGCAGTTGCTGGGACAGGGAGCGGACTCTATCCCGTCTCTCGGATTCCCGGTGATTCCCTCACTCAGGGAGCAGCGGGTTTACCTCATGAAGCGCGCCACCGCGTCGGCGGCCTACGAGATGCCCAAAGGCATGTTGCGGGTGACGTTATACGACGAGCGACGCACTTATTTTCTGTTGAACAGCGCTCAGGAAAGAGTGGCGAATGCGGATGTCGCCTGGCTGTTCAATATCGGGCCGTTCACCACGTTGACCCCGACTTATGGCTGGCAGCGTTACAAGCACCAGGATAGGCAGACCAACTACAACCAGTACGTGCAACTGGCGGTCGTGCATCAGCTCGACCCGAAAAATTTCGCCAGCCTGCGGCTGCGTCGTGATTCCCGCAACGTGTCTATCGGATCGGCGGGCGCGCAGGGATACCGCGCGAACGTGATTTTCCTGCAGTTCACCCATCTGTTCTGAGGGCGACGTGTATCAGGCATTTTACAAGCTGCGTGACAAGCCTTTCCAGTTGACCCCGGATCCGGGAATGCTGTTCCCCAGCAAGGGTCACAAGCGCGCCATGGCGTATCTGCTCTACGGTTTCGAGCAGGGCGAAGGCTTCGTGGTGATCACCGGTGCAGTTGGAACTGGCAAGACACTGCTCATCCAGAAGCTGTTCGAAGCGCTCGCGCATCGCAACATTGCCGTAGCCAGCATCGCCTCGGCCAATCTCGATGGCGACGACATATTGCCGGCCGTGGCTTCGGCGCTTGACCTGCCTTACGAGGGGCGCAGCAAGGAGGCTCTGCTGCAGGATGTGAAGCGACATCTGATATCGCTGCGCGCCCGTCTCACGCATGCCCTGCTGGTGGTGGACGAGGCGCAAACGCTTACCCCGGCGGCACTCGAGATGCTGCGCATCTTGTCGAATTTCGAGTTCAAGGGCCGTGCGCTACTGCAGATATTTCTTGTCGGCCAGACCGAACTGCGGCGCATCATCGTCAGCAACCACATGGAACAGTTGCGCCAGCGCATCATCGCCTCCCACCGGCTTGATCCCATGAGCGAGGAGGAAAGCCGCGCGTACATTCTGCATCGCCTGCATGCCGTCGGCTGGAACGACGACCCGCAACTGGCACCGGAAATTTTTAGCGGGATTTACCTGGCCAGCCGCGGGATCCCCCGCAAGATCAATCTCGTCATGGACCGGCTGTTGTTGCACGGTTACCTGGAGGAACTGCACAGCTTGGACCAGGCGGAACTCACCATCGTGCTCGATGAGATCCACGAGGAGATGGCCGGCGTGCCATCGACGCTGGAGGCGCCAGCCGAGTCCCAGGAGCTGGATCTGACGCATGCCGCCGTGCCATCGAAACCGGAAAGCGCACTTGCCGCGCTGGACCTCGAACGCCACAGGATCATGTTGCAGTTGTTGCGCGAAGAGGTCCGACGGCGGGAGGTGTTGCTGGCCGCGTCGCCGTCGACGCCGGTCGTGCACGAGGCAGCGGTCGCCGACACGCGGTACCCGCGTTCAGGCCAGGAAGACCAATGAGCAAGGTGCCGCCACGGCTCGAACCCGTCACCAACGCCATGACGGTGGATGTGGAGGACTACTTCCAGGTGGCGGCCTTCGAGCAATGCATCCGGCGCGAGGATTGGCCGCGCTGGCCCGTCCGCGTCGAAGACAACACCCGGCGCGTGCTGGAGCTTTTCGAGCGTCACGGCGTGCATGCCACCTTCTTCGTGCTTGGCTGGGTGGCGGAACGCTTCCCTGCGCTGGTGCGTGACATCAGCGCCGCCGGCCATGAGATCGCAAGCCACGGTTTCGGCCACGAGCGTTTGACGAATCTGAGCCGGGCGGAGTTTCGCGACAGCATTACGCGCACGAAACTTCTGCTTGAGGACGTCACCGGTACCGCGGTGTATGGCTACCGGGCGCCCAGTTATTCCATTGGGCCCACCACGTTGTGGGCTCACGAGGAGTTGTGCGAAGCAGGTTACCGCTACAGTTCCAGCATCGTGCCGATCCATCATGATTTGTACGGCATCCCGGCGGCGCCGAGATTTCCGTTTTTTGCGAAGCGCTCCGGCTTGCTCGAAATCCCGGTGACGACGGTGCGGCTATGCGGGCGCAACTGGCCGTGTGGCGGTGGCGGTTATTTCCGCTTGCTGCCGTATGCGCTGTTCAAGCGCGGCCTGCGGCGCGTCAACCGGCGCGAGCGGCGCTCCGGCGTGTTCTATTTTCATCCATGGGAAGTGGATCCGCAGCAGCCACGGGTGCCCGGCGTGACGCTCAAGAACCGGGTGCGCCACTATTTGAACCTGACCCGTACGGCGCCCCGACTTGAGCGGCTCGTGCGCGACTTCCGTTTCGACCGCATGGATCGGGTATTTCTCGCCCGCACCCACGCCGATTACCCGGTGGTAGCGCTGCAGGTCGCCGAACTCTGTGCGCATTGAGAAGGCCTGCGACATGCTCGACCGCGCGGACGACAGTCATTCCGCCGACCCTTGCACCGTCAGGCGCTTGGGAAGGGGCGACGAACGGCACTGGGACACTTTTGTCGAGAGTGCGCCGCGGGCCACGTTTTTCCACCGGG
>Ga0070696_100002296_pt1 | contig 12607 bp, 11 predicted proteins | sample KBSK1253metaG_FD_65474 | JGI IMG/M metagenome (GOLD analysis project Ga0070696, IMG submission 65474) | Corn, switchgrass and miscanthus rhizosphere microbial communities from Kellogg Biological Station, Michigan, USA - KBS K1-25-3 metaG | ecosystem: Host-associated > Plants > Roots >... | reverse complement strand
ATGTGGCAAGTAAATATCCCAGAACCGACGACACGGGCGATACGGAGAGAGGACTTCCTGTAACTAGATCTCGTATTGAGAAGATATTTCCGAAATTAACGCAAGCTCAGATTGATCGAATTGCAGTGTACGGCCATACTCGTTCAGTAAAACCCGGTGAAATCTTAATTGAACAAGGGGACACTCCAATGCCCTTTTTTGTTGTGACTGCGGGAGAAGTAGAGATTGTGAGCCCCTCTGGTACCCATGAGACTCTCATAACTGTCCATGGTAACGGCCAATTTACAGGTGATGTTAATATGATATCTGGCCGTCGATCTATCGTTCGCGCAAAGGCTACCGTACCGAGCGAAGTAATAGAACTCAATAACAAAGATTTACTCAGATTAGTCCAAAATGATGCTGAGCTCAGCGAGATTCTGATGAGGGCTTTCATTCTTCGCAGGGCAGAGCTAATAGCTGCCGGTGTGGGAGACACCATCCTTATTGGTTCTGGACATTCTGCAGGAACATTGCGGATTAAGGATTTTCTATTGAGGAATGGACATCCATATTCGTACATGGATTTGGAACAGGACTCTGATGTACAGAACCTGTTGGACACTTTCAAGGTCGATGCCCGTAATATTCCAGTATTGATTTGTCGTGGTCAAATGGTATTACATAATCCAAATAATCAAGAAATTGCAGATTGTCTTGGCTTCAACGAGTCTATCGACCAAACTCAGGCACGTGATCTGATTATCATTGGTGCCGGCCCTTCAGGACTGGCTGCCGCAGTTTACGGTGCTTCAGAAGGATTGGATGTAGTAGTGCTGGAAACGGGTTCTCCTGGCGGTCAAGCTGGTTCAAGCTCTAAAATTGAAAACTACTTGGGATTTCCTACCGGAATATCAGGCCACGATCTAGCAGGCAGGGCTTACATGCAAGCACAAAAATTCGGTGCTAAAATACTAATCGCTAGGGCAACGAAAATTTCCTGTGATCATAGGCCATATGTAGTAGAAACTGAGAATGGTGCTCGGATACCAGGGCGGACTGTCTTAATCGCAACAGGTGCTCAATATCGAAAATTGCCATTAGAAAACCTGTCGCAATTTGAAGGTGCTGGAGTTTACTACGGTGCCACATTTGTGGAGAGACAATTGTGTGGAGGAGATGAAGTAATTGTTGTTGGCGGTGGAAATTCAGCAGGTCAGGCTGCGGTCTATTTGTCAGAGACAGCAAAGCAAGTCTACGTTCTCGTAAGATCTGTTAGTTTGGCAAGTAGTATGTCACGTTATCTAATCAGCAGGATTCAAGAAGCCCCCAATATCGTAGTGAAGTCCAACACAGAAATTATTACTCTTGAAGGTAACCATCAACTTAATTCAGTTCAGTGGAGAAATAATCAAACAGGTGACACTGAGAAGCACAATATAAAACACATATTCATCATGACCGGAGCCGATCCAAATACAGGTTGGCTAAATGGTTGTCTTATGCTTGATGCAAAAGGCTTTATAGATACTGGTCCTGATCTGTCGCCTGAGAAGCTAAGGACTGCATGCTGGTCTCTTAAAAGGGAACCATATTTGCTTGAAACAAGTTTACCAGGAATTTTCGCAGCGGGGGATGTACGAGGCGGTAGTATTAAACGTGTTGCAGCTGCCGTTGGCGAGGGATCAACGGTAATCTCATTTATTCACAAAATAATACAAGAATAGAGACAATAAATCGTTTTTATAAAGATCTGTTTAGAAGGATAGGTCGACTACAAAAAATTCTATAAGTAAGAATATTTTACTATCATTGGGATTGATAAGGAAAATCAAATATTTCCCTAATGATGAATCCACATTCATAACATGTACGTAATATCATAAGAATTTGTAGGGTATGTATAAACACCTTTTTTTATCGCCTCTGCCTTGAGGCCGAGCCTAATTGCTGTTGCAAATAAATTGATTACCTCCTCAGAATGTGTTCCTAGCATGTGAGCACCTAGTATTAGGTCAGTAGTATCGTCAACTAGTACCTTAAAACCTGAACAGGTTTCTCCAACTCTACGAGAGTTATACCAAGAAGAAGTATCTTGAAAATTAGTTTTAAAGTGGAGACCTAATTGCTTTGCTGTATGTTCTTGAAGACCGACTGAGGTTAATGGTGGAATAGTAAATACTACGCTAGGGATTCCTTCATAATTAGGTTTTAGATGATTTCCCTCGAGTAAATTTTGAGCTACGATATGTCCCTCATACGCAGCTACGGGGGTTAATGGAATTCCCCGAGTTGCAGCTGAGTCACCTGCTGCGTACACCGATGGGTTAGAAACACTCTGAAGGTATTCATTTACCTTAATGCCGCCCTTCACGTCAAGTTCTACGCCACCTGTTTGCACATCTAGATTGTCTGTATCAGGAACCCTGCCTGCTCCATGCACTACGAGATCTGTTTCTATAATTTGGCTTTCTCTATTATCGCCTTGACTATTCTCCGGGGTGGAAACGTGAACAGCAAATTTTTTACTGTTATCTTTAGTATCTATTTTTTTTACGGATGAGTCTAGCTTTACATTAATGCCTACCTCGTTAGTCTTTTTCATTAATATATTAACTAGATCCGGATCGAATGCGCCCAAAGGCCTTTTACCTCTATGTAGTATTGTCACCTCTGACCCCGCGCGGGCGGCTAAATGGGCGAACTCAAATGAAATATATCCGCCACCGATAAACAATATATTTTTAGGTAAATTATCAAGATCTAGAAATTCGTCGCTAGTTATAACATTTTCTTCACCTGTAATATTCAGCTTTGCCGGCTTTGCCCCTGTAGCTATGAGAATATGTTCACTTTGAATAGTTTGATCAGGGTCGTTTCCATCATTGGTTATTCCGATGATATTAGGACCGGCGAATCTGGCATTACCATGAAATGCGACTATACCAGCTTTATTGAAGGAGTCTTCTCTGTCATTAGGAACCGATTCAGTAAACGTGCGCTTAAATTGCATTAATTGACTCCAGTCTAAATTGAGTTCTCTTGTTACTTCACTAGAGATTCCCTTATCCTGCATTCTACGGGCCCAATCTATTAATTCAGCGGCACCGACAAGGACCTTTTTTGGATCGCAACCACGCAGAGCGCATGTTCCGCCAAATGGCCTTGAATCGATAATTGCAGTTCTCCATCCAACCCCATGACATTCCCATGCGACTGTTGAGGCTGCCACTCCGGTTCCAATCACTACAATGTTGAACATTTTAGGAGTTTGGTCCATATAACTAAATTAGGAGTACTTGATAAAAAAGGATATGAATTTTAAATTCTAGAATTTATTTCATGTATGCAATACAACAATATGACAATCCTTGTTACTTTTTACTCGATACTCGGAAACTTAGCAATATTTTACTTTAGCCAAGGTGAGTATGCAAGGAAGTAGAATGCTGGGTGAATTGAAAGACCCATTATTTTTTCTGGCTTTAACTTCAGAATCACTCTTTTGTGATTTGGCTTACGATAGTAATATTTTCCAATTCCTAAATATCTCTTTGCAAGCTTTTTTAGATGTTCGTCTGCTCCTTCGCTTGTTTGTTCCACAACCTTCCCTTTTATTGATACCATACTGAATGGATTATTTTGATCAACTAAAGATAGAGCTATCCTCTTGTCTTTCGATATGTGCCTTATCTTTGCCGATTCTTCGAATGTATTTATCATAATCAAATCTCCAACCATTTCGGCCCAGACTGGAGTGATATGGGGTGAACCATCTTTTGATAACGTTCCTAAGTAGGCTATATTGCGGAACTGAAATAATCGGGATAGTTCATCTTTACTCAATTCGGTGACACCTTCCAATAGTTCCGATTTTGAAATAGAGTCACTATCTGTATTGGGGGGAGCAACATCTACTATTTCTGCAGAAGTGGGCATTTTGTTACTGGCGTATTCATCATTTTGCACGTATATTTTAGGTCATCCATCAGATATTAACATTCTTGCCTTATTTTAGGGGTATAAGTTGAAATCTGATATGGGCCAATTCACTATAAATCAATTTAGGAAGTTTCGAGTTTGCAACTTACATCTATATATAAATAATAAATCGTCGTGTTATTTATGATAATATGATTGAGTTCGTAACTTTGAATGATGACGATCAAGAAGTATGGGAAATTGATTATGACAAGAAAATTGCATTGAACATCTCAGATCTCAGTATTGTGAAGGATAAAGTAAGCCGTTATACTGGAACAATAGAAAATTTTTTGAGAGAAAAAGGTTTCATTGAAGTACATTTTCACGATAACAGTTCACTTCCTTCGCGTGCTCATTATAAAGCTCGAAACTGTTCATTTAGATGAGTTTGCAGGACTCGTCGTTCAATTTTCAATATCACACAATGCCTACATCATGAATAATCGAGAAAAACGAATATCACTCCTTCCTATATTGTTAGTCAATTTTATAGGCACCCTGGGGTTCAGTATAGTTCTACCATTTCTGGTATTTTTGGTCAATAGGTTCGGTGGTGACGCGGTAGTTTATAGTCTGCTAGCTGCTACTTATCCAGCTTTCCAACTATTAGGAGCTCCAATATTAGGCAAATGGTCTGACACCTATGGAAGAAAAAAGGTCCTTTTGTTAAGTAATATGGGTACGGCAATTGGTTGGATACTGTTTCTTATTGCATTACTTCTGCCACTTAATGGGGCTTTCAATGTTAATTTGGTTTACTTTGGATCAATTGTAATATCTGTTCCATTACTTTTCATATTTCTTGCAAGAGCGATTGATGGGATTACTGGTGGCAATATTTCTGTTGCAAATGCCTACCTTTCTGATGTCTCCTCTGAAGAAAATAGAAGCAATAATTTTGGAAAGATGGCAATATCTTCTAACTTGGGTTTTATTTTAGGTCCTGCGCTAGCGGGAATCCTGGGAGGAACAGTGTACGGAGAACTACTTCCAGTTTTGGCTGCATTATTACTTTCAATAGTAACTATCTTTGTAATAGGATTTTTGTTAAGTGAATCCAGACCTAAATCTAATCCAATTTTGATAGCTCAAGAGGGTACAATTAGAAAGGTTTTTGCACAAGAATGTAAAGATTGCTACCCTCCAGACAGTGCTGTGAACCTCAAGTTTCGAGATGTATTCAAATTAAAACATGTTGCATTTTTACTTGCGCTTTATTTCTTGATATTTCTTGGATTTAATGTATATTATTCTTCATTTCCCACGCATGCGGCGAGCTCGCTACAATGGTCAGTAACGCAGTTAGGTATGTTTTATGCAGTATTAAGTGGAATCATGGTCTTCATTCAAGGGCCTGTCCTGAAGAAAGCATTAAAAAAATTTTCTGAAGAGAAATTAGTTATTATTGGCAGCATAATTTTGGGCACAAATTTTGTTTTATTTTTTTCAAATAATATAATTTCCATATGTACAGCCGTGGTTTTATTCGCCGTTGGTAACGGGCTAATGTGGCCTTCTTTCATGTCTTTGCTATCAAAAAGTGCAGGAAAAGTTCATCAAGGAGCCGTCCAAGGCATTGCAGGAAGTTTTGGGGGTGTGGCAAGCATAATTGGGTTAATAGCAGGTGGAGTTTTGTATAACTCAATTGGAGCAGCAACGTTTCTGGTTAGTGCCGCAATAATATTTTCAGTTTTCGCCCTATCTTTTCGATTAGTAAAGATGTAAGTCTCCAATAAAATTTCAGATTGAATATGCTGGATCATATATCCCCATGATGAGTCCTCGTTACTGCAATACGTAAGCTAAACCTTTCATGAACGTTGAGATATATTCTACATCTTTTCAAACAGAACAGAAAATGTCATCAAGGTTACGGCACTTATTTAATAAAAAAATATTGTAGGTAGTGACAGATTTAATATTTTACACTATGGTGTTAATGCAGATGGTGTCAGTGCAAATACATCGGTAGTTGTAGTGGATGGCAGTGGCAGACCAAATTCATTGTCATCACCATTTGCTGGAGATATAAGTATATTTGTGCAGACAAACTGATTGTTGTCCACTGTGTTACCCATGGATCCTATTTTTTCAAATTCATTCTTGGCCTTACAATCCTCGCTCTGTTTTATTATGTGGGTCCTTTGGTTGCAGTTATTATCATCATTGTCTTCGCACTCATCTTTATCAGCAAAAGCAGATGCTACCTGTGATACTCCTGTTCCCGTCAAAGCTGTCAAGATTCCGGCAGACAGCACTAAAAGCATCAAAACATTTTTTGTATTCAAGATTTGTTATCTCAAAGACGGTATTAAACAAAGTATAAGTGAATTTGGGAAGAACAAGTGCTAAGAAAGAAACACATTTTTATTTAATTCGTTAATTCTGAATTAACTAATAGAAGCCAGTTCTTTTATTGCTGCCATTTATTAAGGATGCTGATTTTCAAGGGCATTCACTAAACAGTATATGTTGAATTTGATACGAGGGTTTTTGCAGAATTAAATTCAGAATTTTCTTGCGTTAGGTTTTAATTGAAATTCTTTACAACAATATTATGTTATTACAACTGGTTTCAACAGTGCTTACGATCATTGTAATGGGTTTAGCCGTAACCGCTATTGCGTATGCACACTAGTTACTATTTTGGTGCAGTAGATATTTTTATTGGAACTCAGTCAGATTATGGTGATGTTAAACGCGCATATCAACTAGTTAGAGCCAAGATTTTACGCAGTCAATCAATTCAAACAAATGTAATTTCTGAAATTCGTATTTATATCTTTGATATGTGGAATTGCATTAACTTCTGCCGTAGCACTTACCGTGCTTCAGCCTGTATTGTAGAATATGAAAATAGTTAGGTCCGTCTGGCGAATCTGGTTTTCAGGTCGAAGTGAGAAATTTAGATCGGAACGGAAGGGATTTCCATTGTTTACAACGTGAATCCACTGTATAAAGAATGTTATAAAATTTATTTTAACATGGATCCGTCGACACCCACGACGCTTCCGGTTCTAAAGTAGGATTCTAGTGTAGGATTTAACTGCTAAGCTTTAAAGTTTTCTTGTTGTGAGTATTCTTAATAATTCTGTATTATCACTCATCTAAATTGTTGAAAAACTAATTATGACGAATTGGATTTCAAATATACAATAAATGTGATAATTTAGAATAAAAAAAGAGGGAGAACCTAAAAAACTATTGTGGTTCGTCTATTTCCCTATATTGTTGTAGTAAGTGTAGCATATTTAGTGCTAATGCAGTTTTCACTGCTTCCTTTGTATCCAGGTCCTTAAGTTTCACAACTAAGTCTTTATCTTCATTCGTTACCAGTTGAGCCAGAACTGGATGTCTTGCTTTTAGGGCTTTAATCAAACTATCGGCATCAATTGTTGTATTTACATCACCTTGTGTTTTATTACCTTGCGCATATACCATATTTCCTGAATTGACAATCAGGGCACTAGTTCCCAGTATTGAGACTGTCAGTACAATGACAGCAATTTTCATATGTTTCATTTTAAACATTACTTCTTAATAGTATATGTTCATATTTAACTAATTGCGTTACAAATCATACCATAAATAGCTCTCAGATGATTTAAGGATGTTACTGGCAAGATGAAATGATCGGATGGTACGATATTTTAGAAAGAATTACCAGACACTAGCAAAACGTGATATCCTGAACCGAATATATTGATATGACATCAGCATCGGTTTATCTAAACGGAATGAAGCATTAGAAGGAATTTCCTCATTACCAATGCAAAAGATTTTTACTAAAACGGGATGCAAAACACAGTAAAAAAGCATCGGTACTCACTTTCTTGAAGAGAAGTGTCTACAACCCTTAAATTCTATTGAGTGTACATAATTGTATGACTGTCGATAAGCAATATGCAGACTCTTTCAACAAAAAAAGAGCAAACTTAGAACCAACAAAAGAATCTAACTTTGCTTATCAAAACTCCTCAATTCCAAAGGAAAATCTTCCTTCATTTAGTAAAATCCTGATTGCTGACGATGGAAAAGATGAATCAAATAGGTTGCTAAACTATGCTATCTCCCTATCCAAATACTCAGGAGCAGAACTACTAATTTTACGAATTTTAGAAAATATGAAGAAAATGGGAAATGTCTCAGTACAAGGTTCTAATCAAAATAACGCTAGTAATAAGGATATGAAACGAGAGATCAAAGGAGAGATCATAGATGAAATGGAAAAAAAGATTAACAGATGCAGGGAAGCAGGCTGTCAAAATAAAATTTCGTACAAATTCAGAGTGGGCAGTGCTAAAGAAGAGATAATAAATGAGGTTAAAGAGGGAAATTACGATTTAATAGTCTTAAGGAGTTCGAGGAGTTCGCATAAAGATTCTTGGATGAGGTCCTTCTTCAGCGATGCGCGAAAAATAATTAGTAACATAAACATACCTGTTTTGATAGTACAGTAGTGAAAACCAAAATCTTGAAGACAATTATTAATCTGGAATACATTATGAACCCATGATGTCAATGTGGTTCAGATTAGTCTAATTCATAGCTATTTTGCCGATTTACTTAGAATAACTTTTTCCTAAATCTAAACACATGTATACGCCTGACAATTAAATTTATAGCTAAATAAGAGAAACATGAGGATATAATAGATGCTATTATAGCAGCTTGTAGTGGCTGATATTCTATTCTCAACAATTCGAGTAGAATGAAGAACCTTGAAACATTATTGATAATATCAAATATAGCATCAGCGAATATCATCTTTGTTACTATTTGTTTTAGAATATCAAAGTTCAATTTGCCAGTAAGTTTTTTTGTATATTTCTTCTTATTATCAAGATGAAAAATAATAACAAAAATTACTTTGGAGGAGATAAATCCGGATATTACGGTTAATGTAGAAGTTGTAAAATCATCATTGGAATATTTCGTAGATACATATGTAACGATTAAGCAGACAATAAAACCAACCGAACCTGAAAGTAGCAGATTCTTGTTGAGTGAAATGGTGTTGGTATACTTCTCATAAAATTTTGTAAGGTAATTTGCTATTTTACCAACAGGTTTTATTTTCAACTAATAGTCTATATGGCAAACAATCATTTATGAGTACTTGTATAAAATGACTTTTTCGAAGATTTTTGTTACTAACTTGTCAATCTTGCTTAAAAAAGGATAATTTTAATTCATTCCCCTTGCTAGACAGTCGTCCAGTCGCTACTAGAGAATTTTCCTACTAGATGAATCAACCGGTTTATGGAAAGTAACTGAAAAATAAATTTGTATTCTATTATCCTGACTCCTCTTGCTCTTCTTCCTCCTTTTCCTTCTCTTCTTGCTCATCCTGTTCAACGTCTTCTAGCTCATGGGTTTCATCTTTGATTTCCTCTCTTTCTTCCTCTTTCACATCTCTTTCAGATTCGTCGCTCATGGTACAGGGATAAGAATACAAACTATAATAAAAATAATTACAAATATCTACTATCTTTTTTAATAATACCTTTATCCCATTAATAGGCGAAGTTACTAAATTTGGTAGCCCTTAATATTGCTATTTTTTCTTAACTATACTTATGCTTGTCTCAGTGTGGCACGATTTTACACTCGCAAGTTTCTTGGGGACCGTTACAACTTTTACAATTTTTTGTTTCCGAATCTATGGCACCCCAACAGCGGGAACACCCCGTATTTATGACATCATCGTTTCCCATTAACTATCTAAATCCCGTGACACTATATAACAATTTAGGTAATCGATATTAGTAACAATCAGGACTATTCAAAAGTTCACAGTCATTTAAGGCCAAATCATGTAATGACGAATAAATTATTGTAACTTATAACACTATCTTGATTAATTTTCATCCATTAAGCAATATTTTAGTCATTATGCTGGAAGGGATTGACATTGTTTACAATGTGAATCTTTAATTAAATACTAAGATCCAATTATTTTTCATTATTTTTGTACTCAATCACAGTATCAGGCCAACACTCGTTAACTTCGGTTGGATTTATCACCAGGCCAAGAAATCTATTCCCTATAGGAGCCTACCCTTCGTTAATATCCAACTAAGTATACGGCACAGTAACCCGTCTTAAGTCTATTTTTTCTCGTTAATCCAAACATATTTGATATTGAGTTCACCTTTTTTTCATAAGCCAGAGGATTTAACGTATAGAGTTGATATTCATCGCATATTTCCTGGAGGAGCCCGGACAATAAGACTGTCTCAAAATTGTTCAAAATAAGTTTTGTTGGAAGAAATAAATTTGGTATTTCAGTTGGCTCATTAGAATCTAATTTGCCGTTAGGACTTTTAAGAAGGTAACAGGTATAAAAAGCCTGTATTTTCGGATGGGCCGGAAGGGATGAATCTGGAATTTCAGATGGATCTCATTTAGAATTTCTAGGTTCTCCGTGATTTCAGCTGTATCTGAATACATCATGCAGTGATAAAGGATATAGAGTAGTATTCACTCCTCAATTTTGGGAATCCGATTACCGTGGAGAGGGAATGGGAGGTAGTCATAATTTGTGCAATAGGCATCATAGTGCTTATTGGGAGTTTTGTAATTTATCAAGTGATATATCTGAACAACCTTAGCAATAATTATGCTCTCACTTCCAATGGACAAATTATCGTTAACGATGACAATATGTCACTGTCCATTGATAATAGTAACGCGAATAGCTCAAGAATAATAGAAATTGATGGCGTCGATAATATAGCTAAAGCAAAAATCTATTCCTCAAATCTAAGGACATCCTCAGGAGACCATTTCGGATCCAACATAACAATTTCACCAAGTTCTGAAAATTCAGGATTAGCAAAATTTACCCCAGACAGGAATTTAACCCGAGAGGGTTCATATGACGGATGGTTGAATATTAAAGGACAGAAAAATGTTCATATTATTCCCATAAACGTTTCAAGTCCTCCAATGCTGCCGCAAGCACTGATAATTGTATTAATTGGTTCTGTTTCGTCAATAGCATTCTGGGACATTATCCATTACTACGGTCGAAAAAATACTCAAGAAAAGAATAGGGTTACCGAAAATAAGGCCGATGAAATATTCGAATCTGCAAGAAATGAAACTGATAAATTAAAGAAGAACAGTTTACTTCAAAGGGCTACCAGTCTTAAGAATCAGAGAGATTCCAAGAGATCTAAAGAAAAAAGCATTTATGAGACTAAGGCAGGAACAGCAAAAGTTACATTTTCTGCTGCGGCCTCATCTGCATTCGGTATAATTGTTGCACTACTTGGATTACTTAACAATGACTACCTTATGGGAATTACCTTTCTGAATTTCCAAGACATAGGCGTATTATTTGGATTGGGCTTTGGTGCAGCCAGTCTTAAAGAATTGATAATCAAGACCAATGATTGAATCATATATGGATATAGTTCGAATCCATAGTGTATCTGGATGGAGATGCATGTGAAAATATTATCCTATAAACGACCAAGTTGATCCATCTCAAGTTTTTTGATTTCTATCTCCAATCATCTATTGCGTATATGTCCTCTAAATGATATCCTGGATCGTTGTTTTTTGTCATCATAACGCCCTGGGAGTCAGTCCTAAACCCCTTGGAAATCATCTTTCTGTAGGCGGCAATGTTACCAGTGTTAACTCCGCCAACAAGTTTGGATAAACCTTGAGATGCCGCAAATTGTTCACAACAATCAATAAGGTCATTAAAATTAGTGGATTTGGATCTGTCTTCACCTGATATCACTGAACCAAACTTGATGTAGCACGTATTACTTCCAGCTTCGGTTTTTGATCCACAGTGGCATATGGCAATCCCTACCAACTTATTGTTACCTTTATTGTCAATCAGGAGAATTGTGTCTCCAAGTTTCTGATTTGCTACAGAAAGTATTTCAATCTTGAGATCTAGCCCGCTGTAAATTGAATCTGTCAGAGAATAGCAGTTTCCAAGAACCTCCTGTTGTTTCTCTTTTCGCATGTCCGAATATTTTCTCCAACTTATCCTTCCGTGAGTATCTTTTATTACCTGCTCTGATCTGACAGGTCTTGACATTATTGATGTTAAGAATCTAGGCCAAAAGTCATATTTTTGGTAAAGATGTATATGTTTAGAACTTTCCGAAAAGGTGAAGATTCCAATATGTTTCGTTCCTAGTTGCTCAAAAATATCCATTGTCTTTTTTAACAAAAGCTTTGCAATACCCTTGTCCCAAAAATCAGGACGAATAGTCAGCGGTCCAAATATTCCCACACTACCCCAGTTTGCTATAAAGTTTGTTCCGACTAAGCTTCCATCCACTTCTGCAGCCAAAGATAGCGAGGGATCCGCCCAAAATCGCGTGTGTATATAGTCTGTGTCGCCAAAGAAACTCATCGGGTCAGGCAGGCCAAGAAATGTCCCAAAGGATAATCTAAATATCTTATCGGCTTCTTCCAAGTCGGCTTCTGTTAATCGACGTATCTTCGGCTCCATTATTTATCTAAGCAAACTGGGCTACTAATATTTTTGAGAAAGAAGATGTTTTTATTTGAACTCAGACAGATTACGGGTTGTTAAACTCGCGTATCAACTAGTTAGAGCGATAGATTTTACGCAGTCAATTAATTCGAACAAATTTAATTTTCTGAAATT
>Ga0070696_100002295_pt1 | contig 12611 bp, 17 predicted proteins | sample KBSK1253metaG_FD_65474 | JGI IMG/M metagenome (GOLD analysis project Ga0070696, IMG submission 65474) | Corn, switchgrass and miscanthus rhizosphere microbial communities from Kellogg Biological Station, Michigan, USA - KBS K1-25-3 metaG | ecosystem: Host-associated > Plants > Roots >... | reverse complement strand
CCGCAGACTAGCCCTGTCTCATGCGTTGGCTGGGACAATAGTTCATGGTTTGCCTCTGACGTTTGGTCACGCTGAGCGCAACGCGCGATGTTTTTATTACTTCTTCATAATCGTCGTCATCAGGTACAAAACCAAGGCCACCGCATGTCGGGCACTGACGTTCATCGTCCGTATCTTTGTCAACGACACCATCGCCATTGCAGTCTGGACAAGTTTTGACACGATCACCATTGCAGTCTGGATAAGCTTTCATCTGTGCGTGCCTCGAGCGTAGCCTAGTGCCCACTACCGCTCACACCCACGGCCCTATCCTTCCGCCATCCCGGTTCATGGGCGGCTTGCCGTTGCTCTTGAATAGTTCCCCGAACCGCGCGGCCGCCTGTCGCTGCGTCTCCACAGCAAGGTGAGCATAGCGAGCCGTGGTCTTCGCCTGAGCGTGACCGAGCTGCTTGCCAATCGTGTAGAGATCAACGCCCGCATTGGCGAGCACCGAACCCACGCTGTGCCTGAGCGAGTAGAGCGGCAGTCGCCTAACGCCCGCCACCTTCACTACCCGCTCCCACGTCCGCCCCACATCCTTCAACGGCTTGCCGGGCACGAAGGGCGACGGGAACACATAACCATTCCCCTCCGCCTTAGCTCGAATAGCACGGAGTAGCTCAACAGCGTCCTCGTTGAGCGCGAGGTGATGCACCTTCTTCTGCTTGACCTGCGAGCCGGGCTTCGTCCAAGTTCCGCGCTCAAGATCAAACATCTCCCAAGTTGCATCACGCACCTCGCTCGGCCGCGCGCCCGTGTAGAGCGTGAGCAAGATCGCACGAGCCGAGACCTTAGCGGCCTCGTTGTCCCCGGCTGCAATCGCCTCTAGCGCAGTGACCAGCTTTGCCAGCTCCTCGGGCGTGTACCACTCTTCCCGCCCGTGCTCCGCAAAGCGCTTCGTCCGCCTCGCAGGGTTATCCCCCCGCCACTCCCACTCAACGGCCTTCCCGAAAAGCACTGAGGGCTGCGACAGCACCCGGTTTGCTTGGTAGGGGGTCTTGTGGAAGCTCGCGTGCAGCTCTTCGATATCCTGCCGCGTCACACTTGCTACGTGCCTCGCACCGAGCCGCGGAAGGATGAAACGCTTCGCGTAAGAGCGAGCTGAGTTGACACTCTTCTCGCGCAGCTTGGTCAGCTCGATCCGCTCATACTGTGTCCACAACTGCGCGACCGTCTTACCCTTCACGGGCTCCGCGCTGACGATGCCTTCTCGTGCGTTGAGGCGGTCGCGGCGGGCCCTCGCTCTAAACTCTTCAAGCGCAGTCTCCGTTACATGGGCGAGGCTCTGCCCGCTGGCCACACTGCGCCGTGTTAGCTCTCTCAACGTGGGCAGGGCGCCATAAGGATGATTGTCACGCTTGCCGGTGGCCTTGTTCATCACGCGAAGGCGAGCGTAGATGCCGTCCCCCTGTTTTTCGTATTTGAGGCCTCTTACCGTGCCGTCGCTGACGTACTCGCCGTCCTTGCCCTTCTCGCGGAGCTTCTCCATCTTGTGATGGAGCAGGCGTGCGTTAAGCTGGCGAGGCATTGAAGATCTCCCAGATAGCCCCCGTTTTCCTAGACCATCTCTAGACCAAAATGCCCTATTAGGAAGTGAAAATGACCCCTCCCAGAGTTCTCGCAACACCAAGCGCACTAACGCTTATCGAGAAACTTAAGGAGAAACACGGGCCTTTCATGTTCCAGGAGAGCGAAGGCTAGGAATTCCAAGGGCGCCAGGCCGTGCATAGGGCAGGAATAGGGCAGAAAAAGCACCCTCACTCTGGCACGGAACCCCTCAACTTCACGGCAGTTAAGCGGTCCGGCGTGGCCAAGCCTTCCCAGTCGCGGACGCCGCGCCTAGTACTGCGTAAGAGGAGCCCGGTGCAGAACCGGGCTTCTTCTTCGTCCGTCCGCAAATAAGAAGAGCGGGCCCTGCGTCACCGAGGCCCGCTCAAGGGGAAAGCGATGGAATTGCCCGACTGTGGAGAGACACTCGGGCAATCCAAAGCATAGACCTGCGACGTGGCTGGTCTCCGTGGCAGGCGGTCGCAGTGACAGCCGCACAACAAGAAGGGCTCCCGGCAGCGGTGCGAGGAGACCTTCCCGTTGCTATCAACCAAAGAGTGGATTGCCGACTTCCCCTCCTCCATCCCCTGCCCTATCCTGGGTCGGTCGGTCGCACCCGTGCGGGCCCCCACTTTACAGAGGGAATACCCGCGACCCTGCATCCGAGGGACAGCGCAATTTTCGCGCTGAGAAGGAGCACTGAAAATGAGCACACTTGAGAAGTTGCAAGCTGCACAGGCGAAGGTCGAGGAAGCCGTGAAGCTCCTCGATGACACAGACTACGGCATCATCGCCGCCCATGCCGACGAGCTGCTCGTCGAGCTGGACCACGCCGTCGAAGGGGAGCGCGTGTAGCGCCGCCGGACCTTCGCTGAGGCGTCGATCCGGCAGCGACACTCCCGAAGTTCATGAACATCACGGTGGAAGGCACCGATGACACCCACATCTTCAGGGCTCTTATGGGCCTTTATCTCGGCATGGTGACCGCTGCTGTCTCGACCCTTAACCCTCTCGCGGCGGGAGGCGCTAAAGCTCGGCGCAGCTGTTCCACTCGGCTCGCTCTGCCTGATGCGAGTTTTCTTTTACGAGAGGCCGCGGCTGCGTTTTCCTCAAGGTGAATCGATATTGCGGCGGAGGAGAATTTCGAGTTGGTCGCCGACGATCCCTTGTCGGTGACCGGCTTCACCAAGTGACGACGGTCCTCGAACGCTCCGATCTAGGCTGAAAGACGCGCTCCGAGACCACGACCAATGTGTGGAGGGAGACCGATGAGAAAGGCGGCTACTTGTTCGGCTATCTCGCCACGATCAAGACCTTCACCGGCCATGAAGGAGCAGATCAACCCTTCGCAGAAAAGAGGGTACACGACGATATCGTGCACTCTTGGATCTGACTTGAGCCGCCGGCTTGGCGTTGTCGGCGGTCTTGGCCTTAATATCTGCGGCAGGCGTATGCTCATCCACGGAAATCGCGTGCTTCTGGCACCCTTCTTTTTGGGTCTCCGGCCCGCCAGCTCCTACGGCTGACGAGCCGGTGCCACAAAAGGGTTGGTTTGCACCGCCTTGCTGTTCTTCTCGACGCACTCATCAAGCCGATCGAACGCAGCCGTGCTCTTGTCGAGTGGAACTCTGATGGTTGCGCCGGCGCCGACCACGTTCAAAGCGCTCGCACTGCGCAGGCCGGTGGTGAATTTCTTGTCCTTGATGTCGATCGACACGGAGTTGGCCTCGGCAGCGACCTGGTCGTCAAAGCTCAGGGAGCCGAGATTGATCTTGACCGGATATTGCTTGCCGCGGTCGAGCTTCCAATTCGGCGAGGACAGCACAAGACTAAGCCCATCGTCAGTGCGGACGAAATCTGCGACGATGTCGTCATCGAGCTTGCGGCTGATCGAGCAGCGGTCGAACTTGTCGGACTTGAAGGTCGCCGCGATCTCCCAAGGCCCGATCGTGTCGGATTTGCTCTCCTCGGCGGCGTGGCTTGCTTTCGGCGAGAGCCAGAGAACAGCAGCAATAGCAAAGCCGTAGCAAATGAGATGAGGCGTGGAAATCAGAGCAGTCTTGCGCATGGTTTACCCCGTCGAGACTGATGACGCGGGTAAAACGCGCACAGCTGCCGGCTAGTTCCGGGGGCGACGGAACTGGGAAGGTCTCTCCTTGTCTGCTTGCCGCCGGATATGTTGTTCCAACAGGCGTGCGTTCTTGCGATTTGCTTTCCACAGGACATCGAACGCATCGCCGAGAAAGGGCACGGCACCGACCAGAAAATCAACGCCCACATTGCCGAGCATCCGCGCGATGGTGAAGCGCGATGCGCCGGTCTGCCAAGCGTGATGCACGATGAGCAGCGAGATCGCGCTCGTCAGCACGTCGCCAAGACCTGGGAAGAGCCCGATCACGGAGTCCCAGCCGAACCGGAGCGGGGTGCCGGGCACCGCGAAGCGATCGTCCATCAGGCTCGCGAGCCACTTCACCTGGGCGAGCCGCTCCTCATGACTCATGCGGGCACCAAGACCGCTCAAGAACTCGAGGGCGCTCTCCCCAGGGATTTTCGTGGCCGGCGGAAAAATCTCTACGCGACCGGTGACCATCGTCTTGAAGTGACCTCCATGTTGCGCGCCGCATATAGGGTGCCGCGAGAATGGAACAAGCGGCGACAGCCAGGAATTTGTCGGCACCTGCGATAGACCCCTCCTTGATGGATTCCCGATGAGTTCCACCGTAACCGCAGACGACCTCGACTATGTCGAGATCGACCGGCCGCTGGTCGAGCTCGCCATCAACGCGCTCGCCTCGGCCGAGCGCAACGCGCTCAGAGTCGTCACGGCGGAGTCTTGCACCGGAGGCTTGATCGCCACGGTGCTGACCGAGGCGCCGGGAGCGGCGGATTATTTCGACGGAGCGTTCGTCTGCTACACCGCGGAGCACAAATGCGCGGCCTTGGGAGTCGACCCAAAGCTCATCGAACGCGACGGGGTCGTGAGCAGACAGGTGGCCATCGCCATGGCAAACGGCGCGCTCGCCCATTCCGACGCAGATCTCGCCGTGGCGATCACCGGCGTGGCAGGTCCCGAGCGCGACGAGAACGGCAATCCGGTCGGCCTGGTTTACCTCGCCTGCGTCAGGCGCGGCGGAGACAGCGTCTGCGTAAAACAGAACTTCGGCGACATCGGGCGGTCGAAGATTCGCTATCGCGCCGCCAGTGAAGCCCTCACCCTGCTTGCCGAGGTCGCGAGCCGCTAGCCCTCGACCACATCAGTCTGACGCTCGAAGATATTGTCTAGCATCGCCTTGGCGATCTCATGCTCGCCCATCACCACGAGATCGGCGCCGTGTTTCTTGAGATGTTCGATCTCTGCCTCCGAGTGGGCGCGGGCGACGATGAGGAGTTTGGGATTGATGGCGCGGGCCTGCTGCACCACCTGGCCGCCTTCGAAGGCGTTGGGAATGGCGACCAAAAGGCAGCGCGCCCCGCCGAGATTTGCGGTGGCGATCAGCTCGGGATCGGCGGCATTGCCGCTCAGAGTCTCGACGCCGGTCGTCTTCAGCGCCGCCACCGCGTCTTCATTATATTCGATCACGAAAAGCGGTACGCCCTTCGTCCTCAGCGCGGCGCTGATCGCGCTCCCAACCCTACCGTGCCCGACTAGCACAATATGATTTGCGAGCCGCGTAGGCCTGATCGGCTCTCGTGCAGTGTCGGTCTCCGTTATCTCCGCAACCTCGACTCGCCGCTGCTCCCGCCGCTCCACCACGTGGTCGAGCGCAGCAAACAGGAGCGGATTGAGCAGGATCGAAATGATCGCGCCGGCAAGGATCAAATCCCTCCCCTGCTCGGGAAGGAGCGCCAGGCTCACGCCGAGGCCAGCGAGAATGAAGGAGAACTCGCCGATTTGGGCGAGCGACGCCGAGATCGTAAGTGCCGTCGGCGTGGAATAACCGAACCCGCGGACGATGGCGAAGGCAGCCAGAGACTTGCCGAGCACGATGATGAGAACCGTGACGAGCACGGGGATCGGCTCGCGCACGAGAATGGTGGGGTCGAACAGCATGCCCACCGACACGAAGAACAGCACGGCGAAGGCGTCACGGAGTGGAAGCGTCTCTTGTGCCGCCTGCTGGCTGAGCGCCGATTCGCTTAAGATCATGCCGGCGAAAAAGGCGCCGAGGGCGAAGGACACGCCGAACAGTTCCGCCGCCGCGTAGGCCGCGCCCAGCGCGACAACCAACACCGAGAGGCGGAACAGCTCGCGGCTCCCGGTATGCGCCATGTAATGCAAAATCCCCGGTATCAGTCGCTTGCCGACGATCAGCATGATGCCGACGAAGGCGGCAATCTTGGCGACGGTCGTGCCGAGAGCGACGGCGATATCGAGCGGGGCCGCGCCGGCGTTGCCCTCGAGTGCTCCAGATAGAGCGGGCAGGAGTACGAGCGTCAGCACCATCGCGATATCTTCGACGATCAGCCAACCCACGGCGATGCGCCCGCGCTCGGTCTCAACCAAGCGACGTTCCTGAAGTGCTCGCAGAAGAACGACGGTGCTCGCCACCGACAACGCGAGCCCGAATACCAGCGCGCCTTCGATGGACCAGCCGAGCCACAGACCAAGCCCCATGCCGAGCAAAGTCGCGCAGGCGATCTGGGCAAAAGCGCCGGGGATCGCGATTGCCTTCACCGAGAGCAGGTCGGCCAGGGAGAAATGCAGGCCAACACCAAACATCAGGAGAATGACGCCGATCTCGGCGAGTTCGCTTGCAATATTCTGGTCTGCGACGAAACCAGGAGTAAACGGGCCGATGGCGATGCCTGCGAGCAGGTAGCCGACGATCGGCGGCAGCTTGAGCCGATTGGCCACCGCGGCGAAGGCCCAGGCTAGCGCGAGCGCAATGACGATGGTCGAGATCAGCGGCGCCTGATGCGGCATTGGTCTCGGCTACTCTCCGTTACCGGCGGTAACTTTTTCGGCGGCTGGCGGGACCGGGACGGACAGAGATGCCTCAGCTTGCGCGGGCTCTGGCGCGCGTTGGCCGAGTCTACCTACCGTCTCGATCATCGCCTTGGCAATCTCGTGCTCACCCATCACCACAAGATTGGCGCCGTGCTTCTTGAGATGCTCGATCTCGTCCTCCGAATGCGCTCGCGCGATAATGGGAAGCGTCGGATTGATCGCCCGGGCCTGCACCACCACCTGGCCTCCTTCGAACGCATCGGGAATGGCAACAAGAAGGCAGCGTGCCCCGCCAAGATTCGCGGCAGCAATCAGTGCGGGATCGGCGGCGTTGCCGGCAATCGCCTCGACGCCGTGCGCCTTGAGCTCGGCCACCAGATCCTTGTCGTCCTCGACTACGAATAGCGGCGTCTTGCTCTCGCCCAGCGCTCCACTGATGACGCTGCCGACCCTGCCATGGCCAATCAGCACGATGTGATTGGTAAGGCTCGTCGGGCGGATCGGCTCGCGAGTCGGCATTGGCTCCGCCTCGACAACCTCGGTTGGAGGCCTATCGGCGATAGCCTTCTCGCGCCTTGTGAGGACGAAGTCGAGCGCGGCAAAGAGGAATGGATTGAGAATGATGGTTATGATGGCCCCGGCAAGGATCAGATCGCGGCCGTCAGAGGGTAAGATTCCGAGGCTCAAGCCGAGATTGGCGAGAATGAAGGAGAATTCGCCGATCTGCGCGAGCGAGGCCGAGATAGTCAAAGCGGTCGGCCCTGGAAGTCCGAACAGGCGAACCACCGCGTAGGCGGCAATCGATTTCCCGAGCAGGATGATGAGCACGGTCGCAAGCAGCGCCATGGGCGCGGTGAGCACCGCTGCCGGATTGAACAGCATCCCGACCGAGACGAAGAACAGAACGGCGAAGGCGTCGCGGAGTGGCAGCGACTCCTGGGCCGCTTGCTGGCTCAGCCGCGACTCTGACAGCATCATGCCGGCGAAGAACGCGCCAAGGGCCAGAGAGACACCGAACAATTCCGCGGCCGCATAGGCAACCCCGAGCGCGATGGAAAGCACGGCGAGGCGAAACAGCTCGCGGCTGCCGGTATGCGCCACGTAATGCAGAATCGCCGGGATCAGCTTCTTGCCGACGATCAACATGACGGCGACGAAGATCGCGAATTTGCCGAGCATGAGCCCGACCGCGCGCACGATCGCGGCCGCATCCGGCGCCGCCTCCAACCCTTTGTAAAGTGCCGCCAAGCCCGGCAGCAGGACGAGGACGAGGATCATCGCGATGTCCTGCACGATCAGCCAGCCGACCGTGATCTTGCCGCGCTCGGTCTCGAGCAGCCGCCGCTCCTGCATCAGCCGCAACAGCACTACGGTACTCGCCACCGAGAGGGCGAGACCGAACAGCACACCCGCGCCAGTGCCCCAGCCGAGCCACCAGCCGACCGCCATGCCGAGCGGCGTCGCGACCAGGCCCTGCGCCAGGGCTCCTGGAATGGCGATGCCGCGGACCGAGAGCAGGTCCTCGAGCGAAAAATGCAGCCCGACGCCGAACATCAGGAGGATGACCCCGACCTCGGCGAGCTGATTGGCGATGTTCTGATCGGCCACGAAGCCCGGCGTAAACGGTCCGAGGGCGATGCCGGCAAGCAGATAGCCAACCAGCGGCGGAAGCTTCAGGCGATGGGCGAGCACACCGAGACTGAAGGCAAGCACGAGGCCAATCGCGAGCGTCGAGACGAGCGGCGGCACGTGCAACATCGATGGGCCCTCAAAGAGCTTGCTCCTGGCGTTTACCACCCTGACAATGAATGGCGACGCCGACAACCCTCAAGCGCGGCAAGACATCGGGTGACCGCGCGTCAACCAGCGCACGCGGCGAGGCTGGCCTAACCTTCCCCGGCATGGTTTAATGTCTCTCGTGAGCGCGTTTAACTACAGGGCCCCCGCCGAGCTTTACGCAAGCTCAAGCAAGACCGGCAAGCGGCCGATGCGCTACACGCGCTTCAAGAGCGCTGCCGAGGCAATCAAATATGCAGTCGAGGAATTGCCGCCGGAACTTCTCATCGGCACCACGCTAGAGGTCAACGAGGAGCGATTTGACGGCTTCGGCATCCGCGCGCTTTACGACAGCGCGAGCTATCCCTTGCGGCGGCGCAAGACGAGCTAATCGGCAATCTGATTCACCAAAGTCCGATCTTTCCTTGACATCGATGCGCCGCACCGCCATGTTCGGGTCACATTGATTGCTCGCGATCGCGCGTAGCTGCCGCATCTTTCGCGGTACTTCATCCCGAGACAATTTCCCGTTTTTCCTCTGCCCTCAGACAGCGCGTGGGGTGAGGCGCTAAGGCCCCCGCACAAGCTTTGCGCAATCCACGCGCCAGGCCGCGATTGGACACATAAGGAACATTTAGTGACACCAACTTCTTTCGACGGCCTCGGCCTCGCCGAGCCCTTGCAGCTCGCGCTGAAGGCCGAGAACTATCTCAAGCCAACGCCGATTCAGGCGAAGGCCATTCCCCTTTTGAACGACGGCAAGGATCTGCTCGGGATTGCACAAACCGGCACAGGCAAGACCGCCGCGTTCGCGCTTCCCATCTTGCAACGTTTGTTGCGGGCCGACTTACGGCGCTCGCCGGGGGCGCCGCATGCCCTCATTCTTGCGCCGACACGCGAGCTTGCACGACAGATCGGCGAGCGCTTTAGCGCCTACGGCCGCAGGCTTCCGCTACGCACTGCCGTGATTTTCGGCGGCGTCAATCAGCATCATCAGGTGAAGGCATTGAAGGCGGGCGTCGACATTCTGATCGCGACGCCAGGGCGCCTGCTCGATCTTTGCAACCAGCGGCATGTCCGGCTCCATAACGTCTCGGTTCTGGTCCTCGACGAGGCCGACCGTATGCTCGACATGGGCTTCATCCACGACGTGCGGAAGATCGTCTCGCTCTGTCGCGGCGAGCGCCAAACGTTGCTGTTCTCGGCGACCATGCCTCCAGCCATCGCCAAACTGGCTCATGACATCCTCAAAGACCCGGTGCGCATCGACATCTCGCCCGCCGTTATCGCCGTCGATCGCATCGATCAGCGCGTGCTGTTCGTGGGCGCCAAGGACAAGCGGGCTTTCCTGACGGAACTCCTGCGCGATCCAGACATGGACCGGGTGCTCGTGTTCACCCGTACCAAGCGAGGCGCCGACCGCGTCTGCCGCCAGCTCGCGCAGGCCGGGATCGCGGCTGACGCGCTTCACGGCAACAAGGCACAGAATGCCCGGGTTCGTGCGCTCGACGCATTCCGCAGCGGCAGCGTGCGCGTCCTCGTCGCGACCGATATCGCGGCTCGCGGCATCGACGTCCCTGGCATCTCGCACGTGATCAATTACGAGCTGCCGAACGAGCCGGAAAGCTATGTGCATCGCATCGGCCGCACCGCTCGAGCCGGAGCCGGAGGCGCCGCGCTGTCGTTGTGCGATCAAAATGAGCAGCCATATCTCCGCGCTATCGAATCCCTCATGCGCCGCAAGGTTACCGTTGCCGAGCACCGGCTTGCTGCGAGGGCTACCGAAAGAGCGCCTTTGGCGAAAAGCCAGCGGCAGCAAACCTCAAGGCCGGCCTTGGCGCCAAAGCGGCAGAGACGATCTCACGGTCGCGGCTTCCCAGGCCTCCCAGGCGGCGTACCAAAGTTTGCCAATCGCGAGCGGGCATTCCGTCAATCAGGAGAAACGAGATGAGCAACCCTACTTCGCGTATTTCATCGGCGAGGCGCAATGCCGAGGCGCTTCTCGGCAAGGCACAGAAGCGTAATGACGACTTGAAGCTCGAGCAGGAACGCGAGCGTGAGGCCATGGCGCTGAAGACGGCGCGATTGCGCGAGCTTCGCCTCGCCAAGGAAGCTGAGGACCAGAAAACCGCGTCGCCGGCTCGGCAGACTGCCCGGGCTCCCAGGCCGCGGCGATCAAGGCAAACCTAGCCGTCCTGAAGAGAGTCACAAAGTGGCATTCAAACCCAACTACAACCAACAGCGGGCCGACCGGAACCGGGCCAAGGCGCAGAAGAAGCAGGAGAAGCTGAAGCGCCTCGAAGAGGAGACCGCCAAGCGGAAGGCCGCACGCGGCGAGCAGCCGGACCCTGAAGAGACACGTGAAGACCGCTAAGCAGGAGTCAACCCATGGCCAAAAAACAGCCCATTGCGAGCGGCTTCGTCTTGTTTGACGTGCTTTACGAGGACGGTACACAGACCTCGAACCGGAGGGTGCCGGCCGCCGAGCTCGCCGGATTGGATGGCGATTTGCCGGCCAAAGTCATCGTCGAGATGCAGGACCGCAAGATCGGCGAAATGTCTGGAATTCCCCGCGGCCGCATCAAATCCATCAGCCGCTCGCGCAAGGCGTAGACGTATCATTGACCCTGCAATTCGCGGCCGATCCTGATCGGCTATTGGAGTCCACCTGAGGTTCGCCTCTTCCGAAGTGATCGAGCGACTTGGCTGCGCCACGGTCGCCCCATGCGAAAACCCGAGCTTGATTGTCGAGCGTCGAGTTGAACACCAATGCGCCCAACCTCAACGGCGCTGTACGTAGCAATTGGGTTCGTTTGGTAATTCGCAATCTAGAGAAGTAATTGCAAGCTATTACGACTTAAAATTGCATCTTACCTGACAAGGACTCTCGCGGTACCCCCCGGATGCGCGTGGTCAGCTCAGCTATTCCGCCGCGACGGCGGGCGTGATCAATCGGGCGGGAGCCTCGACAGTGCTTTCTGCTTCTCTGTTGCTGCCCTCTTTTTTACGTCGCCGGTCTTGCAGAAAAAGCACCTGCTGCAGCGTACGATACGAGGCATTCGCCATCGCCATCTCGTAACGCAGCAACGTCGACAGGGCATTTCCGTTACCGTAGCCTTCTAGGAAACTTGGGCCCTCTTCGAGCAAGGCTGCTTCGAAAACGACGGCTCGCCGCATACGCCATGCATAATGAGCGAGCCGCTCGACAAGCAGGCTCTCCATGCCCGGCTCTGGCTGGTGCTCCTCCCAGAGCTCTCGCTGAATGGCTTGCAAGTCTTTTGCGTCTTCACCAGCGATGACGACTGTTTCCGCCCTCAGTCCATGCTTCCAGGCGTTCATTCGTGAGCGCGCTTTGCCACCACTCGTATTGGGGCCGGTGCTCCGCTTTGCATTAGCACGATTAGCTGCGATTTGCTTTTCGGTACTCATACGCTAAATCCTTACTTAAGAGCCCACCTCCCCAAGCTCGTTCCAAGCCAACACGTTTCAACGATTCGTGGTGTGTTTCAATCAATAATCAGCGGAGGGCTCTGTACTTTGTTTCGCCAGCAGATCCAGCAAGAATGCTTCGCCAAACGCATTCCCCGTTCGGCACCGCCGGTGTGGTTCTCTTAGCTCCCTTTGCGGCCTGATTTCTGAGCGGGTCGCGCTGGTGCTTTGAGGCGGACGCCTGGACCCTTTCCTCCTTCCGCTGAGATGAACTCGATGCCGGCAGCTTCCAAAACTGTCTGAATTTTCCAAACGGTCTCTACTGAACCTCGGATCTCTGCACCAGCCGCTTCCAACCGCCGAACTGTGGCAATACCTACGCAGGCCGCTTCCGCTAGCTCCACCTGAGTCCAGCCTAAGAGACCTCTAGCCGCCCGGATTTCGTTTGCGAAGATCATAGTAGATATTTTTTCAATCTTAGGCGACGCCGAGCGGCGATACCGACTTCTCGACCGTCGAGGTGACCGACACGGTCGCCGCCCTCAACTACAATAAGCGCATCATCACCTTCGCGGCGGCAGACGGACAGACACGCGAGATCCTCATCGATCCGAGTGTGCCGGGTCTCGACCAGATCGAGGTCGGAGACCAGGTGGTGTTGCTCGTGACGCGCTCGATCGCGGTGAACGTGAAGACCATCTAACGTGCAACTTCGCCTCACCTGCCGCAGTTTTAGGAACTCCTGTTGACGGCTGACGTTTTGTCGTCCGCCGCAACAGGAGATCACCCCATGGCACGCAAATATTCGAAGTCTGCTTCGAAGGACGTGAAGAGCGCGATGCATAAGAAGAAGCGCGGAACGCTCAAGAGC